>Ga0209488_10001478_pt1 | contig 20114 bp, 13 predicted proteins | sample Rivendell_Oct201_8_FD_188349 | JGI IMG/M metagenome (GOLD analysis project Ga0209488, IMG submission 188349) | Vadose zone soil microbial communities from the Eel River Critical Zone Observatory, Northern California, USA -... | ecosystem: Environmental > Terrestrial > Soil > Vadose zone >...
AAGGCCCACCGCAGCCACAGAACAGCCGTATTTTGTCTGCGCCAACACCCGAGCGAGCGTGTTGCCGCCCACCGAGTCGATGCACCCCGCCCAGCGCTCGCTCTCGAGCGGCCGCTTAGCAGGTTCAGCAAAGGGCGAACGATCGATCACGGAGGCAGCCCCGAGACCCGTCAGATACTCATGCGTCTCGGCACGCCCGCTCGATGCGACGACGCGGTAGCCACACTTCGCGAGCACCGCGGTCGCAACTGAGCCGACACCACCCGCGGCACCCGTGACCAGGATCTCCCCGGCAGCCGGGGTCAATCCGTGGGCTTCCAGTGCCATCACCGCGAGCATTGCCGTGAGACCTGCCGTACCGACCGCCATGGCCTGGCGCGTGCTCAGACCGGCAGGAAGGGGTACCAACTGGTAGCCGTTCACCGAAGCTTTTTGCGCGCAGCCGCCCCACTGAACCTCACCGACGCGCCAACCCGTCAATACCACCTTGTCCCCGACTTGGTAAGCAGAGTGCTCGCTCATCCGCACGGTGCCCGCGAAATCGATGCCGGGCACGTGCGGCCAGCGCTTGACCAATCCGCCGCCGCCGCCGCTGATAACGAGCCCGTCCTTGTAATTGATGGTGGTGTACTCCACCGCGACCGTGACATTACCGTCCGGCAGCGTTGAATCATCGAGCTCGCGTATTGATGCGGTGACAGTTCCGCCCGTCTCATCTAAGAGGAGTGCCCTGAACATGGAGCTGCCTCGCGATCTTGTAGGGGTCGCCTTGTCTTTGCTCATTATTGCATATTTGTCAGACCAATGATACGAATGGCACGTTGGATCGGTGCCTCGATCCGCTTGAGGGCTTCGTCGGCGCATGGCTATCGACTACCAGGGCATCGTGACGCACGGACTCGCGATCCAGATCGCCACCAAGATCCGGGAAGCGATTCTCGAGGGGCGGCTCAAGGTCGACGAACGCCTTCCGACCGAGGAAGAGCTCGCGAGTCGCTTCAGCGTGTCGCGCCCAACAATCCGCGAAGCTCTGAAGCGCCTGGCCGCACAGAACCTGATTCGCTCGCGCCGCGGGCCGACAGGCGGCACTTTCGTCAAACAGCCGAACCGTCAGGAGGCGCGCCTGGCGGTCGCCAACGCCGCGACACTGTTCGTCTCGCTCGGCGAGTTCTCGCTGCAGGACATCGCCGAGGCACGCACCGAACTCGAGCTGGTTTGCTGCCGTCTGGCCGCCGCGCGTCGTACGGACGAACATCTCGTGGCTCTTGCGGCAGAAATCGAAAGGCAACGACTCGCCGATCTGAGCGATGAGGAGTTCTGCGCTTCGGACGTGCGATTTCACAATGCGATCGTCGACGCCGCAGGCAACCCTGCGCTTGATTTCGCGGCCGCCGCGATGCTCGAGTCATTGCAACCTGCTGTGAATATGGTGATTTTCCGCTTCCGCAAGCGAGCCAAGGTCGCAGAGCAGCATCAGCGCCTGTATCTGGCACTCGCGGCGCGGGACGCGGACGGTGCATGTCGTGCGCTTACCGAGTACATGCTCGACCTGCGCAAGCAATACGCGCAGGCACAAGCGGCGCGCGCGCGATCAACGAAGCACGCGCGGCCGCCCCGCCGCGCGTAGCGAATTGTCGCCATAGGCGTGGGGCCGCGCGAGCCGCGCGTGATGCTCCTGATGTGGCTGCTCATGGCCGTGTCCATGATGCGAGGCTGCTTGAAACGGTGAAGATCGTTGTTATCGGCAGCGGGCTTATCGGCCTCACTTGCGCTTACTCCTTGAGGCGCCGGGGGCACGAGATTACCGTGATCGACCGCGCCGACGGAGCCGGCCGCGAAACGAGCTTTGCCAATGGCTCGCTGCTCACAGCCGGCATGTCAGAGCCATGGAATGCGCCGGGATGTTGGCGAGTATTGCTTGGCTCACTCGGCAGGTCGGATGCCGCGCTGCAGCTGCGCCTGCGCGCGCTTCCCTCGTTAGCTGGTTGGGGCCTCACGTTCCTGCGGAATTCACGGCCTGTCGCATTCGAGCGGAACACGCTGAGCAATCTGCGGCTGACGCTGTATTCGCTGAGAGTCCTGCAATCGCTGCGGCAGCAAACCGGCGTCGAGTACGGCCGCTCGGCGAAGGGATCGCTCAAGATATGTCGCGATGACGTCAGTTTGGATCGAGCCAGTGCGGCAGCGGCGCGCCTGCAGTCGGAAGGCTTGAGTTCTCGAAGACTCTCGCGGGACGAAGCGATTGAGCTCGAGCCGGCGCTGGCGCCGATTGCGAACGCGTTGGCGGGTGGTATCCACTATGGAGTCGATGAGACCGGCGATGCGTATCGATTTTGTGTAGCGCTTGCCGAGCACGCCCGCCGACACGGTGTCGAGTTCAGATTTCGCACCGAGGTGACTTCGCTGGAGACGCGCTCGGGCGCGGTGACGGCGGTGGTATGTAATCAAGAGCGCTTCAGCGCCGATCGATACATCGTTGCTGCCGCCAGTTACAGCACGCCGTTGTTGCGACGCGTTGGCGTCCATCTGCCGGTCCGGCCGGCGAAGGGGTACTCCGTCACGTTCGACGATCGACAGGGCAAGCCTTCACTGACCATGCCTGTGGTTGACGACTCTCTGCACGCCGCCATCGTGCCGCTTCAGGGCGCAATTCGCGTGGCGGGCACGGCGGAGTTCGCAGGCTTCGATCAAACCTTGAATCCGAATCGCATTCGCAATCTGCGCCAGCTGCTGCAGGACGTGCTACCGCGAGGAGCGTTCGATCCGGAAACGGCCAGCCCCTGGTGCGGCCTGCGAGCCATGTCGGCCGACGGCGTTCCGATCATCGGCCCCACGCCTGTATCGAACTTGCTGGTCAGCTCCGGTCACGGTCATCTGGGATGGACGATGGCAGCCGGGTCGGCAGAGCTGCTGGCAGACTTGATCTGCGGAGATTCCCCGGCTATCGACCCGGAGCCCTATGCGATGCGACGATTTGGGCCAAGACGCTGAGAGGTAAAGCGCCATGACCACTCCCGTCTTGCGCACACGATCGTATTCCTGTCAAGACGGGCTACGCTCCGTTGCCTGCGGGTGAGGCGACGTCAGAAAGTGTGGCGCCGGCATCGACAGTGGCGAGTCGCACATTCCTGGTCTCCGGCGCCCAGACATGACAGATGGCTGCTCCGATCAGTAGAACAGCAACACAAGCGGCAATTGCCACGCGCGGGCCGAAGTCGGCAACGACGACCGGAAGGAGAAACGTGCCGACGGTGGCACCGATTCGGCTCCCGGCGAGCGCCAGCGCGATCCCGGAAGCTCTAAGATCGGTAGGAAATAACTCGGGAAGGTAGACATAATCGAGAATTACAGCGCACGACAGTACGGTTGCGTAAATGCCGAATAGGATAGTGATGCCGACTGGCGAGAGGCTTACGCCCAAAGCCAGCGGGAGCACGGCCAAGGCGGTCAGGACAAAGCTCCCGACCAGGAATCCCCGACGAGAGATTCGATCCACGACGACCAGGCCGAGTGCAGCACCGATGAGCAGCGCCAGGTTGTAGAAGAGGCCCCCGACGTATCCGGCGTGGAGGTTAAGAGCGCTTATAACCTCTGCCACGAAAGTGCCGACGGCAAAGTACGGAATGGTCTGGCAGGTGTAAACCGTCAAGCCGATCAACGTCCGGCGCCGCCAGGTCGGAGAAAAGAGTTGTCGCCAGCGCGCTTGGCCGCGCGAAGGCGAGTGCGCTGGCCCGGGCGGCATGACGCCGGTACCAAAGATTCCCAGGACAACCCGCGCGGCTCGATCGGCGCGCCCGTGCTCAGCCAGCCAGAGCGGGGTTTCGGGGATCGTGACCCTGAGCAGGAACGCCGGCAGACACGGTACGGCGCTCGCCAGCAGCATCCACCGCCACGCGTCCGCGTCTACCGTACGAAGCGCGTACGCCACAAAGTATCCGAACGCAAACCCGCCTGCCCATGCGATCGACAGCACGCCCAGTATTCGACCGCGGTAAACCCGCGGTGTGAATTCGCTCACCACCGTCTTGCCGACGACAAAGTCTGTACCGAGCACAAATCCAATAGCCAGTCGCAGAGTGAGCAACTGCACACTCGACACGACGAAGAACTGCAGCGCGCAGAACACGGCGAGGAACGCCATGTTGTACCCGAAGATCGCCCGTCTTCCGAACCGGTCGGCGACTGGCCCCGCAGCCAGCGCACCGAAAAACAGCCCTGCTAACGAGGCTGCGCCCAGCAGTCCGATCCACGACGGCGTCAGATGGAGCTGCGGCGTCGCGAGACCCAGGGCGATACCGACAACCCCGAGGGCGACACCGCAACTGAACACGCCTCCGCCACTCGCGGCCGCGAGCCGGAGGTGAAACGGACGGAGGGGTGCGTCTTCAAAGTCCAACGGGTGTCTCGCGGGGTCAAATCCTGTTACTGAAGATTCTTTCCCAGTAGCACTAGCTCGAACGAAATGTCGTCTCCGGTCGCCGGAAGACCGAGCGTCTGGCCAAAGTCACTGCGTTTAATCGAACCGGTAGCCGTGAAACCGGCGGTATTGTCACCCGTGAGTGGATGACGTCCGATCCTGTTAAACCGCACGTTCAGTGTGACCCGCCTCGTGACTCCGAGCATCGTAAAGTCGCCGACGATCGCGCCTTCATTCGGAGCAGTTCGCTGAATGGAACGGGCGACAAACGTCATGTCCGGAAACTTCTCCACGTTCAAGAAGCGTTCACGGACAACGGCGTTCATCAGGAGATCGCCGAAATCAACGGTATTGGCATGGATCGTAGCGACCGCGAAAACCTTAGCGGTGTTGTTTGGATCAAACCAAAAAGCGCCTTCTATACGGTGGAACTCGCCGATGGCCGGGCCAAAGCCGTAGTTATCCACCTGGAAGACAAGCCGACTCCGGAGCGAGTCCACCATGAAGCGATTCGGATCGGGTTTCCCGTGACAACTACGGCAATCGCCGAGGTGGCCGTTTGCCATGGTGACTTTGGGCTCCTCAGCGGCCGCCGCGGCACCAGCAAGCCAGCACGCCAGCAATGAGCCGAGGAAGCACCAGGACGCGGGCGACAACGAAGGAGATGGGCTATTGACCACGCGCGCGGGGCATTCCTATGACTGGCTACCGGAGAAACTTGATAGACGTCAGGGCGATCGTACCGTTCTTATCTCCCCTGAGGCCGCGCAGGTAGACGAAGAGATCGTGGCGTCCAGCAGCCGCCGGTATCGAGATGGGTACTTCCGCCAACGATGGTTGGTTACTTCTGGGCGTGAATACGCTTTGGCCGAGCGGCTCGCTGAGGATGTCATCGATGCGCAGTTCGATTCGGCCGCCAGCCCAAGCCGATGCAAGGTCGCTGACCACGAAGACCAACTGTCGCACGTCCGTCAGGTCAATCCCCGTGAACTGAATGAAACCACGCGGCCGCACGCCTGCAAGGGCCAATCCGAGCTGCGGCGAGGATACCTCCTCGACGCCGTCAGCTCCCGTTCGGTCGGTCACGCTGAGTACCGCGGGCCGCCATGCAACGACGGCATAGCCCGTGGCGTACGAAGCCCACAAGACGTAACGCTCCTGTGTTTTAGCGGCCGCAGTGCCGTCCGATGTTGGCGTCACGGTCCCGCGAATCGGCAGCCAGTCCTTGAGCGCTTCGGGGTTCTGAAGAGCGAGAATGTAAAGGGCCATGGCGCGAGCTTCTTCCGGCGTGAACTCGGGGTGAGGCGGCATCAACGCGGTGCCATCCGTTACCCACGACCCCGAGCCGCCGCTGATGATCCTCGTGGCCAGGTAGTCGGCCGCAGCGTCGGCCTTGAATCGCTCCGCGATGGCCTTGAACGTCGGTATGCGACGCGTACCAGCTTCGACAGTGTGACATATAGGACAGTTGCTTCTGGCGATCAGCTCCTTGCCCGATCCAAGTCGCGCAAGGAGATCGCCATCAACAAATGGGGGGGCGAAGTTTTCCGGGAGCTTGTCGACGTGATCGAATGCCACTGCGACGCGATGAGGATCGATAGTACCGGCAAGCGTATCGCGGCCTTCGCGGTCGCTGACCACTATCTGGTAGTCAATAGGCAGATCTGGCCAGAAGAACATCTTGTTTCCGCCGGTATGAATCGTAACGAGGGGCACGGCATTCGCATGCTGCCCTTGCGCGGATGCTGCTGAGACAACTAAGGCAGCGACGATGACGGCCACGGCGGATCGTACGGCCGGCGCAGTGAGTCCGCGAAGACACCCCGGTTGTCGGGGCCTCGAAGTCATCGGTCCGGACGACAACCCCTCGCACGCCACTGCGCGAGGAACTCGCGCCGCGTGGTTGGGCCGTAGGTCATGAAAGTCGGGTTAGGTTCCTCAAGGTACGCCTGGCGCATCTGCCCGATGTTGTCATCCTGGGCTTTTTTCATGATCTCGGTCGGATTCAGGCCATATATTCGCGCGGAATTCAGCCCCAGCACCCTGGCTCGCATTTCAGACGTGATCTGCGGATAGCCATACTTATCCTGGAACTCCTTGGAGATCTGGAAAGTTCGAAACGCCTGGATCTGATCCTGCGGACTTCCGTACCAGAGGCAATCGGTTCCCCAGCAGACCTGATTCTCGCCCACGTACTTGAAGAGCTTACCAAGAAGATGAGCAGCCTGATCCGGACCCGCCTTCCAGCGCTCTCGCCACGTGGAGCCGAGATCTCCGTATACGTTTGACTTGTTACGAGTGTGGCCATTCTCCAGGAACGACGTAATGAATCCGTTCACACCGTCTACGTCGGCAGGGTTGTAGGGGCCTTCGGGCTTTGATAAATCACACCCAGAATGATAGGCAACGAAGGACACGTCCGGATACATCCGACCCACTGGCCCCATGTCTCTTGGCAACGAGTACTTGTAGTCGTAGCCCTGTAACGCCAGGCCACGGTGGGCGCAGATGATTTTGATGTTCAGTTCTCGGGCTCGTTCGATTACTGGAATACCCACCTTCGGATCATCCAGATAGAAGCCGGTACCTCCGGGCCCCCACTGCGGATACAGCTTCCAGGCGTTTACCCCAAACTCCTTGGCCTGCATCTCCATCGAGGCGATGCCGTTTCCTTGCGGGTCCAGGGGCGATACCGTGCCGTGCAGGAGCATCCGCTTGTTCTTCGGCCCGATCATCCGCGCCAGTTCGCAGGCCTCCGCCGCGTACGATGGCGGACTTGGATTCGCCTCACCATGGCCATAAAGAGCAGACACCGTGGCTACGGTGGTATCACTGTCGAGGAGCACGTCCTTAATAAGCTGCCGCGCGGAATAGCACTCGAGCGATCCAGGTTCGCATTTGACATGCTGCGGGGCCAAGTTGTCGAAAAAGTCTTCCAATTCGGCAACGGCCGCATCCCGATGCGAACGGAATTTGCTCTTGGGATCGACGCAGTGGTTTTGAACGTCGAAGATAAATTCATTGCCTCCGAGAGCCGCTTTAGCCACCTGCTTATCGAGAGCCGCTTCCTTCGGGATTTCGAACCGCCCACCCCGGGCGCCCGCTGCAGCATGCACTGAATTGAATGCAAGCAACGTCGCTGCAGACCCTGCGGAGGAGATCAAAAACTCGCGTCTCCGCACATTCAAGCTGCGCGCGATTTTCGTCGCCGACGCAAAGGCCACCTCGTTGGCGTAGGCCTCAAGCTTCGTCAGCGGTTTTGGGCAATACTCGCCGTTCGACGCCGAATCAATTTTGATCGGCAGACGCGTGCCTTCTGGATCCAAATCGTATTCGCTCATGCCGGCTGTACTCCGTATCCATCATCACAGCGAAAACTGGTGTCAGGAACGCGAGCGACGTCCCGACCAGCGGACTCGCGCGGTTCCAGGAGTTTCCTGAGCAGAAACCGCGTCTCCGCCTGAGCAACTCTAGTAGAGTGGTTTTTGCCCGTCAAGACATCAGCCGCGGATTCCCCCGGCGGTATCGGCGAATTCACGGGTTCGGGAGGCTTTCAGCGCGGTCCACGCCAGAACGGCCGCGGCAAGGTCTTCCAGAGCCCAGCCGACGGATTTGAACACTGTGATGTCTGAGTCCGACGTGCGACCGGGCACGCGTCGCTGGCAAAGCCCTGACAAGTCACCGCAGATGCCCGAGGGCTGCATGATGCCGCGCGCGATCGGAATCGCTATGTCTCCTGCTTCCGTGGCAGCTCCCTGAAGAGTATCAACGTATACGCGCGCGGAGCGCAGTACATCGTCGTCGGCTTCGCGCATTTTCGGGGTAAAACCTCCTACGAGATCCACATGCGTGCCAGCTCGCAAGAAGCGCCCGGGAAGGATTGCCTGTGCTGAGGTTGTAACCGTTGAGATGATATCGGAGCCGCGGACCGCGGCAGGCAAATCGTCGACGACGTCAGAGTCTATGTCGAGTTCAGTCCGGACCCTGGATGCGACGCCCAAAGCCTTCTGTTGGTTGCGGCCCCATATCGCCACGTGCCCAAGGGAACGAACGCTGGCGTGCGCGGCTACCATGTTGAAACTAAGCTTCCCTGTACCCAGAACCAGTAGCCGGCGACTCGAGTCGCGCGACAAGAACCGCGAAGCAAGCGCCGAGGTAGCGGCTGTCCGCCTCGCGGTCAGTTCCTGCGCATCTATCAGTGCGTACACAACGCCATCGACGGCGGACGCCAGCATGTAGATCCCACTGATAGATGGCTTCCCCAGCTGCGAATTGCCCGGGAAGACCTGCACGATCTTGACTCCCAACAGTCCACCGACCGTCCACGCGGGCATGAGCAGCAACGAGGCAGTCTCCGCACCAGGAACACGCACGTCGTAGTGCGATCGAGCGGGCGTTTCGCAGGGGTTTTGAAATGCGGTCGAAACAGCCTCGATCAGGGCCGGCCACGGCGTCAATTCGCGCAATAGCTTGGCGCTAATCTGTACTGGCATATGCTCTCCGGCCTAAGTACGGCGCGACCGCGTCTTTCTCTTGTGCTCCCCGCCGGCGGAAGCGGGCGCCGTAGTACGCGGTACATCGGAGGTCGCAACCCAAAGGATCTTCGCGTCCGTCTCTCCCGCCGACAACAGCGCGTGCCCCATGGTACTGTCGAAATAGATCCCGTCTCCGGGTTTGAGCAGCACGGGGCTATAAAACGCGGAGCGCACCTCCGCGGTACCCTCGAGCACGAAGACAAACTCCTCGCCCGAGTGCTCTATCAACGAATCGGCCCGGGAAGTCGAGTGCGCTCGCAGCGTTGCAACGATCGGGAACATCTTTCGAGGATGCAGGTCGGTGCACATCAGTTCGTAGCGGTACTGCGGCGTTTCGTAGACCTCCGCAGCGCCGCGGCGTGTGATGCTGCGGCGTCCACTAGCATGTATTGCGTTCGGGCTCGCGCCGTCAGCGAACAACTCCGGCAAGTCCGTCGACAAGCCACGTGCCAACTTGAGTAGGTTGTCATAGCTGACTGAAAGTGACCCGTTCTCGATCTTCGAAAGCGTGGACTTTGACAGGCCGGTGGCATCGCCAATGTCCTTCAGGGTTTTCCCCAGGCGTCGCCGAATCTCCCGGACACGATGGCCGAGCAAAGCGCGTGCGTTATGGTGCCGCGGAGTTGTCACGCAAAATCTCCCGTAGAAAACTTCGGACTGTTGGAAACCGATTCATCGCATTGTACGGCCGCGACCACTCCCAGGCCACCGGTCGGCCGCGACGGAAGCCCAAAGTCGGCACCGTAGCGCGTGGGGTGTTGACGGACTGCGGGGCACGGACTAAAGTTGCCGCAGATGATACAGAGTTTCTGGGGGAGAAACACACGAGCGGACACGTAGACCCCACCCATAGTCGGGGATACGCAGTGGGACGTGCCGCCGACCCCAATCAGACGAACATCGGGGCTTGGCCCATTACAGGGGCCACGGCGGAGCGTTATGCGAGCGCGTGGGTCGATGTTGGTGGTCGTAACGGTAGGATCACCGTGGCCACCTTCAGTCGTTTCTGAGCATGGCGTCGCCATATCCGGCTGGTTGAATCGCAGAATCGCAATCGGGTTTCTGCGGTGCAAGGGGGAACGCGACGCTTTCCCACGAGAGTTTGCCTGCCCTCAATTGGAGTAAAGCGAGATGAGCACATCAGCCTCGGTTGGGTACCGCAAGCGGGCAGAGCTTCGTTCGGCAGTCCGCGGCATTCTGCGCCAGCATCGCCGCACGGCCCTGGTGTCGTCAGCGACGATGCTCGTGTTGGGCGGCGTAACGGCCCATGCGCAGGAAAAGCAGGGCCCTGCTCAGCAGGCCGCCACCCCCGGTCTCGAGGAGATCGTGGTCAGCGCGCAACGGCGCAGCGAGACGATCCAGAATGTACCCTACAACATCAGTGCACTTGGGGGTGACACTCTCGAGAGCTCGGCGGTCGTCTCGCTCAACGACCTCACGCGACTCGTCCCAGGGTTGACGACGGTCGACGAAGGCCCTGCTGCCCGCGCCGGCTATAGCAGTCTCACACTGCGTGGAATCAGGACGGATTCCCCAGGCGGTGGCCTGGCCGGCGAAGCTTATGACAGCCTAACTGTCAATGCGATATCGACGTACTTCGGCGAGACACCCGTCTTCTTTCAGATGCCGTTGCAGGACGTAGAGCGGGTCGAGGTTCTGCGCGGGCCCCAAGGCACACTTTATGGCTCCGGAGCGGAGGCGGGCACGATCCGGATCGTGCCGAAGCGGCCAGAATTCGGCGCGTTTTCTGCCGAAACTGATGCCAACGGAAGTCATTCGGAGTTCGCCCCAAATGAGAACGGTGGTGTTCACGGCATGCTGAACGTCCCAATCGCCGACCAGCTCGCGTTGCGTCTGGTCGCCGGTTACGATCACCTCGCCGGTTTCGTGAAAGCTGTGGACAGGTTCGTACTGGGCCCCGGGATGCCGGGGTTTTCGGGTACACCAGTTCCGAGCATCCCCGGCGACTTGACAAGCGGACCTGTACTGGAACCGGTTAAGCGCGGCGTGAACAGTTCAAATCAGTGGTTCGCGCGCGGCGCCCTACGCTGGCAACCTAGTGCAGCACTGGATCTACAGCTCGACTACGTCCACCAAAAGACGAATGTCGCCGACACCCAATGGGGGAGCCCTGTCTACAAGGGTGGGCGTTTTGATGACTCTGGCAATCACTGGCCGAACGGCTCGGTCGTCCTGCGCCCTGGCTGTGACTACTGCACAACCAACTTTGTCGCAGAACCATACAACGATGAGACCGATCTGCTCAGCCTGGTGGGGACCTTCGATGTAGGACTCGCCACGATCACTTCTGCATCGTCTTACTACGACAAGAAGAACCTGACCTATGCGGATGGCACCCCTGGGATGATCAATATTGGCGGCACAAGCTTTATTACCTACTTCCCCTACAACTTTTTCCCCCGTACAACCAACCCGCAACACACACAGAACGACGATCACTCCTTCATTCAAGAGCTGCGCATGGTGTCGAAGCAAGGCGGGCGCTTCGATTACGTCGCCGGCCTTTACTATCAAGAGCAAAAGAACCACATGGACATGATCCAGGTGGATCCAGGCGTAATCGCATACCTGGCTGCCACAGGGCAGCCCAGTCCGGCCCCGGCCATTTATGATGATGAGAATTTTATAATCAATCGGCACGTGAGCTTTTCGGACAAGGCGATTTTCGGTGAGCTAACCTTCCACGTGACCAACGCCTGGCAGGTTACGGGCGGTGCGCGCTTCTTTCGCCAGGGTTTTGTTCTCGACGAGTTTTCGTTAATCCCGATCTGTGGTGCGATCTGCTCGCAGAGTCTTGTCGACCCCAGCGGGCGCACTGTCTCCCAAGCGTCTGACGTCGTGAACAACCACCTGTGGAAACTCAACTCGTCCTATGACCTGAGCGCGACCACAAAGCTCTATGCAACGTACTCGGAAGGCTTCCGCCGCGGCGGCGCTGGAGGACTGCCAACATCGGGCCCATATGCGAGCAAGCCAGCGTACCTCACGTTCAAGCCGGAATATTTGAGGAATTACGAGCTTGGGATCAAAGGTAGCCTCCTTGATCGCCGGCTGCGCTATTTCGCCGATGTCTATCTCGCCAACCTCTACGACTTCCAGTTAAATGAGCTCTCGTTGAGCGGCATCCCCTCAGCCTTCAACGGTAAGGATGCGCGCACCGAAGGCGTCGAGCTCCAAGTGGATGCAGCGCCCACGGATCGACTGATTCTGGGATTAGGCTACGCCTATACAAAGGCCGAAGTCCGCGAGTCGTTTGACATCCTGGACTACCCGCCCTATGCGTTGATCCCGTCGCTGGGTGGCACGGGTCAGACCACGTCCATATTCTACGGGGCCATTCCGGCTCACGCTAAGCTGCCAGGCGTGCCACAGCATAGCCTGACGGTGTCGGGGGACTACACACTTCCGGGAGGCGTGATCGGCCGCGCCGATTGGACGTGGTCGTTTCATCTGGATGCCAACTACCGCAGTTCAGAGCAGGCCAACATCTCCCCCACGAGCGTCTTCAACTGGACGATACCGTCTGCCTTTCTCGTCAACGCACGAGCGACGTTGGCCGCAAGTCGGCAATGGAGCTACGACATATTCGTCAACAACATCACCAGTGATACGGCATACTCGGGATCCGAGTTCGCTCAGACGATTCCTAACACTCCTTATCCTTACACACTCCGAAACGTGACTCGTCCGCGGACGTTTGGCATCGGAATAAGGTATGCGTTCGGCAAGACTCGATGACCCAGCACTGAAGCGGCGTGACGGGAGGCAACCGCAGGCATCGATGAAAGGAGGTCTATGATGTTGGCGACTATCCGAACGCGCGTGGACGACCGGATTGGAGTGTTGACTCTTAACCGACCGAGCGTCCTGAACGCGATCAACGCAGCGATGGTACGCGAGATTGGCGAGGCTATGACGGCCTTCGTCAATGACGCACAAGTACGCGCGATCGTCATCCACGGTGAGGGGCGCGCTTTCTCAGCCGGCTTTGACCTCAAGGAATCAGTACAGCGGCAGGTCGCCTCCATCGAGGAGTGGCGTGCCCTGCTGGACGAGGATTTCGCGTTCATTATGCAGTTCTGGGACTGCCCGAAGCCGACGGTCGCAGCCGTGCACGGCCACTGCATTGCCGGTGCGTTTGAGGTAATGCTGGCGTGCGATATTGCGGTCGCCGCTGAAGGTACCTACTTTGGCGAGCCTGAGGTGCGATTTGGGGCCGGGATCGTCGCGTTGTTACTGCCGTGGATGACGACGCCGAAGATTGCCAAGGAGCTACTTCTCACGGGTAACGACAAGATCACTGCCACGCAGGCGCGCGAGATGGGCATGGTGAACCATGTCGTTCCGCCGGGACAAGAGTTCCCCAAGGCCATGAGCCTCGCGGCGGACGTCTGCGCGGCGGCACCTATCGCGGCGCTGCTCACGAAGCGAGCCATCAACAGAACCTATGAGATGATGGGCATGCGGCAGGCGCTACTCGCCGCGCTCGACACCGCTACGTTGATTTCAAGTGCGTCGGGACCGGAGCGTGTCGAGTTCAATCGCATCGCCAAGGAACAGGGGCTCAACGCGGCTCTTGCGTGGCGTAACGGCCGTTTCAAGTAATACCTTGGCGGGCGACATTACTCGTGCGGCGTCCGACGATCCCGTCGCCGCCATGCTGCGGGCGCGCTCAATCGCGGTAATCGGGGCGAGCGGCAAGTCCGGCGCTTTTGGGCACAATGTGGTGACCCACCTCATCGACACCGGTTACCGGGGTCGCGTCTACCCTGTGAATCCGCGCTACGACGACGTCGCGGGCTTGCGCTGCTATTCCGCGGTCAGTGCTCTACCCGAGGTTGTTGACTGCGCCATCCTTGCCGTAGCCGATGATAGACTTGAAGCGACCCTGGAGGCCGCCGCCACTGCTGGTGCGCGCTCCGCTGTTATCTTCGGCGCGGCCGTCGAGGAACCCACCGCAGGCCGCCCGCCGCTCACTGATCGCCTCGCCGCCATTGCGCGCAATGCGGGCATGGCTATCTGCGGCGGGAACTGCATGGGCTTTCTCAATTTCATCGATGACATCATGGTCGGAGGCTGGCCGTATAAATATCCACCCCCCAGGGGCCATATCGGCTTCATCTCCCACAGCGGCTCGTCTTATTCTGCCTTCGCGCTCAATGCCCGCCAGCTCGGCATGACCCATATGATCTCATCGGGGCAGGAGCTGGTAACGACTGTCTCGGACTATCTTCAATTCCTGTTGACCCAGCAAGAGACCCGGGTCGTCGGCTGCATCCTCGAGACGGTGCGTAATCCCGAGCGTTTCCTGGCGACGCTCGAAGCGGCCGATCGGAAAGGTGTCCCAGTCGTCATTCTGAAGCTTGGCCGGTCGGAGCATGGGAAGGCAATGACGCGCGCCCATAGCGGCGCACTCGCGGGCAGCGACGCCGCCTACCGCGCGGTTTTCGAGCGCTACAACGTCATCGGCGTGCAAACACTCGACGAGCTGGCCAATACGCTCGAGCTTCTCGCCTGCAACCGCGTCCCCATCACCGACGAGATCGCGCTGGCGACGGATTCCGGCGGCGAGCGCACGATGATCGCCGACATCGCCGCCGACCTGGGACTGCGCTGGGCGTCGCTTTCGGCTGAGACCACGCGGGTTCTCGCCGAGAGCCTTGATGCAGGGTTAGCACCCGTGAACCCTCTGGATCTGTGGGGCACCGGCCATGATCATGAGCGTATCGCAAGAACTTGCCTTCAGGCTCTCGCCGACGACTCGCAAGTGGGGCAAGTCGTCTTCGCCAGCAACATGCCGAGCGGCCGCCCACTGCTGAATGCCTGGGGCCGCGTCGCCGAATCGGTTCACCGTCATACTACGAAGCCTGTGCTGATGCTTGGCAACCTGTCCAGCGCCTTCGATCGCGACGAGGCTGCAAGGCTGCGAGGGCTAGGCATTCCCGTCCTGCTTGGTACGGCCCCGGGCCTCCAAGCGATCGCGGCCAATGTCTCGTGGCACCGCCGGCGCCGCGCACGGCGCGTCATCCGGCCACCGGCGATCGCGCCCGAGATTCTCCACCGTTGGCAGGCGCGTTTAGCCGGCGAGGAGAGCAGTCTCAATACGTACGACAGCCTGGCGCTCGCTGCCGATTTTGGCATTCCCACGGCACTTTCGAGGATCGCTCACAGCGAGGTGGAGCTGCGGCAGGTGGCCTCCACGCTACGCTTTCCGCTCGTACTAAAAACGCTCAAGCCGGGCATTGATCACAAGTTCGACGCAGGCGGGGTCGTGCTCGGCATCGAAAACCCGGATGAGCTCCTGACGGCATGGCGAGAACTTGCTGCGCGCCTTGGTCCAACGGTTCTGGTTCAAGAGACATCGCAGCTCGGCGTAGAGATGTTTCTAGGGCTGACGGTCGACCCCCAATGGGGTCCACTCGTCACGATCGGCCTCGGCGGCATTTTCGTTGAGGTCATGAGGGACGTTATAACGCTCATGCCGCCGATTGATGCAGAACTTGCCGTGACCTTTCTACGGCGGCTCAGAGGTTTTGAGGTGCTGAGCGGCGCGCGTGGTCGCGCACCGGTTGCCCTCGGTCCGCTGGGAAATGCGATTGCGTCTTTTAGTGCGATGGCGGCAAGCATAGGTCCGGCGCTCGAAGAGATGGACATCAATCCGATCATTGCGACGCCCCAGGGCGCCGTTGCCGTCGATGCGCTGGTAGTGCCGCGCGGGCGGCGCCGTGAGCATTGAGTCCGAGCTAACCCACGTCCGCCGGCTGCTCGCTGAGCGCCGTTTGGCGGACGCGTACGAGCGTTGTGGAAAGCTCGTTCGAGTCGCGCCAATGGATCCTCGCGGCTGGAGACTTGCCGCGGAAGTCGGGTTTCGCTCAAACAAGCCCACCGAGGCGATAGAATTCCTTCGTCGAGCGATGGAGTGTGCACCGCACGATGCGTCGGTACTCATTCAGTATGGTCAGTGCCTCATGCGGCTCGGCCGGCGAAGAGAGGCGCTGGCGATCGCGTTGCAGGCCGAAAAGCTCGTGTTAGAGCGACCGCCGCTACAGGATGCCCTTGGCACACTGTTGACACACGTTGAGCAAGCAACCCGCGCTGTGCCCTATTTCCAACGAGCGGTGCAAAATGCGCCGACGAATGTGGATTTCCGTTACAACCTGGCGATGGCCCAGCGTATGACGGGCGATCTCGAGGCGGCCGAGGCCAACCTTGACATTGTAGTAGCGGCTCGGCCGGATGATGCGGAGGCGTACAGCGCACGGTCGGACCTTCGGAAACAGACGCGTGAGCGCAATCATGTGGCTCAATTGCAGGCCGTGCACCGACGACTAAAAGGTCGGCGCGCCGCATTCGCGGTCGAGTTCGCGCTAGCGAAGGAGCTCGAAGATCTCGGGGAATATTCTTCCTCATTTTCGCATCTTGACGCGGCGTGCCAGTCGTACCGTGCGTTGCTCCGCTATGACGTTGCCGAGGATGTCGCGGTTCTAGAGAAATTGCGCACCACCCAGACAGCGAAAACGCTGCTGAGCCTCGGACCCGGATTCGATACGCAGGAATGCATATTCATCATTGGATTACCCCGTAGCGGGACAACGCTCGTCGAGCGCATCTTGGCGAGCCACAGTGAGGTGTACGCGGCTGGGGAATTGCAGGCCTTCCCGAAAGTTGTCGTCGAGGCCGTTACGCAACGAGAAGGCAGAAGCGTCAAGAAGCTCGATTTTGTCGAGAGCGCTCTTCAAGTTGATTTCAAGGCCCTGGGACGCGCATACCTCGACGCCACCCGCCCGCAAACCGGGCATACGGCCAGGTTCACAGACAAATTGCCGCTCAACTACCTCTACGCGGGACTGATACACGTGGCGCTGCCGGAGTCGCGATTCATTGTGCTCAGGCGGCACCCTATGGATAGCTGCTTCGCGATGTACAGGACGTTGTTCGCCGATGCCTACCCGTTCACCTACGATCTCAGGGACCTGTCGCGCTACTACGTCGCGTGGGACCGACTGATGCGGCATTGGGAGAGCGTAATCGGGGACGCCTGGCTTTCGGTCGGCTATGAGGAACTCGTAGCGGACCAGGAAGGAGTAAGCAGAAAGATTGTTTCGCATTGCGGCCTCGCCTGGGAGGAACGCTGCCTGGACTTCCACAGCCACCCCGCAGCTGTGGCGACGGCGAGCGCCGCACAGGTACGTCGGCCACTCTATTCGGAGTCGGTCGGCAAATGGCGGCGGTACGCGGACCAGCTGGAACCTCTGGCGCGCAACCTCGAGGCTAACGGCATTTCGGTCCGCTGACACCACCGGGAGCATCCTGCAATGCGAGTAAGAGGCTTCAAGACTTTCTGCGTGCTGGCCATTGCCTTGTTGCCGCTTCGAGCAGCCTGGTGCGCCTCCGTCACGGAACTAGTCAAGGCTCCGATGCCCGACGGACCGCTCTGGCGGCAGGGAAGGCTTCTCTACGTGGAATACCCCGGACGGGGCGGCGTGAGAGTGTGGGACGGCAAGCGCGCGGTCACCTATTGGGAGAAAGAGCACTGTGGCCCGACTGCTCTCATCGAGTTTCGCGATCACCATCTTCTGGTTGCGTGCTATGACTCCAACACCATCGTTGAGCTGGATCAGAACGGCAAAGAGCTCCGCTCGATCGAGCACGACGACGCGGGAAGACCGTTCGTTGGGCCGAACGATTTTGCCGCGGATGGCGCCGGCGGCGCCTATTTTTCGGCCTCCGGGGTTTTTGATTTGAAGGCCCCGATTACGGGGGCGGTACTCCATATTTCTGCGGATGGCAGGCATCTGGTCGAAGTTGCCAACACCATCCACTATTCGAACGGACTCACGGTCTCAAAGGATGGGAAGAATCTGCTGGTGGCCGAGATGTTTGCGAGTCGTATCCTTGCTTTTCCGATAAACGCAGACCGCTCGCTTGGAGCGCGCAGCGTGTGGGCACGGCTCCAGGATCTGGCGCCCTCGACTCCGCATGAAGATGCCTACAATGGCCCTGACGCGTTGAAGCTGGGACCTGATGGCAACTACTACATAGCGCACAATGGATCCGGGCGGGTGCTGGTGGTAGACGCGGACAGGAAGCTCGTCCGCATTCTCAAAGTGCCGACGCCGTATGTCACCAACCTGGCATTCGGTCCGACAGGAGCCGACACGATTTACATTACCGGCGGTTTCGACCAGTGGAAAGAGCCTTTCCCCGGCGCCGTGTTTCTTTGGACAAGATAGCCATCGGCTGCAGCATCGGACGAACCAGAATCGTCCCCGCCCAAAAGGCTAGATATTCAAGCCGAGGCACCCGCTCGAACGCCTTCTCGCGGGCGACCAACGTCGCGTCATAGGATAGTGCGGTTGCGGCAATCCACGCGTCGTTTTCTCCCAGTCGGCGCGTGAGCGAGCCTTGGAGCGCGGCCGTGCGCCATGCAATGGCTCGCGAGAGCTGGACGGGCACTAAGATCACCGTGGCGGCGATGCGAGGTTCTGTCAAGACGAGTTTCTGGCGCGTTTATCGAGAAAGAGTCGTGCCGCGTTGCGCGGGAATGTGCGCCGGCCTTCGAGGGCTACCTTGCTGCCGTGCGGCCGCGCCGCGGCACGCTCTCGCGGACGAGCCGGTGTTTGACGAAAGAGGCGCTGGACCTACGCGCGCCAGGAATTGAGCTTTCGCCCTCTTTGAGCAAACATGGTGCGGGGAGTTGCTGCGCGTGTGAGAGAACAGCGCGATGGCCAAGTACTTCCTCTACGTCAAGGTCTTCTCGCGAGGCAAGGGGAGCCGCGTCACGCGAGCGGCGGCGTACCGGGCGGGCGAGCGCATCCGCGATGAGCGGACGAGCGAGGTCTACAACTACACCGGTCGCGAGGACGTCCTGCACAAGGAGATCGTGCTGGCTTCCGAGCTCGCCGGGCGGACTGACACGAGCTGGGCGCGGGAGCGGGCGGCGCTCTGGAACGCGGCGGAGCACGCCGGGGGGCGGCGCAACGCGCGGCTGGCGCGGGAGGTGCTGGTGACGCTGCCGCCCGAGCTCGGCCAGGGGCAGCGCACGGAGCTCGCCCGCACGTTCGCGCGGCAGCTCGCGGACCGGTACCGGTGCGCGATCGATCTCGCGGTGCATGCACCGCGCTCCGGGAGCGACCCGCGGCATCATCACGCGCATCTGCTCATGACGGCGCGGGAAGTGACGCCGGAGGGCCTCGGGCGCCGGACGACGCTCGAGCTCTCGGGCAAGGAGCGGCACGCGCGGGGCCTGCCTCACTCGAAAGCGGAGCTCCTCTGGATCCGCGAGCGGTGGGCGGAGGTCACGAACGAGAGACTGCGCGAGGCGGGGCTTGCCGAGCGCGTCGATCACCGCAGCTACCGGGCGCAGGGGATCGAGCGTGAGCCCGTGCCCATGATGCCGCAGAAGGTGTACTACGCGGAGCGCAAGTCGGGGGCGGCGCACCCGGTGGGTGAGCAAATCCGCGCGAGGCACCGGGAGCGCAGCGAGGCACTGCTCAGGGGGCGGGCTGCGCTCGCACGGCTGCTCGAGAGGCAGCGCAAGGAGGGACGGCAAAGGGCGCTGGCAAATGTCGCGCACAAGGAGGGACTTCCGAAGAAGACGCCACATAGCGCGCTCACCCGGGAGGAGTTGAATCGCATCCGGCGCGAGCTCTACCGGACCCAGGCGGCCGAGATCAACCGCCGCCGGCGCGAGCACCGCCGGGCTCACGCGGCCGAGATCAACCTGAAGAAGCGGGAGTGGATCCAGAGGCATGCGACCGAAGTGAACCGCCAGCAGCGCGAGGGCTACAGGAGGAGACGCGCGGCGCTCGAAGCGGTGAAGGCCGGGCGGCCGATCGCGCAGGGACCGGCCGCGCGCAAGGGCGCGGCGGCGGAACGGAGCTCGACGCACGAGCGGTCCGCAGGGAATCGGCCGCAGAGGAGCGCACCGGCAGCTCGCAAGATCGAGAAGCCTGGCCCAACGGCCGAGGAGTCGGTGAGGCGCTGGCAGAGGCTGCGAGCGCTCGGGCGGCCGTCTCCAACTCCCGAAGAATCCGCACGCCAGTGGCGGAGCCTGGAGAAGGCAGAGCGCTCGCCGACGGAGGAGGAGTCCCGGCGACGCTGGCTCAAGCTGCGCGAGGGCGCGAACGCGGCCGGGGCGG
>Ga0209488_10001479_pt1 | contig 20105 bp, 20 predicted proteins | sample Rivendell_Oct201_8_FD_188349 | JGI IMG/M metagenome (GOLD analysis project Ga0209488, IMG submission 188349) | Vadose zone soil microbial communities from the Eel River Critical Zone Observatory, Northern California, USA -... | ecosystem: Environmental > Terrestrial > Soil > Vadose zone >...
TACGCGGCGTATCCGAACGTCAACCGCTGGCTGGGCCGGATGAAAGCGCTGAAGAGCTGGGGCAAGGTGCACGAGGTCTTCTACGGATTCGCCGCCTCGCTCAAGGACAAAGCCTTCGAGGCCGTTTGAGACGCGCCGGGTCTAGACCCGGGTGGCGGGCGGCATGCGCTACCAGCGCTGGCGATGCCGGTACCACGGTTGATTCTTGGGTTTCTTCTTGTCCTGCTTGGCTCCCTGGGCTTCGTCTCCTTGATCGGGGGCCGGGTCCGTGGAAGAGGGCGACGACGCGTGCTTCCGGGCGCTCTCCTTCGAAGCGGAGGGCTTCCGCGGAGCCGACCCGGAGGGCTTCTCGGGATCCCGATGCAACATCTTTTTCAGGTTGCTAAGGATCGATTTGGAAAACTTCTCAGCCATGACCGATTCAATAAGAGATTGAGCGGCGCCATTCTATTACATCGGTTCCAGGCGCGGTCTTGACGACTCCTTCAGAGCGCCCAACTGCTATGGCTACCTACGCGATCGGCGATGTTCAGGGCAGTTTCGAGGAGCTGCAGGCGCTCCTCGGCTCATTCGGCTTCGACCGCGCGAAAGACAGCTTATGGTTCGTGGGCGACCTCGTCAACCGCGGCCCGGCCTCGCTTGCCACGCTGCGCTTCGTGCGTGACCTGGGCGAGCGCGCTGTGACCGTGCTCGGCAACCACGATCTGCATCTGCTGGCGCTCGCTCAGGGCTCCGTCAAGGCCGGCGAAGACGACACCCTCGGGGACGTGCTCGCCGCGCCCGATCGCGACGGCTTGCTCGACTGGTTGCGGCACCGGCCGATGGCGCACGTCGCCTCGAACTACGCGCTGGTCCACGCGGGGCTCCTGCCGCAATGGGACGTCGCTACGGCGATGGCACTCGCGGGGGAAGTCGAGACCGAACTGCGCGGATCCCGGCACGAGGAGTTTCTCGCGCAACTCTACGGTTCACGCCCGGATCGCTGGGACGACAAGCTGCGCGGGATCGACCGGCTGCGCGTCATCGTCAACGCAATGACCCGCTTGCGCTTCTGCACTGCCGAAGGCGTGATGGAGTTCCACACCAAAGGCGAGACGGCCCAAGCTCCCCACGGCTACCTTCCGTGGTTCGAAGTGCCCGGCAGGAAAAGCGCTGACCACACCCTGGTATGCGGTCATTGGTCGGCGCTCGGCTTGCGCATTGCGCCCGACCTCCTTGCCCTCGATTCGGGTTGCGTCTGGGGGGGAAAGCTCAGTGCGGTTCGCCTGGAGGATCGGCGTTTGTACCAGGTACCTTGTGTGGCAGATGCCGCGCGGGTGACGTCTGCGGGGCGGGCACGCCCAGGGCTCCGGCGATAGCGGTCTCTGCCTTTTCCGCAAGCGAGTGCCGCGTCTGCGCGCGCACGGAAATCGGCGCGAGAAGATTGAACTCCGCGACCATGTGACGCGTCGAGACGATGGTCCAGATCGACTCGAGGAGCGAGGTGTCGCCGACATAGCCGGCGGCATCGGTGTGCCGGCCCGCGGCGTCGAGATAGCGCAGCGCCACCGGCTGCAGCGCGGCCGCGGCGTCGAGTGCCGGCTGGAATAGCGCGGGGTGGAAGCGCTCCAGGCTTCGCCCGAAAGTCGTGATTCCCTCGGGAAAAACTGCAATCAGCGTGCCGCGCCCGATTTCAGCAGCAACGATCTGGCGGGCGCGCCGCGCCTCGGAGCGTTTGCCGCGCTCGATGTACAGCGTGCCGACCAGCGTGCTCAACCAACCTACCATCGGCCAGTTGCGGATTTCCGATTTTGCGATGAAAGTCGCAGGGAATCTCGCGTCGACAACGAAGATGTCGAGCCAGGAGATGTGATTGAGCACCAGCATGCAGCGACCGGGGAGCTCCTTCGGAGCGTTATTTTCGCGCACCGACACGGAGAGGATGGAGAGCAGCGTGTTCGACCAGCGGCGCGTGTGCGCTTGTTTTTCTGCCCCGGAAAGTTTCGGGAAGAGCAGCCACGCGATGGCGAGGCCTCGCACCAAATGAAGCGCGAGCCTTGCCAGTCGGAACAGGCGCAGCGGAACCGGAGTGCGGTTGGCCGCCATCGGTCGTGTGATCCTCCATGGAAACCAGGGGCATTCTACTGGCTGGGGGCAGGACCAGCGCCAGTCCTCAAATGTCGGACCCGAAATTCCGGCGGAACAGGCGCTTGATTTCATCGAGGCTCATCGAATGGTTCTGGCCACCACGCGACGCGATCTTGATTGAACCCATCAACGCTGCGAGTCTGCCGGTCTTCGGCCAGTCGAAGCCCGCTGCAAGGCCATAGAGAAGACCGGCGCGATACGCATCGCCGCAACCGGTGGGATCCACCACTTCGGCTGCCTTGACGCAGGGAATCTCGATCCGTTGACCGTTGGCGTAGATGGTAGACCCCTCTGCGCCCCGGGTGAGAACGAGTGCCTTGAGTTTTAGCGCCATGTCCTCGAGCTTGCGGCCGGTGCGCTCCTCGAGCATCCGGCCTTCGTAATCGTTGACGGCCACGTAGCTCGCCTGCTTCACGAAAGCGAGCAGCTCCTCACCGGAGAACATCGGCAGTCCCTGGCCGGGGTCGAACATGAACGGAATGCCGAGCCCGGAAAGCTCGCGTGCGTGCTGCAGCATGCCTTCGCGTCCATCGGGTGCGATGATCGCGAGGCCCACATCCAACTCCCTCGTGATGTTGTTCAGATGCGAGTGATTCATCGCCCCGGGATGAAAGGCGGTGATCTGATTGTCGTCGAGGTCGGTTGTAATGAATGCCTGTGCGGTGAGGGTATTGGGCACCTGGCGCACGAAATCCAGCTTGATGCCGAGCCGTTCGAGCCGCTCAAAATACAGCGGAGAATCGTCTCCCACCGTACCCATGACCAGCGGATCGGAACCGAGGAGCTTCAGGTTATAAGCGATGTTGCCCGCGCAACCTCCGAACTCGCGCCGCAGCTCGGGAACGAGGAAAGACACGTTCAATATGTGGATCTGTTCGGGAAGGATGTGCTCCCGGAAACGGCCGCGGAATACCATGATGTTGTCGTACGCAATCGAGCCGCAGATCAGGGTGCGCATTGCGATTTCCTACAGGTAAAACAAGTAGAGTCGATAGCCGGCCGGCTTGAGTGCCGCAGCTTCGATGTAGACCCGGATCTGCAGTTCGCTCCCGGCGGCGAAGCCGGGCTCCGGTCGCGCGCCCTGGGGTACGTAGTCCCTGGATGTCAATACGCGCCGGGCGACGGTCTCGCCCTGGGTACTGGTGAGGCTCAGCTCCAAGGCGGGGAACGCTTGGACGAAGCCGGCGCGGTTCCGAAGCGTTGCCGTCAGCACCATCACGCTGGGATGGGCGACGTCTGCCTGCAGGTCGGAAGACTCGATACTCAGCAACTCCGCGCGGCGCGGGAGCGGCACGTCGCACCCGAACTCGGCGCAGATGCGCTGGACGAAGGGCTTTGCTTCGGGAAGGAGCACTGCGATCTCGCCCCGGTACTGGTAGGCGCCCTGCGCCGCCAGGGCGAGCAGCAGAAACACGCTCGCGAGCCACCACAGCCGGCTTGGACGGGGCCGCGACTGCGGCCCGAAGTCAAATGACACATCCCTCTCGGTGTCGAGCAGGACCGCCATGCTGGCTGAGATCGGAGGGCGTTGCGCGTCGTCCCGGCCGGGGCGGCTAGCCGGATCCGGGCTCAACGCGGAAAGCGCGTCGAAAAGAGCCCCGCAACGCCCACAGCGGACTTGGCCCGCACGCGCGCGAAGCTGTGGCTCGGTTACGCGAAACGCGGTCGCGCAAGCCGGGCAGCGCGTGATCATGCTCACAGCTTTACCCCCGAGAGGCACACCCAGCCCTCCGCCTCGGCGGGCGGCGCGAACGCGATCCAGGGTGAGTAGCAGCTCTCGACTTCGCTTGCCTGATCCGACAGAATTCCCGAGAGCGCAATCTGTCCGCCGTGCCTGCATCGTGATGCGAGCATCGGAGCGAGCACCTTCAACGGATTGGCGAGGATATTGGCGATCACGACGTCTGCGGTGAACGTAAGCGGCGCGCAAGCTTCGAGGAATTCGCCGGCAACATCGTTGCGCCGGGCGTTGGCCCGGGCCGTCCCCACGGCGTCGGGATCGATGTCCACGCCGACTGCGCGGCGGGCGCCGAGCTTCAGGGCAGCGATCGTCAATATACCGGAACCGCAGCCGTAGTCGAGAACCGTTTCGCCGCCCGCGATGCTGCGCTCGAGCCACTGCAGGCACAGGCGCGTGCTCGGGTGGGCGCCGGTGCCGAACGCGAGCCCAGGATCGAGCACGAGGTTGATCGCATCGGGCTCAGGCGCCTGGCGCCAAGTCGGCACGATCCACAAGTGCGACGAGACCTGGATCGGCCCAAACTGTTCCCTCGATTTCGCGACCCAATCCTCGTCGGGAACGGGACGCAGCTCATGAACAGGTACTGCGATACCGGCTCGATTGCACGCGCGCAGGAGCAATTGCTCGGGCTCGGGTTGAGCCTTGCACAACGCGGTCAGTCTTACCCTGGCCCAGGACACGGACTCGCCCGATCCGTCAAAGGGTGGCGCTTCCGCAGCAGGCTCCGCTCTGGCGTCCTCGCAGCCCACTGACAGCGCCCCGGCGTCGAGCAGCGCATCGGAGAGAGGGTCAACCTCCTCCGCTTTCACTACCAGGACGAGCGCGGCAAACGTCACGCGTTCGACCCTCTACCTCGCGGCGTCGCGCTTTTTTTGTTGGGCGAGCTTCTGCTCGAGGTAGTGGATGTTCACCCCTCCTTTGATCACGCGGTTGTCGAGCAGGAGTTCCTGGTGCAGCGGGATATTGGTCTGGATGCCCTCGATTGCCATTTCGGAGAGCGCAATGCGCATGCGCCGGATCGCCTGGTCGCGGTTCTCGCCATAGGCGATGACTTTGCCGATCAGCGAGTCGTAGTTGGGCGGCACGGTGTAGCCTTGGTAAATATGCGTATCGACCCGGATACCGGGTCCGCCTGGAGGGTGATACGACGTAATGCGCCCGGGCGATGGTGTGAAGCGGAACGGGTCCTCGGCATTGATGCGGCACTCTATCGCGTGGCCGCGAAAGTCGATGTTCTTCTGCCGCACGGACAACCTCTCGCCCGCGGCGACGCGGATCTGCTCCTGGACGATGTCGACGCCAGTGATCATTTCGGTTACCGGATGCTCGACCTGGATCCGTGTGTTCATTTCGATGAAGTAGAACTCACTTTCTTCGTAGAGATACTCGAAAGTACCGGCTCCACGGTAGCCGATCTTGCGGCAGGCCTCTATGCAGCGCTCGCCGATGCGCGCGCGCTGCTTCGACGTAAGCTCGGGCGCCGGGGCCTCCTCCATGATTTTCTGGTGCCTTCGCTGCATGGAGCAATCGCGCTCGCCGAGATGGACCACGTTCTTGTGGCCGTCGGCGAGCACCTGGACTTCGATGTGCCGCGGGTTCTCGAGGTACTTTTCGAGATAGACGGTCGCGTTGCCGAAAGCCGCCCCGGCTTCCGCCCGCGTGACGCTTATTGCACTCTTGAGGGCGGCTTCTGTGTGAACGACACGCATGCCTCGGCCGCCGCCTCCACCGGCCGCTTTCACGATGACGGGGTAACCGATCTTTCTCGCGATCTTGAGCGCCTCCTCCGGGGCATCGGGCAGCGGACCGTCCGAGCCGGGGACGCACGGCACTCCGGCTTTCTCCATGACTTGTTTTGCGTTTACTTTGTCGCCCATCAGGCGGATGGTCTCCGCTTGAGGGCCGATGAAAACGAAGCCGCTCTTGTCCACGCGTTCGGCAAAGTCCGGGTTTTCTGAGAGAAATCCGTAACCCGGGTGAATCGCCTCGGCGTCGGTCACCTCCGCGGCACTGATGATGGCTGGTATATTGAGATAGCTCGCACTGGACGCTGCCGGTCCGATACACACCGATTCGTCTGCGAGTTTCACGTACTTGGCCTCGCTGTCGGCTTCGGAATGAACTACCACGGTTTTGATGCCCATGTCACGGCACGCGCGCTGAATGCGCAGGGCGATCTCTCCGCGATTGGCGATCAGAATTTTCTCGAACATGAATCGATATGCTGTTTGTCGCGGCCTTTTGTGGGAATGGGAGTCGCGGCTTGGCGCATTCCCCTCCACTGCCCGCTGCGCTAGCCGATCATCATTAAGGATTCGCCGTACTCGACCGGCTGACCGTTCTCGACCATGATCGCCTTGATTACGCCATCCTTGTCGGCCTCGATTTCGTTCATCAGCTTCATCGCCTCGATGATGCAGATGGCCTGTCCCGCCTTGACCGTATCTCCTACCTCGACGAAAGGCTTCGCGCCGGGGGAACCCGAGCGGTAGAAAGTGCCGACCATCGGCGACTTGACGATATGCCCTTCGAGTGATGTCGGTGCCTCGCCCTGGGTGGAGGCGGGGGCCGAGGCCCCTGTGGCCGCCGAAACGGTCACGGGTTGAGCAGCGGGCGGGCTCGCCGCCGAGGCGGACGAGGAAAGGATAACGCCCTCCTTTCCGCCTGAGCCGCCCTTCACGATCTTGACCTTCTCCTCACCCTCGGTGATCTCCAGCTCGGCGATTCCCGACTCTTCGACGAGGTCGATCAGTTTTTTTAGTTTGCGCAAGTCCATGCTGCCCTCCTTCCGGTCCGGACACGAACGCCCGTTTCCGCGGGGTTTCGGAGCTCTCGGAAACGACTCCGAAACAAGCTCTCAGCTTGAGTGCAAGGCGTACTGGAGCGCGAACTCGTACGTCCGGCTGCCTAGTCCGCAGATCGTACCCACCGCGAGGTCGGAAAAGTACGAATGGCGCCGGAATGGCTCCCTTGAATAGATGTTCGACAGATGCACCTCGAGAAACGGAATCGCGACCGCTGCCAGAGCGTCGCGTAAAGCCACGCTGGTATGAGTCAACCCGCCAGGGTTGAGGATGATCCAGGAAATTTGCTGCTTCTTGGCCTTGTGCACGCGTTCTATCAAATCTCCCTCATGGTTGCTTTGAAAAGTCTCCAGGGCAGCGCTCTCGCGTTTTGCAATGCGAGCGAGCCGCTCGTTGATGCTCGCAAGAGATTCCTTTCCGTAGATTCCAGGCTCACGGGTACCCAGCATGTCGAGATTGGGGCCATGGATGATCAGGATTCTTCTTCGTGTCTGCGAACGTAGGCCCAATGCTCGTTTTGGCTTGGACATAAAGGAAGTTTGGGGCCGATGTCTGAAATTGTCCAGTGTTCGGCGCAGTTCGACCACAAATGAGAAGGGTTGTAGCTGAAAGACTGGCGGATCAAAGGGCGAGAGATCGACTGAGCGACGACGATGCCAGAGGATCAAGCCGGCCCACAGACGAATCAAGCACAATAAAGGTAGTTACCGTAAAATGCCACCACGATACGCATATTTGGGTGCTATTCTTGACACTTTTTGACCACAAAAGAGCTCACATTTCGCTCGGAGCGGCGTAATCTCCCGGTTTTTCTACGGTCAGACCAAAGGGGAACGCGGGCAACCCTTTAGTCCCCTAGGGGCGAGAGCAGTTGTGTGACCGCCTGAATCCCGGCGCGCTCGATCGGGCGCCCAGCCGGCGTCGTCTTTAGCGTGCCGCGCTCTTCCTTCAAGGTGTAGATCGCCAAATTGATAGGCACGCCCTGCCAATCGACTTTCAGCACCGACACAGCCCGGGCGTGGTCGCCTGCGAAGTGGCGCTGGTCGGAAATATCGTAGGCAATATTGCGGCTCAAGAGGAAAAACTCCACGGCTTTGCCGTCATCAGTGAACAACTGCAAGTCGATATCGCTATATCGCCCGGCAGTGCCCTTCAGCACAGCGCCGGCGAGGTAAGGGCGGAACTGCTCCAGCAAACGCATTGCCTCGAGCGCCCGCTCTCGCAGGTAGTGGATACGCTCGCGCTGTTCCTCACCTTGGTAGAGCGACTGGTAAGCCCGCAGCTCCGCCTCGATCTCCTCGTTTTTCGGCAGCGCCTGGGTGTCCTCTGCCCCCAGTTGGCGGGCGGCTTTGCGTTTGGCGAGCGCAAAATCCTCAAGACCATCCTCGGCCATCATGCGTGCGGCGGCCGCAGCAATGCGCGTGCGCATCTGCTGCTGCCTGAGCTTGCTTTCTTTCGGCATGGAGAAACAGGCGGGAGTCGGGCCATGATACCGCAGCCGGAAAACGCAGCGAAGTAGGCTAGAATTGTTCCCTTTTTTCGGCCCGTGCGCCCTTCAACCATTCGGGGCGTGTGTGCCCGTCCCGTGCACATCCACATCCTTGGCATCTGCGGCACTTTCATGGGCGGCATCGCCGCGATCGCCAGAGCTGGGGGCCACCGTGTTACAGGATGCGACGCCAACGTCTACCCGCCGATGAGTACGCAGCTTGAAGCGGAAGGCATCGAATTGACCGTAGGCTATGGTGCTGATCAAGCCGCGTTGAATCCGGACTTGTGGGTGATTGGGAATGTCGTCACGCGCGGCAATCCACTCGTGGAGCTCATACTGGACAGAGGCGATCGCTACGTTTCGGGTCCGCAGTGGCTCGCGGAAAATACCTTGTTCGGCAGGCAGGTCTTGGCAGTAGCCGGGACACACGGAAAAACAACGACGTCCTCGATGTTGGCTTGGATTTTAGTAGATGCGGGACTGGCCCCCGGCTTTCTCATCGGGGGTGTGCCGCTCAATTTTGGGGTCTCGGCGAAGCTGGGAAAACAAAGCCATTTCGTGATCGAAGCCGACGAATACGATACTGCCTTCTTCGATAAGCGTTCCAAGATGGTGCATTACCGGCCTAGGGTTGCCGTTCTGAACAACATTGAGTTCGATCATGCAGATATCTTCACCGATCTTGCAGCGATCGAGACCCAATTTCACCACTTCGTCAGAACGATACCCGGGTCCGGTAAACTGATAGTCAACGGCGCCGACCCGACGATTGACCGCGTCCTTGCGCGCGGCTGTTGGAGCGCAGTGGAGCGGTTTGGCGTGGCTGATGGGTGGAGCGCGGGCGTGGTCGGCCCGGGCTGTTTCGAAATATTCAATCAAGGCAGGCTCGTTGGACTTATGCGCTCGGACTTCCAAGGCGGGCACAATCTTCAGAACGCGCTCGCGGCGGTCGCCGCGGCGCAAGCTGCCGGGGTCGACCCGGTTCGGGCCGTCGAATCCTTCGCGCGCTTCAAAGGGGTCCGGCGCCGCATGGAGCTGCGGGGCAGGCCTGCAGGTGTTGCAGTCTGGGATGACTTCGCGCACCACCCTACAGCCATCGCGACGACGGTTTCAGGCCTGCGGGACAAAGTAGGAAGCGCGCGCATTTTGGCCGTCCTCGAGCTGCGTTCCAACACTATGAGAGCCGGTCTGATGAAGGATCGCCTGGCCATGAGTCTCGAGCATGCGGACAAGGTTTTTTGCTATAGCGCGAACCTCGGCTGGGATGCCTCCGCTGCGCTCGCGCCGCTGGGCGATCGCGCAACCGTCGAGAACGATCTGGAGCGGCTCGTCGGGGCGATCGTCGCGGAGGCGCAGCCCGGCGATCAGGTACTCGTCATGTCGAACGGCGGATTCGGGGGTATTCATGAGCGCTTGCTCACTTCGCTCTCAACACGGGCGGTCCCGGCGACTGGGGCATGATCGTCTACCTCCACGGCTTCAACAGTTCGCCGCAGTCCGCCAAAGCACAGTATTTGAAGCGATACCTCGATGAGCGGGGCAAGGGGGCGGAGTTTGTCTGCCCGCAGCTGCCTCACCGACCGGATCTCGCATTGGGGGTCGTTGAGGCCAAAATGGCGCAACAGTCCAATGAGAGAATCACGCTAATCGGGAGCTCGCTCGGCGGATTCTATGCGACATGGCTCGCGGAGAAGCACGACGTGCGCGCGGTGCTGATCAATCCGGCGATCGACCCGCACGTGGGCCTGCGCGCCTACCTCGGCCTGCAACAGGCCATTCACGGGGGCGAGAGCTACGAGCTCACCGAAGAGCACCTGCGGCGGTGGAGAGAACTCCTCGTGATCAAAGTGCACCCCGAGCGCTACCTGCTCCTCGTGGAAACCGGGGACGAAGTGCTCGACTACCGAGCGGCCGTCAGAAAGTACAAAGGCGCGAAGCAGGTTGTGGTGCAGGGTGGAGACCACAGCCTTGCAAGCTTTCCCGAACAAATCCCGCTGATACTGGAATTCGCCGGAATGGATTGACTACTTGAGTACTTTCCAGGCCGACTTTCCGTCTTTGAGAGCGTAGCGGGCGACCGCGTTCTCGTCGAACCCAAACCCGAGGCCCGGCGTTTTCGCCAGAACCAGCATGCCGCTTCTGACCTCGAGCTGGGTATCGATGAGACGCCGGAAATTGAGCACTTGGTCGTCGGGGAAGAACTCCACGTAGCGCGCGTTGGGTGTTGCCGCCACAAGCTGCGCGTGAAGGTCGTGAAACCAGTGCGGGCAGACGGTGACGCCGTAGCTCGATGCCGTGGCGGCTATTTTTCTCCACTCGGTAACCCCGCCGCATACCAGAGCGTCCGTCTGCAGGATCTGCGCGGCGCCCTTCTCGAGAATTTCCTTGAAATGCCAGCGCCCGGCGCCGATTTCGCCCGTGGCAACCGTGACGCGCGTGAGTTTCGCTAGGCGCGCGTGGTTGTCGATGTCGTCGGGGAAGAACGGCTCCTCGATCCAATAAGGATCGTAGGGCGCGAAACGCTCCATATAACGCATCGCGGTAGGCAAATCGTGCCAGGCGTTGTTCGCGTCCAGCATCAGCTCGATATCAGGCCCGACCGCCTCGCGCGCGGCTCTTACGCGCGCTTCCTCCTCCTTGGGCGAAAGCCGTCCCACCTTCATCTTCACTGCACGAAAACCGGTCTTTGCGTACCCAGCCATTTCCTCGCCGAGCTTTTTCGGCGTCTTGCCGGGGAGGTAGTAGCCGCCGCTTGCGTACGCGGGCACGGCTTCATCCACAACAGCGCCGAGATACTTGTAAAGCGGAAGGTTCGACGCGCGCGAGTTCAGGTCCCAAAGGGCACAGTCCAAGATCGAAATCGCACGCATGACGCTGCCGGCGCGTCCATGCAGCAATGTTTCCTCGAACATGCGCTGCCAGAGACCTTCGACGAGCAGACTTTCGCGACCGAGCAGACCTGGGGCAAGCAACTGCTCCACCGCGTGCGCGACGAGCGCTCCGCCGGAAGAGCCTGCGTAGCAAAAACCTATGCCTTCGAAGCCTTCGGCGCGCACTTTGACGAGTCCGTAGTCGCGCGCCGAAACCGTGCGCGTGGCGAAGCTGGTTGCCTTGTCTAGCGGAATTCGGACGGTTGCTACGGCAATCGATTCGATCTTTGCCATTTGGCGAGGGCTTTGGCGTCGTCGTCGGCGTGAGCGTGAGCGATGCTGCGCTATAATTATCGCACTCATCGGGCCGGCGCGACGCGGCTCCTTCCCGTTTGGCTCCATCTCGTGAACGTTCTCTACGAAGACAGCGGTGCGTTTAAGGTCGCCACGGTGCTCGCCGACAGCGACAACGCGCTTCAGGTCGAGGCGCCGCATGGGAAGCGGGCCAAAATCAAGTCGAAGGACGTGCTATTGCGGTTTCCTGAGCCCAGCGCAGCGGATCTTCTGGTGCAAGCCGAGGCGCTGGCGGGCGGAATCGACGCGGATTTTCTGTGGCAATGCTGCGGCGCGGAGGAATTCGGGTTCGTCGACCTCGCGCAAGAATATTGCGGCCGCGCGCCTTCAGCCGTGGAGGCAGCCGGTATTCTGGTGAAGCTGCACTCGGCGCCGATGTACTTTTACCGGAAGGGCAGGGGGCGCTATCGGGCTGCGCCGCCGGAGACGCTGCGTGCGGCGCTTATTGGCATCGAAAGGAAGAAACAACAGCAAGCACAGATTTCAGCCTGGGCCGAGCAGCTCGAGCACGGCGTGTTTCCGGAAGAGTTCCGGCTGCTCCGGGAACAGCTCCTGTATAAGCCCGATCGCAATCGCGCGGAGACCAAAGCGCTCGAGGAGGCCTGCGCAAAGACCGGCTTGTCGCCAGCGAAGCTTATGGAGCGCTGCGGCGTACTGCCCTCCAGCCACGAATACCATCTCAACCGATTTTTCTACGAATACTTTCCAAAGGGAACTGATTTTCCTTTGAACGTCGAGATTGCCGAGCCCTTGGGCTTGCCAGTCGCCGAAGCCGATGCATTCAGCCTGGATGACACGGCTACGACGGAAATCGATGATGCGTTCTCGCTCACCCCTCTTGCGGGCGGCCGCTTTCGCGTCGGCATTCACATTGCCGCCCCCGCCCTCGGGTTCGCACCCGGATCGCCGCTCGATGCCGTGGCACGCGAGCGGCTCTCGACCGTCTACATGCCGGGCCGCAAGATCACCATGCTGCCGCCCGAAGCGATCGAACGGTTCTCCCTCACCGAAGGCGCCGAGCGCCCTGCGTGTTCCCTCTATTTCGATGTACGCACTGACGATTTTGCCATCGAGACGCAGCACACCCGCGCCGAGCGGGTGCGCATTGCAGCGAACCTGCGCCATCAGGCGGTCGAGGAGCTGGATGGGGCCTTTCTTGCCGGAACGTTGCGGGAAGACATCCCCTATTCACGTGAACTGAACACGCTCTGGAAGTTTGCGGGCGTGCTCGAGCGGGGGCGCGGCAAGTCCTCTTCGGGGCCTGAACGTCCTGACTACACCTTCCGCGTCGAGGGTCACGGGGAAAACGTGCGCATCAACATCATCGAGCGTCGCCGCGGTACGCCGCTCGACAAGTTGGTGGCCGAGCTGATGATTGCGGTAAACAGCACTTGGGGGAGGCTGCTCGACGATCACGATGTCGCGGCGATCTACCGGGTGCAGTCGGCTGGCAAGGTCAGGATGACCACTTCGGCCATGGCGCACCTTGGCCTGGGAATCAGCCACTATGCCTGGACGAGCTCGCCCCTGCGCCGATACGTGGATCTGGTAAACCAGTGGCAGCTCCTCGCGCTCCTCGACGGGCAGGCGCCACCGTTTTCGCGGAATGCGGACATTATGCTAGCTGCGGTGCATGATTTTGAAACGACCTACGCCGCCTACGACGAATTCCAGCGGCGCATGGAGCATTACTGGTGCCTCAGGTGGCTGCTTCAGGAGGCGATCGATATTGCGGGGGCCGAAGTGGTGCGCGAAAATCTGGTCAAGTTCGACGGCTTACCCCTTTACTCCAGGGTGCCGTCGCTGCCCGAACTCGCTCCGGGTACGGGCGTCGAAATCGCAGTGACTGAAATCGACCTCATTGAAGCCGACCTCAAATGCGTATTTCGCCGCTGCAAGGATATCGGGTAGCTCGGCGGGCAGCATACGTGAGACAAAACTCGAGAGAAGGCCTAGAATGCCATGATTCGACAAGCTTTTAGGGGTCAGAAAGTTGAGCGTTTCTAGCGCCCTCGCGTGGCCGCAGCCGCTTGCCAGGCTGGATCCCGATTCGCGCGTGCTGGCGATGGCCCTGTCCATCTCCATCGTTCTCCACGCGATCGTGCTCTCGATTCATTTTAAGTTGCCCGACGCCCTACGCAAGCTCAGCCCATCGCAGCTCGAGGTAGTGTTGGTGAATTCGAAAACCCGCTCGAGACCAGCCCGCCCCGAGGTCAACGCGCAGTCCAATCTTGACGGGGGCGGTGATACCGATCTCGATCGTCGGGCGAAATCCCCGCTTCCGGTAACGCAGCCGACGGAGCGCGGCTCGGACTTGAAGCAGGCAACCCGCCGCGTGCAGGAGCTAGAGGCGCGACAAAGACAACTGCTCGCACAAGTGCAATCTCGGAATGAGATCGCATCGGCCGAGCCCGAACCGCAGGCCGAGATGAAATCGCAGGTGTCCGGAGCGGATCTGGCCGAAAGCGCTTTGATCGTCGCTCGGATGGAAGCGCAAATCGCGCGTCAGATCGAGGAATACAACAAGCGTCCGCGTAAGACCTTCGTGGGCGCGCGTGCCGCCGAAGTTCGCTACGCACTTTACGTCGAGGACTGGCGCCAGAAGGTCGAGCGCATCGGGAATCTCAACTATCCGGAGAGTGCACGCGGCAGAATCTACGGCAGCCTCAGGCTCACCGTGTCGATTAACTCGGACGGCACGCTGGCGGCGATGGATCTCGAGCGATCCTCCGGATACAAAATCCTCGATGCCGCCGCACAGCGCATCGTTCAACTGGCGGCTCCCTACGCCAAATTTCCCACTGACATTCGCAGGGAAACCGACATCCTAGTGATCACACGCACTTGGCATTTCGCGCGCGGTGATAAGGTATTCAGTGACTAGGAAGGGATGCGTCCTTTCTGCAGTGCGAGCTGAGCGGCCCAGGTAGCGCAAGGCGGCTGGCAGAGAATGAGGCTGCTCGTTTCATTGTGGAAAATGTTCTCCTATACCGCCGGGGCGGCGGTCCTTGGCCTTGCAGTCTACGAATTCTGGTTTTTGGCGCAGATCCTGTACTGGGTCGAGCACAATCCCGCGACGACGCGAGTCATGGATGCGCGCCTGGAGGCCATGCGACCGAACAAATCCAAGGCGCTCGAGCAGAAATGGACCGACTACGAGAGAATTTCGATCCACTTGAAGCGCGCGATCATCGTTGCGGAGGACGCAAAGTTCGTCGATCACGAAGGCTTCGATTGGGAAGGCATTCAGCGGGCGATGGACAAGAACCAGCGCCGCGGGAAATTCGTCGCCGGGGGCTCGACCATTACTCAGCAGGTCGCAAAGAACCTGTTTCTTTCGGGCGAGCGCAGTCTCCTGCGGAAGGGGCAGGAGGCGATTCTTGCCGCGATGCTCGAAGCCGCCATGGATAAGCGCCGCATTTTCGAAATCTATCTGAACGTCGCGGAATGGGGCGAAAACGTCTTCGGAGCGGAAGCGGCCGCACGCCACTACTTCGGTGTTGACGCGGCCAGCCTCGAACCCGAGCAAGCTGCGCGCCTCGCCGCGATGCTTCCGCGCCCGCGCTATTACGATCGCAACCGCGGCTCACCCTATCTCGCGAACTATAGCGAGAGCATATTGGCGCAGATGTCCGCCGCACAGGTCCCCTAATCTTCCCCGACCGCGATTGCTAGGACTGTTCTGCCGCGCGTCGACCCCGGGAAACGTCGATCCCCGTCAGCAAGAGAAGGCCGGCAACGAAGAATCCACCGGTCGCCAGCATGGCTAGACGGTGGTTGCCGTCGGTCATCCAGGTCACAGAGCCGTAGGTAATCGGCCCCAGAATCGAGGACAGCTTTACCGCCAGCCCCCAGAGTCCGAAAAACTCGGCGTGCCTGTCAGCGGGGCTCAGGTAACCAACGAGCGCCCGGCCGGCCGACTGCGAGGAACCCAGGCACAGTCCTGCAAGATTGGCGGCCACCCAGAAAAGTCCGGACGCCGACGCGGACCAGGCTATCAAGGTGGTTGCGATCCACAGCAGAAGAGTAAGAGCAATGGTTCGCACGTGCCCGAGTCGATCCTGGATGTTGCCGAAAGCGAACGCGCCGACCGCGGCAGTTACGTTGACCACCAAGATCAGGGCAATCGTATCCTGCGTCGTGAAACCGAGCGCCTGTTCCGCGTAAATCGCCGCGAGTGCAATGACCGTCTGGATTCCCGCTTGATAGAAGACGATGCATACCAGGAACCGCGCGAGGTCCCGATAGCGCGCGGCTTGGCGCAGCGTTTGCGCGAGGCGCGCAAAGGCCGCCCGCGCCAGGTTTTCGCCGGCGGCGACCGGCACCGCGCGGGCGCGCTCCTTGAGCACCAAGAACGTCGGCAGGCTCGCTGCGGCGAAGGTTGCAGCGGTGATCAGCATCGTGACCGGAACAAACTGTTGCGGTTCCTGGCCGTGAGCTTGAGCCCAGGTGACGTAGCCCAGGCAAAGACCGAGAGTCAAAAGCCCGCCCAGATAACCCAGGCTCCAGCCCCAGCCCGATACCCGTCCCAGCGATTCGCCCTGGGCGAGCTCGGGCAGGAACGCGGCGATGAGGTTTTCCCCGGAGCCGAAGCAGAAATTGGAAAATACCAGCAGTACCACCGCGAGCGCGAGCGTTCCGGGCCCAGTGAGCGCGAGCAAGGCGGTCGCAATCACGCAACCAACCGTGGTGAGAACGAGCAAGCGCTTTTTTGCGGCACGCAGGTCGGCGTAAGCTCCAATGACGGGTCCAGTCAGCAGAATCAAAGCGTACGAGGCCGACAACACGGCCGTCCAAGCAAAAGTCGCCCAAGGTGCGTTGCCCGCGATCACCGCGACGAAATAGGCGTTGAATACGGCGGTGATCACGACCGTGGTGTAACCCGAGTTGGCAAAGTCGTACATCGCCCAGGCGAAAACCTCCCTGGGGCGCACGTCGTCGGCAAAGCGATTTGAAGCCGTCACGTCAACCGAAGCGGGGACTATGGGGTGCCGTTGGGCGAGATTTTTCTATCGCCATCATACAGCGGACTGCTAGAATCGCCGCAGCCGCGCGCGGCGCGTCGGGCGTTGTCTGCGGCAAACCCCGGGACCAATTCACGGCGAAGGGCCGGCTCGCATGATCGAAACCCTCAGCCCGAAGAAGGAGCTCGAAGACCTCCAGGCCGACTTGCGCGAGGTTCAAGAGCTCCTGCGGCGGCACCGCCTGGTCGAGCGCCTGGTGGAGCGCCAGGAAATGCCAAAGCACGAGCTGGTGGAGTCTCTCGTGCACCGGCAGAACGTCGCCGAACTTCGCGCGAAGCTCGACTCCATGCATCCGGCCGACATCGCGTACGTGCTCGAATCGCTGCCGCTGGAGGAGCGGCTCGTCGTCTGGAACCTCGTCAAGGCAGAGCGCGACGGTGAAATCCTGCTTCAAGCCTCCGACGCGGTGCGCGAAACGCTCATTCGCAGCATGGATTTGGAGGAGCTGGTCGCCGCGGCCGAGCAGCTGGAGGCCGATGAAATCGCCGACCTCGCGCCGGACCTCCCCGAAGGGGTCATCGACGATGTCTTCCAAGCCCTGCCGGTCGAGGAACGCGAGCAGTTGCGCGCGGCGATGTCGTACCCCGAGGATGCGGTCGGCGCCCTCATGGATTTCGACGTGGTCAGCGTGCGCGAGGACACCGCGATCGAGACCGTCACGCGGTATCTGCGGCGCTTCGACGCGCTGCCGCACCATACCGACCAGATCTTCGTCGTCGACCGGGACGAGCGCTTGAGGGGCATGCTGCCGCTCTCCAAACTGATCGTCTCCGAACTTGAGCACAATGTCGCAAAGGTGATGGTGAGTGATGTCGTCACGCTCCAGTCGGGCGACAAGGCGCAGGACGCCGCCAAGGCCTTCGAGCGGTATGACCTGGTTTCTGCACCAGTCGTGGACGAGCAGGGCAAACTCGTCGGCCGGGTGACGGTAGACAAGGTTGTCGACTTCATCCGCAGCAAGAGCGAGAGCGAGCTCCTCACGCAGGCCGGGCTGCGCGAGGAGGAAGACGTTTTCTCGTCGGTCTGGGCGAGCGTGAAGAACCGCTGGTCGTGGCTGGCCATCAACCTCGTCACCGCATTTGTCGCCTCGCGCGTGATCGGCGCCTTCGAGCACTCGATCGAGAAGCTGGTGGCACTCGCCGCGCTCATGCCCATCGTCGCGGGAATCGGGGGAAATTCGGGCAACCAGACCATCACCATGATCGTGCGCTCGATCGCGCTCGGCGAGGTGCAAAGGGAGCACGCAAAGAAGTTGCTCGCAAAGGAGCTGGGCGTATCGCTCCTGAACGGCCTCATCTGGGGCAGCGCGCTCGGCCTGATCGCCTATTGGCTGTATCAGAAGGTGTCGCTCGGTCTGGTCATGACGGCGGCGATGACGCTCAACCTCGTTCTTTCCGCGATCGCCGGAGTGCTGATCCCGCTCACCATGATTCGGCTAGGGCGCGATCCCGCGCTCGGATCCTCGGTTCTGATCACCGCGATCACCGACAGCGGGGGGTTTTTCATTTTCCTGGGTTTGGCGACGCTGTTCCTGGTGTGACCGGCCAGTGTGCGAAACGCCCGGGACGCAGCATGCGCCTGCCCTAAAGCGTCGAACGGAACGCGGCGTCTGCCGCCGCAATCGTCGTCTCTATATCCGCTTCAGAGTGCTCAGCCGAGACGAAGCCGGCCTCGTATGCAGACGGCGCCAGGTACACGCCGCGCTCGAGCATGGCGTGGAAGAAGCGGTTGAACGCCTCTTTGTCGCACTGCATGACCTCGGCGTAGGTCGAAGGTGGCACGGCACGAAAATACAAACCGAACATGCCCCCCACCGACTGCGCCGAAAACGCAACGCCGCGCTTGCGCGCGGCCGAAGCCAGGCCCTCGCAGAACGCGCGCGCTTTCCCGGCTAGGCGCTCATAGAAACCCGGCGCTTCGAGCTTTTTGAGGGTCGCAAGTCCAGCAGCCACCGCGAGCGGATTTCCCGAAAGCGTTCCGGCTTGGTACACAGGCCCTAGAGGCGCGATTTTCCCCATGATGTCGCGACGACCGCCGAATGCCCCAAGGGGCATCCCCCCGCCGATTATCTTCCCCAGCGTAACGAGGTCCGCTTGCACTCCGTAGAGCTGCTGGGCGCCTTGCAACCCGACGCGAAAGCCCGTCATCACTTCATCAAAAATCAGAACGGCCCCGTGGCGTGTACACAGCTCCCGTATGCGCTGGAGAAACCCGGGTAGCGGCGCGATCAGGTTCATGTTTCCTGCGACCGGCTCGACGATGACGCAGGCGATCGAATCGCCGAGCTCGTGAAACGCCGCGTCAAGCCCTGTCGCATCGTTGTAGGCAAGAACGAGCGTCTGCGCCGCGGTCTCGGCCGTCACTCCGGCCGAACTCGGGTTGCCCAGGGTAAGCGCGCCCGAACCGGCCTTGACGAGCAGACTGTCGGCATGTCCGTGGTAGCAGCCCTCGAACTTGACGATGCGGGGCCGGCCGGTGAATCCACGCGCGAGCCGCAGTGCCGACATGGTCGCTTCGGTTCCGGAACTGACCAGTCGCACGAGCTCGAGCCCGGGGACGAGTCGCACGAGCTGCTCGGCCATCTCGATCTCGGGCTCGGTCGGGGCGCCGAAGGAGAGTCCGCGGCCCGCCGCCTCCCGCACGGCGGCGATGACCTCCCGGTCTGCGTGTCCGAGAACGAGCGGTCCCCAAGAGCCGACGTAATCGAGGTATTCGCGACCGTCGACGTCCCAAATGCGGCTGCCTTTGCCGCGCACGATGAAGCGGGGCGTACCGCCGACGGCGCGAAACGCCCGCACCGGGGAGTTGACCCCGCCGGGGATGGTTTTCTGTGCGCGGGCAAACAGCGATTCGTTCTTGCTCACGGGTTCTTCGTGTCGAAAAGGCGACTGAAGCTCCGCGCGGCCGCCTCGATGTCGGGCGCGTCGAACAGCGCGCTGATCACCGCTATCGCGTCGGCCCCTGCTTCGATCACGGTACGCGCGTTTTCGGTCGTGATGCCTCCGATCGCGACAACGGGCGAACTGAGGCGCCCCTTCGCCTCGCGATAAAGGGAAAGCGGCGCACGTGTTGCTCCCGGCTTGGTCGCGGAAGGGAAAGCGCTGCCAAAGGCGACATAGTCTGCACCGGCCTCCCGCGCGGCGAGAGCGAGTTCAAGTCTGTCGTAGCAGGAAGCCCCGAGCAGCTTGTCTTTTCCCAGCTGCGCGCGCGCAGCTGCGACCGGCATGTCGTCGCGGCCAAGGTGCAGGCCGTCCGCGCCGATCCGGCTGGCCAGATCCAGATCGTCGTTGATGACGAGCGGAATGCGCGCTTCGCGACAGAGTGCAAGCAGCGCCGCGCCCTGCTCGCGGCGCAGCCCGGCACTAGCGGATTTATTGCGGTACTGCACGATGCGTGCTCCGCCGGCAAGCGCCTTGCTCACTTTGCGGGCGAGCAACCCGATGTCGGGCTCATCGGGGGTCACGGCGTACAGACCGCGAAATCCCGCATGTGAAATCACCCGGTGCTCAGGCTTTGCCCGCGCCTGGCTCATCCATTTCCCGCGCCCAGAAAAACCGGTCCGGTATGTATTGACCCATGCCGGGACGAAACCCCGCGTTGAGCGTTTGCCACGTGTATTCCTGGGCTTCGCGCACCGCCTCGGGCAGCTCGAGGCCGTTGGCGAGCGTCGCCGCGATCGCTGCGGCAAGCGTG
>Ga0209488_10001480_pt1 | contig 20096 bp, 15 predicted proteins | sample Rivendell_Oct201_8_FD_188349 | JGI IMG/M metagenome (GOLD analysis project Ga0209488, IMG submission 188349) | Vadose zone soil microbial communities from the Eel River Critical Zone Observatory, Northern California, USA -... | ecosystem: Environmental > Terrestrial > Soil > Vadose zone >...
TGGTGACCGTCGTCAATGTAAGAGGAACGCGACAGAGTTCGGATCTGCAGAACTGGACGACGCTGGTGAAAGGCGTTTTGGTAGTGGTGCTGAGCGTGGTTTTGCTGGCGCTCGGCAAACACGGCGGCGAAATTATTCCTGCGGCCGGCACACAAATGCGCGGCATGAATTTGTTTTCCAGCTTCAGCCTGGCGATGATTGTGGTGCTTTGGGCTTATGAGGGCTGGCAGTTTGGCACTTACAGCGCGGGCGAAGTTATCGAGCCGCAGAAAGTTTTTCCGCGTGCGTTTCTGCTGGGTTCGCTGATTTTGATTGCATTGTACGTGGTCGCGGTGATGGCCTATCTCGTCGCCCTGGGGCCGGAGGTGGCGAGTAACAGCGACGCAATCGCAGCTACGGCCGCGACGGCGGTTTTGGGGCCATGGGCGGGCAAACTCGTTGCGCTAACAATTCTCATTTCCGTTTTTAGCGCGACGAATAGTGTGGTGCTAACAGCGCCGCGCGTGTTTTATGCAATGTCGAAAGATAATTTGTTTTTCAAGACTCTGGCGGAAGTGCATCCGCGATTTCACACTCCGGCCAACGCCATCGTCGCGCTATGCGTTTGGTCCACGGTCCTGACGTTTGCTGGGAAATTTTCCGAACTGGCTTCTGGAGTGGTATTCGTCGGCTGGATTTTTTATGGGCTGGGCGCGGCGGCAATTTTTCCTCTGCGCGCGGCACTTGGGGAGTTGACGAAGGCGTTGCCTTATCGCGTACCCGGATTCCCGTGGACGCCGATTGTGTTTTTGCTGGCGGCCGTGGCAGTTGTTGGGAATGCGATTTTTCTGGCGACGCGTGATCCGCAAGAATTTCGGCATGTGCTGGCTGGATTGATACTGCTGGTGATGGGGATTCCGGCGTATTTTTTCTGGCGCTGGTGGAATGCGCGGGCGAGCTCAAGTTCCTGACAAGGCGCTGCAAGCCAGCGAGAGGACTTTTGCTACCCAAGAAAGTCGATTCATCACGGCCAATCTTGTCCTCCGTGAAGCACGCGTATCACGCGAGGAGTATCTTCCCGGGCCTGATAAACAATGAGATAAGGGAGGGACGGCATTACCCACTCTCGCGTAGCTGCCTTCTTTCCGGTACGGCCAGAGTTTGGAAAAACGTGTTAGCGAGGGCGGAACGGCGTAGATCTCATAAAAGTTGCAGCGGATCCATGTCGACGAGGACGGCGGTTTGCGGGATTTCTTTTTTGTCGCAGCAGACGAGGGCGCCGGCTAGTAGCTTGGTGAGTTGCGCTTTGCGCTTTGATTTTAGGAGGAATTGAAAGCGATATTCGCTTTTGAGTTTTGCCAGTGGCGCGCTGGCTGGGCCGAGAACTCGCATGCCATCGCCGTTGTGCGGCGCAAGGTACTGCGAAAGTTCGCGCGACCAGGCGATGGCTTTTTCCAGATTCGAATTGCGCACGATGATGTTGGCCAGCGAAGTGAATGGCGGATAGGCCATCACCTGGCGGTAGTGCAGTTCGCGTTCGTAGAAGGCGACGTAATCTTGTTTGATGGCGTCCTGAATTGCGTAGTGCTCGGGATAAAAAGTCTGGATGAGCACACGGCCGGGCAACTCGCCGCGACCGGCGCGACCGGCTACCTGGGTCATCAATTGGAAGGTGCGTTCGGCCGCGCGGAAGTCCGGCATGGTGAGAGAACTATCCGCGCTAATTACGCCTACCAGCGTGACCCGATGAAAATCGTGGCCTTTGGCGAGCATTTGCGTGCCGACGAGAATGTCCAACGCGCCATCGGCGAATGCGCCCAGCGTTTCTTGGAACTGGCGCTTGGTGCGGGCGGTGTCGCGATCCAGACGCGCGATGCGAGCTTCTGGAAATTCCTTACGCAGGCGTTCTTCCAGTTGCTCGGAACCTTCACCGAAGAAATAAACGTATTTGGAATCGCACTTCGGGCAATTTTTGGGAATCGATTGAGCGGAGCCGCAGTAATGACATTCCAGGCGATTGCGATTTTTGTGATGGGTCATGGAAATGCTGCAGTTAGCGCATTGCACGGTCGCGCCACAGCTGCGGCAGATCACGCTCCAGGAATAACCGCGGCGATTGATCAGAACCAGCGCCTGAGTTTGAAAATTCAGACATTCCTGCAGTGCTTCGCGAAGCCGTGAAGATATTGGGCTGGTTTGGTGGGTCTGCTTAAAGTCTTCGCGCAGATCGAGAATTTCGACTGCGGGTAGCGAGCGCTCCGCCACTCGCTGCGTCAGCGTCAGCAACTCATATTTTCCGCTGCGTGCGTGGTGATAAGTTTCCAGCGACGGTGTAGCTGAGCCCAGTAGCGCCAGCGCGTTTTCCAGCTTGGCGCGAACAATGGCTACGTCGCGGCCGTGATAGCGCGGCGTCTCTTCCTGCTTGTAGCTGGATTCCTGCTCCTCATCAACAATGACGAGGCCAAGTTTTTCTGCAGGCGCAAAAATCGCAGAACGAGTTCCGACGATGACGCGCGCTTCGCCGTTTCGAACGCGCCACCATTCGCGCGCACGCTCGACATCGCTGAGCGCGGAGTGCAGTACCGCAACACCTTCGAACCGTGCGCCGAACCACGCGCGGCACTGACGGCCCATCCACAATGTGAGCGCAATTTCGGGCACCAACACGATGGCAGTCTTGCCTCGGGCCAGTGTGTCTTGCACGGCTCGCATATAAATTTCTGTTTTTCCGCTGCCGGTGACGCCGTGCAACAGTTGCACTCCGAATTCACCCAGTTCAAAGCGCGCGCGGACGGCGCCAAAGGCGCGATCTTGTTCTGAATTGAGCGTGTGTGCTGGCGGAGTGTAGCCGACGTCGAAGGGGTCTTCGGCGGGACCGAGTGTTTCTTCCCACGCCTCCAGTTTCCCCTCGCGCAGTAATCTTTCCACGAAAGCACGCGAGGCGCTTCCAAGCTTGAGCAACTGCGGCAGCGGCAGAGCGCCGCGTTCCAAGAGCAGAAGATTTCTCAGCCTGGCTTCTTTTTCGTTTAGAGCAGCAGCTTGGTTTTCACTGCCGCGCCAAGCCACAATTCGCTGAGTGCGGCGTTTGCGGATCTGGATTTGCTGGCGGATTTCCAGGAAGCCGCGACGCTGCAGCTTGAGCAGATCACGCAACGCGACGCCAGAGCGGAGAGCGGTCTGCAACGGCACGCCGTCGTTTGCGGACTGCAGTTCTTGCAACAAGGCTGGCTTGGCTTCTATCTCACTTAAGAGGCTGGCGCTTGCGGATCGGCCTAGTTCGGTGCTGCGAACAATCTGTTGTGCGTGCAATTCCATCAGTGGCGGAAGCATGGCGCGATAGACTTCTCCGATTGGAGCGAGGTAATAAGAAGAAATCCATTGGCCGAGATCGAGGAGATTTTTTGTGAGTGCGGGAATTACATCCAGACATTTCTGCACTTCGCGCAGTTTGGTGTCTGGCGGGCCTTGTGCGGCCCATTCGGTGACGACACCGACCAGGGATTTTTTGCGAAACGGAACGACAACACGCGAGCCGGGCTGAATTTCCGCCGCGAGCCTTTCCGGGACTTTGTATGTGAACGTGGTGCGCAGCGGAACGGCGAGCGCTACGTTGCAAAGTTTTTCGTTCATTGCGACGAGTAGTGTAGCAGGTGGTTGTCAGGCGTTGTTTTGCTGCTACGCATCTACGCATTCATCAGGGCGACGCCGAGGAAGATTGCGGCAATGCCGGTCCATTGCAAGGGCGCGATGCGCTCCTTTAAGAAAATGGCTGCGAGGGCTACGGTTACCGCGCCGTAGAGCGAGCCGAGTACGCTGATGACCGCAACCTGTTCGATACGCATTCCCAGATTGCTGAGAGCGAAAGCGGCGGTGTCCAGATAGCCCATGGTGTAGAGTTGCGCCCGAGTACGCTTGTTCTTTACTGGCAGAGGGATTTTTTCTGCGAGCAGTACCGTGAACGTGATGAGCGCACCGCTCACGCGAATCAGCCACACGGTTGCGAGGGCGCCAGTGCGCGGGATCACGCGAAGGCCGAGGAGCCAAAATAAAATGGCAAAGCTGAAAGCTGCCGCAATGCCCCAGCCGAGCCCTGGAACTCCGCTGGATTTTTGCGCGTTGCTATTTGCGTCGCCGGATTCATTGGAAAGAGCGAGGGGCGCGCTGGATTTTTCTCCAGCAGCAACAAAAATTACGCCGAGCACCGCCGCAACAATTCCGAGCGCGCGATACGCTGACAGGCGCTCACCGGAAAGTAGCGACAGGATTACCGTCAGCGCAGGATAGCTGGCAGAGACTGGGCCGACCAGCGAAAGCTTGCCAATTTCAAAGGCGCGATAGAGAGCGAGCATCGCGAAGGTGTTTATGGACCCGGCCAGAATTCCCCAGGCCCACGGCTGCCATCCGGAGCCGTCAAATAAGTGTCCCCAGTCGCGCGCGAAGAATAAAAGAATGGTGACAAAGATGGCGCCCCAGAACTGCATGCCGAACAGGGCTCGAACGCTGCCAACTGTGCGGGTTGCGAAACGCGCCAGGAAGTCTGCGCTGCCCCACGAAACCGCCGTGGCCATACCAAGCAGAACGCCGCTGGGCACTTACTTGGCCTTGTTCTTTTTTATTTCGAGGCCAAGTTCCGCCATCACTTTTTGCAGATCTTTCCAAACGTCGCCCTTGGCGGCGGGATTGCGTAGCAAATATGCGGGATGATAAGTGGCCAACATTTTGTAACCGCGGAAGTCCATCCATTGTCCGCGGAAATGAGAAATGCCGCGGTTGGTTTGCAGCAACGTCTGCGCAGCGGTTGCGCCGAGGCAAACAATCACTTTCGGCTGCAGCACGTCCAGTTGCCGGAACAAAAATGGCGAGCATTTTTCGACTTCGTCTGGCTCCGGCTGGCGATTTCCTGGCGGGCGGCATTTCACCACATTACAGATATACACGTCGTTTCGCTGCAGGCCCATAGCTTCAATCATTTGCGTCAAAAGCTTTCCGGCGCGGCCCACGAACGGCAATCCCTGCGCATCTTCGTCCGCACCCGGGCCTTCGCCCACAAAAACGAGTTGCGCTTTAGCGCTGCCGTCGCCGAAAACAATTTTGTTGCGGGTTTTGTGCAGCTTGCAGCGCGCGCACTCGCCCAGATCTTCGCGGACTTTCAGCAGGGTTTCGCCGGGAATTTTGCCAGCGCCTTCGAACAGCGATGGACCAGTCGCGACGGGCAACACAGGTTTCGAATCGATGTTCGGTACAGCGGTAGCCTTAGTAGCGGCTTTTGGCAAGATAGGTTCCTCGGTGGCTGTAGATGACGACTCGACAGAAAATGGGGAAAGTTGTTTCTTGGGAGATCGGCGATCGCGGTAGAACGGGCTTAAGCCAAGATCTTCGTAGAATCTCAAGCGCTCGCTGATTTTCCCCTGGAGAGTAGTGTCTGTGCTGTCGGGCATGGGCACGTTAGTCGGCGGATTGGTGTTTGACGCTGGCGGTCAGGCGCGCCACTTCATCGAGAATGCGGTGCGCGACTTCGCGCTTGGTCAATTTCGGGAGCGCCAGGTCGCGGCCGTCGCGCGCGAACAGAGTGACGATGTTGGTGTCGACATCAAAGCCTGCGCCTTCGGCGGCTACATCATTAGCGACAATCAAGTCGGCATTTTTGTCTATGAGTTTTTTGCGGGCGTTCTCCGCAACTTTATCGGTTTCCGCGGCAAAACCGACGATCAAGCGATGGCCTCTTTTGCGCGCGATGATGGCAAGAATATCGGGATTCGGCTCCAAGCGCAGCGTGATGTCGCCAGCGGTTTTCTTTATTTTTTGCGAAGCGGCTTCCGCGGGACGATAGTCCGCGACCGCTGCCGCGAAGATCGCGATAGTCGCTGCAGAGAAATTTTCTTCCACCGAGTGCAGCATTTCGGAAGCTGAACGCACGTTCACGCGGGTGACCCCAGCGGGGGTATCGAGTGCGGTCGGGCCAGTGACTAAAATTACTTTCGCTCCACGCTGTGCAGCGGCCTCGGCGACGGCGTAGCCCATTCGTCCGGAAGAACGGTTGGTCAAAAATCTTACGGGATCTAGATCTTCCTGGGTCGGTCCGGCCGTCAACAATACAGTCTGGCCCTCGAGATCGCGCCGCAACTGCAAAACTTCGCGGACCGTGGAAACGATCGCGTCTTGTCCGGCCAGGCGTCCCGCTCCGGTCATGCCGCAAGCGAGATAGCCTTCGTTGGGATTGACAACGTGGACGCCGCGACCGCGCAGGCGTTCAAGATTTTCCTGTGTCGCGGGATGGTTCCACATGTTGACGTTCATCGCGGGCGCGACAACCACGGGCGCGCTAGTGGCGAGATAAAGCGTGCTGAGAAAATCGTCACTGATGCCGCGGCTGAACTTGGCAATGATGTCGGCAGTCGCAGGCGCGACCAAAAGCAGATCGGTGCGCTGCGCGACAGCGATGTGTTCAATGGCGCTTTCGAGATTGGCTTCGCCCCCGGATTGAGCGAACAGCCCAGTGATCACTTTTTTCCCGGTGAGGGCGGCAAAGGTAAGAGGGGTGATGAACTCGCACGCCGCGCGGGTCATAACTACTTCGACTGAGAAGCCTTCTTGTTGCAAGCGGCGCACCAGCTCAGCTGCTTTGTAAGCTGCCACTCCGCCGGTGACGCCAAGAGTGATGCGCATAAAAATCCCGCCGCGCCTTACTTGCGGCGCTTGACCCCGTCCTTGTCCTCATCCACGGATTTTCCGGGACTGAATTCATATTCGATCAAGCCGCTATTCACTTCTTCGCAGGCCACGCGCGTAGGTTTCTGTGTTCGCGGATTTTCCAACATCGGCGGCGCCCCCGCCATAATCTGGCGTGCACGCCGGGCCGCTAGCACCACATATGCGAACTGGCTCTCCGGAGCTTTCGTCTGCACGGTCATTTCAGTCTTTCCCTCCAAATGATGCCAGAAGTTCTTCCACCCGCCCGCGCTGCCTGGGTCTGCTGCAACGCACCGCAGTTAAGATCGCTTCGACTTCGCGTCCCGCTTGTTCCACGTCCCGGTTCATGACGCAAAAATCGTAATACTTCCCGAAGGCGGCAATTTCGGCGCGGGCCCTGGCCAGCCGCCGCACAATTTCTTCGTCTGAATCTTGTCCGCGGCCGCGCAGCCTGCGCTCCAGTTCCGCGCGCGAAGGCGGCAGTATGAAGATAGCCACCGATTCCGGCAGCTTCTCTTTTACCTGCGCCGCTCCCTGTACGTCAATTTCCAGGACCAGGTCCAAACCCCTGGCGCGAGACTCTTCGAGCCATTTCTTCGGCGTGCCGTAGGAATGTCTGCCGAAGACTCGCGCGTACTCCAAAAATTCGCCGCGCGACACCATTGCTTCGAACTCTTCAGTGGTGACGAAATCATAGCACTTCCCAGTGGCCTCAGTCGCCCTGCGCATCCGAGTGGTACACGATCTGGAGGCCATGGTTCCCGGCATCTGCAACAATCGCTGTACCAGTGTGGATTTTCCTGATCCAGAAGGACCAGAAACAATCAGCACCAGCGGTGCGAGAACTTTGTCCTCACTCATTCGATGTTCTGTACCTGTTCCCGCAATTTTTCAATCTCGGCTTTCACTTCCAGGCCGATGCCGGTTATTTTCAGCGCTTCACTCTCGACGCCCGGAGTCTTGGAAAGCATGGTGTTGGCTTCGCGATGCATTTCTTGCAGAAGAAAGTCCAATTTTTTCCCAAGCTCGCCCGCGCCATCCAATAATTTCCCGAATTGTTGTAGATGACTCCGCAAGCGATCCAGTTCTTCGCTGATGTCGCTGCGCTCGGCAAGCATCGCTGCTTCCTGCGCGATGCGCGCCGGATCAATCGCGGTGGCGCTCAGCAAATCTTTCAGGCGCGCTTCGAGGCGGCGGGCGAAGGCGGGGCGAAGCTGGACGACCAGCCCTCGCACTTGCTCAGTCTGTTCGCTGATCCGCGTCAGCCTTGCGCGAAGATCCTGCGCCAGGTGGCGACCTTCCGCGCGGCGCATCTCATCCAACTTTCCCAATGCGTCGAGCAGGCACCGTTCCAATTCGCGGCCGAGCTTTTCTTGTTCCTCTTCGGACTCCGGCACAGCCGGCGCGAGTCCGCCAATCACGCCGGGGAGGCGCAGCAGTGCCACGACATCCAACGCAGCAGATACCGAGGTTTGAAAACGCAGTTCGTCCGCCGCCCGCAAATAATTCGTTACCAGATCCTTGTTCACCTGAATCGGAGTCGCAACGCCGGGTTCGACACTGACGTGAACCTCGATGTGCCCGCGGTGGATTCGGTCGCGCACCAACTGGCGTAACCGCAATTCGTACAGATCAAAGCCTTCCGGCAGGCGCAGCTTTAGATCCAGGAAGCGGTGATTGACACTCTTCACGCTGACGCGAAGATCCCAGCCCAGCGCGCTGCCCTTGGATTGTGCATAGCCGGTCATGGAAAGACATTCGGTTTTTTTAGTTTGCACTGCACTCTTTTCGCTCATATCGGGTTCCTTCTGGAAGATGAGGGCAGTGGGGGTAAACTCGTTTGTACCGGGGCGGCAATTTCGTCATCGGCGAATTGCAAATCATGCAGGCGGGCGTAGGTTCCAGCCGTGGCCATCAGTTCCGCGTGCGTGCCCATTTCGCGGATCTGGCCGTCTTCCAGCACCAGAATCTTGTCGGCGCGGCGAATTGTCGCCAGACGGTGCGCGATCACGAATGTCGTTCTTCCAACCATCAAATTGGCCAGCGCTTTTTGTACGAACATTTCAGATTCGGCGTCGAGTTCCGAAGTAGCCTCATCCAATATGAGGATGGGGGAATCTTTGAGGATGGCTCGCGCGATGGCAATACGCTGACGCTGTCCTCCGCTGAGCCGTGTGCCTCGCTCGCCGATGACAGTATCGTACCCCAGAGGGAGTTCCTGAATGAAATCGTGGGCCAGGGCCGCTCGCGCCGCGGCGATCACGCGGTCCCGCTGAACGCTTCCGAGGCCGTAGGAAATGTTGTTCCACACGGTATCGTGGAACAGAATATTTTCCTGCGTGACCATGGCGATCTGCTCGCGTAAGGAGCGTAGCGTCACGCCGCAGATATCGGTCCCGTCGATTCGAATGATTCCCGCGGTCGGTTCATAGAAGCGTGGAATCAGGTTGACCAGCGTGGTCTTGCCGGCTCCGCTGGAACCGACAAAGGCAACCACTTCACCCTTGCGGGCACGAAAATTAATTCCACGGAGCAGTGGGGACGAATCATAAGAAAAACTCACATGGTCGAATTCAATTTCGCGCGAGAACGCCGGCAAGGTAGTTGCTCCAACTGCATCGCGCTCTTCCTCGGCCAGATCAAGATACGCGAAGACTTGCGTTGTGGCTCCTTGTGCTTGCTGGAATTGCTGATACACGGAGCCCATTCTCTTTACTGGCTCGTAGGACTTGAAAAGCGAATAGACGAAAGCAACGAACAAGCCCTGAGTCATCACATTTAACCGGATTCGATCGCGGGCATACAGAAGCAAGAGCGAAATAATAATCGGCTGAAGCATGTCCATCAGGGGCGAGGTCAACACTTGAGCGCGCACCCAGCGCATCGTCTCACGCAAGAGGCGCCGCGAAGCGTTTTGGAATTTTCCGATTTCGAAATCTTCCATTCCGAAGGCTTTTACGATCCGGTTGCCGCTGATGGTTTCCTGCAGAATTTGCGTCAGCTCGCCCAGCCTGGTCTGGCTGCTCTCAACCGAACGACGAATTCGGCGGCCCAGATTTCCGATTGGCCACACGATCAGCGGCAGAAAAATTCCGCAGACCAGCGCCATCTTCCAGTCGATATACAGCAAAATCAATACAAAGCAGGGAAACATAAACGCCTGACGAAACAGGTCGGCCAGATATTCCGAAATCGCGAGTCTGGCGCGTTCCACGTCATTGATCACGGTAGAAAATAGTTTTCCGGCCGGTTGATGCTGAAAGAATCCGATCGGCTGGCGAATAATTTTGGCGTAAATCTTGTTGCGCAAATCGGTAATCGCGCGGTGTCCCACATACTGGATCAAGCTGACGCCGGTGAACTCGCTCAAAGACTTCACTGCGAATAGCACCAGCAAGGTAATCGCAACCACGGTCCAAACGTTGTGAATACTGTGCGGGAAAAAATGATTTACGTACACGGACCGGCCGCTAAAAGGATTCTTGAAAAGCACCACGTTCGAATCACTGCTGGTTGGCGCCAGTACCCGATCGAAAATAGGAACGATCATCAACGTCACAGCGCCTTCTGCGACCGCCACAATCCCCAAGAAAACAATTCCAATGATCAGGCTGATTTTGTACGGCCGCACGAATGCCAACAGCCGCTTTAGTTGAGGTGAAATCAGTGAAGCCAAGCCCTTTACTCCCGCTGGAATACTTCGGACTGAATTACCCGCTACGGAAATCCATTTGTACGCTATTCGCCCGTAGAGGGACGTGTCAAGTTAGCACGGCTGGCTGCACTAGCGATTCTACTTCTCGATATCGCGATGAAACACTTTGCTTGCGTACTTGCGCCTTTCCAGTGCTTTTTTGATCTCTTCGGCCAGCATCACCGAGCGGTGTTTTCCGCCGGTGCATCCAAAAGCAATCGTCAGGTAGCTTTTCCCCTCTTCGATGTAGTGCGGCATCAGGTACGCTAGCAGGCTTTCCATACGCTTCAAAAACTCTCCAGTTTGCGGAAAAGATCGAATAAATCGCCGTACCTTGGCGTCGCGCCCGGTAAATTTTCGCAAAGCCGGCACAAAATGAGGGTTAGGCAGAAATCTCACGTCGAAGATCAGGTCGGCATCGACTGGCACTCCGTATTTATAGCCGAAGCTGACCACCGAGATCAGCATGCTATGCCGGTCCGGACTCTTGAATCGCCGGGTGATGAAGTTACGTAGTTCGTGCACATTAAACTGCGTCGAGTCGATGACCAGGTCCGCGAGTTTGCGGATCGGCGCCATCAGCTCGCGTTCGTGGTGCAAGCTCTCGCGTACGGAATAATCTTTTCCCAGCGGATGGGGACGGCGCGTTTCACTGTACCGCCGCAGCAACGCATCATCGTTGGCTTCGATAAATACCAGTGAAATCGGATGGTCCTTGCGCAGGTGCATTAGCAACCCCGGCAACTTCTGTAGTTGCGCGCCCTCACGCGCATCCACCAGCAGCGCCGCGCGGCTGAAGTTCCCCTCACCCGCTTCATTCAGCTCCGCAAAAATGGGAATCAGTCCTACCGGCATGTTGTCCACGCAGTAGAACCCCATGTCTTCAAATGCCTTTAATACCGTGCTTTTGCCGGAACCGGAAAGTCCGGTAAGGATTACGAGCTGATTCGCTTCCCTTTTTGCTCGGGGTTTCACTTTCAAGGCAGGGCTCAGCTTTTTACTCGCCGTTGGTGGGTACTGGGGATGCGCATATCTTCGCGGTATTTCGCCACGGTGCGACGGGTTACGTGAATACCCGCGTCTTCCAGTTTCTGCGCGATATGCTCGTCGGTCAGCGGTTTTGTTGAATCTTCCTCTTCGATCATTTTCTTGACCAGCCGTTTCAGCGTGAGCAGGGACATGCCGCTGCCTTCCGGCCCGTTCACCGATTCACTGAAGAACGACCGTAATTCCAATACGCCCTGCGAAGTGTGCGCGTACTTGCTGGCCACCGCGCGGCTTACCGTCGAAGGATGCACGCCTACTTCTTCCGCAACTTCCTTGATCATCATCGGTTTCAGCGCGTCCGGGCCGTGATCCAGAAATTCTCCCTGCCGCGCGATGATGGACTGGCAGACCCGCAAAATAGTATGTTTTCTCTGTTCGATATTCTTCAGTAGTTGAATCGCAGCAGTGAAGCGTTCTTTCACGTAATTACGTACTTCGCGGTCGGCTGCATCGCGCGCCAACAATCTGCGATAAGTGGGACTCAATCGCAATTGCGGCATGTCGTCTTCATTCAGGAAAACTTCCCACAGGCCATCCACCTTGCGAAAATAAACATCGGGCTCGACCAGCCGCGGTTCGGTCTTGTTGTAGCGAAGCCCTGGGCGAGGATCGAGTTTCTTAATGATTTCCAGCGTCCGCTTCACCACTTCCAGCGGACGATTCAGCGCCCGGGCGATTTCTTTCAGCTGATTCGACTGAACCTGCTTCAAGTGCTCGGACACGACTTGATACGCCAGAGTGTTGCTTGGATCAAAAGCGTGTAGTTGCAGTAGCAGACATTCCCGCAAATCGCGCGCGCCTACGCCGATGGGATCGAAATCCTGCACCACCGCCAGGGCATCATCCAAATCGTCTTGCGTGTACTTCCCATCCTGCAACAATTCTTCATTCGAAGCGGTCAGATATCCGTTTTCATCCAGGTTGCCAATGATGTTGTCGGCAATTTCGCGCACCGTGTCGGAGCAGATGGTCACGCTCAACTGCCAGTTTAAATGTTCAGAGAGTCCCGCTGCAGACGACAAAAACTTTTCGAATGAGGGCCGCTCCGATATTTCACGTTCTTGCGATTGCCCGCCATCTCCGCCGGTGTCCAGATACTGGTTAAAAAAACTGCCCACATCGAACTCATCGAAAGGATTCGCTTCCTTTTTCTCCGGGAGCTTTTCTGTTTCAGCTTTCAGAAAGGTCTCGTCGCTGTAATTGTCGGTAGTGGTGGCTTCTTCGCTTAGCTCTTCGAGCACGGGATTGGCCACCATCTCCGTGTTGATCATCTCCTTCAACTCCAGCCGGTTGAGCGCCAGCACACTGACCATTTGCACCAGGCCAGGTGTAAGGATCTGCTTCTGCGCCACTCGTAAGTTGAGTTTGAGCCCCTGCCAAGCCATATTCGCGAAAAACTATCCTTTCAACTTCTCGCAATGCCAATTTCTGTAACTGCCTGTCAGTTCAGGCGGAAATGATCGCCCAAATACACCCTGCGAACCTCGGGATCGTTGCTCAAATCCTCTGGCTGTCCCTTGCGGAAAATCTTGCCACTTTTCAGGATGTACGCTCGGTCGGTAACCGTCAAGGTCTCTCGCACGTTATGGTCCGTGATCAGCACGCCGATACCGGACTTGGCCAGTTCCCGAATGATTTCCTGCAAGTCTTTTACGGTCAGCGGGTCAATGCCCGAAAAGGGTTCGTCTAACAATATAAAGGAAGGCTCCAGCGTCAGCGACCGCGCAATCTCCAACCTTCGCCGTTCGCCACCCGACAGCATGTACGCCTTGCTGGTGCGGACCGTCTCCAGCCCCATCTGCACCAGCAGCTCCTCCAACCGGTCACGTTGTTGCTCTGGACTGAGAGGAAGTGTTTCCAGTACCGCCAGAAGATTTTGCTCGCACGTAAGCTGGCGAAAGACCGAGGGTTCCTGAGGAAGGTAGCTGATTCCGCTGCGGGCCCGCAAATACATCGGAAGATCCGTAATTTCTTCGCCGTTCAGTAAAACGCGGCCGGAATCCGGTCGAGCCAGTCCCACTAAAATATAGAAAGTAGTGGTCTTACCCGCGCCGTTAGGCCCCAACAACCCGACGACCTCGCCCTGCCCGATCTCCAGCTCAACGTCGTCTACGACCTTGCGGCCACGGTACGATTTGTTGAGTTCCACTGCCTGGAGCTTCAGCATGCCTCGTCACGGGTGACCTTGCCACTGGCCACATTATTTCTCGACTCGGTGCTTCGTCAGCGTGCGCGATCCGTTTTCTGAATCAACGATGATCGTAGCATCCGCCAAAAAGAAGGTCAATTGACGACCGCTGGTCGTTCCCGAAGCTGCGTCAAAAATTGTTGGCGTTCCGCCGCTCATCACGAATTTTCCGTCGGCCGCTGTGTATTCCCCATGATCTGCGGTTGCCCGCCGCTCGCCTTGCTGCACGGTTACTCCGCCCGCCGCCACGGCATGGCTGATCTGCTGGGCCCCGGCCAGACTTACGCTGCCATTCGAACCGGTACTTGCTGATGCGCCGCCGTTTGCTCCTGCTGTCGCTCGTGTGAAGTACAAGTCCATCGCGGCGCTACTGATTTTTTCATCGGGAGATTGCACGACTACGTTTTGATCAAGTCGCGCACGATTCTCCTGGTCCCAGTACGTCAGCTTCGCCGACTGCGCATGCCAGAGTACCCGCGGCTTTGGCGCCGCCGAGTTTGCCTCAGAAGCCGCCAGAGTTCCCGGCGCCTGCGGAAACACTGCCCGCACGTTGCCCACGGCATTCATCATCCGCTGGTTCTTTAACAGTTCGATGGATTCCGCCTCCAACACCGAATCGCCTTGCCACAGCCTCGCATGCCCGGTGTACAGTGCCCGCCCGCTTTTCGAATTTCCGCTTAGATGATCCGCGCTCACGTTTGCGGCCACCGGTGCAAGATGAATTGCCCCGCCGCGCGCCGACAAATCCGAAGAACGCACGCCGCCCTCGCCCTGCACGTCGCCCGTGGCCTGGCAAAAGGTCAGCTTCTGCGCTGACGTCAAATTCGTTGCGTCTCTTGCGCTAGCGTGGCCCGTTAATGTCGCCGTCTGCTCCGAGCGATCGAAGACCGCATGATCGGCGCGCGCCGCTCGCGTTCCCTCGTTCAACTTCACGTCTTCGCTTAGCTCCATGCGCGACCAGCCGCCCTGTTCCTGCAATTGCACGAATCCGCTCTTTGCCGTCGCCGTTTGCTTCTCCGCTTGCGCAGTGCTGCGCTCGGTACGCACGTTTCCCTTGGCGTCCAGTCGCGAAGCTTTTCCTTCGGCATCAAAAACCATGCCCAAACGGTTTGCTTGCAGGATCGTCTGTGACGGTCTGGTGCTCGAAGTCGCCGCTTCATTCCATTCAATCCTTCCGGTGCCGGCCGTATCCGCACTGGCCAGCTTAGTTCCTTTCGTGCCGCTCTTCTCCAGGCGCTTTTCGAGGAACGTCAGCCGCAACTCCTCGGTGGTCAGCTTCCGTGTATCTACGGCTTCTCCGCTGGCCGATCCTTTTGCGCCAGTGCTGGTGCGCGCATCCACGCCACCCTTCGCAACCATTAACTTCGGCGCGTTTTGCCCCGGCACCATTTCCATCGAGGCGCTTTGCGCTTGCAAAGTCTGGCGTGCCGCGCCATTCGCAGATTCTCCGTGTACTTGTCCTGTGGCTTCGGCGCGGGTTACCCAGCCTTGCGGAGCAAATGTCGCACTTATCTCTTGCGCGGATAATTCTTGCTTCCCGGCGCCGTTCGCGGCGCTGAATTCCGCCAACTGGTCTTGGCCGTGCGACTGTGCGATCAATCGCTTGGCGTGAAAATTTCCATCAAGTTCCAGCAAAAAAGCCGCGGCCAGCAATCGCTCCGTGTGTGTCTTGGCCTGCGCCGGCCCGGACAAATATATAGTTCCGTTGTTCCGAGAAAAATCCATGCGCGTTCCGGTAACCTCCACCGGATTTTGCTTAGATTGTGCCGCGCTGTTTGCATTTACTGTTTTTTTTGCGCTGACCGCAGCCGGCTGATCCAATTTCAGCTGCACATCCCGCTGCAATCGCAGCGCTCCCTCTTCCGAGTTGTATACCGCTCCGATCGCCTGCCCGCTTCCGTTGGCAAACGAAAACTGCACAGTTTGATCCGTGGTTGCTTCTCCGCTGGTCCGGTTAAACGATACGCCCCGCGTTTCTATTTTCATCGTGCCCGGCGAGCCTGGTTTTCCGCCCGCCGCGTTCCATTCGTCGGCACTCATCAGGATAATTTCCACTTCTCCCGAGCAGGACATGTCTCCGCTGTCCTTCGTATAGCGGCACGTGTGCGTGTCCATGGTGTCGTGCCGCGCTCCATCCTTGCCGAAGATGGTAATTTTCACGCCCTCAAGGTCACTCGCGTTTGCGCCTTTGAAATCGATCGATTTGGACGCCTCTACCGTAAAAATTTTTCGGACTCCTTCGCCCTTCGAAAATGTCAGATGGCTCGATTGCCGCTCCACATCCACCGGAGCCGATGGCGGCGCATTCTTGCGTTCGACGTGCCGCGTCCAACCGCGCTTCAAATACACCCCGACCGTAAGCCCCACCAAGGCCAGCGCCACCGCCGCGCTCCATCGCGCGTATGTTGCTGCTTCGCTTTTTCTCATCGCAGAGTGCCACCTTCCCGGTGACATCGCTTTCAGTTAATCAGAATTGCCGAAGCGTGTATATACGCCCCGCTCCGTCGGCTGTCGTCGTCTTTCTGGTATCGAATCGGCGAGGCTATGGTGGTTCCCTGAAGGATCATTGCCCATGCCTAGTCCAGCCGTCCGACTCTTCGTGTCTGTGTTTGTGTTCTCATGGATCGTCAGCGGCTGGGAAGCGGTTCTTCCCCGTCAGCGCCTGCGGCAAATCCAGTCTTCACCAGCGCTCCAGTAACCACCGCCCACGCTTACCCTTTCCCCCGTCATCGCTGGCAACACCTACGTTTTCGTCATCACCGCGCAAATCAACGCAGGTGCAAATATCGAAACTTCTCCATATCGATCGCAGCTCCCCATTGCTCACACAAGTGTGGTTTCGCTCCGGTTACCATCAACCCCGGCGCGACTGCCAACATCACTCATTCTTTTCATTGATTCCGATTGGAAAAATAGACGCCTAGGAAGCCGCACGTGGCGCTTCTCGGAGTCGGCGGATCGGTTTTGGCTTACTTACTCGCGCCGAAGGATTATTCTGATCGCAGGTCGGGTTCGTTACCCTGCCGACTCCGCGTTCGCCGCCGGCAGCGGCTCCAAAATTCCCACGTTGGCCACTGCGACGCTGTCGCGGCTGGTATTTTTCGCCAGGTACATCGCTTCGTCCGCAAGATGCAACAATCCTTCTTTGGTGCGCGAGTCCACCGGATACGACGCGACGCCCATACTCGCAGTGAGCTTGATGTTCAGCCCTTCGCCGGGCAGCCAGGTCGATTCGCGCAGCATCTTGTGCAGCCTGCGCGCCACAAGCATGGCACTTTCTTTCGAAGTTTGCGGAAGCAGCAGCACAAATTCGTCGCCGCCGTAGCGAAACGCGAAATCGATCAACCGGCAGTGCGCCTTCAACGCATTTCCAATTTCCCACAACAGCCGCGAACCCACCAGGTGCCCTTGGGTATCGTTCACCTGCTTGAAATGATCGAGGTCGATAAAAATCAGCGAAAATTCGTAGTTGTAGCGCTGCGAACGGTAAATTTCCGTTTCCAGAATAAAGCCCATGTGCCGCGCGTTGTACAGCGTGGTGCAATCGTCGGTAATTGTGAGTTCATGAATACGCTTCACATGCCGCGCATTTTCCAGCGCGATGGCAGCAAAGTCGGAAAGCGCTTCCAGCAGCTTCAAATCCCGCGCGTCGAATCCGTCCGGACCGATGCAATTGATCAACTCGATGACGCCCAGACAGGTATCGCGAAACTTTACCGGCACCGCTACGATCGACTGCGTTTCCGTTTTCGTTTTCTCATCTACCTGCGAAAAGAATCGCGTGTCTTTTGAAGTGTCCGGCACAACCACTGTCTCGCCGTGTGCCGCCACCCAACCAGCAATTCCCTGCCCCATCTTCACGCGTACATCTTTCAGCGCCGTTGAAGCCGTGCCCACCGCCAGTTCGAAATACAATTCCTGCTTGGCCTCATCCAGCAGCAACAGTGACCAGTTGTCCGGACGCAGGAATTCGTCGATCTTCTCCATGATCGTCCGCAACACCTGGTCCAGTTGCAACGATGACGTCAGCGCCTTCCCGAGCTCCTGGAAGACCGCGACTTCACCCGCTTCGCGTCTCTCCCCGGGTAGCCCAGGATTTCTGCGCCGGTCAACGGTCGGAAACTGTTTGCGATCCTCCACGCTCGGTGGTCCAGTCCCTTCTCATGCGTCAGCAACCGCGCAATCGAACGGATACACGACGGCGCTCGCAGCTTTCTTCTTTCTGCGATTCAAGGCCAGTATAGTCATGCGGCAAAAATGTGCGCAACCTATCCGTGGTACAGGCGTGGCTATCTCGCCATCCAGCGCGTGCCGTCGGGGTTCCGAGACGCGTGTACCTGGGCCGCAATTCCCTCCATCCGTTTCTTTTTCAAGCGTTTGACAGCGACTTGGCGGCGCACCTATAGTGCGTCAGGGCAATACCTTAGCCCATTCCTGCCGGCGCTGTTCCGTCCCGGAGGAACCGCGGTATTTCGCCAAAATCGGGCGCCAAAATCGAGGAACGGTTCGACGAAATGGCCAAGGGTATGTTTGGGGAGCGTCTGAAGCGCGAACGGGAGTTGCGCGAAGTCACGATCAAGGAAATCGCTTCCGCCACGCGCATCGCTGCGAAGTTCCTGCAGGCCCTGGAAAACGAAGAGTGGGAAAAACTTCCCGGCGGCGTCTTTGGGCGCGGCTTCGTGCGCAGCGTTGCTCGCTACCTTGGACTAAGCGAAGAAAATTTACTCTCGGATTATGATCAGGCGCGCGGAGAAGCCTCCATTCCTCCTATGCAAAAACCTGAAGAACGAATTCCTTCGCCTCCTAAATGGGTTCCGGCCATCGCTGTGGTGCTGCTGGTTGCAGTGGTTGCCGGTTTGGCATTTGGAGGACGTTACGCATGGCGGTGGTATGCTGCGCATCGCGCAGCAAAAAAGGCTTCCGCGGTGGTCAGTATTCCTTCGAATGGGGCGACGCAAAATCTTTTCGCGAATAGCTCGTCTACGCCGGCCGGAGCTAACGAAGAATCGCTTCCGCCGGACCTCTTCGTCGCGGCGACTGCCGCAATACGCGTAAAAGTTGCAGCTGACGGCGTGGTGGTGTACGACTCGGAACTGGCTGCCGGGCACAATCTGCATTTTCCCGCGAATGAGAGAGTTGAAGTTACTGTCAACGACGCCTCCGCGCTGTTGCTGCAGTTGAACGGCCAGAAAGTTATGCCCGCCCGCATACCCGGCTCCTCCAGTACAATTTCATTGACGTCGAAGATTTAAGGCAGGCAGCCGGTGGACCTCCTGAGCACTGAAGTTCTGCAAGAAATGCGTCGTGGAAACGCGACCCGCGAAGAGAAGCTGGCCGTGTGTACCGGCGGAGTTAAATTGCCGGCCCCGGACCTCGCAGAGATTCTCAGTGTCCTGGCGCTCGATTCCGATGAACTGATCTCCACGCGCGCCCAGGAATCCATTCTGGCGCTGCCCATTGAAAATTTTGTGGAGGCATTGCACCGTCAGCAGGCTCTCGAGCCGCTGTTTGAATTTGCCGCGAAAAACCTGGCCGCCAAGCCAGGCATCGCTGACGCACTGATCAAAAACAAGAATTGTCCGGCGGAACACCTCGTTCCCCTGGTCCAGCACCTTTCCGCGCTAGGCGTACAATCACTGATGGATGAATTGGACCGCGTCAGCGATTCGCGCGAGCTCGCAGAGGCTCTGGAGAAATCCACTTCCATCACGTTGGAGCAAAAAAACCAGTTAGGCGAATTGCTCAGTGACGCCATGCCGGACATGGAAGCACTCGCGGATGCCTTGGCGGATGCCGAGCCAGACAACGAACGTCGCAAAACGTTGCTGCAACAGATATCTACGATGACCGTTTCACAGCGCGTGAAATTTGCCATGAAGGGCGGCTCTGAAGCGCGCCGCACGCTGATTCGCGACAACAACAAAGTGGTGCAACGAGCGGTGCTGCAATCGCCGCGCCTGACCGATCAGGAAGTGGAAGCCTTCGCGTCCATGACCAACTTGACCGATGAAATTCTCCGCCTGATCGGGAAAAACCGGAATTTCCGCAAGAATTACAACGTCGTTCGCAACCTGCTGAACAATGGCAAAGCGCCCCTGGATTGCTCGTTGGGGCTCCTTCCCATGCTCAATCCGCCCGATCTCAAAAAGCTTGGCATGAATAAAAACATTCCCGAAACATTGCGCGCGACTGCCGTCAAGCTGATGCGCCAGCGCAACGAAAGCAAAAAATAGCTCGGCGAGAAGGATCGAACTCTTGCCGGTACGCGCCACGCTCGTTATGATTTCTTGAATGAAAGTGATTGCTCTTCCCGCCAGGAAACTCCTTGTCGCGCTTTTTTGCACCATTTTGCTGACCAGCGCGCTCACGCCGAATCTTGCCGTCGCGATGCCCGACGATCCGTGGAATGCGGCGCAAACGGTACAGCCCGCCCAGTTGGTCATCGAGCTCCAGCAAGAGAAAGATCCGCATGTGCTGGTTATTTATGTAGGCGTGAAG
>Ga0209488_10001481_pt1 | contig 20096 bp, 31 predicted proteins | sample Rivendell_Oct201_8_FD_188349 | JGI IMG/M metagenome (GOLD analysis project Ga0209488, IMG submission 188349) | Vadose zone soil microbial communities from the Eel River Critical Zone Observatory, Northern California, USA -... | ecosystem: Environmental > Terrestrial > Soil > Vadose zone >...
CTGCTGTCGAAAAATGGGGTGCGAGAACGGTCGGGCCAAGTGGGCGTGCTGTGAGGTCGCCGTTAGTTACTGGAGATGTCGAGCGAATGGCGCATGTAAAAGAGGTCAAGGAGGAGAGGAGGGTCGAAAGGAGTAATGTACGAGTGTCAAAAATACAAGTGGGACTGTCCAATCCACGGTCGAGAAGGTGAGGTTGGGCATGGCGACGACTTTGACGGGGCTTCATGCGATGGGAATGTCTTCGGCGTTGTGGTCGGTCTTGAGGGTGCGAGGCGGTTGGGGCGACAAGGCGATGAGAGGGACGAGGGAGGGCGCGGGCAATGGCAGATAAGATCATGGTCACGGATCGGTTATGTGGGCACTCTGGTGGCTCATTCCCAGCACAGCAGCAATCCTCATCTTATAATGCCATGGCGACGAGAGAAAGGCTCAGAACTAGTGTTTGAAAGTCTGATTGCATGGGCTGAAAAAAGACTGCAAGCCAACTAATGTTGGAAGGGCAGCCACAGCTGCGGCAGGTCCAATCCAATACAGTCATGGACCTGAGTTAAGGAAAGACACCGTGACTCTTCTTTAAGACTCTTTCGTTCTTTGGCATTCAAACGTAGCACGATACTTATAGTACGATACATACCTTAAGACGCCCTCAGTCTTTCTCCATCAAAGACTGAGTAGTTATCGCGCTACAACTAATTCATAAATGCACATTGGTTGCAGGCTCACAACTTGAGCTTATTCATTGACATGTTTACAACTCCATGCAAACAAGCTACGTGTACTTTAACGAATAAAATAAGGATACAAATAACAAACGAGGATCTGTGGCAGCATACACGAAAGTGAGGTTCAAACCATAAAAATTTTCAGAAAACGAAAAGTGAATGGACGGCGATCAAATCCAACCCAAATATTGTCAGCGAGCGAAACATCAAATTGCGTGACATGAACAGAAAAAACAAGGGGGCTACGGGTGAGGATCCGCTCGATAGCTCGAGTTCAAAATCGCGGTGAATTTTGGCTCGGCTCTGGCAAATCCGCCCCCTGCAAAGTGGGAGTGGGCAGTGGCTTGATCTTCGGTGATAGCCTTTTCCACGGGGCAGCCACGATCTTGGTGGCTGGCAGGACGGACCTGGGCGACTGCTCGGGGTCGGGCCATTCCCGTGAAAGCCCACTCAGAGGGCTCAATGGAACGTCGGATCCCAGGTGACCGTGTGCCGGGGATATTGGCGAATTGCCCATACTGTGGGCCGATACCGAGGGCGACGGGGGCATCGTAGGAGTGACCACAGGTGTCACCGTGTGGGGTGAGGCGGCCGGGTAACCGCGGGGTACTTCCGTGGCGGCAGTTTGCCGAGATGCCACTTCGAGAAGTCCTGCGATGTCGAGGTCTTCAAGTGGGCGGAGATGCGCGCCGCGAATGGAATGCTTGGTCCTAGTGCTGACACTGCGAGTAATGCTGGATAGGCTCTTCGCCGACCGTAGACTCGAGGCGGGGATGGGTGCCAGGATGGTCGACCGGGACGACTGAGGCCCGCGCGATCCGGTGGATTTGGTCATGCCTGCGGGATAGACAGGATCTACAGGCACTGGCGAGGAGGGCACTCTCGCAGGTGGTTGGACAGGTTTGGGTGGCACGGGAGGACCGGAGACTGGATGGGCTTCGTTCGTCTCTCCGTCCTCATTGGGGCGTTTGATCAGTTTGCGCCGTTCGCGCCGTATAAGGAAGACGCCAAGAAGAATGATGATGAGAACGGCGATGGGCGAAGAAACTGAAATTGCTATGATCGCAGCTCGACTGAGAATCCATCAGCCTCGCAAAACGTGGTACTGGTGAATATCACAGACCTAGGTACACCCTCGACATCGTCCAGCGTTGATGCAGTGTCGATAGAACTGGCCCGAAGACATCCGCCTGTGCTCGGTTCTCCACTCCTCACCCAAAGCAAGTCTGAAACTTGACTATTTCCATGACCATCTTCAAATAGTAATGCTACTGGGATACCCTGAGCGACGCTCATGATGTATGTAAACGTGTCAATGCCTTGACTTGTGTGGAATCCCGTCATGCGGAGCCTGGACGATAGACCCGTTGGGATGAATGCTCTCGCCGAAGGAGTGTCGCGTGAAGACGAGGCGTTCCGCGAAACGTTGAACGGTAGGCATCGAGACACTACGTCATCCAAGAGTCGGAATGGCGCGGGAGCAGTCTTGTGGGTAGGTACGCAAGACGTATCCGTGGAGCCATTGATATGAACAACATCTGAAGTCAGCGCGGCGTCGTTTCCCTTTGCGTCGCTCAATGAGGCCAAGAAGGTAACCCCTGCTGGAAGTGGGAGTACGGTGAGATAGGAACCAGAACTTGTAGAATCGCTCCACGCTGATTTGGGAATGGTAAATCTGAGTGGCTTTGAGTTGAAAGGAACGACGGTCAAAGTAAGGGGGAGCGCTTTGGGAGGGTGGCCACCATGGAACGAAACGTTGAAATGGCCGCATTGGTGTACAGACGAGTACGAGAAAAACTCGAACATCGAAAGTGCTCCGCGAGGTGCAAAGGCAAGAAAGCAGACGGGCCATAAAGGGAAGAATAGCTTAGCCAAGCAGGTCATGAGCAGGAGAGGCCCCGTCTGGAGCGGGCGAGGGAGGATGGGCTCCGGGAGAAAGAAAAGGAGATGGCGGAGGGATGGATCGACCAAGAAGGGACGGCGTCTTCATCAGTTTCATTATTATCTGGAAAGAGATGAGGCCGTGTGAGTGAATAGAGACGATGCCCACATGAGAACCAGTGCTAGAATCCGCATGGCGGGGAACAGGCCAAGCCAAGGTTGCCCCCGATACGGATCGCAAACCTGACCCGAATTTCACCATGACAATCACACCGGCCCGGTAATTCCGTCACTGCCGCCGGGCGCCGTTCCTCGCCTGCCCAATGGCAAGGAAACCGTCTCTGTTCTGTCCTCACTCTCCTGATGATCCGGACTCTTAGGACGCGCTCTCACTTCATCATCTCTCCCATATACTGCAAACGGTTCTCTACTACTGCTTCCGTTTCTGTTCCAGAGCGCCACGGCCTATTGCCAACGTCACAGTCGCCAATCACGCCTCAACCTCAGTTCTTTAGCGCAGTTTCCTCACATGGAAAGCAGTTGCCGACGTACAGGATCATAGACGGCGTTGGGGATGTCATCGAGGGTGCAGAGTTGCCAGAGGTGAGTCCAAGCTCCGCGCCCTTTAGAACAAGAATTCATTCCCATTCCAGCTTGACGAACCGATGGCGCGGAGAATGTCTGTGCCATATCCATGTCCCAAGAAGGATGTCTAAACAATCACAGATACAAGAACATGGCTCTTCTTCCTATTATGGACAACTTACTTTACAACATCCAACGGCAGGGGAAAATCTCCTTCTATGTACGCGCTTTCCCAAGCGTCCCGTAATTAATCAACGAACTAACTCCCAGGTTAGATGACGGCTGTGCGCGTAGTCTTTCTCATTCCTATGCATAGTAACTTACGTCGCGGCAGTACGGCGAAGAAGCAACAATTGTTGGTACTGCGGCAGCCCTCCTTCCTGACGACGAGTACGTCGTTCTCACTCATATACTTCATTTCACCATTTTCATGCCGTTTGCACAGAGTACTTGGTAAGCCAGAACGTTTAACTCCGCTTTTTTACGTTACGGTCCTTATTCGCGAGCAGGTCAATATCGCGAGTTAGGTGTTCTACTATGGCGTGGATGGGGAATCGACGCCGCCATGGCACAGTGCTTTGGAAATGAACAAGACATGTCAACCAAAGGGCGGCAGATGCCAGTGGTACATGTTTTCACCCACAATCACTTTCGATCACCACCTGACCAGAGTTACTATCCGCAGCACTGGGGTTCTCCGGCGTATCACTTCCACACAATCTCATCCCCATTGGCCACACAGATCCCACAAGCGGCGGGCGTTGCTTATGCTCTTCAACGCGATCCGGCACGGCGGGGTAGAAATTGTGCGGCTGTTTATTTTGGCGAAGGGGCGGCGTCTGAGGGCGATTTCCACGCGGGAATGCTTTTTGCCTCTACTATTCCGTCCCCGACTCTTTTCATCGCTCGTAATAACGGGTTCGCCATCTCGACGCCGTCATCAGAACAATATTTTGGCGATGGGATAGCGGCGCGAGGTGCTGGCTATGGCATTGATACCATCCGGGTTGACGGGAATGACGTGCTGGCCGTGTTGAGCGCGACGCGAGATGCGCGTCGCAGGTGTGTTGAGGGTGGCAGGGCCGTGCTTATTGAAGCGATGACATATCGGTACTGTCTTCCCCATTTTCATCGCGCGACAAATTCGAATCTCGTCTGGGACTCACAGAGTCGGTCACCACTCCACGTCAGACGACTCCTTTGCGTACCGCCCACGTCAGGAGGTTGAAGATCGTAAGCGCATCGATAATCCAATTGCGCGGTACAGGCTCTTCCTCCAGAAGCGCGGGTGGTGGTCTGATGCGGAGGAAGACGAACTGAAGGAGTCGCTCAAGAAGGACGTGATGCGCGCGTTCAAGCACGCTGAGAGCTTGAAACGTCATGAGCTGAAAGAAGCTTTTTCCGATGTGTACGGTGGAGAGGAGCCCCTGAACCTTGTGGGTGTTCCCGTTCTTTCCCCGCTTCCTGCGCGCTGTGATAGGCAAAACTCTGACGCCTCCCCCTGTGCCTACAGAAAGAACAACGTGAGGAACTCGGTCGGCTCGTTAGGAAATACGGCACCGCGTGGGAGCCGTGGAAAGCTGAACTCAAGAAGTTCAAGGACAATGGGGAGAGTCTCCTTGGGCGCCCAGGATAAGCGGCTATATTCCAAGTCGTTTGGTGTTGGTGACCCCATGCCCGTGCATTGACCTCATGCAGTGAGTGCCAGTGCCAACCCAGCGCAAGTCACGTGGATGATTCCAATCACATCACTACCCTACCACCTGTATGTATTCCGATGGCAACAATACGTATCGTGCTGCCACGCCGAGCTCCCCGCTCGCACCATCTGCTGTGCATTCATCTAAGAAGACAGGCTGTGTTGTTGTTGTTGTTCTGCTGGTCTGAAACCTTTGTCTGCCTACCCTTGGGGATGACTCCCGCGTTGCATGCAATGACACGACCAGTGCCGGGGCGGCTGTACAGTATGACCAAGTCGCGTAATACACGTAAAACAGATAAAATTTACCAACAGTGAACAGGGCGTTGATGACAAGGATGCACCAGCGACTCGTAGCTCAGCCTCATATGGTAGGGGGGGGGTATCCAAGACCAAGACCTGACACGGAGAGGCCAACAGTGCCAATGAGTGTTGCCGTTGCTGCGCCTTTCCGCAGCATGGGGTTACAAAACATCATCGGGCCCGAGTGTATGGAGACCCTTCGGTTGTTGTGCTTCTGGTGTGGGAACGTGGACGTGCCAGTGCATTTTTGGGATGGGAGACCCCATAAGGCTCGCCCACTCGCGTTGCAGCGCTCAAAATTGCCGCGCGTCGGCCAATCGTTGCCTCTCTCCCCCTGAGAGAGGGGGGACATACGTGAAACCAGCTTAATCAGTCCAACCGCGCAGGCACACACCTTCAGGTACATGTATTTATGGTGCTATTTACGAGAACATTTACGCAATCACGATGGGCATAGGCGCCGACGATGTAGGTTTGTACTTTTGAGCATGGTCACATGGATGTGATATATTAGGGGGTATTGGGCAGTGACTATAGGAAGATTATGCTACGGAGGTTCCGCCTGCTAACGTACCCTGGCCGCGCTCCGGGTCTGACATACGATGTACGCGTACTGTGGGGCCGACGTGGATGTTCTGCATATTCTGCGGGGTGATAAGTATGTACTGCTTCCCATCGGACGAGTTGGCCGTATCGATCTGAAACGGGACTTAGATGTATGCGGTCTTAATGAATTGTGAGGACCCCTCACCATCATCTTCATGCTGATGCGGCGGTTAACGGCATCCATAAACACATCGAACTCATCTGATTCCCGGTAAACTTTATGCTCCAGTAATCACGGTCATGAGGGGCGTACCAAGGCAGCGAATGGGACTTCCTATGGATTCCCACATGGCAAGAAGCAGGCAAATGGTCGCAAACGACTTCTCGCCGCCACTCAGCGAACGCGGGTCTTTGTCACGATTTCCACTCTGAGCGTTATTTTGGTCATCAGTTTGGACCTGGGTGTGTAGGTAATATCCGTGAGTTGGTGGTCAGGGGGGCGTGGGGGTTCGCTGCACCTTCAGTTGTAGCGTTCCTTCGTGATGGTTGAAGAGAACCTTGCCAAAATACCCCCGATTTGAAAGGTGGTACTGAAATACGATCTTGCAACGGAACGCGATGTGACGTCGGAAATCATGCCATTTCTCCAAGCGGAGGCGAAGGGATTGCTTGAGAGCCTAGAGTCCAGGTTCGTTTTCAGTAAATAGCGACAGCATGAGGACGTGATATGATCACTTTGTTCAACGACGCCATGCTCTTCAAATCTCTCTGTGCCGTCTCGAGCGCGGCCCGCGCCTTGTTAACCTCTGCCGCCATCTCTTCTACTGATGCGCCTTGTCTACTTATTTGTGAGCCCTATTGAAGGCTTATATGTGCAGAAATATAACGCACCGCTTCTCGCGCTCTTTCAAGGCAGCTTGCACAGAATCCAGGTTACGCTGAACGATCTTGACCTTTCTAGGATTAGGAACACGGACACAGTATTTCTCTGCTTCTTTTGTCCATTCCTAGAAAACATGTGAAACGATACGAAGTAAAAGTACAATGCATCTTCAACACACCTCGAACTCTCGTTGGACAATATCCAACTGTTCCTTTGCTTCCTGAACCTTCTTTTCCTCATCAAGAAGCTTTTTCGCCCAGTGATGTTGTTCATTCTGCGCGGCCAGTCGCCGTTCAGCGGCCTGCGTAACTCGACCCTAACGCCTAGGGATAAGCAACTTTTGACGCGATGAGTGGTGGTGCGTGCGAACCTGGGCCCCTTGTCGCTGACCATCAAACTCGTCGATTTGCTTCTTGACCTCATTTAATTCTTTGAGTAGAGGTTCTTGAGCTTTGTCGATGATCGCCTTTTGCTCAGCGACACTCGTATATTGAGCCATATAGGATTCCTTGTCAGCCACCATTTCCTACACGAGCAAATCGACGGTATTAGATATATAGGATTGTATTGAGTAAAACGTTACCTTCAGTGCTTCGTCGAGGCCAGATGTTTCAACAAGCACGTTATCGTTGGCCTCCGTTTGCACGGCATCGCGGGTAGCTCTCAGGTCACCCAGCTGCCGATGAATGCTTCGACATTGACGCTGAAATTACCTTTGAGACAAATCAACTGGAGTATAAGTTTCTTCGAACCGTACCTGTCCCGTTTCAATCTCGTGTTGGACTTTCATGAAGCGCTCACGCAATTCGCCCAGTCGAGAATTCAGCGTTTGCACCTTTGCATCCTCGGATGCTGCCTTTTCTTTCCAGTCCCTGGGGTAGGTCATAAATATGAACTTGAACTTGAACACTAGGAATTTAGCAAAACAAACTGGAGCTGGGTTTCAGCATTCTTGTTGACGAAAAGTAGATTCCGAGGATCGTTTTGCCTCAGTGGATGCATCGGCTGCGATTGCCCACCACCATCCCTGGGATGAAGTTATATGGGGTATCCGATTGGGGGGAGTGGGACACAAACCTCCAGCGCTGCACACGCCACAGATCAGCGGTCAGACATTGCCCACCTCCTCCGATACCGCTCAATAAGTCATCGGCTGCGCTGCGCGTCGGGGCTAAGAGAGTTCGTTCGATCTTAGCTTGGTTGATGAGTATGCGAAGGACAAATTCGTGAGAAACCTGCAAGGTGGATTACTTTGAGAACCACGATTAGTGAAGGGGTGAACTTACGTCAAGTACGCGAAGGATGGTTTGGTGGCTAGGCGCAGGTTCCCCAGACTTGTATTCAAAGAGATCAACCTCAGACACGAACACGTCGATGTGCATACTAGGGGTCATCGTTAGCACCAGAGGTGAGTAACAAAATAGAGAAGGGATAAACTACCCACTTTCCGCTCTCCTGTAACAACTTCTTCAACACGTGGAGGTCCCTAATATCCGTCACGGCGAAAGACGACATGTGAGAACCGAGGATAATCCTCAGCAGGTCGGCCCAAACACGCTCCTTCATTTTCACGTAGACACCAAGCGGGCCAAGCGGCTTCTGGCCATGCCAGCTCATTCTACCGATGCGTTCCAGTACGCTTTTGAGGTCACGCCCATATGGTGCGAGCGAATTGTTTTGCTGCTCAATGCAACGCTGGATCTGCTCCTGCAAACCCTTGACAGAATTTCTCGTCATCGCGATATCGCGTTCGGTCTCATCACCTTGCGCTCGCAAAGCGCTTGATTCGTTTTTTTTCTCGACGAGTAGCGCCTCCGCCTGTTTTAGATTCGCCTCAGCGGTCTGGACATCGTGGGTTGCTTGCTGCAAGCGTTGATTTAATTCCTCTTGTTTGGACTGTGAAAACTCGGCAATTTTGGCTTTCTCGACCATCATTCGGTCTTCCAACTTTTGCATTGCCTCTTTGGTCCTCGTCAAGTTTTCACTGATCGAGCGTTCGTCGTCCTGGTATTATCGCAGGCGCGTTCAGTATGATACAATGCTAGAGTCGACTTCCGAAATACCTTCAACTCGCTCAGCTTGGTCCTATTAGCACGCATGGTTTCGTTTAACGTTTTCTTTTTCTCCATAAGGTGGTTGATATTGCCGAGATTTTCATGCTCTCTCTCATGCGTCTCAACGTCGGCAGTAGCTGCGTGGAATTTTGCCTACGTCCCAGCGTTGAGCCGATCAGCGGTATCTGGTTAAAGCCACTTACATCCGCTGCATCTAAACTGTGCTGGATCTTCGGAATCCGTTTCTCTACCTTGTGAAGCTCAGTGGCTTTTTCTGTCACTTCCTGTCGAGTATTCAATGCCAATAAAACCGTACGATGATCAGTGAACGACGAACTTCCTGCTTCGAAGCAACATGAGCCCATGCTAGTTCTTTCTTGAGTTCATCAGCCTTATGCCTCTGCTCACGGGCCTTGGATGCTTCCTCGAGGCGCGTAAGGACCTCTTTGTAGTGTGATTGGAGATCTGGGATTGCTTCCTTCTTGCGCATGAGCACCTTGGACGTTTGGGAGATATTTTCGAGGCACGTTTCGTATTCCTCGCTCAACTGGCTAAGTTGAGTACCGCGAAGGAAGAACTAAGAGCACATAAAATCTCTGCCGGAAAATCAAAGGACGTCGTTCTTACTTTGTATTTGTCGGATGGGTGGGAAGAACTCAAAAACTGTCGAGCTGCGTCTGCATCACGCCATGAGAAAACACGATAATGAAGATGAAGTTCATTGAAAGTACCTTGCGTAAGGACGTTCATAGGATTGTCGACTTGAATGTTCATATGGTCACAGATAGCAGAGAGATCTTCACGCCTTGTCGATATTAGCTTGCCGTCCTTACTCTTGATCTTGTACGACGATGCCCCTTCCTTGGTGAAACGGCGAGTGACGACAATACTGTCGCCATATAGGTCATGCTTGTAAGCTTCTTCGCCCTGGTTTTTTAGTTGAATTGTCACTTCTGCGGCACTAGCCCCGGTCATGCTCATCACGAAAGGCGAAAAGTCAAGTAAAATAGCACATACGGTTGACCTTCTCGGATGAACGACTTGAGGCCATTCCCGCGACCGGTGGCTGTGGCTTTTCCGCCCAATGCCACGGTGATTGCAGTAAGAACAGCACTCTTGCCACCTGAAACGTGAGTTAGAGGACATCACGCACCATCTACGAGATCCACGTACTTCCGTTGTGACCTATAAGAGCGTCATTGACTTTGCTGATAACCCAGAATAGACTATATTACGCACCAATGATGAAGTTGATCTGCGGACCGAATTTGAAGGTGAGGAACTTGTGGCACATGAACTGGTGCATCTCAATGGCTTCAATAATACCGAATTTCGCCGCGCCCTACCGAGGAAAGTTTCAGGATGGAGAGGCCGAGCATAGAGTGAAACTCACCCCCTGATACTTATTTCTTTGACGGATGGACTCGCGAATAGACTCTTCGTGCTCCTCCTCGAAGCGTTCCTGGGCACCATCATCCTGTTCGGCATGAGTTTCTCGTATTGTAGCGATGTCGTCGTCATCGTCAACTCGGAAGTCCTTCAAGATGTCATCGTTGTCTTTTGCTTTCCCCTTTCCTTTTGATTTCGAGGATCGATGCTCTGCTTGGTCATCTAGCCGAGATCGCTTAGCGCTAGATGTGCTACCCTCTGCGCCGTCTTGTTCATTGTCGCTGTCTATTACCGTCCTGCGTTTAGCCATGAGCCTCGAATTGGAAGAGTGCGTGCGTTCGGCGCGACGCGGTACTACTAGTACCGCGACGCGTTGTTCGCCGTCATAAACAAAGACAAACACTATCACGTGCCGAATCTATTCATTATGGTAAATGTGAAGCCGTGTATGGAATGGACGGGACCGTTGAAAAAAAGGCATTAATAGTGGAGCATTTTCTGTCGTGTCGAGGAATGAAAGTTGATTGCGTAGTCAAGGAGAAAAGAAATGGAAGGAATGGATTGATTGACTGGCAGCATGATTAGCCGGGGTATCAAAATTACAACCGACGTCCTCGGGGCGAGTGAGACACAGGTCAAGAATCAAGGCCTTTGGGACCTCGGTTGCCCCATCTCTCTCCCTTGTTCTCCTCCTCTCCTTCCCTCCCCACTCCTCTGCCTCTGTTTATTTAGAGGCTTTCGCTCTTTTTCACCACACTCCTTTATTTCTCATCTCTCTCAATGGCCCCTCTCGCTGGTCGGCCCCCTTTTGCGACAGACTTACCAGACTCGGCGTATGCACAGCCCCAGCCCCAAGTTCGGTATAGGCAACCACCTAGGGATGACCCAAATGCGCGTACTTCTGCTTACAATCAGTGAGCTCTCTTCCTTCATTTGGCTTCCCTACATTCATCTTTTCTCATAGCTACGATGCGTACTTGGATGACGGGAGTGAGTCTGATAGATGTGTCGTTAAGATGATATTAATGAACGTGGTTACAGGTCATAACCCCCACGATAGGCAGGCAGCGCTTGCCGCACCCCCAACTGCCGCCCAATCAGTCCCACCGCAGATGCCGATACCTCTGGCCGCACCTAAGCCTGGGTATGCTGCTCCAATTGCGGCGCTTAGTATTCAAGAGCCATCCCAATACACTACTCGCCTTCCACCTGGTATCGGTCCTGTCCGCATGCAGCGCGACCAGCATGCAGCTCCGCGGATGCCACTTGCTGTCGTTCGGCCTCACCCTCCTCCGGTTGCACCTATCTCTGTCCCTAGCACTCCTCATCCTCTACCTCCAACAATGACGCCGATCCTTCCAGTCTTTGCCCGACCGTTGAAGTCCGCCGAGTCTCAAGACGTCAAATGGGGACCCGAACCCATAATGCGCGGGAACTCCGAAGAGAGACTAATTCCCCGGCGTGGCGAGAAAGGCGACGACTTTTGGAGGCGTTTCAGCATGATCGCCAGAGAAGAGAACCAAAAACCACGTTCGCAGAAGCAGAGGTAGGACCACTACTGTCGTTTTGTGACCACGACTTATCATGTCACAATCGCTCTTTCTTCAGCGATTGGCTTCAGAAAACCCAGAGCGGCACGAATCGTCTGTCCCGATGGGTTTGGTTCATTGGCCTCATCGTTTTCTCTGTAAGTCCAACTTGATGATCCCTATATGTCTTGCAACATCTCATGGCGTAACCATAGTGTGCTGGTCTCGGCATAGGGCTCGGGTGGTATCTTGCCCACAAGGCACCACCTCACCAAGACCCCATCACCTTTGGTGGACGTGCTAGTCATGGCCTTGTCTCGACGAGCTCGCAACCGATAAAGGGCTCTGGCCCCACTGGCGTCTCCGGTTCCTCACCACACGTGACTCCCACAAACACTGTCGCTCGGCGCGCTGCTTTTCCTGGTCCATTGCCAACGCCTGCGCCCAGTGCACCCGTCCACATCATACATATACCCCACCTTCATGGCACAAAGCATGGCACCGTCCCGTCACGTCATCGCAAACGTGCCGTGGTGTGATCAATCTGCGTTCATCCCTGTTTGCTCCTTTGTGGGATTAGTGTTTCCCATCCACTCGTTTTTCTCAATGATCAATATACCCTCGACATCACTTGCTATTTTTTTAATCTGCATACAAGTATTTGTTTCTGTCGGATACCGTAGTGAACCCTTGGACAATGCGCAACTTACGTATCATCTGAAATTCGGACACGAGAGGAATACTAACCACACCTACGTAGTCTCAGCATTAGCACACTTTATTTCTACCTCCAGAGACCTGGCACATGTCCATACCGATCAGCCAAATCCACAAGTACCTCTTGACACTACGAGTGACTAAAACGTATCGGTAAAATTGGCGGACATTACACTGATATACGGGCCTGTGCTGGGAAAGGGATGTGTCGTAAGGCAGGTCCGAGTAAACAACATGAAATAACTTCCGGTTGCACAGTTTCTCTGGTCCCGACGTGATAAACGTCTCCGTCGGCGGGCGTAGAAACTTGAATATTTGGCCCTGGTCACGGTGCGCACATTTTCTCTCATACCAGAATACTGCCTCGACCAGTATATTGTCCTTCAGAGGCAACTGGGCTGGACAGAGTCGCGAGCACCTACCCGCACCCTGCACGTCCAGCCTGTGTCACTCAAGGGGCTTCAATGCAGACAAGAAAGAAAGAGCCAGTGGGGCGGTGGACGATACGGTGTAGCTCATCATCAATGACGATCGGATCGTATTACGTGGTTCCACTACAAAGCCAGGATGATGCGATGTGCACAACGAAATGCATGATTCACGCAAGGGTTGGAGGGTCACCATAATATTGTTGTTGAAAGCCGGAAGTGGAGCAACTCGATCGTTAGTATACCGTTGTCAAGCGTCATGCAGACTCGGAAGATGTGCGGTCGGTCGATGATCAAATAGGACGGCAAATGCGGCAGCTAGCGTAAATTAATGTAATACTGCGATTGAGGTGAAGGCCTCATCGCACCGTGACAATTGTGGGAAGTTGTAGTAGGCCTCTGCGATAGAACGACTACTAACATGGGTATGGACGCGTTCAAACTCCTCAGACGGACTGGATCAAGGTGGAAGATATACACCTGAGCACTGAGGCTGTGGTGTAAAGCCTAACAAGATGATGAGGTTCCCTCGGGTTGTCTCGGAGGCGTAACGTTCTGACGTCGGGCGTTTGACGCCTCTGTACTGCCAACCGAACGTCCACGTCCTCCGCACATCGGAACAAACTGACATGAAGCATGGCGTGGTCTCTGCGCGGAGGAAACAGATCTCTCGAGCCGACGCATGAGACAAAAAAGGGGGTTGGGGCGCAGGTTAGCCGCGGACCCGAGCGGCAGGCCCCTCCTTCCTCGACTCGGCCAGACCGCCGTACGTCCGCGGCGCCTTGGACGGCGGCGGGACCTTCTGGGGGCTTCCGAGCACCTCAATGTCGGAATCCGAGTCGTCGTTCTCGGCCTTGGACGAGGCCGTGGGCGTCTGGTCTCCGCGGGGCTGCTCTTGCGCTGCCGCGCCGTCGCTCTGGTCCTGGCCCTGATTCTGATTCTGGTTCTGGTTCTTCGTCCCCAAATCGTGTTCGCCGCGCTGTTTCTTCCATTCCTCAGACATTGAGAGGATGCGAGTGGCCAGGTCTTTGCGATAGCTGCCGACGGAGGCGCCGTCCCAATGCTCGTGGGGGACCCGGCGACCTTTTATAGGCATCGAGCGCTATGTGGAAATGAAATGTAAGTGGGGACGCGCGAGGAAGTGGAATGACGCGCTCAGTACGTACGCTGAGAATGATGTCCGACGAGACCTTTGGGTCTTTCATGAACGTCTTTGCGAAGTGCAACAGATATATGCCACAGTCGCAGTAATTGGGCTGTGCGGGTACCTGGATAACCGCTGAAGTTGACGCGAATCCCACAGTTAATCCGTGAATACTCACGATTGCCTGCATGCCCTTGGGTTCCGTAAGCGTGTCCTCTGCTACCTGCTTCTTATCATGAGCCTCCATAAGGAGGTATCTGCTAAGCCTCTTGACAGCTTGAGGGTGTTTCGAAGCTAGCGAATCAAACGTGTAAATATAAGTTCTTGGATGCCTTACAATACATCAGTGATACTTCTATCGCTGGAATGAAGGCGCGTACTCAGCAACTTCATCGGGCTCGCTCTCAGGATTACATATTGTTTCGTTTTCGACCTCAATCTCTGAGAGCGTGCTGTTTTGCTCAGGGGCACTTTGAAGAGCGGTGGCCTCGCCTTGTTCTTGCTTCGTGCTATAAAAAGTGGATGGAGGGATACCCGATATCTGGGCATCGCCTTCACTCTCTCCTGCCGACGCCGGGGGTTTCGATTGTTCAGGATGGTCCGTTTGGGGATCCGAAGACGAGAGCTCTGCTGGGTGAGAACGCGGCGGGTTTTGGGGGTGCTCGGGTGCAGGTTCCGGCTGGGGTGCTTCAGTAGAATCGATAATAACCCCTAAATGACGCGTAGACCGGCGGGCATGGATGTTTGTCGCTTGAACGGGACGGGGTAACAGGGTGTATTCCGGAAAGTAGATGATAGCAAGATACCAATGCAAGCTACGGGCCATTAGGAGCTGAATCGTGATAATTTGGGTTAATATGGCGCACTTCTCGTTTATTGGGACGATGATGTATTTCTTCTGAAAGAGATCAAATTTGGACGTCCACTTCCGGACACTATTATAACCTTCCTCGGGACTGTGAAACGTGATACGGATTAGAATGTTTTAGGAACGAAAACACAGAACATACATCTTCGTGGAAAGCTTCTTATAAAAGAAAGAACTAAAGACATGAACTTGACTGGCCAATTCGGGATTGCTCTCTTGTAAGTCGGCTAGCCACAGTCTGCGAGAGTCAGCACCATCAACCTCCTTGTCAGAGAGACTCACTTAAGACCAAACTCGATTAAGGTATCGTTCAAGAATTCACCAGGATTTAAACGACTAACATCGCCATTCGTGATATTAAGGGAGCCAGTGCCGGAACGATAGCCTAGAATACTGGGGGAATATTAACCAATGCAAAGGACATACGAAAAGGCGACATACACTTCATCCGGATCGGGCCTTGGGGAAAAGTGCTGTGGTTCAGCGCCTCCGGATAGACGCGCTGAGCGGCGCACAAAAATGTCAGCTGTTGTAGTTGCTTCGTTACGTCTGCAAAATCGGTCACGAAAGAATAAACACGTTGTAGGGTGTGGCCCTTACGATCTGAGTCGCGCTCGGGGCCTGGAAGGTGACTTGGACGGCGAATTTTCCTTCGGAACATCAACAACCATAGGTTCTATATCGCTCAACATCGACGAGTTCTCATGGACCCTTGTGACGGCTTCCCATACGGCCCTTGCTGCTGGCCCGCTGAATCACAATGTCAGAATAGTAGGTGACTGTCGAGCGGGCACGTACTCCAAAATAGATTTCCCATCTTTTCCAACAAGTGCACCCACCAACTGTTGGACAATGGCAGCGTAGACGTCACTGTCCCAATCACTTGCAGACGTATCAAACTTGAATGTAAGGAAACCATTAGGAGTAGACGAGCCTCAACACGTTGGCGCAGGAATGAGATCAACATTGTCAATAAAGAGGAAATAAACCATACCGGGCTTGAAAGTGTATGCAGAGTGATTTTGAACAAAAGCCATTACGGATGGGTGAATCTGGATGAGTGGCTCCGCGTTCGTAGTTTTCTGCAGGGGTATCAGACATTGACCACGCCAGATGGGAGGAGGCTCACCTTGATGTCCACATACTTGACGATATCAAGGGACCCCCTCTTCACTTGTAGCTCGAACAGGATTGAATAATCCGCGTCCCGCACCTTGAGGTTCTCTGGCTCCCACACAAGACTGAGAGATTCCGGTGTCACCTCCTGCGGGAGGATTGCTGCTCCGATAGACCACTCTTTCAGCGGTAGATGAACAGAAACGCTGCTTGCGACCGCTTTCCCCTTTGGAGATTTGGAGCCAGAAACGAAACCGGACGGCCTGGTGGCATCTACGTCCCGTTGTTGAAAGGGTAACGGAGCGACGTTTGTCCGCGGAAGCTCATAGTTCACTTAGTTGAGAGTGACAGGAGGTGGACAACGAGAACCCACTGATTTTGGTTTCATCGCGTTCTTCCTAGACTGACGAATTGACCGGAGATCGATATGACGATCGCTGTCTCGGTGGCCTCGTTCGAAGAGAGCGACTTTGGTCTGGACGTTGCTCTGCCCGGATGACGTCCCTGTTTGCGCAGGCGACGCACTTCTAGGAAGGAGAGAGGGAAGGGCCTTCGCCGGTCGGGAGGCTGATTCTGAGGTGCGTGCCTCAGCCCGCGTCATCGCATTGCGCAGACGCTGCGTACTTTCGCCATCCTGTGGGGACTTGCGTGTCTCCTCGTAGGACGAGCTGAACTGACGCATCGGTGACGGCTTGTCCTTATCAAAAACGTACGAAATTTCGTTGTCTATGAGGTCCATCGGATCGGGGGAAGATAGTTTCAGCACGATGGGTTCGTGGGATTTGTCACTCGTACTAGGCGCATCGTCTTCCATGTCGATGATGATGGTGTCGGCGGTGCCGTCGCCGGGATGGGAAGACGTGGATGTGGACGGGAAGGGTAGAGACTGTCGGCGTTGTGAGACTTCCTTGTCGAAATATCTTGATACGACGTTCTCCTGGAAGTCCAGCTTCAGACGTTTCGGGGGATGTCCTGAAGAGGACGCCCTTCGGGCACTCGATGAGCCAGCCTTGCCGTCTTTCTGGCGAGCATCGCTTCTCATTCTGCTGCTGTATGGATTCGAAACCAATACCTATAATAACCACGGTCGTTCCTTCTACCACAAGAGTGGATGGCAGGACGGACTTACTCTTCCTGGAGTCTGAATCGGCGTTGCTGGCTTCCGCCATTTGCTATCGGGGAGCATCAACCTGTGAGTACGAAATGGGTGGCAGCTGGATGAGTTGACGTACGGTTTGGCTCCGCCTGTTCCACCTGACGCGTCTCTGAAATTGTGGTTTAGTCCCGAAGTCGTCACGGTGTGCAAGTCGCGAGCGATGCTCATAGCTTCAGTCTAGAACTGCTACGAGCGAGGATTGGTAGATGGGAACAGGATGATGTGAACGAGTGGCGCTATTATACGCAACGCACGCTCAGTAGGCCTCAGGCTTGCATGTCCCTCCCGTAGCGTCAAGCTGCGGCATTCCATTCTATACCAAAAATGGTAACCAACCCTACAGTCGATAAAAATCCCCGACAAGATACAAACTACCCGCTAAACACACAAGTCCCTTCCCTCCCCGCTCTCTTTGCTCCCCATGAGCCCAGAGTAACGCATTGGCCACGTTGACCTGCTCCCCTTCTCCCGGAATCCATAAACTGATATCCCGGTCTATGTCCTTAATCACCTCTCGTATCTCAGAGGAAGGCACCGGATGCACCCAGGGCATCCCCTCAACTGGCGTAAATTCTAACGGGGCCACATTAACGTTGATTTTTACGCCCGTTGGCCGCTTGAAAGACAAGAGGGATGAGAGCGTCTGCAATGGTGTCTTTGGAGGAGAGTGCGAAAGTGCCACAATAAAGGTCAGGTTTAGCTCCGCTCCGTCAGCAATAGAGGTGGACGTGAGGAGGTGAGATATGTACGACGCCAGAGCAGAGGCAGAGGCAGGGTTATGGGCCCCATCTACCAGTACGACCAAGGACTCGCCAGCTTCTTCTTCCGCTGTCCCACTACCACTCAGAGGGCGCAATTTCGACAAGGGCACATCGTGGAACGATAGCCTTCCAGCCCAGGACGTAGACCGCACCCCCGCAGCGATCGTGCTTGGCGTAATCTTGCGCCGGAACGGAAGCCGGCGGGTGCTGGGAGAATCGTGCGTCAGGAGCGACGAGATGATGCTCGCCGCCACGCCCAAGTTGTCCAGCTGATGGTCTCCGTGCAGTGGGAGTTGCGTGTTAACATGGTCTGGGAAACACGGCAGAGACAAAGAGACGGGTCGTGCCACGGGTGGATGATGAAAGAGTGAAGACGAAGTGGTGTTGGTGGTGTTGGTGGTGGTGGTGGCCTCGTCCCACGCCCGCGTGACAGCGGGGCCAGCACATACAAGCTCTGCGCCGACCTCCTCGACCACGGCCCGAGCGGAGACTATCACATCAGGGTACTTCTGCGGCCCAATAACAAACGGCCGCCCTTTCCTCGCGATACCCGCCTTCTGCCAGGCGATCTCGCCCACTGCACTGCCGAGAAACTTTTGATGGTCCAGATCGACGGCGGTGAGGGCGGACACGAGGATGCATTCGTTTGAAACAGCATTCGTCGCATCTGTGCGCCCTCCCATGCCAACCTCGAGAACGACGACGTCAAGTTTGGCCGACTGGAACAACATCAAGGCGGTAGCAGTGAGGAGCTCGAAGCTGGTGGCACCCATGTGTAGCTCAGAATCGGTGTCTTCTACGGCTCTGCGTGCATCGTTATACAGGTCAAGGGCCACAGGTTCGCCATCTATATTGACGGAATCCAGGACGGAGATAAGATGTGGGCTGTTAAACCTGCCGACTTTGAACCCGCTGGCTTGTAATATCGACGCGACAAATGACGCCACGCTTCCCTTTCCGTTGGTGCCTGCGATATGAACCGTTGGTAGGGTATACTGTGGAAGGTGCGCGAGTAGGGCCTCGATTCGCTCGAGCGAGAGGTCCATTTGGTTGATGATCCTTTGCGCTGGGCCGAGAGCCGAATGTGGTGGAGCATCACTCTTTCATGAACGGGCTCGTGTCGTAGTACAGAATAATCTATAAAACAACAAGTCCTTTATATCCTCAATCAATCATCATCAGTCAAGAGCACATTTAACTCTTCACCAAGTCCGTGTGGGTAAAGTAGAGGGAGAAGATGAATTTGCTAAGCTAGGAAGAAGGTGGGTAGGGATCGCGGCGATTGGAGTCCATGCAATAGACTGGAGGAAGTGAAGATTGCGGGATTCGAAATGGATAGCAAGAACTAGCTCGGACTTATCCAGGATGCGTATCGTGTCATGTAGATCGTATAGGACCTTAAAATGGCCCACGTGAAAAGTATTTCATCCACTCCTTTCAGAAAGAAGTCGGCAACATTTAACAGCCGTCGTACTGTGAATTACGGGGGAATGTATATCCTGCTTGGGTCCATGTTGTTAGGTTAGCATTAGCGTATGCATTGGGGTGGCTAAAGCAACGGTGTATCAGCGCCCACCAGCAGAAGGAGGACAAATTACTATACTTCTTGATATAGTCCGTCGTAGGATGGCTTGTTGGGTCGCAACCGATGGATTCTGAGAGGCCGCTTCGTTGATAAATACGGATGTAATCGATATACATCTTGGCTGGGAATTGCATGTGCGCGTAGTCTTGCTTCTGGAAGGAAGCTAGAACGCAGATTATTAGATCAAGGTCACGACATTTTCGCAGCGCAACTCACGGGCCATTCCTAAGTTTAAGATGATGTACTGCATATCGTTAGCATTTGATACGACTCGGGCAATAACAAAAACGTACCATCGGCTCTTCAGGAATTAGACGACTACTGATGTTTGTAGAACTATCACCTTCTAGTGACGCAGCGGTAACCTTCCACGTCGGTTGGCCCTGGCTGTACCATTGTACGTAACCTTCGCTGCGTTTGTTAGGGTTCGACCAATATTCAAACCCGTACGTTGCATATGCAGCATTATTATAAGGTGTCTGCTGAATGTCGCTCAATCCCGAGATAGCCTGCTGATACTGGCCACCTGTATATGAATTGTAGTGGGTCGCGGAGCCCTGTATCGGAGAAGCTGACGAGTCGTTGTTGAATTGATAGTTGGCATTGAAAGGGGCCACTTGAAGAGATTGAGATACTTGGCCTACGAATCTGCTGACATCTATTTGGGCCTCCAGGATGTCGATTTCTGGAGCACCGCGGCCCACACTGACTGAGGGCCCAGGGTGATCGG
>Ga0209488_10001482_pt1 | contig 20089 bp, 18 predicted proteins | sample Rivendell_Oct201_8_FD_188349 | JGI IMG/M metagenome (GOLD analysis project Ga0209488, IMG submission 188349) | Vadose zone soil microbial communities from the Eel River Critical Zone Observatory, Northern California, USA -... | ecosystem: Environmental > Terrestrial > Soil > Vadose zone >...
CCGCTGACGCCACTGGTGCCAAATGCGATGCGTCCCGCGTGCTGGGCAACATCAGCGTCAATTAATTCGATGATAGCTGGAAGTGGCTGGCTTCATTTTAGCTCAGAATTCAGCTAACAACCGCCGGCCTTCAGCGATTACTGTATGGGCACGTGTGGGCGGGATTGCAGGAAAAAAGCCAGCATTTGTGCCTGGACCTCCTCGGCGTCCAGCACTGGTTTGCCGTGTACCGATGCCATGTCAGACCTGCCCGGGCTGACTGTTGCTTGACCATGATTGCGTCAGTCATATCTAATTTGAAGCGTCGAATTCCAAAGGGCCCCTTTTAGACTAAGGATAGCGAGACTAAGGAGAAGGCAGAATGCGAGTTGCGTTTTTAGGATTGGGGATCATGGGCCATGCCATGGCAACGAACCTGGCCAAAGCAGGACACGAAGTTACAGTGTGGAACCGAACTCCGGGCAAGCTAGTGGAAGGCGCTGGAGTCGCTCCGACTCCGGCCGCAGCGGCGCAGGGTGCTGAGGTCGTCTGGCTCTGTGTTTCCGATACCGACGCCGTGGAGAGCGTGCTGTTCGGCCCTAATGGCGTCGAGCAATCGCTGACGCAAGGCATGATTATTGCCGACTCGAGCACCATCTCTCCGTCGGCCACGCTCAAATTCGCCGAACGTGTGAAGAGTACTGGCGTCTCTTACGTGGATGCCCCCATGACCGGTTCGAAGATCGGCGCGCAGAACGGAAGTCTTGTGTTTATCGTGGGCGGCGACGAAGCAGACATCGAACGCCTAAAACCGTTATTCGCCGCAATGGGCAACAAGATTTTCCGTATGGGCGAAACCAGCAAGGGCCAAGCCACCAAGCTCGCCATGAACCTGCAAATCGCACTCATTTTTGAAGGCTTCGCCGAGGCGCTTACGCTGGCCACTAAACTTGGCGTGGACCCAGCTAAACTGCTCTCTCTGATTGAGGCAACGATGGTCCGTTCCGGTGTGATTGACTACAAGGGTCCATTCGTACTGGCGCGCGACTTCAGCCCCAATTTTCCGCTGCGGCTCATGCATAAGGACATCCGCCTCACCCTGGAAGCCGCAAAAGAAGCCCGCGTCAAACTGCCCGCGCTTGAAACCGTCGAAGAGATTTACGAAATGGCAACAGAAGACGGCCACAAGGATCTGGACTACGCCGCCACTCTGACGTTGCTGGAAAAATGGGCCGGAGTGCAGGTGAAAGGCAACGCGGCGTAGAGAACCGATTGCTCGCCTTTCGTGGAACATCGGATTCGGAATGGGCTTATGTGTGCGTGAGAACTGGTCTTTCGCCCCGCTGGGGCTTGTCTGTTTCCCACTGTCCAGCCGGCTCACGCCGTGGGCTGCATTCTTACGCCGCTTCGCGGCTGGTAGCGAGGAACGTTGTTCCACCGCGCCGCCGAAATTCCAGTTCTCACGCACATACTTAAGTCCAAAACCGTAATTTTCCCACTTCGTTACCCTCGTAATGAGCCAAGCCCCTGCTATTACACAAGTATTACAGTGACCTGCCACGGTCCCCTGATAGCCTTAAGTACGGTATCGAACGAAGGCCACGAATGGGGACCCTCTTGGAAATGCAACTGGAAGATCTGGAAAGACCGCAAGCCGCCAAAGACGAAATCAACTGGGTGACAGCAGTATTCATGGGCCTGTTTCACGTGGGGGCCATCGCAGCACTCTTTTTCTTCACGTGGAAGGCGTTGTTTGTCGCTATGTTCCTGTGGTGGGTGTCGGGCAGCCTTGGCATCGGGATGAGCTATCACCGGTTGCTGACGCACCGCGGCTACAAGACCCCGAAGTGGGTGGAATATTTTCTGACTGTCTGCGCCACGCTGGCGCTTGAGGGCGGACCAATTTTCTGGGTGGCCACGCATCGCATCCATCACCAATATTCGGACCAGAATGGTGACCCGCATTCTCCGATCGATGGCAAATGGTGGGCGCACATGGGCTGGATTCTCATGGGCAAGTCGATGCATCACGACACGACCACCCTGGCCCGTTACGTTCCCGATCTCGCGAAAGACAAGTTCCACGTTTGGATCACCAAATATCACTACGTTCCCATGATCGTGCTGGGCGTTATTTTGCTCGCCATCGGCGGACTGCCGCTCATGATGTGGGGCATCTTCATGCGTACGGTAGTTGGACTGCACGCCACCTGGCTGGTCAATTCGGCCACGCACTCGTGGGGAACGCGCCGTTTTGCCACTCGCGATCTCTCGACCAATAGCTGGTGGGTGGCGCTGCTGACTTTCGGCGAGGGCTGGCACAACAATCACCACGCGCATCCGACCGCGGCGCAGCACGGCTTCCGCTGGTTTGAGATCGACATGAACTGGTACGGCATCTGGGCACTGAAGACGTTGGGTTTGGCTTGGGATATCAAGCGCGTGAAGCTGGCCGAAGTCGAGCGCGGCCTGGTGCCGACGCCGAATGGACGCCTTATCACATCCGCAATGCCGGAAGCCTCAGTCGCAGGCGACTAGGTCTCGCAAGGTATTGCTAGCAAGAACCCCGGCCATAGTCGCCGGGTTTTCTTTGCGTGTGGGGACAGCCGCCTTTGGCTGTCCGGCCGGATCGAAGACCCGGCACTTCCATTCAGTCAAGTCCAAAGCTGGTCGAGCTGCGCTCGACAGGACAGCCGGGGGCGGCTGTCCCCACACAGTTCTGTTCGGCGCATGCGGTTGTGCTCGTCCAAACGCGGTAAAATCAGCGTGAAGCACACCCATGCGCATCACGAGCCGCCGCGGAACTAAAGTCTTCTTCCTCTGCCTGGGCATCGGCCTGGTGGCGCTCGCCGTTGCTCTCGGCACCGGCTGGATCATCCTGAACTGGCGCGAAGGTGTGCTGCTGTTCTTCGGCATCATCTTTTTCGCGCTGATCATTGCCGGGATGATTGTGAATACCAGTTTTCTGGTGCGTGAGATCCGCCGCAGCGAACAGCACGACAGTTTTATCAATGCCGTGACTCACGAACTGAAGACTCCGGTCGCATCGATACGGCTGCACTTGGAAACTCTGCTGCGGCGCGAACTGCCGGAGTCGCAGAAGCAGGAATTTTATCGCCTGATGCTGAGGGATACAGACCGCCTGACCGAAACAGTAGAGCAGGTGCTGCGCGCCGGCCGGGCCGGAGACAAGAAAGCAGGCAGGGAGAAGTCCGAAGTCGACTTCCGGCAACTGGTGCGCGATTGTATCGACGTCGCGCGAACCCGCCACCATCTGCAACTCGAGGCGATGCGTTATGAGGAAGCCTCCACCAACGGAGCTGGGTTGCGTGTACTGGGGAGCGCCGAAGATTTGCGGACCGCGGTGTTTAACGTGCTGGACAACGCGATCAAGTATTCCGGTGGAAACGTTGACGTGCAGGTTCGCCTGGAGACACCTGATGAAAAACGGATCGTGCTTAAGGTCCGGGATCAGGGCGTGGGCATTCCGCCCGATGATGTCAAACAAATTTTCAAGCGATTCTATCGCGTCACTCACCGTTCCATGACGCATGTGAAGGGAACCGGACTGGGCCTGTTCATCGTGAAATCGATTGCGCAGAAGCACGGCGGCAAAGTGTCTGCTGAAAGCGCGGGCGAAGGCTACGGTACAACCATCACACTGGAGTTGCCGCGGATGGAACCGCCGAGGTCGTCGGCATGAGCCGCGTGCTCGTGGTTGAAGATGAACTCCACCTGGCCCAGGGACTGCGCTTCAACCTGGAAGCGGAGGGCTACTCCGCCGAAGTTGCGGGCGACGGTGAAAGTGCGACCGAACGTCTGCTCGAACGCAAAGAGAATTTCGACGCCGTGGTGCTCGATATCATGCTTCCCGGCAAGGACGGCTTTGCGGTGGTGTCGGAATTGCGCGCCGCGCGTAACTACGTTCCTGTGCTTATGTTGACGGCCCGCGGAAGTCCCGAGGATGTGTTGAAAGGTTTTGCCTCCGGAGCCGACGATTATCTGCCCAAGCCCTTTGCTCTGGAGATTCTGCTGGCGCGGCTGCAGGGATTGTTGCGTCGCAGCAAATGGATGCGCGCCGGTGGGGAAGCGGGAGATTCCGCTTCTGGTGACACGGTGGGCGACCCGAGCGCAGTCGGCGACTTCGGGACTTTTTCTTTCGCAGGCAAGACCATCGACTTTGGCGCCCTTGAATTGCGAGCTAAGGACAATATCATTCACCTGACTGTGATGGAATCCGAACTCCTGCGCCACCTGGTGCGCAATGACGGCCGTGTCGTTTCCCGCAAGTCGATTCTTGAGGAAGTCTGGGGCTTGCACGAGGACACCGACACCCGCGCCATCGACAACTTTGTGGTGCGTCTGCGCCGCTACATCGAGGACGATCCCGCCGAGCCCCGCCACTTGCTGACCGTGCGCGGCGTGGGCTACCGGTTTCTGGCAAACCCTGAGCAGAAGTAACCCCGGCCAGCTTCGGAACGTTCGTTTTACCGGATCAGGTTTCCGCAAAAAACACGGGCATGGGAAGCGACGGCTTTCCCATGCCCGAATCGATCAACGAAACAGCTTCTTACGCCTGACTAGAAGGCGCTATTGTTTTTCGCCGGTGCTCGGATCCAGGAATAGCGTTCCGTTTTTGCTCATCTTCGTAAAGCTAAACATCTGGCTGATAGAGTTCGCGATTCCATCGAAAGATCCCTGGCCGATGCGTTGTCCGCCCAGCCAGTTGTCTTCGACGAACCGAATGATCGAGGTTTGGTCGGTCACGGTGTGGTCCACGAAGTTCTGCTTCGCCCACGGCGAGATGACCAGTAGCGGCTGTCTCGCACCGTAGCCGCAGCGGCCAAGGGCATGCGTGTTGGCAGGATTCAGTCCAGGAAGTGCCGTAGCGGCTGTGCCGCAAGCACCCGGCCCAGTCAGAGCATCAGCCACGCCCGTAGACGTGTTGACGATCGGACTCATCTGATGGTCATACCATCCGTCAGAGTCGTCATAGAGGATTACCACCGCTGTACTGTTCCAGGAAGGCTGCGCTTCCAGGAAATTGATCGTATTCACCAGGAAGGTCTGCTCATCCAGAGGATCGGAGTAGCCGGCGTGGCCGTCCTGGTACGCGGGTGCCTTGAGGAAACTCACGGCCGGAAAATTTCCCGCCGTAACGGCCGTGAAGAAGTCCTGGACGTCGTACTGGTGGTTCGCGGGACCGGCATTTCCAATTTCGGCTACGGAAGCGGGCGGGGTGTGTGCCCCGTTGGAAGTCGACGTCCAGTAGTTAAAGAACGAGTGGTGCGGGATGTAGTCTTTTGTAGCGACGCCATTCACCGCATTCGCCGAACTGCGCGAGCAACCCGTAGTGCCATTGGGATTGATGGTGGACAGATTGAAACCGCCCATGAACGATCCCCACGTCACTCCCGCTGCACTCAGCAGATCGCCAATGTTGTTGCTGCCCATCGTGACCTGGTTCCGAGTTGAGTTCGAGCAGACATCGCCGATGGGATCGGGATCGCCAATCACTGTCAGGGAGCCGTCAGTGCCACCACTCACTTCGTCGCCGGTGCCGTTCAAGGTTGCCGTGACCCCGTTGGTCTGGCCCGAGACCAGATTCATCAGGCCAGGAGTTGACGGGCCAAAGGTCGTGCCAAACGAGTTGTCGCTCATCGCGAAGTGCTGAGCATAATTCCATAAACCCGTGACCGTGTTGCCGTCAAAATAGCCCATGACCTCGTTGCCGCCAGAACTGGTGTTCAAGGGAAAGAGGTCCATCAGGCCCGAGTCGAACGCGCGTTGCTCGGCACTATAGTCGTGGTTCTGATCGGGAGTCACCGCCTGCGAGCGATCTAACCGAAAAGGGTTGGACGCACCCGCACCGTTGGCCGGGTTCAGGTTCGGATTGCTGTGCAGAAAAACGTTGTTAAGGCCGTTCACGGTGGGAGTATTGGCTGCAGCTGTAAACTTTGGCTCACCGGACGGATTTAGCGCGTTCGGATAGGTGCCAAAATAATGGTCGAACGAGACATTCTCCTGGAAAATAACAACCAGGTGCTGAATGGGAGTGGCCGTCGCAGGCACGGCGGTGGCTGCTTTGGCCGTCTTCGAGGCGGCAAACGCGGGTAGGGCGGTTGATCCCAGAGCCGTGGTCAATGCCAGCAGTAGAGCCATCGTCTTCCGGGGAACATCTGACAATTGCAGCTTGTTTCCTGACATTCGTCCTCCTGAGTTCCGTGAACCAAGAAACGAAAGGGTTCAGAGCAACCAGTTGCTCAGGACTCCACTCTTGGAACAGGGCTGAGAGAGAAGACTAGCGGCCGAATATTTCACAGGGTTTGCACGAAGATTAAATGAGGATGAATAGAAGCGCGGTTAGGTCAGAACCGCGGGCGGTTCGGTTCATACATGCTGGTCAGGCGATCCAAAGGGGTTAATACCGAGCCCAATGGCCGCAATAGCGATAGATTAGGATCGCAAGGATGGTGCCCTGCGAACTGCACGTAATCGAGCAATTCCAAAGTTTTGCAACCTTCGACGGTAAACATCCCAATTCCGAGCTCTGGATGCGGTTTTACAAATATTTTACTTCTCAGATGGTCGAGGGGACTTAGAATCGTGCGGCTACTCGGCAGCTTCGTAGAGACAAAGCTGAACCACCCAAGCCAACCCAAAGAAACAAATCTGAAGGAGATCACATGAAGTTGGATGGAGTTTGTAAAAAGATAGGAACACTTTTTTGGCTCGCCCCCTTCCTGGCTTCGGCCCAGCAGGTGCAGAGAAATCCGATCGTCGTGAATGCCACCAGCCACACCACAACCCCTCTGGCATTTCGGGACATGACTCCAGTTCCATGGCACAATGCCAGCAAAGTTATGCCTGAGCATGCTCGCGCTCCTCAGCGGCACATCAGCAATGTGCCGGATGCAGTGGCCCAGAGCGAAGTGCTTAGCCAGGTCGCTACCACCAGCCTGCTGAACTTTGATGGAATCACCGACGCGCAAGGTGGCAGCTTCGTGCCACCCGATACGAATGCCGCTGTCGGCGCCACCCAGGTCGTTGAAACCGTGAACGTGGCTTATGCCGTATACGACAAGACCACGGGCGCTCAGATCATGGCTCCCACGAATATCCAGACGCTGTACGCCCCTCTCGGTGGTCAGTGCGCCACCGGCAACGTGAGTGACCCGGTCGCGACGTATGACAAAGCCGCTGGGCGATGGCTCATCACCATGATCGCGTTCAATAACAGTTTCACGATCAATGACTCTTGCGTTGCCGTCTCAACATCGTCGGACGCAACCGGAACCTTCCATCTTTACAAGTTCTCCTATGGCACGACGCTGCCCGATTATCCCAAGCTCGGAGTCTGGCCGGATGCCTACTATGTGACCACCGACAGCTTTCCCAACGGCGGTTTCTTTACTGGCGCTGAGACCTGCGCTCTGGACCGCACCAACATGCTGGCGGGCAATGCCGCCAAGATGATTTGCTTCAAGAGACGAACTTCAGATGTCGCTATGTTGCCCGCCGACTTGGATGGCGCCACACCGCCGCCCGCGGGCTCTCCCAACTACGAAATGGATCTGGCCAGCTCCACAAAGCTGAACCTGTACAAGTTTCACGTGGACTTCAATGTTCCCACCAACTCAACTTTTACCGGACCCACAACCCTCACCGTGGCCTCCTACACCGATGCTTGCGCCTCCACAGGCGTTTGCATTGTGCAGCCCTCACCGGGCGAGAAGCTTGATGCCCTTGGGGACCGCCTGATGTACCGCCTGGCCTATCGTAACTTCGGGGATCACGAAGCCTTAGTGGTCAATCACTCCATTAAAGCAACGGGCACAGGCAATGCACCGTCGGCGGTGCGTTGGTACGAAGTCCGGAGTCCGGGCTCCTCCCCCGTGGTGTTCCAGCAAGGAACGGTGGGCGGCGGCACGAGCTCAGTTGCGCGCTGGATGGGAAGCATCGGCATGGACAAGGCCGGAGACATCGCCCTCGGTTACAGCAAGTCGAACAGCACGGTCAAACCGAGCATCGAGTATGTCGGACGTGTTCCAACAGACGCGCTGGGCAAGATGGAATCCGCAAAGGTGATCATTACGGGTACCGGGGTCCAGGCGTCGAACAGCTTCAACCGCTGGGGCGACTATAGCAGTATGGCTGTCGATCCCACGGATGACTGCACCTTCTGGTATACCCAGGAGTACTACAAAACCACAGGAAGCTTTAACTGGAACACTCGGATGGCGTCTTTCAAATTCACAGCCTGCCATTGAGAAAATTGCCGGCCTAGCCGGCGCTCCACGGTGAACAAGGCCCTTCTGGTTTGACTGGAAGGGCCTTACTTCATTTTGGAGTTAGTGTCTGAACCCTTCCGGATCGTCAATCGGCCTTCAGCCAAATTTATCGCGCGCCCAGGCAACCGCATGCGTTAACGAGCAGTCGTTCTTCCCCGGAGATCCGGCCACCGTGTGGGGGCACTTGGCAGCGGAGCTTGAAGCGGAGCGCATACCCGGCGATCATCTGAACATCGTCACCACGGAGCTCGAGGGTCTGGCTTCAGTGCTAACCCGCTACATCCGGCAGGTTTCTCCTCAGCATATTGGATGGGTGTCACGAAAAGCGGCGTGATGACATTTCTACGCCCGGCACAGTTCTGAAATCAGCGTCTCCCTGCGCCCCAGCGCGATGTTGTCGATGCGTCTCAAAGTCGCGACATAGATCGAGAATGAAATCGCCGCGAGCACGAGAAAGACCAGCGTTGCGATCCACAAATTTCCATAGTAACGCGCGATTACGAACGTACTGACCCCGATGCCGACGACCACGATCTGCACGCCCAGGCTGACGAGCACCGTCATTTGCGAGGCGCGCTGGCGTCCAAAGGTTGAGAAATCAAGCTTCTTGGGCGAGTAGAGAGACAGCAGGTTTCCCACTGCAAAGTTGAGCGGCGCAGCGAAAAGAAGTCCCGCCAGGGTGGCGACGGTCACGTCCACGGTTGGGGTGCCGTAAAGCAGAGTGACAGCCAGCCAAGCCAGCCCCATGTCGAATATTAGGATGCTCGCGTGCGTGAGATTTTTCGCCAGCACGATGAGGCGGAAGGGTACGGGAGATGCATAGAAGAATTGAATTCCACCTGCATCGCCGCCAAAACTGTTGTAAACGAGATTAGTGAGTATCAGCAGGGCATACCCGGCTGCACCGGGAAATGCCAGAGTTGGCGCACGCGCGAAAAAGCGTGGGCCTTGGGCAGAGCCCATCGGTCCGAGGCGGAAGATCACGAGCACGAAGATGGGCATCACCAGGGTAAGCAGCATGGGGCCGCTCCGTGCTAGATAGCGGACTTCTTTCTCGAATACGGCCGCAACCGCCGGCGAAAAACCGGGCAGGTCCCATCCCATGCTCCGGCCTTGTGCTTTCTGAAGACCCTCGCGCGCGGCCGCCTCGCTCAGATTCTCGCCACGGAATTGAGCTCGCAGGCGCAGATGCAGCAGATATCCCATGGCCTGCGCCAGCACGCCGAGCAAGAGCAATGAGCTAGAGCCAGCCATGAATTGGTCATGTGAAACCTGAGCGATCGCATCCGCAGCCAAGCCGGGCGGAAGTGTCCCTTGTAGGGGCACGAGAATTTCAACGAATCTTCGCACCTCCGGATGCGCATGACCGCCGAAATGCTGCATCACAGGCCCGATCAGCTGGAGGCTGAGCATGAGCAAGATAAACAGAATGCCCATAATTTCGCGCGTGCGTCGTTGCGCCAGCCAGCGCTCGACCCAGGCAAACACCATCTGCATCAGAAGAAGATTGAAAGCGGCGAATACCAGCAGCACCAGCAACGCCCAAGGCAACAAGACCGGACTGGCCACGCCGATTCCAAGCAGAATCCCGAATAGCCATAGGCTGCCTAGAGCTGTCGCAGGATCGAACGATCCGTATGCCAGACGAACCAGAAAATACGAGCTGTAACTAAGGGGAAATCGAAGCAGGTCTGAGGAGTCAGGATTGTTGGTGAAGGCGGTAGCCATCACGGGGAAGACTTGCCAAAACACAAGCACGGGCCACAACAAAACAGCCAGGTACTCGGCCTTGCCTCGCGAGACGAAATACCAGGCTGATCCGCCCATCCCGAGGGCGCCGCCGATTCCGCCGATCGCAAAAGCCAGCCCCACGATCACGCGCGACACCAACTCCATTTTCCCGCGCGTACTGCGGAGCGAGTTGACGAATATTCTCCAGCGCAGTCCCGCGATGGCCGCCAGCTGACCGCGTCGTTGCAGCGTGAGGTTGAGTTCACTCATGGGTGTCGCTCTTATAGAAATGTTACTCGAACCGCTGTCACAAATAGCCTTTTACACAATCAAATTTACGTCACCCGCAGGTCTGCTTGGTTTGACCTCGCGAGCCGCGGTTGCTATGATCGAAGTGCGGGGTGGAGCAGTCTGGTAGCTCGTTGGGCTCATAACCCAAAGGTCGGTGGTTCAAATCCACCCCCCGCAACCAACTTCCTCCGCAATTCCTTCCTGCAAGTCTCACGGATTCTCAAAGTTGCGAGTAGAGCCTTCATTTTTGATTCCCTAGTTGAGTGCCGCGCTACTGTTCCTGTTCCCAATTTGTGGCACAGTGTGGAACAGATTGCCGTAGATCGCCTGTTCTAAGGCATGCGCCGCGCTGCGTTCTGCTTCCGCCGATGTGTGCGTGTACACATCTGCCGTCGTGCTCAGATTTGAGTGCCCCAAGAATCTCTGAGCGAGTTTCAGGTTCCCGGTCGCCTGGTTAACGATGCTGGCAGCCGAATGCCGGAATGTGTGAAACCCCGCGGCACGGGAAGTGCGCGGAATACCAAGTCGGTCCAGCATTGGGTAGAGCACGTCGCGCCGCAGTACGTCAGGATTGAGTGGACTGCCATCCGGTTTGCAGAAAACAAAGTTTTCCGGTGCGGTATGCATTGAGTTCTGCTTTTGAAACGTGAGAGCCAACGAGAGCCCGGCGCCGAAATAGATCGTCCGGACACTCCCGGCCGTTTTAGGGGAGAGCAATTGGCCCTCCCAGAGTGCTTGCCTAATCTCCAGTTTCTGATCGTGAAAATTGATGTATTTCCACTGGAGGCCGAGCAGCTCACCGATGATTTTGTACAGCGTCTACGTCTTTATCACCCTTGCCCTTGGAAAATACGGGGCTATCGATCGTTCCGCCGATGCGAAAGGGAAACTGCAACTTACCGTCTTTTAACGTCGCTCCGGATAGCCGGGCTACGGTGTTGGTGAAGAAGCTCTCCTTGGTTGTAATCTCTGCCAACCCCCGATAGTTCAACTCGTCAGAGCCGGACACGCTGACACTGCCCGAGCCATCCACATCGACTCCGTACCCGTCAATGTCGATGACCCGGCTCGAAATTCGCTGATCGGCTAGCTCCAGATCTGTGGTGATCAAGTTAAATGAGGAAGGATCGTTTTTGGCTGGGCCAAGATCGTTGAAGTGCGCCAGCTTCATCAGATTCGCGTTGAGCTTGAGACTCGGCACCTGACCGTTGCGCACCGTCAGATGTCCGGCTCCATGAATTCCTGCTAGCGGACGAAGCGAATGTGCAATTTCTCCACCTAGCTTCACGTCTCCTTCCATTTTCCCGGTCATCTGTCCGCCGCCTTTTGGGAAGGCCGCGAGAAGCTGGGCCAGGTTAATTCCGCTCAATCGTGCATTGGTCTTAAAGCTTGCGTTCTTTTCTGACAAGTCAAAGGAGAGCCCACCCACGGCATTTCCGCCATAGACTTTCGCTTTGACATCCGTGAAAAAGACTTGCCTCGACTCCAACCGGATTTTGGAATTCAGATCTCTCGCCTCGACAGCACCGAAGCGCACGAGACCTGCCTTCAGGCTGCCCTGGCCGTCCATTGAGGCAGAAGTGGGATTGATGATCCCGAGAAGATTGAACTGCTCCAGTTGGCAGGAGATTTCGTGAGCTTCGAAAAAAATAGGACCTGCTTTATCGGACGGCAAGAGGTTCGAAGCTATGAGCACCCCTCGTCTAATTTTCACGCTCGAAATGGGGCCAAGAGGAAAGGTATTCACCGAAACCTTTGATTGGGGGTTCTCGAAGTTCCACGGACCGTCGGGGTCCGAAGTCAGGTTCAAGACCGGATCCTCGAGTGTGAGGGCCTTGATGACCACCTGGCGGTGCAGGAGGGCTGCGATGCTGAGTTCGGCATCGATCCGCGCGACCTGAACAACATAACCGGTGGGAAATATTGGAGGATTTTTCACGCCGATGCGATCAACGCGAATGGTTACAGGGAAAAATGTGAGTGACAGCCGGCCAATTTCGACCTGCTTTCCGGTTTTCTCCTGGAGATACCAGATCACATGGGACCGGTAACGATCCATGTCAATGAGAGTAGGTACGACGCAAATGAACGCGAGCAAGAGTATTGCAGCAAATCCCCCAACGATTAGAGTTGTACGGCGCCGGACGGGCATAGCGACCTCTACAAATAGAATTCGGGCCGGTGGAGCGAATGGCATCCACCAGCAAGGCACATTTCGAACATCCGAAGCGGCACCGGGGGAATCACTGTGCGGGGATTCCCGTCACGGTTGGAGTCGTGGTCATCGCCTTCAACTCCTGCAACCCGGTCAATACGTTTTTCCAATCATCCTGGTCCTTTTTCGTCTCGATCGATACGGAGAGGTCGGAGTAAAACTGCAAGATGTTATCTCGCAGCTCGGGCGACGTGAGATCGAACTTCCGCTCCGACAACCGGGACAGCAACTTCGCGTAGGTGTTGTCGGTGAGGGAGTATTCAGCCGCATTGGTCGGCTGGCCAGTATCAAAATCGCAGTTGGGCAATACCAGTGTGTCCGTGCCCGCTTCTTTTAGAAACGCACGGTATCGATCCACCGTGGTATTGATGCTTTTGATATACAGGTCCTCAGTTTGTGGCGTCGGGTTATTAAACGCTAACCCCTTGAAGGGGCCGATTTTCGGCATGTAGCGCAGCAGCGTCGATAAAATTCGCGTGCCCACCCCCGGCTTCACGTAGTCCTTTCCCCACTCCTTCTCATAGCCTGAGCGCGAAAGGCGATAGAGAAACTTCCGTTTCGCAAAATTCGGCGTTTCGCGGATCAGGTCCTTTTTGTGGGTTTGCAGCGCAACCTGGGTCATTCGGGGAATCAGTCGGCTGACCGCGAAGCGATACGAACCCACGGCTAGGTCCTCATGGGTCAGCACCTCCTTCAGCTCGACCCCGTACACCACTGGAAAGACTCGTGCCAGCAGGGATTTGGACACTTGAAATCCGATGAAGTCGTGGTATTGCTCCGAGGCATAACGATTCTTCGCGACCTGCAACGTGTCAAAGCCGAACTCAGTTTTCAAATGTGCCACTTTGTCTTCTGAATACCGGACGGATTTGCCGAACTTCGCCCGCAGCTTCGGATACTGAATCGCGACGGCCTGGTTGACTGCAGGGTGGCCGGCGATATCGGCTGCGTAGTGTGACAGAGCGCCCAAGGCGAAGGCGTATTCGTTGGCGTCCTGACTTTCGAGCAGCAGCTCACGAACAAAGTCTCCGCTGCGAACGTAATGCACCAGGTTGCTGAATTCTCTGTTGCCGAATGGATAGTAGCCGAGATCCTGGATCACGGCGCCTCCGTAGGCAAAGGCATGCGCCTCTTTGATCTGATCTTCCGACAGTCCCGGATATCGTTTCAGCAGGAGCGGGCGGATACCGTCGGTCCACAAAAGGTCCACAATCTCCTCGTGCGTCAGAACAGAGTAAGCGGACGAGCCGGTGCTGCACATCAGGATGGCCAGAAGAAGTGCTGCCACGCGGGCAGAAAGGGAGGTGGTTGTTGTTTCCCGCGAAATCGAGACGCGACGACGCATGGTTTAGATCCGGCCTAGGAGCAGAAGAATGACAACGATGAAAAGGATGAATCCCACTCCTCCGGTTGGGTAATAGCCCCAGTCCCGACTATGCGACCAGCGTGGCAGGGCCCCACAAAGCGCCAGGATCAGGATCACGATCAAGATGGTTCCAAGCATGTATTCCTTCCTAATTCCGCCGGTGCTTACGGCATCGTTAACCGCAGAGAAGCGAACGCGGAACCCCTAAAAGACGGGCTCCGCGTCCGATTGTTGTTTAAGTAAAGCCCGTCCCTAGCGCAAGCTTCCTGTCGTGGCATTGACGGGATTGCCGATAGCTTCTCCAGACACGAGGAGTTCGACTCTCCGGTTCCGCTGCCGGCCGGCGGAATTATCGTTTGAGGATACCGGCAAGGTGTTGCCGAAGCCTCTGGCGGAAACGGAATTCGTCGCCACCCCTTGTTGCACCAGATAATCGCGCACTGAGCCGGCCCGATTTTCAGACAGAGTCTGATTCATAGCGTCACCGCCAACATTGTCCGTATAGCCCCCGACTTCGATGTTGAGTCCAGGATAGGCAAGCAGAATACCGGCGACTTTCGCCAGCTTCTCCCGTGCACCCGGCTTCAACGAGTATCTTCCGGTGTCAAACAGTACATCGGACATGCTGACGATGAGACCACGCGCACTGTCGCGAGTTTGCAGGATTCTATTTAACTGCTCTGACAATTTCGTGCGCATGGCAGCTTTGTCGGCTTCGGCCTGCTGGGCCGCCAACCGGGATTTTTCCGCTTCAGCCTGCGCTGCGGAGAGTGCAGTTGCTGACGCAGCCTGACTGTCCGCCATATCTGACCGGGCTTTGGCGGTAGCGGCTTGCGCATCAGCAGCTTCGCTCCGTGCCTTGGCCGTTGCAGATTGCGCATCGGCAGCTTCGGTCCGAGCGTTGGCCGTTGCAGATTGTGCATCAGCAGCTTCGGTCCGCGCCTTGGCCGCATCAGACTCTGCCTGAGCCTTGGAAGCCTGGGCATTTGCCGTATCGGATTCAGCCTGAGCCTTTGCCGTCTGCGCTCTCGCCGTGTCGGACTGGGCTTGCTCCTTCTGCCGCATCGCGTCATCTGCTTGCCCCTGCGACCGTGCCTGTGCATCCGCGGATGACTGGCGTTCGGCCGCGGAGCGCTCATCGTCCATATTCTTGACTGCGATGGCGCGCGCATCTTCGGCAGTCTGCACTGCCTCGCGAGCAACTGCCGTCAGCGGCTTCCTGGGGACGTTCTTCCTAGTGGCATATGCATCCGCGCTGTCCATCAACCGGACAGCGTGCCGATAGCTGTCGCTGGCGTACCTTTCAGCTCCCTCGGACTGAGCGATGCGTAGCGCATTACGCGCCTCAAAAAATTCCAGCGGTAATTTGGCATTCAAGACCACAGGGTCGAACTTGTAGCCCGTGGGAATATAGCCGCCCCGCTCCATCAGTTCGTACTTTGCATTTACTGCCTCGGTCGTTCCCTTGGTGTCCTGGCGGACCACATTCTCAAGCACTACCACATTGCTCGGTTGCCGCACGGCGTAGTAGGGCTCGGCGGTAACGATCAGAGCGAAAGCCTGGAGATCCGTCGTCACCTGCAGTTTGCTGCGATGGTTGTCGCCTACTAACACTTCGCCCAAGTTCACTGCCCGGCCTTCGGGTGAAATCGCCCACAAGATGTAAGTCAAGTACTCGTTGCCGAAAGTCGTGGGCTTTTCCAGGTTGCCAAATTCCGCTTCGATTTCAATCGCTCCACGCTTGCTGTTCACGTCGGCTTGACCGTTAGCCGATGGCATGAGGCTTGTGCCCGCGAAATCCACCTTCGTCGCCCCGCTGCGATGCTTATAGTTGACAGCTTGGACGCTACGGCTGACTACGGTCACTCGGAATATGGGTGTCGGACTCAAAGGCTCGACGGCAAGTCTGGTTTGACCGTTAGTCTGGGCTTGAGCTATCAGAGGCAAACTTAGTGCGACTGCGGCGGTTAAGAACAGCTTTATTTTCACAATATCTCCTTGATGGCAGATGTCTGCCTTGTTGCGTTGTATCTTCACCTTCAGCTTTTTCGTTAGCAGTCTTATCTGCTTTCATGCGCCTCCCTCACGTTCCAACGTGGATTCGGGAAAGAGAATGAAACAGACCGAAAACATTCAGGAGCCACAGAACTACGGCGATAACCACGACGCCGTTCAAAATGGACTTGATGGATCCCTGCATGGGAATGAAGCGATTCACCAGCCACAGAAGAACCCCCACCACGATGAGAACTTCCAGGAGTTGAATTAGAGGCATGAGCTTCTGACCTTCCTTTTTCGCGGGCTGACGCCTCTCATCCGCCTCGAGGTGTAGCCCTGATTTAAATATTCGGAGCTTTTAGGGTCGACTTGTGTTCGCCGTAGGTGTCGCGGCAGACACGGATGAAGAATGCTGATTGGCTGGATGTGGTCGCTTCCTCGTAACTTTGTCAGGCCGTAACTTGCAACGACCTAAGGTAGCGGCCTAAGTAATGAGAGCTACGAATCAGCAGTCGTTGCTCCCTCAACACACTCAGGAGAATAAAGAATGACAGGTACGTGCGGTTGTGTCTGAGCTAGATTGCTCACATGCGAAGATTAAGATTGCAACGGCTCCCGCGACCACATCAAGGCACGCGTATTCAGCGCGTCGAATGTCTAGTTCCCGATCATCGCGATTCGACAAAGATAGCTTAGACGGCTTCGATTGCGACCGTGAGTGGGTTGGTGAGAGCCCTTCTCGTACGAGAAGTTGGGGGGCGACGACTTCCAGGAGCCCCTTGGGGAATTCTGTGATTGGTAAAGACATTTGTCCTTAGCTGGTGAGAACGGCTGCGGGAAAGAGGCCGCTTTTCAGATGGGCCCAAGAGATTACCGGCGCCCGTTTGGGACCCGGATGTGAATGCACTCTAATGAATAGTTTGAGAAGTCCACGGTTCCAGTTATCCCGCTAACGATCAATAGGCGGGCTTTGGCACCTGAGGGACCTTCACTTACTCTCCGGAACATTTGAGAAACCGTTCTACCGACTTTTGCCTGGCGTTTCGTGTACCGGTACAATCTGTCTTGACTCAGTATTTAACGAAAGTGGACTTGCGGACTGGTCAAAATTGACCAGATATTCCCTGGGGTGGGCGCTGCACGAAAGAAAATGGGGCAGACGTGAGGGTCAAACTCCGCCAATCTGGCGAACACTAACCCATGCCTGCCCCGAAGAGCCGCCCTCCTTCTCAGGAGGACTGCCACATCAAAACAGCCTGAATAGTACTGTTCCCGTAACGGGAAGACTGTTCAAGATTGCTCACCTTCTCAGAATCATTTGAAGACTTACCAACACTGTTCAATTTTCGCGCGCCCTCTACGACTGCCGCGCTCGTACCGGCGAGACCAGCAATAAAAACGGGACGAGTCTTCACTTGCGGATCTATTTGAGGCCAAGCTGGCCGTTGTACTGTTGGGTAATCCCGTAGCACTCACAGGCCGAGTCTTGAAGTTTATTGCGGTTCACGATCTTCACCGCGCCACGGGTGTACTCGATGAGCTTTTTCCTCTGCAAAACACCGGCCGCCAAGCTCACGCTGGGCCTATCTGTCCCCAGCATGGTTGCGAGAAAGTCATGGGTGATGGGTAGCGACTCTGAATCCACTCTATCCTGAGTCATTAGCAACCACCGCGAAAGGCGCTGCTGAGTATCGTGCAGCCGATTACACCCGGCGGTTTGTGCAACCTGCATTCCCTGGACTACCGCGTAGCGGCTCAACATCATCTGAAGGTGTGGAGTGGATTCCAAAGTCTCCTGCAGAGCTTCAACTTTGACCCGAAATCCATCCCCCGAGATTTGTACTATCGCCAGAAGCGGGCTCCTGCTCAGGCCAACCGACGCCGGTGTTCCTGTAAAGCCCTCATTTCCAACTATGCCCGCTTCGGCGGTTTGTCCATCCTCCATTACGACTACAAGAGAAATCAAACCGCAATTCGGGAAATAGGCAAATTCCAGCCTTCCACCTGCGTCGTGAAGGACGAGATGGTTTGGCAAGGTAACGTATTCGAGATGAGGACGAAGTGAGCTGAAGTCAACGTCGGAGATCGATAGAAGGATTATGTTGCTTATGGGTTTCCCCTCGGCATTCGTTCGCTCGCCAGACTGCACGACCTGGAGCCCTTTGCTTTCCATAAACCATCCTTTAAGAGACCAGGGTCACACCGAAAACCCGCTGGTGGGCTGTTTTGAATTCTTAGGTGGGTAATTGTGTCTTGCGCCTAGACGGCAGCAAGAGGCCTGGGCTCATCATGCTGCCACTGAGGCCTCGCTTTGCGCTCATCTAATGCGTGGCAAAGCTCGCCAATCAGGTCCATCAGCCTCGTCGGGTCCATTTCTCTACTTGCTTTTTCTGCAATGCAGCGCCAGTCTTGGTCTCTAGATTGCGGGGCCATAGCGGGCCTCCTTTTCTCGTGAGTCCCAAAGCTACGCTGGATTCCAAAATGGGTCTGAGCAATAACGCACATTCCGCCGTAACTCCAAATGAGGCCCGAAATCGATCGTGCGCACAACCGGTGAAGTTCTCCAAGTACGTAGGACGCCCGACAGACCAACCCAAATTGGCGCATGTAAACTCCGCCTAATCTTTCTTTGGAACAGAACGGGGGGCTGTTCCACATGGCGTCCCATGATTCAAATGAGTCTGGGGCGCTTTGTTTTGCGCGTTATCACGCAGACTCTTGAGTTTTCAAAGTGAGTGTAGGGTGCCCGACAGACCATCCAAGTCGGGGCATGTAAACTTCGCCCGTGCATTTTCCGCCAAGTCTGGACGGGGTGACGACGTTTCGTACCTTGAAGGCAGGCGCCAGGGTATGCGGTCAGACAACGTTGGGGCGCACATAGGACGCCATGAGCCGGAAGCTGATATGGATTGAGCAACATTTTCGGGGTTTTGGTTGCTCCGAGTGTGGCTGGCGGTTCACAACTTCTGGCGCGGTCACCGGCACATTTTTCGATGAAATGATGCGCAACTTCGAGTTGCAGCGCGACAAAGAGTTCACGCTGCATGTTTGCGCCGATCACCCAAGAGTCAAGAGCACAGACTCCGAATAATTCAAACCGCACCACCACCACCACCATCTCGGCTTTTTTCGCCGGATAGTGTCAACGGGGATACCCGTCAAAACCCCGCGCCTCACCCGCTGTTATCGTTTCGCGCGCTTCGCTTCCGCGGCTTCGGCTGCGGAAAGTTTTCGGTCACGGTGGGGCTCGCTGCGCAAGGCGCCCGTATGCAGTTCGCAAGCTTCCTCGGAGGCTGCACCACAGGTGGGACAAGGCACGGCTAATACCTGTTTCGCGCTTAGTTCTTTGCTTTTCACCACAATATCCTAGAGTCTTCCCCAGTTAGATGTCTGTTCTATTTTGAACAGATTCGCAAAAGAGAGAGGTGTTTCCGAAGTGACGTTCGGCGATGATGTAACCATTGTGAGCAAAAGTGAACATTTTTGCCGATCACGGGTCTGAGAAAATGCTTAAGAGTGTAGTTCCAGCAGGAGAGGTATTTATGGCAGCACCCGTTTCGGCTAAGAAAATGCGCGACTTCGATCCCAGGAAATTCCTCGCCACTATCGGCACAGGCCGCGAAGTCATGTCCTTTGCCAGGAATCAAACAATCTTCACGCAGGGGGAATCGGCTGACGCAGTGTTTTATATCCAGGGAGGCAAGGTTCAACTCAACGTCGTATCCAAGATTGGCAAAGAAGCGAGCCTGGGCATCTTGGGTGGCGGCAACTTTTTCGGAGAAGGTAGCCTGGCTGGACAGGCCTTACGCATGGGGTCGGCCACCGCCCTGACGGACTGCGAGCTTCTGCGAATTGACAAGGCAGCGATGATGGATGCACTGCACCGCGAACACGCGTTTTCCGATTTATTTGTCGCGTATTTGCTGGCGCGGAATATCCGTTACGAGGAAGACCTGGTCGACCAACTGTTTAATTCCAGTGAGAAGAGGCTGGCCCGCGTCCTTCTATTGCTCGCGCATTTCGGCAAGGAAGGTATTCCTCAAAGCGTAGTTCCCAAGATCAGTCAAGAAACGTTGGCAGAGATGGTCGGAACCACACGCTCCCGGGTAAGCTTTTTCATGAACCGGTTCAGGAAATTGGGTTTTATTCATTACAACGGCGGATTAGAAGGCGGGTTGCAGGTCCACAGCTCGCTGCTCAACATAGTTCTGCACGATT
>Ga0209488_10001483_pt1 | contig 20079 bp, 23 predicted proteins | sample Rivendell_Oct201_8_FD_188349 | JGI IMG/M metagenome (GOLD analysis project Ga0209488, IMG submission 188349) | Vadose zone soil microbial communities from the Eel River Critical Zone Observatory, Northern California, USA -... | ecosystem: Environmental > Terrestrial > Soil > Vadose zone >...
TATCGTGCGCCTCGGGGTACGTGACCCCATGTAGCACTTCCGAGAGAATATACATGTCATCGCTGTGTAAATTTACGTAGTATAGGTTCTGTCAATGCGGTATTCTCCCCCTTTTTTACATCAATTAGTCTGCACGGTAATCCTATTCTTCTCGGTAATGATCTACATCCCACTTCCGCGACGTGCACCGTACTCATGTTCCAACAACAGTTCCGCAACATTCCGCCTTCCGAACCGCGATGCTAGTTGAGGTGGTGTCCTCCCATCGTCATCCCGCTCATGAACATTCGCTCCCTGCTCTAGTAGAGCCTTGGCAACCTCGAGGAAACCATAGTTTGAGGCGATATGCAATGCAGTACGGGAAGTTGGGCCCTTCGCATTCACATCAGCGCCATGGTCGAGCAACAAGCGAACAACGTCGGTGTGTTCACATCGTGCCGCTAGGAGCAACGGTGACCAGCCATTCCCGTCCTGGAAATTCACGTCCGCGCCGTACTCGATTAGCAACTTCGTAACTTCGACCCTTCCCCATCGTGATGCATAAAGCACCGGAGTGCGGTAAGCCGTATCTGGTTCGTTGACATCCGCGCCGTTATCGAGTAATGACTGCACGATCTCAACATCCCCCTCCTGTGATGCAACATGCAACGAAATTGATTTTCCTTTTCGATTATTTGGAGATTTCCCGTCTCCAGGAGACGGTCGCTCGACGTCAGGAAGGGAGTCCCGTGGTGCTATGCCTGAGGGGATCGAGTCGATGTGATCCTGAGAATCTGTGCGTTCCTTGTACTGCGCTAAAAACCTTGCTACATCGAGTCTTTCATTGTCGTATGCCAGGTCTAAAGGGCTCTTGTCACTGCTAGTTTGAATGTTGACATCTGCACCTGAATTGAGTAACGGTATCACGATGTTGAGATGTCCCTTTTCTGCGACCTTGTGCAATGGTGTGGAATCGTCACAATCTTGGGAGTTGACATTTGAACCAGACCTGAGCAACAGATGCACAATCTCAAGATGACCATGATTCGATGCTAGATCCAAGGGGCTTTGTTGGTTCTGGTCCAAGGCGTTGACGTCTGCGCGAAACTGGACGAGTGATTCTGCCACCTTGAGATGACCCTTGGCCGATGCGAGATGGAGAGGAGTACAAAACCAGTGTTCCTCTGAATTTGAACCTGGGTGGTGGCATGAAATTGCTGTACAAGGATACGAATGGATATCGTAACGCACTATTGGATGGAGTTGAGCACTCGTCATCCCAGAAAATGACGGCGGCACTATTCTGAACCAATATGTCGACGACATCCACATGACCGTTGAGCGATGCTAACATCAGCGGGGTCCAGCCATTATCGGTACGAGAGTCTAGAACCGCGCCGTTCTGAAGTAACAAACGCACAATATTCGGATATCCATTTTGTGATGCCACCATCAACGGGGTACAGGCCGTGTTGTCCCCAAGTTCTACAATGGCGCCACTCTGGAGCAACAAATGGACGACATCCAGGTGCCCATATCGCGATGCCCGGATCAACGGGGTCGAGCCGTTATCGTCACAGGAGTCTACAGTCGCACCGTTCTGGAGTAACACATGCACAACATTTGGATGTCCGTTTCGCGATGCTATGCTTAATGGGGTTACACCCATATTGTTCCAAAGTTCCACAGTTGCGCCACTCTGAAGCAACAAATGGACGACATCCAGGTGCCCATTTTGCGATGCCCAGATCAACGGGGTCGAGCCGTCATCGTCACAGGAGTCTACAGTCGCGCCGTTTTGGAGTAACAAACGCACAATACTTAGATGTCCTTTTCGCGATGCTATGCTTAATGGGGTTTCGCCCATATTGTTCCGAAGTTCCACTGTAGCGCCACTCTGAAGCAACAGATGGGTGACATCCAGATGTCCATTCCGTGATGCCGACATCAACGGCGTCCAGCCGTCGTTGACTCGCGAGTCCACAGTCGCGCTATTCTGGAGTAACAAATGCACAAGGTTTAGATGTCCATTTTGCGATGCTACGGTCAATGCGGTCCAGCCGTCGTCCGCTCGGGAGTCCACAGCTGCGCCATACCGTAGTAACATTCGCGCAACATCCAGTTCTCCCTGAATTGACGCATAATGCAATGGGGTTTCCACACGCTTGTCATGACGATCGACATCTGCGTGGTGGTCGAGTAACGACTCCATGATGTCAAGACATGCCTTTTGCGACGCTACTGCCAGCGGTGTCAATGAAGCGCGGTCCGGCGCCGCCACATCTGCACCATTCTCAAGGAGCAACATCGTAATATCGACATTTCTCTTGGCGATCGCAGCATGCAACGGAGTCCAGTAGTTTCCGCCCCTGGTGTTGACGTCCTGAGGGCAGGCAACGATGAGGTGCTCCACAAGGCCACGGAAACCACATAGGATGGCATAATATAACGGACCAGCCCGCGGTTTCATTGGACGAGTTGCAAACGTAATGGGCCGAAATGGATAGTCGATATCGTATATCCAGACCCATGTAGTAAAGTGTGGTTTGGTGTGGTCGAAAAGACACTCCAATGCATGTTTGACGCTTGAGGATACATCGTCGAACCGGGCATGGTCGACCCAGTACCGAGCGGCGTAAATAGCGAGGGGAAAGTTCTTGATGCTGTTCTTGTCGACCAGGACGTCCAATGCAAGAAGGACACTCAGGGAAGCTTGTGCGAGGGTCATGTGTGCCGAATGGGAAAGGATATGGTACTGGGAAATGTGCTTCTCCGAGTCGACAAGGCGTTGTGATGAGAGATATTCCTTGACTGAGAAATGCGAGAACTGTACTACTCGCGATCCGCCCACATCGACAACGGTGATTAAGCTCGAGCATGCAGATAACAACTCTTCTTCTGCATTCACCGGGCGCAAGGTCACCTGGTAGTCGGGAAGTTCTCCCGTGTCGAATTGCATTGCAAGGATATCCGCAAGCTCCTCCACACGAAGTGGCCGAATGGACGCCGCAAGGCATTGGAAGAGTCGTCGTGCATATCCCTGTCTCTCCTGGGAAATGCCTAGCAAAACGCGGTCATATGTCTCGTCCAAACTCTTCGGTAAGTCATCCAGAACGCGACGAATCGCTGATGGCAAACTGCGCTTCAAGGCCTCCAATTGGCAGGCGGCCCATCGAAACCTGCGTGATTGCATGAGAACAGTCGTAACTTGGTGTAGCAGTGTTGACTTACATCCCATCAGCTCTCCGTGAAAGCGTATCGACCACCATTTCCTTGTCATCTTCCCTCCATCTCCGCATCTTCCAATCTGAGTAGACGACAGACCTCACATAGTCAGCGATATCCTCCTTTTGTCCACCCTCATCGTGAAGAGAGACGGTGTGAGTTGCCAGTGACGCCAGGCCAGCTTGAATATCTGCCTCAGGACGGCTGGTCGCACAGAGGCGAACATTTGCGAGGCGTAAATCGACCAATCTCGTCACCAGCTCGAGGACCCGTTCCCTGGTGGATATCACACCAATGTCATTGGGGGATTCATCCAGAGCGTCTATGATAATATAAATCGGTGGTCGCCCTTCAATGTTGAGCATCTGTTCCAAGCAATCCATCAGCGCGTCATCGCCAGGTCGCTGTGATCCTGCGTCGTAATCCGAATACAGAGCGGAGAGAATGTCATAGCAAGGATCAGATTTGGCGGAGAGCTGTGCGATGAGGGAAGCCAGTAAGTCACTGCTCTCCTGCTTTTTGGGATCTCGGAAATCGCAATAGAAATAAGCCAACAATGCTAATCCCGTGTCACGTAAGCTTCTGACTTCTTGAATAATGCTCGAGCTGGTCGATATTGTGGATATTAATGGACTGGACGGAAAACTTATGTAAGACCTACCACAAGACGCTCTTCCCAGCACCCGCTATAAAATCGTGCAGCAGGTAGAGATCAGAATATGGAATGGAAACGAAGTAGAAAAAATGCTTACGTTTTCCATAAACCCACAGGAGAGAACCTGTCGCCTTCCAGTCCTCAAACACGCTACTTTGAGTGAACCATGAAGCAGTGCCATCGTGGTGATCTCTGCGTGCGATATTGTGGTTTGTCGACGGATCCGGAGGAGAGAGCCAAAGCCGAACTTTCTCTTGTAGTCGGTCACCTGCGAGATAGGTTCAGCCTCAGGAACACTACGGTAGATGCCAGCACTAACGCTCCATCTTGTTGATTCTATTTGTCGTTTCTTGTATCATACCTAACATTCATCGTTGGTTTAGGGAGATTGGACGTCCTACACAGGTTCAACGTACCTAGAGCCTGCCATATCACGCCAGTTGATGCTTTGCCGTCTACTCAAACGAGTCGCATCAGTCATTTGACCATTATCCACCAGAGTGAGGTTGCGCACCATCCATGACTACCTTCAAATGGTTGAAGAGTCCATGGACGACCTCCAGCGTGTGTGCTACAGTTATTCGAGCTTCCTCCTGGGTAAGCCTGTCCAATCTCCGTAGGATAGCCTCAACATCTCTCTCTCCCAGTAATGTCTTGGTGAATTTCTCTGTGTCATGTCAAATAGGAAAAAAGATGGGTGTATGAGGTCACTTACTGAACCGTCCCTGATTGATCTGCTTTGTTGCTAGCGCGAGCACGGAGAGTATCTCACCCATTATCCTCACCAGTATATCAAACATGGTTGGGGATAGTGGGACCTCGGTATAGATATGGAGGCGTCCAAGGAAATTTGCGACGCATTCAAATAGTTGAATTAGTGCATCATAACTAGTAGTGATGCCACTAGCCGCCTGCCGTGAAAGTTATCACCTGAGGATGCAATCAAGAGAATGTGAATAGTTACTGAAAAGAGAACATCGATACTGGTGAATATTGCTTTCATCTGCGGCAATGACACCTGCAAGGAGTCTTCAAGATGAGATCATATATATCGGTTGCTGGGGCCTACAAGGTCGGCTGCTTTGGCGAAGGTACCAGAAAATGCATGGACCACTTGGACTACAGGGCGGAGACAGTCAATCAATTTGCGATATTTGTCACGATATTCTTTGAACGCCGTTTCTCTTTCTAGGAGGAGTTGGACGATGTCCTCGGTGGAACGGAAGTTCTGGAGCTTGTGCGCAGAAGGGTGTTTGATGAGGTCAATTCCGGTCTGCTTGGTATAGCTGTCCAACGCAGCATCGAGGATGAACTGAAAGTTGGCGGAGGACGCGGTTGAAGACATTACAGTCAAGAATAGGAACCAAGGAGAGCACACAGGCCCAGGGATGGCTGCGCACGCGCCTTTTGGGGCTGACGCGTGAGGCGCGTTCACGTCGCGTACGCTCTTGTATCGTATCTATAATGGATGAATCTCGCGAAGAAATACCACGCATATCCGTTGATTCTCTTCGAGAGTGGCACGGGATCAAGGCCAACTTTACCAAGGCTGTTTTGGAACAGTTTGACCAACGAATTCGCCAGAGCGGATTAGAATCCGAGAGGGCTACTCTCCTCTCACATACTCAACGGGTGCAGTTTGATTCATTGTCATCCTTAGTCGACATTTCCTCACATTCTACTGTCTTAGTTTATCGACACGACTTTTGAAAAGACGAAACCCAATATTCGAATCAATGGAAAGAAATTCGAGGACTTGAATGATGAAGAGGATGGTACGTCGTCGTCATAATCCGAGCGTGGAACGCAGCGTTCTATGATTAATTTTTAATCTAGATAGACAAGTAGAGCCCTTTGACGAGGCTCTGGATCGCGAGACGTGGTCCCTGTATAACCAACGCTTACAATGGGACCTCGAGTTGGCTACAAAACGTCGAAAACGACCACAAGAAGTCACGGATCTTTTAGAGCACGTCTTCAAAGTCCGGGTGGCTGCCCTGGGAGAACTAGACAAGCCAATCGAAGAGGATGAAGAGCGTCCCGACACTAGTCTACCTGATGGTCAGCTGGTTATTCAACTCGCTAGCTAGTCGCTGACATTGGGTGCAGAAACTGTTCTCGCGGAGACGAGCGACACACTTACTAAGGTGGTTGTCCTAGCTGGGGGTTTACACCAGGTACACTTCCTTGTACAGGTTATTCCCGACAAGTTCTGATCCTTGATGTGGATTGCAGAATGTAATGACCCAACACGAACGATTAGAACGCCTCCAAAACATCGGAGAAGAAGTCAATGCCCTCAAATCTCCTAGTGACACCTCTTCACGCGTATGAAGCCTTTGTGAGGGATAAATTCTCGTCCCAAGTACACAAATACTATGTCATGATCCTCGGTAACTACCACGACTTCCCCTAAAACCTCCGCCACCGCGACCACCTCCACGGTTGAAACCGCGACCTCCAAAGCCCCCGCGACCACGGTCACCTCCGAAGCCTCTCTGGCCACCCCGTCCTCGTGGGGCACCACGTCCTCCTGGTGCTCCACGACCTCGTCCCCCCGCGCCGCCCCGACCTCTGCCTTGACCTCTTTCTGTGAAGGAATTTGTTGCATGATCTAATTCTCAGTATCTTCATAAAAATTGACATACTAGTGACCCCTGCTCAGAAAATTAGCCATTAGCATAGTGTAACTTTAACTTTGTCGTTGGAATGGAAATGGGCCACATACCCCCCACTACTTTTGGTCTAGGTAAAAATCGTTCAATGGGAAGTAGTTTGTCCCCTGCGATGTACACCTTGTCGCCCTTTTTGAAACTATTTGCTACCATGCCCTCTCCCATTTTCACAGAGAAATACACTTCGTTGATTGGGCCAAGAATCTCGTCGACCTTGCCGATGACGGATTTATTTTGAAGATAGATAGGTGCGTTGAAGTATGGTACTTTGTCTGGCATGAGTGAGGAGCAGAGCATCTCGTCTTCTACCGCATGAAGGAACGAGCCCATTTCTGCATGCATACTCAGTAGGAATGACTTGAAATGCTCGTAGATACACACCAAGAACAAATTCAGGTGGCCCTGTGTCTCGAGGTGGGCCCCCACCACGCCATGATCCTCTTCCTACGACAACGACTGTAGAATCTCGTGAAATGGTTGAGTAGATGTAAAAGCCGCACCTCCGCCCCGATTGAATCCTCCCCTTCCTCGGGACATTTTGCGAGTTGAGCGACGGTGAGCGAGAGGGTAAACGCAAAGATGAATTTCCTTTTTTGATTGCCAACGCGGTCACGGACTCTGAGGAATCACATTCAACATGAGCGCAACTCGCGTTCTTTACCTCTGAATGGCCGTAAGGACAAACAAGGGCATTGCCGTGGCTATCGAGCACGTTCCTGAGGGCGGTGAGGGTGATATCCTTCAAGTCGGGGCTGATCTTTGGAATGCGGTGGTCCCCACCTTGCTGCGTGAAGGACGGATTGCAGTCTCCGTGGGCCTGCTACAATCGCACATCGAGACAGGAAAGCGCGGAGCCTCTCTTTTTCCATCTGCAGTGTGTTGGGCGGTCCAAAGCAAAGATATTCAGGTGAGCGATAGTCCCTAAAACGTGTAGTAAACGACCTCGGACTTGCTCATCCCAGACAACTGCGCTTGGCGTTCCTCCTGAACTAGCAAAGCAATGCCCTCACATCTTCGCGCCCGTCCCTTCATCTCGCCAGGCTAGAAAAACACACATGCTCTCGGTAGTGCAGATCATTCACTTGCAAGAGGTGTTCGTCCAAGCGCTTTCCAGTACGGCATACAGAAGAGCGAAGGCCGATGTGTTATCCTTTGAGAACTGGTTGTGTCGTGGCCAGAGGATCCTGCGACAGGACTCGGTATACACCCTTGATGCCCAGGACGGCCTTGAACCCGGTTCCCTGACATACAAACTCATCATGACTGAGCCGGTGTTGCAAGGGTATGCCCAGAAGTCACAAACACTGTTTACTCTGCTACCACCTGCAGAGGACTCGCCGGCCATCAACGGGCGCCAGGTGTCACTATCCTCCCCTCTCTTGGAAGGCGTTCAAATCGACGACAAGGAAGAGGATCTCGAGATTGGCGAAAGCTTCTTGGCTAGTTCCCTCATTCCTCAGCCCTCTTCATATTCTCAACAAAATGATTCTTCGACCATTCACATGTCACATCTTGCCTACGAACTCAAAGCAAGTCCCTTGTTGACGCGTATCTCTCCTGATGAGGACGAACATACAATGTACGTCCGCACTGTCGATCTCCCAAAGGTTAGGGTGCTCGATGGCGATTGGGTGAGTGCCAACTTTATGACTTGAAAGTGAGGGCTTTGTCCAATAGGTGCCAGGCAATAGCACAACTCCCATCGTCGAGAAATCGTCGTATAGTCAGGTTGGAAGCCAACGACGAAGCAGTAGGCGACTCGTAGGAATTTATCGTCTTTTTTATTCTTTCTCTTGACTCATCTATTACGCCAGAGGCCTCGTCAAGGTTTCTCCCATACTACTGCATAACATTGATCCAGAGATTCGGACTATCCCCACCCGCCTTTACCTTCAAGCCGCACCGGACGGGATACGGAGCCGCAACCTGCCAACGGCAAAGGCGGTGACGATCGCCCGTGTTGCGTCCAGGCTATCTACGAATCGCAGATACCAACCACTCGTTCTTCAGGGCCTGAAGAACTTCTTTGATGGGAAAAAGCGGCTGATCAAGCAGGGCGATCTACTCGCGGTGACGGTGGACTTGAACGAGTTACAATATTTGCAAGCAGCTTCGACGGGCGACGCCTCAGATACGGGCGCGCTCGGCGTACCGGAAAGGTTTGCTCTCAGCTCATATATTTCCTTGAACACATTGCGTAATCCTCTTTTCAGGAAGTCGACCTATCCGTCAAGCTCCGAGCAAATCGTTTACTTCATCGTGACAAACGTCGACTGCAATCCACCATCAACGAACACCGCACTGGGCCCATCTGATATTCATCTCGGCTTGTCTGCTGGTGAGCTGGGCTGTTGGGTAGACGCGACGGTGACTCGCGTGACGCAAACTGGTATTGAGCACGCTCGGATACCGGATGCTTCGGCTTACTTGAGTGCGCGACTTGACCTTGCTCAGAGCAGCGGTTCTAACTTTTCGTATAAAGATCCTAGAAGCACACTGGGCTCTGGGATGGATGCGACTGCGGAAGCTAGGGAGGGTAATCATCGCGCTTTTGTGCAACTCCTTGGGTTGGCCCAGGCAGCATTAATGCCCCACGCTCTTACATTTGACATACCGGTATCTATGCTTCTCAAAGGCTCTCGAGGAATAGGAAAGTTCACAACTGCAGTCAAAGTGGCGCGACGCCTAGGAATGCACGTTTTCGAAGTAGGTTCTTCGGATGTGAGCTGGGTTGTGCTTATCCATATTAGGCGAACTGTTATGACTTTCTCGGGGAGAACGACACGAAAACGGAGGGATTACTCCGTGCTCGCTTCGAACAAGCGACTTCATGTTCGCCCTGTATACTTGTGATGCGACATCTAGAAGCCTTTACGCAGACTACGCAGCCCGCAGAACCTGGAAAAGGTAAACAATGTTTCCTTATCGCGTTTTTTTTGTTCAATTGTTCCAGATCCTGCCATTGTTAATGTGATCAATGAGTTGTTCCAAGATCTTTATGGGTCATGGAGGCTAACCGGATATCCAATCCTCGTATTTGGGACAACGACCGAGCCGGGTCGCGTTCCTTCCAGCCTCTTGTACTGCTTTAAGCACGATATAGACTTTGAGGTATGAGATATCTAGTTTTTAGCACTGAGTGAACGGATCTCACTTGAGGCAGGCTCCCGGTGAGGCGGAGAGGGCGGCAATTCTGCGCACCCTGCTTGCGTCGAAGCAGTTGGCCCCTGACGTCTCGATTACCGACTTGGCTAGACAAACAGCAGCCTTTGTGGCAGGTGATCTGGCCTCCCTTGTCATTCGTACGAGTCACACTGCGGTTACGCGTGTCATGAATGTAGTGTATGTCCACGGGCATGCCAAATATTCTTTTTCCCTGTTGCTCACCGGGACTTTAGTGGAGATAGGGTCCCCTCAAACGACATTTTCTCTGCGGGGGTGTCTCTGACAAACGCGGACTTTGAGATAGCCATGGATGAAGCGCGCTCGTCATATAGCCAGAATATTGGTGCACCGAAAATTCCAAACGTGTCATGGGACGACGTCGGTGGCCTGGCAGACGTCAAGGCCGACATATTGGACACCGTCCAACTACCTCTGGAACACCCCGAACTATTCGCGTCAAATCTCAAGAAACGTTCCGGTACGCAACGCGTCTATACACCACACACATAACCCCACATTCAAACGTCCCCCTTTGACTCACAGGCATCCTGCTCTACGGCCCACCAGGCACGGGCAAGACGCTCCTCGCAAAAGCAGTCGCGACCTCGTGCTCACTCAACTTCTTCTCCGTCAAGGGCCCAGAACTGCTCAACATGTACATAGGCGAATCAGAAGCCAACGTCCGGCGCGTCTTCCAGCGCGCCCGCGACGCCAGCCCCTGCGTCATCTTTTTCGACGAGCTCGACTCGGTCGCGCCCAAGCGCGGCGCGCACGGCGATTCCGGCGGCGTCATGGACCGCCTCGTCTCTCAGCTCCTCGCCGAACTCGACGGCATCTCTTCTTCCTCTTCTTCCTCTACCACCCGTGCTTCGGGCGACGTCTTCGTCATAGGCGCAACAAACAGACCGGACTTGCTCGACCCGGCGCTACTGCGTCCCGGGCGGTTCGACAGGCTTCTGTACCTAGGCGTGTGCGATACGGACGAGGGCCAGCTGCGCATCCTGCAGGCGCTCACGCGCAAGTTCCGTCTCGATCCCGCGTTGGACCTCGTGCGCGTCGCGCGCGAGTGCCCGTTCAACTTTACCGGCGCGGACTTTTACGCCTTGTGCTCTGACGCGCTGCTCAAGGCCATGGCGCGCAAGGCGCAGGAGATCGACGCGCGTATCGGTGCGTCCCATATGACGTTTTTTTTTAATGTGTGCCTGACTTTTTTTGATTCATCGCAATAGCGACGCTTAACGCGCAATCATCATCGCCATCCGGTCTATCGGCCACGCAACAATGGCCTTCCCCGCTCACGCCACAGTACTACCTCGCCGAGATGGCGACGCCCGAGGAGATCGCTGTCGTCGTCACCGCGGACGACTTTGCCGCGGCGCTGCGCGAGCTCGTTCCGAGCGTCTCGCAAGCCGAGATGGCACGTTACGCCCAAATCCGTGAACGTTTCTCGCTTCCGGTAAACACGAGCAATTCCGATGATGATGTGGACAGTGACACCGACGACCACGGAATAAAGACCAGTGCCAAGGACAAGGGGAAGGGTAGGGACGACGGTAGCATTAGCAATGACTAGGGAGAAAGCAAGCAGGGGAGAAAATTTGATAAAAACGAATACATCAACGAGACACCTCATCTACATGACTTTTTTGCAGTCATTGATATATCACATACTGGTAACAGAATCCGGGTAAGTCCACTGTGAGTCGATCAAAGTGCCGTGTCGTCAGAACCACCGGTTGGGTGAGAGGCCGACACGGTCAAGAATATCTTTCAGACTGTCCGTCATTATCGAACCAAGCGCAGTAGACGACCGGAGTTTCACTGGTGTCGCATCTATGGGTAAGCTGCAAGAGCGAATTGATCAACATTCCTGAAACTTGGGGAGGATCGTAAGAGCACACACTTGTAAGCAACCTTCCCATCAATAACGACTTCGACGTTGATTTTCGGGTGCTCTGGGTTGCGTGTATCGATCTCGATCGCGGACCTGCGATCAAAATCAGGGGCCACATCATCTAAGCGAGACATGACGGCGCACCACTTGTGGTTCCCGACTGGCAGATACTTGATCACGCGCTCCATCGGCACCTCTTCCACCTCTTCCACTGTCCTGCTCTCTTCACCCTCCTCGCCCACGATCCGGCGGATTGTCCTCGGCACCACTGCCTCGCTCGCCATCCTCAACGTGCGCACGAGGGGTACGTAAAACATGCTCAGGGGGCTGGTCGAGAGTTCTCGCACGACATGAGCGCCCACGCCCACCTCGTTCAACGGGTTAAACTCGATGGCTGCAAACTCGTGCCGATCGCCTGAAAGGAGGTACACGTTCGGGACGGTGTGCAACGCGGAGAGGATGGAGGCCTTTTCAGAGGCGAATCCAGCCCACGAGTCGGTCTGGGCATCGTGCATCCAGAGGGAGGTAAAAGGAACAGACGTGACGATAAATTTGAACGTCGCAGTTTGATTGACCTGGGGAGACGTGGTGAATATGGGGTCTTGATGACGACGACAACGGGTGTGGCCCTCTCATACCTTCCCGAGCCATTCATACAGAGCGCTTAGCTGTGTTTCACCCAACATCGTTCGGGTAGCAGCTTCCCCGGTAAGGGGGTCGCTACGATGTCGCCGCGTGTCCATGACGAAAAACGCGACATCACCATAACGGAAGTCATAGTAATGCTGTCCAGGAACACGTGAATCGTAATTGCCAGCAGCGTTATAAATTTGGAACGCGTCGTCAGCATTTGCGAAGGGTGGTGTGTCGTTCGACTGGCCCGCGTAGTTGTTGATAAACTACGAACACAACGAACGCCATTGAGAAAATTCCCATATGGAAAGGAAAAAGTCGAACCTCATGGTCATCATACGTGTGGATGATGGCTGAGAACTAAGAGTTAGGCAGCACAGAGCGCGTGACTATTCAGGGACGCACGAAGTCGCTCAAAGACCCTCCGGAAGCTAGGGCTGTTATAGTTGTGCCTGTACAGCCGACGGTACGCGTGCTTGTTATCACCGTGATAAATTGGGACGTCGGCGTATATGAAGTCACCCTATGACATGTCAAGATGCAGTGGTGCCGAGGAGCAGAAAGCTACGTACCAGGAACAACATAAACTCGGCTGGCGGAACGCGCTTATCCTCAAGGGAAGCAGGGGCCGCGGCGGGTTCTGAGCCGTTTGCGCTCACCTCGACATTATCTTCGAGTTGGATTGGACTTTCTGTCAGGTTGTCGCTAGCCTTAACATACGCAACAGTTCCCGGTGTATCAATAATGGTGGGCTCGGAGAAGAGGTAATCAGCAAGCAGGTCAAAGCCTTTGATTCTTCTATTTTGGAAGGGCACGTAAGGGAAGTTGGGTTTGAGACACGAGGATACGATGAAGCGGAAGTGAGAACCTGTCGGGAGACGCGGATCTGGGAAGGTACGGAATCGGATGGGAGAGGCTGGGTACGGCAGGACTGTCCTGTTTGTGTATGCCAGGGCATCTAAACAAGGCATTAGCCCAAGACCCTAAGAAAGAGCGCGGGGATGTGTTCGCACATTCGTAATCGGTGGAGGGCCAGAGCTTGGTCAACCTGGCGGTGTCCGTCCAATCAGACTCGGGCTGCAGACGAAGGGTTGGGCCATCCGTCCATGGCTCCGCAGCGGCGGCGGTCGCAGCACGCCAAAGAATGAGGACGTCGTGTTCAGTCGCGTTAGTTCCAGAGAGGGGGTACCGAACGACGACTTTGACAGCATCTGAATAAACTGCACCAACACGAGTAAAGGTGACGTCGGTGGCAGAGTGGACAAGTGGAGCAAAGACAAAGTCTGCGGCGAACAGAATTAGAAGAGAATTGAAGGACAAGGTTATGATCGATGTGAGGCGAGTGGTCGGTAGGGAGAATAACAGTTCCCAGAGAACATCTTTGTTTTTATTAGCCTATGGAGGTGGTCAGAAGAACGCGGGGGTGATGAAGTGGGGGTGAAGGGTGAGGCTTGCCTCGTTGTGAGTGGCAGGCGTGGTTGACCCGTCTTCCTTTGGGTCAGATGGTGGAGGGGAAGATGACGATGGCTTCGACAGTCGAGGTGCGATGGGAATCGTCGCGGCATAAGCGAGATAGAGGCCGGGAAGCAAATATCTACACCATCGGGTGGGAAGCTAAAGCGCCCACGGGTCAGACAAGTGACCAAAGGAAAAACGAAGAAACAGACCACGCGAAGGAATATATACGCAGATACACGAAATAAGGTAGAAAATACGGCACCGAGGTACAAGGCGAATTTACTTTGGCTCATTGTGAGCTCACGTCGAAAGCGAGTCGTGTTGTTGTCCTTTTCGCCCGTGCCGTGGTGCATTATACCATCATCACGTGATCGACACCACCTTGTCCGTGTCCACGTCCGAATTGGTTCCCTACTAATGGGTGCATCTCAGTCAAAACAGGACGACGAGCAGATATTTTACAACCCAGTACCTATTCAGGTCAGCTTCCACAACCTTACGCCAAGCAAGCCAAACCAATAAAATAATAACCCCCTCCCAGGTCTCATCCGAGCTCGCCACCCAGCTCTCCGACACCTCCCTCTCGCCCCAAGTCTCCCCCACCCGACACGCAATCCTCGACCAAAACGTCCGCGCCAAGATCAGCGCCTCGGCCGCGCGCCTCCACGAGCGGCCCTCCTCCAACGACGATAATAACAGCAGCAGCAGCAGCAGCAGCGATGATGACGGCGGCGTTGACATCGTGCGGCGCGAGATCGAGGCCGTCCTCGAACGCGAGAATCTCGACCGCGAGCGGGGAATGACGGGCGACGACTCCTCGGATACGGCGGGCGCGGCGCACGGCAACGTGAAGAACTCGACGGTGCTCCTCGGCGACCTCGAGGAAATCCGGCAGAAGGTCGACCGGTATCACGCTCGTGCGAGCTTGACCGATCACCCGGAGGTCAAGGAGGCTCGGGAGGCCGTCGTCTCTTGTTACCAGTGCGTTTCCCCCCTTTTCGTTACTTGGGCCTGAGTTTCTCTCATCATTTTTTTTCACCACAGAGCGAACTCGCAGACGACACTGAATTGCTGGTCAGAGGTGGCTGCGTTTCGCAGTGCGGTGGCCAAGTTGGAGCATGTTGTACCTTTCCGTTCATTTCGCCCCAGCTCAACGCTGACTTCATTTCTCCCAGAAATATGTCGACTCGTTACGGTAGCAGTCGGTGTATTCGTCGTTATCATAGATAATTGCACACTAGACATCTTTGCGGCCACATAAGTCGCCGTTGCGACAATCATTCGTAGCCAACTAAATTACAAGTCCAATTGTAATTTAGTGCAACATCTGGACATTGGCAAGGGATCGCTTTCATCGCCCCGTCAGTTTTGTCGCTTGCTGCCGGAGGTTCTGATTGGGTATCATTGCGCGGGCGCGTTGCTGCAAGCGACGGAACGTAACGAAATGTCAAGAGTCCTTTGCTTCTATTAAACCCGTAGTCTAGATAAATATAAAATTATGCACTCCGAGTAGAGGGGACTACATCCGTTAAAAATTGCACGGATAATCAGTAACGTGTCATCGTCATAATTTTCGTATCGAATACTCAATCTCAGTCCACGTCGCAATGTCAGTCATTCGAATACGCCGAAGCCGAACTTTGCGTCGACATTCTCGATGCATTAGCGCCCGCCGTCCCCGCGTCAGGTGGCCTAAGGTGACGGAGCGACTCCAAGTGACTACGGCGTACCGACGGCTCTCCGCTGTCAACCGAATATTGCGAAGCAGAGCCCGCGAGAGAGGGGGGCACGAGCGACGAGGGCGAGGATTGTGAATCCGCTGGCGGCGGTAATGACGTGTGCTTCGGCCGCGGCAAGATCACAGGCCTGTTGGACGTGGGCAGCACTGAGTGGCGCAGCGGTGAGCTGGTCATCGTGACCGCGGTCTGCGAGGATGCAGGTGAGGACGAAGACCAGGGCGGCTTTGCGACAGCTACAGGGGGTGAGGGTACCAGTGCAAGGGGCGACGAGAGGCGGCTGCTCGTCGCGGGCGTCTCGTGCACGTGGCTGGAGCTGGCGGCTGGTGAGGTAAGAATGCTTGAGCCGCTTGGGGGTTGTAGGTTGGCTATACGTGGAGGTACTGGCGGCCTGGATGGCGGGTCTGGCAGGAGTCTGGGCGTGCGCATGCGCGTGCTGCGGGAGGGTATCGGTTTGGAGGTGGGCTTGAGCGTGTCGCGGGAAGGTGTAGGTGAGGACGCGGGCATGGGTGAGCTGCCGGACGGCGTGGGCGAAGGCGCGCCTCTGGACGCGCTGTGGGAAGGTGTGGGCGAGGACGTCTGTCTTGGTGGGATGATCTCTGCCTCCTCTATCGGCGACGGCTCGCCACCCCCGTCGTTCTGCTCTAGACCTGGTTCCGGACGCTCATCCATGAATTGGAGTACGGCAGCTGGAGCTAAAAATTGCGCTTGAGATGATTGCCGCGTCAGCTCCGTACTGGGACCGGCAGCAGGCGCTTGCTGATTGTCGCCTTTTTCCTCCGGATCGGCCAGATCCGTTGACGTGAGCGCCGACAGCCTGAGTGTCGTGTTTTTGTTGTTGGGTTTGGAGCGCGGCGATGTCGGTGAGCGGGTCAGGAACGTCACTCTGCGACCCTCGGGGCTGTTGAGCTTGAGCATGGGACGGAATTGCGATTGCGGTTTGTGCCTGGCCGTCGCGTTCCGCCTTGTGTTCTCTCGCACGGTGACCATGTCTAGCTGCACGAGATCATCAGTCCACCATCGGGGTCGCTCGTCACGGAAGAACAAATAGCGATGAATGAACAAGGGTGAAGGGATATGGAACGCACCACTTCCTTGCGCCGTTTCCTATCTGTGCGCTTAATCGTACGGCCCCAATATTTCCATATGAGCACAAGGATCACGGCCAGCACCATACCACCCACGGCACCACCCACAATTGCCCCGATGGGTACGGGGGAGCCGCTGCTCGACGGGAGGGGCGACGGTATTGAGGTGCCATTTGAAAACACAGTAAGTGTGACGACCTGCACGCCACTGGGTGTGGAAGATGAAGATGGTGACTGTTGTGAGGACATGAGGGAGTGATCACAGCCAAGGTCGGTGAAGAGAGCGAGTGGGGCGTGTTGGAATGGAATGGAAGGACAGGATGGAGGACGTGGACGACGGATGGCAGGCAGGAGGCTGAAGGGAACCGAGCTCCAGTCCAAAGGAGGGGAAAGGGAGGGGGGGACAGCCACGCGTAGAAAACAGGTGGCGTACTTATTATTTATCGCTTGTACTTGATGAGACGGAATTGTTCTCCGCCTGGAACGGATAGCGATGTTATTCAGCTTCGTGAAGAGTCATCCCTGCAGAACTGTATCCGAGATTTCATTCACAGATGATGGTGGGGACACTGCGACCGGGATTAACCCACATTTCACTCCATTGTCGTCTTGTTCGTCCAGTCTCTCTGGGAAAGACGTTATGTCACACCACAGAGGTTCGACCTCGATTGGGAGGTGCACACGGTTTCAGAGGATCAATTTCGCGTGATGCTTTGCCTCGCGGCGGCCTGCCTACCCAACCGGAGCGTTTTCCATCAACTCAACGCTACATCCAGTGATCTCCGCGGGTTGGTGGGTCCAGGGGTTCCCCCCCTCCCGAATGGGGCTTGTTCCAGTTCCAGCTTCAGTAGACGCTCTCCAGTTAGTCATGGCCAAGTGGGTTTACCAGAAAACGCGTCTGGTCTGGCAAGGTTCAGTTATAGTTAACATGACACTGACAGGGTGTTCTGTGCAATACAAGCAAGTGACAGTAAATGAAATAAGCCCTCGACCGACGACGGTTTCGGAAATCACAGCGGAACCCCTGAACCTGAACAACAACCCGTTGAGCCCGCCATATAGCCGATCAGAGGGCAACGCTCTCCGTTGGTGCGACTCTACCGCGGTTCGTGGAAATCAGATAAATCAGTACTGTATCTGTCTCTAAGAACAACGAGAAGACAACCTGGCCAGTTCGTGCGTTCCGTTCGTTAGCTCGGCCGCTCGCTGTCGCTCTCACGGTCGAAAAAAAAGTTCAATTTGTGCACTAGTAATCGCCAATACAACACGCTTGCCCCTGATATCCCTTTAATGGTACTGAATTGTACAGCGGCAATAAGCTGGTGACGCAACGAGAAAAGCCACAACCATCGCTTGCACGAGTAAATAATATTCTCAATAGAGTACTATCAGCAGATGATAACCATCTATCCTTCCGCCGCCAACGCTGCTTCGTTCAGCATCTCCGCCTCCTCCATCACCCGCTCTTCCAACACCGCAACTCTTCCCTCAGCCTCCCTCTTCTCCTTCTCAAGCTCCGCATACAAACTCTGCAGCGTCCTCTCCCGCCCCTCAAGCCCTTCTACCTCCTCCTTCAGCGACGCGACGCGTGCAGGTCCCATAGCCGACTCCATCGCCCGAAGCCGCGCAAAGCTCTCAAACTCGACCGCCATCTCCCGTATCGCCGCGCCCGCGGTCCCCAGTCGTCCGCTCAGTTCCTCCCCGCGCGCCACGTGTCCACCCAGCACGATCCCGAGCTTCTTCTCCACCTTCGCCGCACGTGCCGCCTCCCTCGCAACAGCAGCCCTGCGCTCCTCCAGCACCGCTTTGTATCCTGCCGCACGCGCGTCCACGTCAAGATGATCGGCAGGTACCCACGTCCCTGATGCCATATCAAGCATGAGTGTCCCCCGCTGGTGCACCCACGATGCCGTCTCGTCCACAGCAGCGTCGTCGCCTATGGAGAGAGCGCGCACCGCGTTGCGTACCTGCTCCTCGGGGGCATCGGGGAATCCAAGTGTGCCAGCAAGCTCGCGATGAACGGCCGCCTTCGCTGCAGCGACGTAAGCATCTGGTGGTGGTTCGTACGTGCTTGGTGTTCCTCCTGGATGGGCTGTACCAGGGATCGCGTGCACGAGTGAGTCATGCTGCATGAGATGAGCGAGCTCGGCGTCAATGAGCTGCTGCACGGCTTCCTGCTCGCCGTTTGGAGGTGGAACTAGGCTGAGATCCTTGAGCAGACGTCCCAAGTCAACGTTTGGCGGTCGTGGTAGTCCCCGCTGCACAACCTGAGAACGCCGCGCCAGAGCTGCTCGTTCCTCTTCCTCTTTCCGGCGCTTGATGCGGGCATCGCGCTCCGCTGCGTCTTCTTCAGACAGCACCTTTCTTGATGATTCAGTATCTCCCTCCCCCTCGTCGTCAGGAACCAGCAGCTCAAAGTTGTTTTCAGGCTTGGGAAGGCTCCTAAAGCTGGCTAAGAGCGACCGCTTGGTGGAGTCAGTCCTCATTCGCACCTCCCGCGGTGTCTCTCTGACGAATGACCGATCCTCGGAATTGATGCTCAGGCTGTCACGCATTGGCGTGCGTAATGGAGTTTCTGAGCTTCCGTCGGTTGCCCGTGGAGTAGCCAGTGGATTGGGAGTAAAGGCGACTTGATGCCGAGGAGTGGCACCCTCAAAGCCAGTACCCCCATTCTCGGACACGTGAATTGGGGTGTTCTCCTCGCCTAGAAGGGGCGTTTGTGCAATGGTCATGTTCCGTAAATTTCGGGCCTCCATTAGCACATTGTCCTCTGTATAGAGAATCATCAGTTACTATGGGTGTACAAAACCATCAGTATACAGATACGTACTTTGCGGGGCGGTCCGTGGTGTCCGCGCCATCTTAGCCCTCTCTAAATTATCGTATCCTCCAAGCAGCTGTTCGCTGGGGTCACCGGTACCCCCGACCAATGCCTTGGCATTTTCACCAGCTTGTCCAATTTTTACAATCTCCTCGAGCTCGACATCGCTAACTTGAGCAGTGGGGAGCACAAGCTTTCCTCGACGACCGATTGACTCGGCTTCCTTGAGCTTCTGAATTTGCGCATCACGCGCGGCCACGAACTTTGTCTGATGAGGGCCGTTCTCACCCTCCTTGCCTCGCTTCTGCCGCTTCTTCCGCTCAGCCTCTTCCTCCTCGGGCCTGCGCTTGTTCTCCAGTCGACGCAGAGTCTGGCCCACAGGGGCAGCTTCGACTCGGGCTTGTTCCTCCGAGGTATCGTAGAAACCAGCTGCGGGTGTTTTCTCGAATGGGATATCGGCATTGTACTGTATCAGATTGAGACCTGGGTCAGACGGAGGAGGGCGATAAGAAAAGTAAATACTACGCACGTCCATGCCTTTCTTCTTCGACTTGTGTCGCATAATGATACCCGCGGCTTTGAGCTCTCGTTTCTTTTGCAATACAGCGAGCCGACGCGCCTCCTCCAACTGACGCTCACGCGCTTTCCGCTTTGCCTTCTTTCCTTGTGTATTTGCGAGTCGCGCTCGCGCTTCAGAGAGCATCTCCTTCTCTAAAAAAAAAAAGGCAGATAGGTCAGCGAAACCGAAAT
>Ga0209488_10001485_pt1 | contig 20062 bp, 25 predicted proteins | sample Rivendell_Oct201_8_FD_188349 | JGI IMG/M metagenome (GOLD analysis project Ga0209488, IMG submission 188349) | Vadose zone soil microbial communities from the Eel River Critical Zone Observatory, Northern California, USA -... | ecosystem: Environmental > Terrestrial > Soil > Vadose zone >...
GCAAAACACCATGCCAAACCCGTGGGTACATGGGTACAGATTTGGTACGGTGTTTTGCTTATGCGTGCACCAAATCTCATCCAAATTGGTCAAAATTTGGTGGAGATGTAGCTTAAATAAGTGTGCACCAATTTTCATTGTCCTCCATTAATTTCATCATAAACTCCACTCCCCAGGGACCGTGGGAACAAAAAGGCCAAAAAACCCATGTCATGCCTTAGCAATACTTGACCAGGGGGATGCCTCGACAGACTCTTTGGAAAACGGATTTTTTGGTAGCATGGATTCATGCTTCCTTCTGAAGATGGTTCCAAGGAATGGTGCATTATGAATGGGCTGAGAGTTCACAAGGGCGGGAATGTAGGACTACTTTGCAGAGATCATCCCTTTTTTTTTTAAATCCTGCTGGACAATGTGAAAGAACGTAATTGTCTGTCCACAGAGCTAGTGCATAATTGCTTTGTTTGGTACGTCAATGTGTGAAAGGACCACCTTCCCGAGCCACCTCACCACATGACTGTCACGTGACTCAGATCAAAGGCGGTGGTGGCTGTTAGATAATCGATTGTGGTTGCCCGAGAGTTGCCAGAGTTGTCAACCTCACAATGAGTTATACCACATTTGGTTCGGAGTCACACCTGACCAAACAATACCCTGATCGCCCGTCACTTTTCGCAAATGCGATAACGACATCAAGCTGCATGAAGACTCAATGATGATTTCCCCTACTTTTCTTGCCTTTCCAACACTTGCAATTTTGAGTGCCCCACCAGGTGATACATGTCGGCAAGCATCCCGTTCTTCGCTAATCGAGAAACGTTAAAATACTTATATCATCGGGAGCGTTTCAATTTCACTGGCACTGCCAGATAATGTCGTGAGGTTAATCCCTGAATGCTGATTGGTGGATTAGTCGAACCACTTTCCCGCCAACATGTTTGTCATGCGTGGGATTGATTGGTGCAACTGGGCAAATGATAGGTGATGTGATGACACACGACGCGGTCACCCTTCAAGAGGCTTCGGATCTCCACTCATGAGCAATTAATCGTGATAACCTGGCTTCGGGACAAATGCCAAGCCCAATCCATAAGCGCATTTCGGGTGCAAGTATCGTCACGGTACTTGCTTCGAATAAGCGCCGCGCACCACAAGCAGATGTCAATAAGTTAGTGAAGTGAGACAAAATACAAAACACGATGAATGTGCCCAAGCCCAATCGTCCGAATATATGAAAGATCTCAATTGTTCTCCATCAGAACGATTAATGTGGTGCCAACGACTCGTAGGAGGGTGCAGGTTCGTAAGGCGGTGGGGGTGGCACCAAGCACAACTCGCGCTCACGGCGACTTGCCATCTGGGAATATCCGGCCATTTCTTGTACAAGTTGCTGGCGTTCGGTGACTGTCATCACGACATTATGTCGAGGTGAACGAGTGTAAGCGATTGCTTGGCGCGTGCATAAAGCGAAGAGGACGAGTCCGAGGACTCCACCCATTACTATGAAAATATAGATGGTAGGGCTCTGGTGGACCTGGACGGATGGGGGGACGTCGACAGGGGAAATGGGGGACAAAGTAGGGCCAATCGACGGTGTCGCGGTTGACGGAAAGTGAAAAGAATGGGAGGAATAGGGAGTGTGGTGGTGATGTGTTGAATGAGAGTGGGTTGTATGTGAGGACGCAGGTAAATCGGTTTCCGTGGAGTCGTCATCCGTCGTATTTGCAGCTAGGCACACGGGGCTGCATAAATGGAACGGGTCAGGCGGGACAGCAAATGGGTTGAAAAGGCTCACGTGGCGATAATTAAAGAAAGACAATGGAACAGAATATTTCTCATATAGGCAGTGAATCACTTCACTGTTGTAAATAAGGGGAGTGCAGAAGGAAAGCAAAGGTGAGGATAAAAATAGGACAGCGACATTTGAAAACTAAAATGGACGTATTAGAATTGAGAGTATGAGAATATGACAAAAGTGATATGACTCATCATTGCATAAGCTCGGAAACGCTCCAGCTTGCTTAAATTTCCTTTGATTGTCTCAACTGAGCTCATGATTTAACAGCACGTCCCCCAACTCCCCAACCCATCATGACCTCTCTACTCGCTCGCACACCCGACGGTCTTCTCGTCGACCCAGATGCTGCCCTTCTGGAAGCCCTGACATCTCCCACTCTTCCCATAAAGAAGCATAGCTTTCGACGACGCGATGCAGAGCTTGACCCTCTCTTGCTCGCAGCTGCCATGGCCTCGGGTCCAGGTGTCACCCGTAATCACTATACCCACGACTTCTTTCCAGGTGTCGCACTTCCGAAAGCTGAGGGTGCCTGGGACTGGTCAAAGTGGGATGGTCAGCGCGTCGGTGCTGTCGATCACCCGAAGAAATTCGTCTACATTAGCCGACAAGGGCCTCGAAACTCGCGCGCGCCGGTGGAAAGGGAGAACAATTCTGACTTTGCACGGCCACTAGCATCCGTGCCTGTCAATGTTCCTGCCAAGCAGGTGCAAGCCCTTTCACACGCCGTCAGCGCTCCATCTTCTACTTCACGATCAGGTCTTCCCACTACTCCCGTTAAAGTTACATGCATGGCCCGCACCCGCATTCCTACCCCGCACGGCACAGCCTTCCTCCATCTGTACCATAACAATCACGATAATAAGGAACATCTCGCTATCGTTGTTGACCCTGCTCAGTTTTCCGACGGCAATCCTTCAATATCCGTACCCCCCATTCGCAGTAGCTCCCTTGATGCTGTTTGGAACGACTCCGAGACGGAAATGGACCGATTGACGCGTGGTGCATACGTAGGGCGACTCTCGAAAACTTCTCATACTGCTTCCTCTCCGGGATCCCTGAAGCCAAAGAATCCACGTGCAGTCGATACGATCCCTCCCCCCCTGGTGCGCATTCACTCCGAGTGTTTTACCGGCGAGACCATTGGTAGCATGCGTTGCGACTGTGGTGAACAGCTCGACGAGGCAATTCGGCTCATGTCAAAACCCATTACGGTGCCCTCTCCGAGACCATCGGAATCTTCCATCCGCATCCCCGGGCGCGGTGTTGTTATCTATATGCGGCAAGAAGGTCGTGGTATCGGCCTTCTCTCCAAAATCCGAGCCTACAATCTTCAAGATCTTGGACATGACACCGTGACTGCAAACTTGATGCTGGGACACGGGGCCGATGAACGCGGGTATGAGGTCGCCATCGCCATTCTTCAGGATCTGGGCTTAGGCTCATCGCGTGGAGAGGGTGTTCGCTTTTTGACGAACAACCCGGACAAGGTGCGCGCTATGGAGAAAGAGGGGCTCAAAGTTGTTGAGCGTGTACCCATGATACCTCGAAGTTGGAAGAAGCATGAAGGAGAGCAGATGACTAGTGAGACGGAGGAGAAGCGGGCTGGTGCTACGATGGTTGGTGGTAATGCTGTGTACGGTGAGGATCTAGAAAAGTATCTGAGGACCAAGGTGTTGCGGATGGGACACATGCTTGAGCTGTATCCTTAATTTAAGTCCATTTTAAGGACATAAAGACATAGAAAATAGAAATAATCATTTGTAGCCATCTCTCACTCCTCTCCATGTACGATCCTCTCGGTACACCCACTGGCTTTGGCGACGATACTCCCCCTTGGCCAACAACTCCTCACCCTCCTAATTCTCCCGTACCCAACCTCCGCCCTGCCCCCACATCTGACAGGATTTCCGACGGAAATCCGTTTGAGAAGCAGCCTCAGATATACGGTCAGCCGGAACCGGGCCTCATCTCTCCACCTGCAAATCCCGCTTCAAACGGAGACAGCTTCGAAAAGCCAGACCCGTACCTAAAGGTCAGGTTAACAAGCCTCGACAGAAATAGGCGAGATATCCTTGTTCGCTTCGACGCGCAGGTGCGCTGGCAGCCCTTCCTCGTCCCTCACCTTGGGGCTTACCTCGTGCTGCGATATTTAAAAAAAAAATACAGACAAACCTATCAAATTTCACCGGAAGAGCATACCGAAACGTATCGCGGTCATATGTCGAGTTTCAGCAACTCTACGATGCCCTCACATACAACAATCCGCAAACCATTGTCCCCGCCCTCCCACTCTCACAAACATCCGCCCCTACTGACGAAGAAGATGATAGACTGGTGAAAGTAATGCTTCAGCGATGGTTCACTCGCGTATGCGAGGACATGATTCTCGTATATGATGAGGAGCTGCGGTCGTTCATAGAGAGCGACTTTGGATATCAGCCTACGCCACGGCCGAAACGGAAAGCGTCTTCTGGTTTTAGCCTCCTACGGCGGCATGTACCTGATGAGGACGAGGAGCTTCAGCGCGCCCGCTTCGAGCTTACCAAGCTGGAGGGCCAATTCTTCGACGCGGCAAAAGCTCTCGACCGGGTATCATTTGTGAGGAAGTGTAAGTCATCATCTCGGTTATCCCATGGCAACATGTTTTTTATGCCTAAAACCCACGTCTATTCAGCACTCTCCGCTACTCATGGAGAAATGGGGAACAAGTTGGTCAATGTCGCTTCCACCGAAACGCATCCACCAATCGCGAATGCGATGCGAAAGCTAGGGAGGACTTGGCACACCCTCGCAGATCTCGACCAGGCTCAGGCGATTAGTGAATGTGTGATACTCAGCGACTCTCTTGGGTATCAGGGACTGAATGCAAGGTCGGCCAAAGAGACGCTGCAGAAGCGCACTGCCGTCCTCGAAGAATACCAAGCCGCTGTAAAATCTGCAATCTCTAAGCGCAGACATATCGAAAGACTGAAAGCGAGCACGAATATTCGCCCAGAGAAAGTTGACGAGGCCCTGGAGGACCTGGAAGAGGTTACTCCACTCGTCCATTCACGTTTATATAAACTTACGGTAACCTTTTTCAGGCGAACAAGTACGAACAAATACTCGTCCGACGGGCTGACGGTATCTCCCAGAACGTACATCGCGCGCTTCAGACCCACCGGCGCCTGGTTACAGACGATGTCACCACCGCGCTTATTGAGTACACTCGTTCCTCCATCATGTACGAGCGACAGCTCCTCAGGGAGCTCGAAACTCTCCGACCGGATGTTTCAAACTCCAATGCGAAGGTTGACCCAAAACCCAACGGTATCCCCAAACCAACGATCATTCCACCCCTAGAGGATGATTTCAAACCTTTGGTACCACCGACGGTGCCAAACCCGTCTCAAAACCGCGGTCCTGTGAAAGCGCCGAGCATCCCGCCGAGCAGCGGCCAGGCACATGTGCCCCCTCAATCTCCAGGCGCGGGTTCGTCCAAGTCGCCCCTTGCCGCGCCGCAACGGTCTCGACCTCCGCTCCCCCCTCTGACCAGCACTCGTGAGACGACGCGCCCCCATGTACCCAGCACCGAACCACCTCTCGGTGGACGATTTGCAGATGGAACAAAGTCGATGTTCATTCAGCCATCGTCGTCATCGTCACTCGCATCATCCGCACAGGCCGGGAGCGCCAGATCACCTACAGTTGTGTCGCGGCCTGCCAACATCGACCCTCTTCTAGGTGGGCCATTTAAGTCCACAGACTCTATCCAGCGTCCAGGTTCTACAGATGGTGTATCACGGGGCGCGAACGATGTAGATCCTCTTGGCGGAATTCGACCCGCCTTTATGTCTGCGTCCGTGCGTGTGCAGCCAACGAGGCGGAGGTTGGACGCGCGAGAGGCCGCGAGCAAGCTTGCAAACATGTTTTGATCTCGCACTAGGCTTTAGGTTATGATCAGAGACAGAACTTCGGGCCTTTATTCTACATGTGTATTCGCATCATAACTCTATACTCATCCGAATTCTCCTCCTGCTGCCTGTGATTTTCTGCCTGTTGCTGAAGTTTCAAAAATGAAATGGCCGATGAACTGGATTTTGGTCGGCGGGTAGATGTTTTCTTCTCACTCTGGCAGACTACCGCCGTCACAGCAATGTTTTAAGCACCTCGACAATTTTGTCCCCAATTTCTTGCGTCCGGACATCCCCGCCCAGATCTGCCGTTCTCAGCTCCAAACCACTGTCGTTCTTTGCATCGAGGGCTTTCCGCACAGCGTTCTCGATAAGCTGCGCTTGCTTCTCGAGACCGAGGGAGTAGCGCAAAAGCAGAGCGGCGCTCAGGATGGTGCCAATAGGATTGGCAATCCCCTTTCCTGCAATGTCGGGTGCAGAGCCGTGGATGGGCTCGTAGAGACCGGGGGTGGGCTTGAAAGAGGGTGATGAGGGAAGAGAGGGCGCGCCTGCGAGTGAAGCGGATGGGAGAAGTCCCAGAGAACCTGGGATGACACTCGCCTCATCGGAGAGACTAGAATTGATATCGAGATCGGAACGCTCAGCGCTTATATCTACCATCAGAAAAAAAAACTCACATATCCCCGAATAGATTTTCTGCCAGTACGACGCCATTGAGCTTTCGAGGATTAGAGACGAGAATCATGGCGGCCGAGTCGACGAGCAGGTGGTCAAGCTTTATCTGCGGGTATTCGCTCTCGATCGTCTCGGTCACGACCTTCCTCCAGAGACGGGATGTCGCAAGCACGTTCGCCTTGTCGATCGAGTGGATCGGCAGGGGCGGGTCGGACGCGAGGGCGATCTGCGCCGCCACGCGGGTGATGCGCTGTACCTCCTCGACGCTGTAGATCATCGTGTCCCATGCGACGTCCTCTTGCGGGGGGACGCCTTGCTCCTTGCGCTCACCAAAGTAGATGCCGCCGATGAGCTCGCGCACGACGATGGTGTTGACGTCCTTGGTGATCGACGCTTTCAGGGGAGAGTTGGCGATCAGGGAGTCAGAGGCGAAGTTGGCGGGGCGGATGTTCGCGTAGAGGCCTAGGGCTTTGCGTAGGGCGAGTAGGCCGGATTCGGGGCGCACTTTACTGTTGACGCCCCATTTTGGACCGCCGATAGAGCCTGCGGAGGAGGAGGAGGAGGGGAGGGGAAGGGATTATTATTTGTGTAGCGGAGGTTGGATATTTACATACCCATCAGTATGGCATCGGCTTCTTTGCACGCTTGTAAGGTGGAAGCGGGCAGTGGTTCACCAACCTCATCGATTGCGCATCCACCGAAGATATGTGTCTCGAGCTTGAGCTCGACGTCTGACAATCCATCGAAGACGGCTTCGAGGACTTTGACGGCCTCGGCGATCACTTCAGGCCCTAGTGATGTTGTTATTCAGAGGACTTGCGCGCCACTATCACAAATGGGGTCGTACCAATGCCATCTCCCGGAAGTACCACTACGCGGAAGCTATTTTGAATGTCAGTTAAAAAGATATCATACGCGGATGTGTAGGACGTACGATTTTTGAGCCATGATATATTTTTGCTGCAAAGAGACTCGGTGCAGTGCTCTAAAAATCTAAAAGTAGTAAAGATTAGATTAGATATCTCCTGATTGGTGACTCGCCTTTTTTTCTCTCACTTCGACCGACTGACCACTGATGGCGGGTTCAACGACGTCGAACGCAGCTTGCAGAGATCTTGTGCTCGATGCCGGTCCTTTACTTATGCTCTCCCCACTCCGGGGACTGGCCGAGACATTCGTCACTGTTCCTCAAGTCCTTGAAGAACTCAAGGACAAGCGAGCGCGGGAGCACTTTGAGAAACTTGCCTTGACAGCAGGTGTCAACATCAAGGTGCAGTCTCCAGATCCTGCATCCCTAGCTCGTGGTGTGCAATTGCCCTGCTTTACCCGTCTCGATCGGTTTTGATGTGAGGGCGTACTATACTAGTGATACAAATCGCGAAAAAGACGGGAGACTATTCCGCGCTATCACACGCGGATTTGTGCGTCCTGGCGTTGACTTATGCACTAGATAAGGCAGAGAAGGAAAAAGATGCTGATGAGGTGTGTCAACGCACGCTCTTTCCTTCTGGCCATGCATTTATTAACGAACCCTAGCCCAGCTCCTCCGATAGTGTTTTACCCTCAGACATCTCAACAGAGAAAGTCATAGAAAGTGCTACCTCTCATGAATCAAAATCTGCGGATCACGCAGGAGAGAAGGTTGTGGAAGAAGACCAGAATCATCGCGGTGATGTTGAACCGGTGGACAACGCTGTGGCATCTCTCGAACAAGCCCTGGAGCGCCTCGATGTCGAGCTCGTCCCACTCAACGAGGACGGTAGCTGTGAACAAACAACCACTGCTCCAGCTTCATCACCTGATGATTCAGAATCGCCCGATACCGATGGTTCACCTTCCTCCCCACCGCCGTTATATGAAGACCCAACGAGCGAAGATGATGGGGAGGGCGAATGGATAACGCCACAGAATATCACCCTGCACAAAGCCCGTGCACTGGGCCTTACACCATCCGAAAATGGTTCGGTCAAGGGTAGGAAGGAAACTACGCCTATACCGGTTGGATGCATGACGGCGGACTTTGCAATGCAAAACGTCCTACTTCAAATGGACCTGAGCCTTGTTGGTATGGAAGGAAAGAGGATCGAGAAAGTGAAGACATGGGTGTTGCGGTGTCATGCGTGTTTCAAGTGTGTCAGTTATCTCTTTCATGCATTCAACGCTCATCCACATTCAGGATCTGCAAGGACGCGTCGAAAAAATTCTGCCCTTCGTGTGGAAATCCTACACTTCTTCGCGCGTCTGTCACTATATCGTCCCCTTCTGCCTCATCGGACGCACCCGCTCTGCAAGTGCACCTGAAAAAGAACTTCCAATACCACACTCGTGGTACGATCTACTCCATTCCCGCGCCCAAGCCCGGTTCCGCCAAGACAGGAAGTGGCGAGGGGCTCATTCTCCGCGAGGACCAAACAGAGTATATGCGCGCGACGAAACGAGCGGAGACTCAACGGCAGAGGGAAGAGAAGAAGCTATTGAGTGGCGCATTCGCGAGTGGTGGAGAGGGCAAGCTCAGTGTGGGTAATTGGATGGATCCGGACTGGATCCCGGATATAATGACCGCAGGGTCGACGGGCAAAGGTAGAAATTCGAAACAGGCTGATGGCATGCCGACTGTCGGCTATGGCAAAAGGAACCCTAATGAGCGAAGACGGCGAAAATGAGCAGCAGGGCTGTGAACAAAAAAGTAGTGTGTATTCGGGTTGTTGTAGTACATTAATGCTTCTTGATTCGCATACACCGTTTACGTGCCCAGACTCCTGTTCATGAAGCGTCTTTTCTGGAAAGACATCCACCACTTGCTCGGCTTGCCCGTTCCGTCAGCGTACAGTTTCTCGATGAGCCGGGCGGCGACTTCCTGGCGGACTTGTATCAAATATTGGCGAAGGTAGTCTGCATGTTGCGTGAGGAATGTCACCCTTTCAGATTGCTGAGAGCTCACCGGCATCTGCGCGACTCCCGGGTGGCGCATAGTGGGAATTGAGAAGGAAATTGGCATCGCCGGGGATGGGAAAGTTATCGACCGCAAGCGTATTGAGCGTCTTAGACGCCTCGATCTGGCTAGGCGGTGTGCGCGCACTGCCAAGCTTTGCAAGACAATCCGAAATGAAGAGGATGAGGATGATGAGGAGGCGATCGCCTGGTCCCTTGATCTCAAAGTTTCGGAATAGTGAGTTGGCACGAAAGAGGTCGAGGGTCTCGTCGATGATATCCCCCTGCTCGTTACTCGCTAAAACGGACAGTCAACAGGGAAGGGATGGATGACAAGGCGAGGGAGAATTACCTGCGAGAGGGGCAGGACCGCGCAGCCTGGTCTTGATGGGGTAGATCCCAAGGTTGCCGACCTGCCGGATGTCTGGTTCCTCGTTCAGAGCGGAATGATACGCCTGTAGGGTATATAAGGTACAGACAAAGACCTGGAATGAGACGCGAGCTTACAGGCATGAGTATTATGGGTTTTGTTATTGACAGCGCTGCCTCTGCCTCTTACGCGGGCGGCGTGCGGACCGCTCCCGCGCGACGCGACCAACTGGCTTTGCCGGCTTGCCGCGGCTCGGAAGGGTTGATATGACATCATCAGTTACGTTCGGCTCCCCTCTTCATCGCAACCGCGTAGTTCGTAGTTCCGCGAGCGACAATGGAGGAGAACAGTACCTCGATATCCCTCAGGCCAGTGGTGCCAACATCAGAGACCCTCGCTAGTGCGTCCCAATCCTTGGCAAAGGCTCGCCTCCAACTGTGCCCCTGACCGATCTACCGTTGGTAGAGCTCATCAAGCGCCTGCGCATCCTGACATTGACGCTGCTCCCTCTCGAGGTTGACCCCAAAAGTATCAATGACCCGACGAGCAGAATAATTACTCCCAAAGTCATTTCCGCATACAGAGAGGCCGCCGGGGACCTTCTCGAGGCTGTATGTTCCCCCTCTCTCAGGCTGCCGACTACATTTCACTCAACTGTGCTTGTAGCTACCCTACTGCCTCCTTCGCGCTCGTCGCAGCTTCATTCTCGAGGCCAATCGAAACGCTGCGGATTATGGGGAGAATCGTGGACGGGGTAAACTACCTCCCCATATCTCTCCTATTTGTTGTCTCACGGTTTCTCGTAGCCGTCGCATGCGAAGTCCTCGCGAGGAGGATCGTCCATACTTCCCCAACTGACAGGATACCTACTATTCTATCTTCGAGGTACAAATTTCGCCAATCCGATGGCGATATTGAATTCAGTAGTGCGATTGAGTTGGGTATTGACACTCACGCGTGAGTGTCTATGCGGCCCAGCTCGTATTCCCCTGACTCTGAACCCTGTACTTAGCACCATATTTCTGTCCTCATCCGAGGCTCAAGATGGTTTATATTCTATGTTTCCTTTTTCCGTCTGCCGTTCTGAATATTTTGTGCAGTAATAAACGCTCTTTGGAGGGGAGATTTAGTACAACGGTGCGACGAGGATCATAATGTGCATTGTAAGTCTGATGGGTTATGATTTTGTGGTTGTACTAACAATTAGCAGATGTCCCGTACGACCGTGTGGATTCCTCGTTTTGGGTTCACGTTGAACCCTCTCGTATTGCTGTGCCCCAGTTCGTTCCATGAGCTGTCGCAACTGGGACCGTCATCTGAGTTCGATCATAGCTACCAAAACATCCTTCGCATAGTCATTTGGTTGTTCTTCCTGGTCGTATATTCTCAAGCTGGTGTGCCCTTTCTTTGGTTCTCGCAGATTGTTCTAAATTATTCGAACAGTCCGCGAACCTCTCGACCGACTGGACCCCTTGTCCTATCACCTCGAGTTATGGGAGATTATTCTATATGTTATGACTCTGGCGTTTACATTCGAAGGTGCGTCAATCCGTCGCCTTGAGCAAGACTGCCGCCAAGTAACAATGAATAGATTTGCACAATGTTCGTGTTTTTCGATACCCTTGGGATGCTACTATTTACATAAGACACAGATCTACAAAATCCTTCGCTTTGCGACGTGGCGGGCCTTCGGGTATTGGCATTTCGTAGCCACCATCACCGACGCGTTGCTTTTTACAGCCTTGACTCTGAGACTCTCTGGTTTGGCGGCTTCTGGGGGGAAACAAGACCAGCTCCGCCTCCACAGTTTCCAGGTCTTGAGCTTTGTTGCTCCACTTATATGGTGCGTATTTGATCATTTTCGAAGCGAACGGTCTTCAGGAACCTCCCACTAGGATGAGTACGTCTGTTTCCTCTTCCACCGGTCGTCTCGTCTAGAGCTGATATTGTACAGAACTTATTACTGTGTTCGATGGCTATAAGTATATCGGAACCATGCAGATATGCGTCGCCCGGATGCTTCGCGAGTCTGGGATATTTTTTGCTGTACGGACAGCGCAGAGTGGCCCTTCCTGTACTAACAGTCGTCGGTAGTTGCTGTCCATCCTTGGGATAGGGTTCCTTCAGGGTTTGTACGCCCTCGACGCCGCTGATGGACAAGTGGAATCCTCTGCCGACGTTATACATGTCATGGTGCAGGGCCTGTTGCAGTGCGTCATTCAAATTCCAAAATCCTGTTGTGTGGCTCCATTAACCCTACTTCAGAGCTCCCAATTATGACAAGTTCTCTGGCAGGTGTGTTTCGTATCTCTTCTTAAATTGAAAAGCTGAGCATGATTGTCAAAGCCCCACTCCCCTAATACTTTATTATTTCTGGAATGTCGTCACTGTCCTTATACTTATCAACGTCTTGATCTCCCTATTCGCGTCTGCATACTCTGACGTAAGTAGTGCTTGCTGACTCTAGAGAGACAGCTTTCTGATGTCTACGAAATGCAGGTCGTCGAGGATGCAGAGGCGGAGTATCTCGCATTCTTTGCAGAGAAGACAGTAGCGATGATTCGCGCACCAGATACATATGTGTATCCCGCGCCGTTCAACCTTGTCGAGATTTTCTTTGTTGCGCCTTTTGAGTCAGTCTACGAATTTCTCCCTACACGGATACCTGACGAATCTCTCCCAGATCATGTTTGAGCCAATCAACCTATTTAAAGGTGCCGTCACTTTGAGGTTCCACCATCCTATCTAACATGGACAACAGCTGAATCGCATTTTGATGACCGTCCTTTTCTTTATTCCCACGACGGTTGTCGCTCTCTATGAGTCATCGCCATCAAAGCATAGGTGGTTAGATGACTTCATTAATGGGACGCCATTGGATGAAGACGATAGTCCTGCTGCATGCAATCCTGAAGTTGATGGAGAAGATGCTAGGAATGGCCTCGTCATAAGCAAGGTCCCATTCTCTGAACTTGTGAAGGTATTCCCAAATACCTATGAAGTGAGTTCAATCATTTGCACTACCCAATCGCCCAGTCATGATAGTTTTGCAGTCAAGTGAGGCCAATATCGTGAAGGAGATACACGAAATAAAGACACGACTGGACGCTTTGATCGGATCTTTGGACAGACAGTCATCCTAGCCACGTGTTGTACTGTTACAGTATTGCGACAGTCTTGAATAAGCGAAAACGTTGGGAAGATATTGTTTCTTACTTCTACGTACGAAAGAACTCAGATGGTTGTTAGACGCCGAACTGTCGTGACTCTGCTACAGGGTCGCGGGTCAGTTGCGTGAGCACGCCCATAGCACGCACAAAGAAAGGTCGTATTTCGTTGATCTCCATTGAACATAGGTTCGGTAACTGGTGGTGATTACGGTGGGTACGCGTAACGGAGAGCGAGCGGCATCGCGTACACTCAATTCACTGTGGTCAATTTTTTGAAGACCTTCTCTACTCTTTGCCTGTCGGGCTTCACGAATATCCTTAAGCAGGGATCTGATTTTTTCCGAGTTCTGAATGTCATCGGGGGCCCTGTGAATGATATCCATGCGTGTGTTGGGATAATAAACCACAGGACTAACACGTCAAGAAGCAGTTTTGAGATTTCGGTGAAGCGGAAGGGGAACTGGCCGAATTCTGGGCGGCTTGTTTCCTGTACCAGTCTCTCCTGAAGAAAATCTGTTCACCCGAGTGAGCGAGCTGCCAAGCTGACTTGGCATTTGTCGGGCGCACGCACCAACGCTCAGCCAGTCCGGCGGGACAATGTGACACTTCTTTTTCATCTTGAGATTGACGGCCATCCATAAAGGTATCTTTGTTTTATTTGGCGGGCGTAAGGGGCCATATGCTCCCTGATGACCTTGTTAAGATGACGACGGTCAGGGTTGTGGAGAGCGTTGGCCGTACGGAAATGAAAGCTGTGCGTTCCATGGAGATGAGGGGGACAATCTCTACGAGCTCTTCAGAGGCAATAAGCTCCAGCTCCGGTGGTGTGATTGAATTTCGCAAGGAAGGAGGTAGTGCCATAATTATTGAGAGAGAGAGAAGAGCGGCAAGATAAGATCGAGTACCAGTGGCTGATCGGTCTATGCTGGTCATGTGATGCGACGCGTTGGGGGTTGTTTGGTCCAAGTTCGCCGATCGCGTGTCCTGCGACGCGTTGCGCATATATCTATATCTTGGACATTGCCATCATCATCTCAGTGCCTCTACTCTTTGTATTCGTCTCTCTGGTCATATTGGCTATGCTTGGCGCACGCACGAAACGAGTCGTTTCGTATGGGCGCAGGAACCAGCGCATCATCAACGACAAACACGATCTATTTGATGCAGCTGACACCAAGCAGTCATCCGGGCCCCGTAGTCTCAAAGAACTTGATCGCGTAGTTGTCGAAATTGTCACACCTCCATCAAGACGTGTGCGTGGAAATGGGAAGAACCATGAAACTTTGCCTTCACCCTCATCACCCCCTGTGCCGTCGCACAATCGACGGAAGAGAAGACGCGAGAACGACCAGGCTTACGCCTCTCTTAAACGCCGCCCCACCCCGACCTTTACTCGCAGACCTCTCACCCCCAACCCGCTTAATATTTCCCAACGCTCTTCCCGCAACGGACCCAAGAAAAAGGCGAGGCTCTCAGACTTGGGTGGCGCACCCCTCCCCCAAACCCCAGAGATCGACGTGGACATCTTCGTGTTAGATGAGACAGGGCGGAGGCTTACCCAGGAGAGGAGGGTTTCCAAGACGAACGTCCAAGTGAATCAAAGGACTATCCTACAAGCTAGGTCCGCCACACCTCAAGGACTGGCCTCCGACAGTGATGGCGATGATGATTCATCGCCACAGGTCAAGCAGCGCTCCAAGCGGTGGCCAAAAGTCATAAATTCGCCGGACGAAGAGGATGTCGCTGAATCCCCAATCCACTCCGCCGCTCGCCTTATTTCTAATACTAATAGAGACGACCCAGAGAACGCCTCAGTGATGATGGATTTATCGGGGCCTCTAGTCCCTCATCATTCTCGGCTCACTCCTACAGCATTTCGCAATTCACGTTTCTGGGTGGAGATTCCAATCAGTCCGTCACCAGCACTGTCGCGGGGCTATCCTCAAGAACGTACATTTCATGATTCACCTCTCCAACCTCCCCGCAATAAGCGCCGTCCGCTCACTCCTATTCGCCGAAAAGGGCACGCCTTCCCTAGGCTCCCTCTGTCCCCATTAACTGTAACTGACCTCGACATCTCCCTTGATCTCGCCGACTTGACCCTTTCATCAACGGCCTTTGAGAGCTACCCAGTTCCCGACCAGCCACCTCAACTTGTTCCTCTGTTAGACGAGTGCAGGCAAGATGCACCTGTAGAATTTTCTGCGTTTATCGAATCGTTTCCTGTGCATCCTATTGTCCGGTCATCCTGTTCAGGACAGGCTGCGTTCCATTTCCAAAAAATCGGAGAAGCATCGTACTCAGAGGTCTTCGGTATTGGAGATGTGGTCCTCAAAATCATCCCTATTCGCGACGAAGAATGTCCCAACAAAATCGATACGGAAACACCAGCTCCTAGTGACGCCAAGGATGTACTCAATGAGATCATTGTTACACGAGCTTTGGGCGAGATGTGCAATGGATTCGTTAATCTCCTGAAGACCTACGTCGTTCGTGGAAAATATCCTTCACTATTACTGGATCTGTGGGACGAATACAATCAATCCAAGGGTTCAGAAGCCGTTCGACCAGGTACGAGCTCCCATGTCTTGACACCACACCCTTAGCCTAAATCTGCCCAGACATGTTGGCCGTGTCGCAGGTGTACGCTATAATTGTGTTACCCAATGGGGGCCCGGATTTAGAAGCATACTCGTTCAGCCAGCCTTCCAAGACAGGTTGGAAGCAAGCTTGCAGCCTCTTCTGGCAGATTTCCCGTGCACTTGCGACGGCAGAGAATCTGGTGTCTTTTGAGGTGCTCTGCTTCAGTCGGCTTTTTCCCCTTTACGATAAACTTACTTTACATATAGCATAGAGACCTTCATTGGGGCCAGATCCTAGTGAAGAATAACCCCCCAGATGTATCCGCACCTGGAAACACACTGACTACCGATGTACCATGGCTCCCTATGGATCACCTGGTTCATGGTGTCAAGGCCACTGTGATCGATCTTGGACTTGCTAGGATGGACGCGCGGGTGGATGACGGCTCAACTGAGATTCGTTGGACACCCTTTGATGAAGAGATATTCGAAGGAGAAGGTTGGTGCATCACTTTGTACCCCTGAGCCTTTGTTCACTTGCACACTAGGAGACTATCAGTTCGATATCTATCGCCTTATGCGAAAGCATAATGGTGGTCGCTGGGCTGATTTCCGCCCACTTAGCAACGTGATGGTGCGTCCGGGTCACTCTCAGGCTTATGCGTTTGTATGAGCTCAACGGTCGGTCCGACCACTGTAGTGGTTGCATTACCTACTCGTCAAGTTGCTCAAGTCCAAGAATTTACGTCCACCAAGGAAGACCAATGCTTCAACTGGTCCGAGGTTCACAGAACGACAATGTTATGATTGCCTTCTAAAGATGGAAACCCTACTAGCGCAATGCATACAGGACGTGCAAGCGCGCAAACCCGTATCGACCAAAGCTGGTCGTCGGAAGATGGCCGCATCAATGCCCAAGTGTGCTGGTGACGTCGTCACATTTGGAGAAACGATGGGTTGGATATGATCTAAATGCTAATGCTAGATGACAAAATTTCCGTTATTGTATGTATCACTCTGTAGGGTTTCATAGTATGCCTGGCTCAGTGGGGGTAATTTCTTGGGAGAAACATACTAGTTTCTATTGACTCATGAAACATAAATGATATCAGAGTCGGAAAGCAAGAAGACGACATGCAGAACCCGTCCTTTAGCCAGACCAATAACATAGATATCGATACAAACTACAGCTTTGAGGAAGTAAAACAAACAGGGAATAGAATAAGTTATCTGCGATCCCCAAACCTGTCAGTTTAGCACAGGATGAGATGTTTCTCGGCCCCTTAAGGGAGGCACTCACCCCAATAATGACACCAAATCCCGTTGACAGGTATCACAACGAACGAAGGCAACGAGGGAGAGGTTCAAGAGATTTTGCTCTTTCGCAGAGGTCTCGCGCGCGGTGAACGCCCCGACGACCCCGAACCGGCAGCATGGGCAGCCTGACGTGTCACGGGCGGTACCCGGCGTGGGTACGGCGCCGGTGCCTTCGCAGGCGGCCTGCGTCTGCGACGCGGAGAGCCTGAGGGTGACGAATCGGATGCGCGATCTCGTTCTGGCGAGCCGTGCTTCCGAAGGAAGTACCGCGGAGCCGCGTCGGCGTTCGGCGTTTGTGGTGGGTTGCCGGGGCCGCCTGCCAGCGACTGACGTGCTGCACGGGCGCGGGGAGTCGGCGACGGCGGGGGGGATATGCGCGCGTCCTCGAGGTTGTCGTGGTCAAGGTCAAGGTCATCATCATCGAGATGGCCTACGTCTATCCGTGGTTGCAGAGGACTGGTGGCTGGTTCGGTCGACAGTGGTGAGTCAACGGCGGTGGTGTCCTCAGTGCCGGTATCGATCTGTGAGTCGTGTCCCATGTCTTGAACTAATAAGGGAATTTGTGAGCTATTGCTGTCCAGTTGGGAAGCGGGCACGTCGCTCGTTATGGTCCCCCACGTCAGAGGGCCTTTCGGTGTGGCTAGAGACGTGTCGGTGGTCGACAATTCTGATTCCTGAGAGCCCCCCGCTGTGAATCTCTTGGTGGCCGGGAAGGGAAAGGGTAGAGTTGTCGGAGAGAAAGTCGAGGTTGCTGTTGGTGAGACGGGCGTTAGCGTGTATTGCAGGCTCCTTTGTGCAGTCTGCGAGCTGGAAGGGTGCTGTGAGAGATCAGCGTACCCTATATCGCGGTAGGGCCGTCGTGACATTCGCTCCGGGAAGATGATGGGTTCCGTCGATTTGCGCTCTAGTGGTTTCGGTTTGTTGACGCTCTCATGTGGTTCCGATTCTTGCGACGAGGCAGCGCTCTGGCTTTGAGAACGGGTATCAGTCGTGAACACATCGTCATCTGACTGCTCGAAGTAACGCTTTGTGCGCTTGAGAGGACGGGGCCCTATTACGAGTTGGCGAACTCGGGGTATTGAAGGAAGTAGAGGCAAGTTGCTTTCGTATGCAAAGTCTCTGACTTTGACACCTTCACGAGCCAATGCCCCAGGAGAAAGCGGACGTTGAGATTCTACTTGATGACGCTTCTCCCTGTCTTGGCTCTCCTGCTGGTGTTGTTGTTGAGGGGCAAGGGGTGGACGCCTCGTGCACCTTGAAGACGAGGTGGCGGTTGGACTGGGCAGTTGAGCGCTTGGAGACTTTACAAGACACATTTCTGAGGACGCAACGACAATTGAACACGAGATCAGGCCTTGACTCACGGTTGGGGATGGCGGACGAGCTTTGAATTGGTCATCGTTGTCGATGTTGTCCAACACCACGGAGAGAGATCTCATCAGCGGGGCGTTGATCCCGCGCCGCCGCTCCTTGTTGCTGCTTGAGAGCGGCGGCGTTGAATGCTCATTTGAATCACTTGAAAGCACTTTTGGCATGGACATGGATATGGTATAACGTGCGTGCGTTGTTGCCAGTTGAACATGCGAGTCCACACCCACTTGGGACAGAAAGAAAGGGCGTCAATTAACGTTGTTCGTTCGTTGACAGCCAATTGACTCGACTCGCTCGGCACCCCATCGTGTCGCGTGATGTCCCCGCCCTCGCCTCGGTGTACGTACAATCCATACACACACTCTAACAAGAGCAAGACGACATTTCCGGATGCTCAGGCGCGCCTGGAAGCCCATTCTTGGCGCAGCAGCCCTTGTCGCCCCACCAGCATACATCTACTACAGGTACCGAAACCCCACCTTCAGCGTCAACGTGAAAGAAAAGGGACCAGACGGCAAGGTGCACATGGTCAAGCGCTCCTTCCCCTTGCTCCCCTTGCTCTCCGTCGACCAGCGAATCAACGCATCTACGTTGTCCGTCAGCCAGCCGCCTTCCGAAGGGTTGGTTTGGAAACACACCACCGCGCACGTCGCCTCCAATGACCCCATCGAGGATACACATGCTCAGGCGGTGATCACGACCGAGCCCACCTCTTCCGTTCCCGCTCGTAACCTTCTCGTTTATTCCGTCATGGACGGACACTCTGGTTTCCACACCTCGAGGCTGCTCTCACACGTGCTCATACCCGCCGTCATCCTTGAGCTATCCTCGCTCGCCCGCCACGAAGACGACAGTACCCTCGACTCGGCCAAGGCCCCATCGTCCACTCTTGACATTGTCCACTCTTCTCCCCGCGCCCTCTCACACACGGACGCGCCCCAAGACGGACATATCGAGCGGGTTTCGCAAGCCATCCGGACAGCGTTCGATAATGTCGACTTTGAGATAATACACGGCCCTCTTCGCGTGCTCGTGGCTAACGTTACCAAATTGGACACGGAAAACGTTCCAGACCTCAGTGAACACCCAATGGCGGAAGCGTCTATGCAACCAGCCTTATCAGGTACGCACGGCCACTAGTATCCCGTTCATGTCGCGGTACGCTGAGGTCGTGCCAGGTAGCTGCGCGTTGATGGCGCTCTTAGATCCATCACAACGTGATCTCTACGTCGCTTGCACTGGAGATAGCCGTGCTGTCGCCGGAATCTGGGAAGAGAACGAGGATGGTACGGGTACGTGGCGCGTGGAAGTTCTCACCGAGGATCAGACCGGGCGCAGCGAAAGCGAAGCCAAACGGTGCGCAGTTTTGCTTGGTTCCGTCCCCGCAACGCAATCAATTCATCGTTTCTCATCCACGTCTATTCATTTCACTCATTCAGCATACAATCCGAACACCCTGCAGAGGAGGTGATCCTGCGCGGGCGCATTCTCGGCGGCCTGGAGCCGTCTCGGGCCTTTGGCGATGCTCGTTACAAATGGCCCCGCGAAGTGCAACAAACGTGGGTCTACTCCACGTCTCGTTTGCATCCCACGGAGCTCAAGCTTGTGACCCCATCATCTGCAGTTTGTACAACGCATTCATTGCAAGTACAGGTAGGACCGTCCGCCTAGCCCCAAGTAGCTTGAAGACACCTCCATATGTCACCGCAACGCCAGTCGTCACGCACCGGAAGCTTTCCCTTCCCGACCCTGGGTCGCCCGAACGGAAACCATCTTCCTCATTGAAGTTCTTGGTACTCGCAACGGACGGGCTCTGGGATGAGCTCTCATCAGAACAAGTTGTTGCGCTCGTCGGAGGCTACTTTGCCGGCCTCAAGGGTACTATCTCCAAGCCGTCTTTATCAGCACTTGTTCCCACTACTTCTGGCTCGCCCACGGTGCAAGGTAAAGAAAAT
>Ga0209488_10001487_pt1 | contig 20059 bp, 29 predicted proteins | sample Rivendell_Oct201_8_FD_188349 | JGI IMG/M metagenome (GOLD analysis project Ga0209488, IMG submission 188349) | Vadose zone soil microbial communities from the Eel River Critical Zone Observatory, Northern California, USA -... | ecosystem: Environmental > Terrestrial > Soil > Vadose zone >...
TAGCAGCATGAGCGCGATCCCAGCCAAAAGGTAGAGTATCAGGGCGGCAGTCACAGTGTCCACACAACGTTATGATCGGCGAGGTACGTTGCCACGATCAGGAGCACAAGCAACGTTACCGGATCAATGTAGAGTTTCATGGGAGGGATTTTACTCTGTAGGTTGACGCGTGTCAATCCGAATCCGAGTCAGGATAGAATCCGTCGCACGCGTCGGTCATTTCACCGCCGCACTCTGAACAAAATTCCTGCCCGTCTGTGTGATATTCCGCGCCGCATTCCGAGCAATGCAACGTTGTGGTTCTTTCGTGCGTAGTCGGACGCGGTTCCTTGCGGCGTTGATCCTGTCTGCGTTCGATCCCAAAATCCGTCTGCCGCCTGATTTGTTTGCGGCGTTTCATGAGGCGTATCACGAATGAAAAGCCCCGAACGTTCCGCACAGGCAAACACCGACGAAGAAACATGCATCCGCTAATCCTTTTGAATAATACCGCAATGGAAAAGCAATGATGCACAGGATAATCCCTGTGAGTACGATAATTAACCATAAGGTGCGGCTATTCATCGTCTTCCCCTTCATCGTATCCCGGTTCCTTTTCGCGCCAGTTCATAGTATCCCTTTTCGTTCCCAAAGGCAGGTAGCGGCGTAACTTGCCCTGTTTGCGTTTGTTTCATGTAGCAGAGATGCTTCCGGGTGTCCTGTTGCACTTGCCATGTATTGAGCGCTTCTGTAGAAATCGCGCAAGGCATAGAGCATTTCGGCAACTTCACGCGCTCCAAGTTTTTCCATGGCGTTACTCCATCAGCTGGTCATGGTTGACGTAGATAACCCGCGCGGTAAGAATGCGCGTGATTTGTACCATTGACAACATCATTGAATTTTGGCTTCCAACTATGGCGTGGACTGCCGCCACGCTATCCGCGTACACAACGCACTCCCGCGTCCCTTCCGGTATTTCAAACGTGACTTTGTAGAGATACATTTTGCGTTCCTTTCAAGAACGTGTTACAGAAAAACGCTGCGCTCGGACAGATTTCGCCCCTCACTGTTCGATAGTTTCAAGGGACACGCAGCGGCGCCCGTAGGCGCAATCGTTACGACAGGTCAATCCCGATTGCCGATTTCTCTTTCTTGGTGGCGAGCAGGGCTTGTTCGGCTGATTTCACTTCCCCGGTGATTTGCTCGAATAGCTTTTTCACCTGTTCGGGCGTGCGGGTGTATTGAACGCTTGCAAGGCCGGCGAGATTGCGCACCGCCTTGATGACCATGGCGCCGCGTTTCTTGGCGAGGCGAACAAAGCGCATTGCGCCGAGTGTTTTGGACAGATCCGTCAGTTGTTTTTTCTCGGCGTCGGTTTTGTCCCGGCCCTTGGCCTTTTCGCGGAGTGCGTCGGCCTGGGAAATGAGTTTCAGCTCGTCGGCGGGGATTTTCGTTTGCTTGGCTGCGCGTGATTTTGCCATGCTAAATTCCTTTCGTGGAGCGCGGATTGCGCTATGGGAATTATAGCGTGGAAAAACAAACGCCGCAAGGGTTGCTCGCGGCGTTTATTCGGGTGCGACGAATGGAAAGCCGTATCTTTCATTCCAAACTGTAGCGAGTTTTAACGGACGGCGCTTACACCCTATGCACCGGACAGATGGCAAAGTGGTTCACACGGCCACGGCCACCTACTTTTCCGCCGCATGTGGCGCGGCACCCGGCTTTTTGAACCGCCCCGCCTAACCCGGGTACGGGGAACTTGGCGGTTCAAAAAGCCGCCCCGTTTTGGCCGGGGCGGGAGACCGGTGCGATCCAGGGAGGATGATGCACCGGGTAGAACGCCGGGAGAATCGCGGAGGGGAAGCCTTGTTCAGGGGCGCGCGATCCCGGACAGGAGAATTATCCCCTTGTCCGGGGTATTTTGTCAAGCAGCGGGTTTGATGGCGGCGATTGCGGTATTGATCTGAGCGGCGATGCCTGCGACCACGTCATGCTCGATGGTGGGCAGGGCTGCGAGCAGATCCGCGTTGAATTTTGCCAGTTGTACCGTGACGTTGAACGCGCTGGAATCGGTTGAAATGCTGGTAAAGAATGTTGCCAGCAGCGGCAGAATAACTTTTTGTGCGTCCGTTTTTGCGATGGAAATTGCGCCCGCTAGAAGTTCGCTCAAGTTCATGGGTTTCACCTTTGAAGTGGTTGGAAGTCCTCGTAAAATTTCGTAGAATCTCATGACGGATACTTCTAATGAAGTCATAATTTCATTCTCCAGCTAAATTCTTTTTATCAAATCGTCTATGCGCATATGTGCGCGCGTAGCGGTTTCCTTGGCTTCCTTGACGCGTTCCCCTAGCCAAAAAACGTCACGTTTTATTCCGCCCCATGCAACCAGCCCGCATACAAGGCCGGTGAGGATGGATATAAACAGTGCTTGCAAAAATTCCATGGGCAACCCGTTGCTAATCGAGCGGGTGAAAGGAACGAAATTCCCGCGCGATTACTCGGCGGGTTGCTTTTCGAGGGGCACGGCGATGCTTTTTTCGTCGCGCTGCATGTGCGGGGATGCGGGCGGGATGCGTTGCACCTTGACGGATTTTTTGCCTACGATTGTTCCGTTCTTATCGCAATCGGGCGCGGTCGCGCCGATGGGAAAAGCGTTGTGCGGGTGCGTGGAAGTGAGCCAGCCGGGAAATTTGATGATGCCGTTGTGCGCTTCCATTTCAATCCAGGCTTCACCGTGAGGTTCCGTATGGTGCAGACCGTCGAGGATTTGCTCGTTGCCGTCCAAGTCGCGTAACGTGATTGTAGGCGCGTCTTTCGGATGGTGCTGCGCGAGAATCAGGTGTAGAAATATTCTGTCCATGGGGTTCCTTTCGTTTTAGGCGATTGCCGGAATATCGCTTGCCACTTCGGCGATGTATGTAGCGGTTTCATAGGGCAGCGTGTAGGGCTGTCCGGTGCGCGGGTTGATATCGCCGTTCAGATAGTGACGGGTTTTTGTCGGGCCCCAATTGTACGCCGAGAGTGCCCATTTCCACGAACCAAAATCCTGTGCGAGCTTGGCGAGGTAGCGTCCCGCTGCTGCTATGGAAGCATACGGATCGGTGCGGATATCACTTGTAATGACTCTATTCGGTTGTCCGCGTTGGCGGTCGAACGTTACAAGCCCGTAGTCTTCGCCTGTTTCCGGCATGAATTGCGCGATGCCCATGGCACCGACTGGTGAGCGTTTTTCCCCGCTGATGATGTTGGCGAGGAAATGTGATTCTTGAAATAGAAGCCGTGCGAGTAGATCCTGCAGGATGCTGTTCTGACGCTCGGCTTCCGCGATTGCCGATGCGTATTTCGGATACTCATTCCGTTTCCAGTCGGTTGCGGGCATGATTTCCTCCAGGGTGTCAATCAACCCGAAATCGACTTGCGGAAACGCGTCGCCTTCGGGGATGGATTCGGGATCTATGGTAGCAGATTTCCCGAAGGCCGACAAAGCCCAAAATCCGCCGATGGCGGCGAGTGCGCCGAGAATGATTTTTTCGCGGCGTTGCATGTTCACCACTTGATCGAAGCGAACCCATTTGCGCCGTTGCCGCCCGCTTCCCCTGGTCCCGCACCTGTTCCCGAGGCGCCGCCGCTTCCGCCACCCCCATAAAGTGCGCCTGCGATTCCGGGTGAACCCCCATTAGGATTTGCAATTGCGACACCAGGTTGTGGTGCAGAAAAAATAGTGCTGCCCGACGAACCGCTGAAATTTTGTGTTGTTGTTCCAAATCCCATACCACCTTGAGATGCCCCAGCGGCTGCTACAGCCGATGCACCGGAAAATGTACCCGTAGCCGCACCATTTCCAAATGCACCACCAGTAAGTGTAAGCAATGCGCCTATAGTAGTAGATGTTCCTGCAACGCCGTTATTGTTTCCAGCCGCGCCGCCATTTCCTCCGGTGCCAATAGTGATTGTATAAGCGGTTCCGGGAACGGTTGTCAGATTTACATCCTTGACAGCATTGGCGCCGTTTCCTCCCCCACCCCCTGAATTGATAGCCGCCACGCCGCCGCCGCCGCCCCCGCCGCCCGTACCGTCAACCCATATTGCGGTCATTCCGTCGCGTGCGTTGAGCGTGCCGTTTGCGGTAAAAAGCTGTGTGCCGTGCGTTTCTGCGATTGCGGTCGCAGTCCACAATCCCGCCGCCGTGCAAATCAGGTGTAATCCGCAAACGTTATACGGTCCTACTCCCCCAGCAGGAACGACACCATCATAGGGAAATCTCAAAATCCCTACGCCACCCGGCGCAAGTCCCGGCATGCTGATTAGCGTTCCTCCAGACCCTTGAATTACGCAGAATGTCGTACCGGTGAAATAAACGTCGAACCATTCCCCCGGATTTCCGACAGCGGGCAAGGATATTTGTACACTATTGACTGTGACATTGAATTCCCCGGCACTGTCCAGAACATTTTGATACACGTAATTTGCGGCAAGAATTCGTGGCGGTATGTTTTGATTTGCTAAGAGGCGTGGAATGACTCCGAATTGACGGCTTGCCGATGCGTTGACGGGTGTAGGTACGAATGCAGTTACGGGAACGTTTTGTTCTGCTTGAAAACCTCCTGCGGTAACTGTTAGATTGCCGCCGCCCGTAATGTTTGGATAAAGCTGGTATTCACCCGATACAGTTGCCCCTGGAAGTATTGGAACGCTGAATGAAACTTTTGTTATATTTCTGCTTGTTCCTGCCACGAAAGCCGAAAAACGATCAATCTGTATGTTGAAAAGATTGGCGGATTTTGCTAAAAATTGGCCGGTTATAGGGTTAATGTCGATTGAATCCAATCGAAGTTGTGCATTTCCTGCATCCTTCCAACTGACACCGAATCTTGCGGCGTTTGACGTTCCTCCGTCTGAAAATTGTGTGGAGATAGTAAAAACACCTAATCCAGTATTTACTATGGTAGGGTTGCTCACGAAATCAGCAACACCATTCCCTCGCCATCCAGATGCTAGAAAGTTGATATCCCAGGATTGACCTAACCCCGTTAGAATTGCCGCACCATTTAGCACCCATGGCGGAACGGAGGGTGCATACGTGTTGAAAAGCAGATTTGTAGTGTTAAGTTGCGCTCCAGTAATTTGCCCAACCGCTGTCCCAATTGATAGGTTTATTCCCGAAGTCAACCCCCCGAAGCAACCCAGGAGTTTTTTCGGTTTCCACGGATCAAACAAAAACGCCCCGGTTGCGGGGCGCGTATGCGTTCTGCGCGCTCTGAGATCCTGACTCATGTGGGAGAACCCTGCGCCGTGGAAATGTCGATGTTCATGTATTCGATAACAACTGAACCCGCGCCAAGCGCGAAAATATACAGGTTCCCTTGCGGAACCACGGAATCGAACAGGCGATTTCCGCCCGCCCCGATCAGAATGCAGGACACGTTGTCCGCGATGCGGTCGAAACAGTAGAAAATGTTGTTTGCCGCAAGCTGATTCTGGATGAGAAGCAACACGCGCTTATTTTTCGGGCGCGGGAGCGCAATTCCCGATGCGCCCGCGCCTGCGAATACGACCGGGAATGTGAATGCGTCGCCGTACAATCCGGGTTGATAGACGGGTTGTCCGATTTGTGCGACGGGCGTTTGTGGGGCGGCGGGCGATACGGGAAGCGTTTGCCCCGCGATCTTGATGCCGCCGTCGCGCGCCCTGGAAACGGGGAATGTGCGTGGCGTGACTACCGGTGCATCGCCGGGAAAGCGCAGACGCGGCGTGCCGGTGAAGCCGTCCCGTTGCAGGAACTTGAAAGGATCATAAACCACGGTTTTCCTCCGTGGCTACTGCTGCCGCGCGGCGATATTCAGGAGCTTGTAGCCGTGGAAGGAAAGCCGCAGGTTGTTGGTGTTCGCTGCTTCAAAGTTCGTGATCTGCCATTGCAGCGTTGAATTCGCGGGCATGATTTTCGGCTTCGGCCAGAAGTATGGCTGGCGGGCGGAACCGAAAAGCGAGGGAATCGGAAGCGCCACGTCCATGAACTGGCGTCCGGTTGATTGATCGGTGAGCAGGATGGTTGCGTTGGGCAGCACTTCCGTGTTCACCGTTTGCGCGGCGGCTGCAACGTCCGCTTTCATTGTGGTGCTGATGATAACGAAGGGCGCCGCTGCATCGATCTGGATTGCACCGTTTGCCTGCGCTGCCGGTGCGGGCGCAGCCGGAACGGTTGCTGCCGTCAGAACGATATTGTACGTCCAGGGATATTGTTCCACGCCCGATTCGAGCATCAATTTTTCGATGGCATCGCACAGCGGCTGGTTGGCGGGGTTATGGGGAACTTGCGCAAGCAAGTCCTGAAAATCGGAGTAATCGACAACGTACATGGTTTTTCTCCTATTCCTCGTATTTCACAGGGTTGCCGACTTCCACTTCCGTTACGCCTTCCGGTAGCGGAATCACGCAGGAATTTGTTTCATGCGTGAGCTTGTGCCCGTTGACGGTGAGCGCGGCTTCGGTTTCGCCTTCATCGAGCATCAGGGAGATTTTCAGTTGCATGGCGCGTTTCCTTTTCGTGGTCTCGCAAAAATGCCCTGCGAACAGGGCATTTCAACCAGACGCCGCTTACTGAGCAGCCCGGAACAACCAGCCGGTCAATTCAACGCCGATGCGGGCATTCAGCCCGGAAGGCGTCGGAACGAGCGCGGGGAAAAGAATCGTGACCAAGAAATTCTGTCCGGTCATGATCCCAAAACCCGGATCGAGCTTGCACAGGTTCCCGAAGGCGCGCAGTTTCTCTTTCAGCACTTCGCCCGCCGTTGCCGAATTCGACGCAATTGCGCCGTCGAATGCGAGCGTGGACGATGGCGGGAACTGATAGAGCGGCGCTTCGGTGTAGTACGGTTTCTGACCAATCGACAGTTGCAGCACGCCACCCGTATAGATCGCGTTCACGTCATGGGCGCCCGCCTGCACACCCGCCGCCGCCGCCGCAACCATTGCGGCGGGAATTTGCAGCGCGTAGGTATTGACGGTTGCAGCCGACGAACCCGGATCTACGAGCACCTCGATGCCTTCCACGAAATACGCCTGCGGGGAGGGCAGCAACCCGTTCTGTGTCATGTTGGTGTCGGTAATGACCTTGGTTGCCCCGGCATTCCCCGGTGAAGCGGAAAAGCCCGCGCCCTGCGGTTGCTGGAAAAAGAGGAACTGGTTGAGGCCCGCAGTCGGATACACCTGGAAATCGTAGAGCGGCTGCTGGATGCACTCGATCTTGTCCATGACCGTTGCGAGATTGTCCGCGAACTGTTCCAGCGTCGGGTAGTTTTGTGCACGCATGTTGATTTCTCCTGATTGATTTACGCCGGAATTACTGAGCCGCGCGGAACAGCCAACCGTTCAGTTCCACGCCGACACGCGCGTTGAAACCGGAAGGCGTAGGAACGAGCGCGGGCCAGATCAGCGCGACCTGGAAATTCTGCCCGGTCATGATCCCGAAGCCCGGATCGAGCTTGCACAGGGCGCCCATTACCCGCAGTTTCGCTTTCACCACTTCGCCGACCGTGGCCGAAGTCGTGGCGACAGCGGCATCCAAGGCGAGCATCGAGGACGGCGGGAATTGGTAAAGCGGCGCTTCCGTGTAGTAGGGTTTCTGGCCGATCTGGAATTGCAGGGCGCCGGTCGAATAGATCGCGTTCACGTCATGTTCACCGGCTTGCACCGCAGCGGCTTGCGCAACCGCAAACGCTGCCGGAACCTGCGTGAGAAACGTATTCGCGGCGGCGGACGAACCGGGGTCCACGATTACTTCGATGCCTTCCATGAAATACGCTTGCGGCGCGGGCAGCATGCCGTTTTGCGTCATGTTGGTGTCGGCCAGCACTTTGGTATTCCCGGCGAACCCCGGCGAAGCCGATGCCCCGGTGCCTTGCGGCTGTTGAAAGTAGATCAACTGATTGACCCCGGCAGTTGGATAAATGATGAAATCGTAGAGCGGTTGCCAAATGCACTCGATTTTGTCGATCACCGTCGCGAGATTGGCCGCGAATTGTTCCAGCGTCGGAAAGGATTGTGCGCGCATGGGTTACTCCTGAATGAGATTTTTCTGACGCTCGACTATCTGCGGTTCTGGACCGCCGACAGCACCGCGCTCGCGCGGGCGCCCGCGCCCTGACCGTTGGAACGGATGCGCGGCACGGCTCCCGCTGGCGTCGGCATATATTTCCCCATGCCCGCGGCGGGCCGTCCGACCGGCGCCGGATTGAAATACGCGCCGAGGGGCAGATTCGCACCGAGCATGTTGCGGAGGAGATCGTAGGACATGACGGTGAATGAGCCCTCGGCCATCTGCCCCGCGTGCTTGCCGATGAACGGAAGCTTCCGCCCGAGCGTGCCCAGGGCGAGCGCAATGCCGCCCTTGGTGAGGTAGTAGAACCAGTTGGTTGAACCGTCCGCGTTGAATTTGGCAATCGGCGATTGCCCTTGTGCGTTCAGCGGAACCGCTTTCATGAGCATGCCCATGCCGATATCGACGGTGAGCGCACCGCCCGCGCCGATGGCACCGGCTTTCATGAGGCCGAACACGTTGCCGCTCATGCCGCGCATACCGCGAAGCCCGAACGGATTGCGGCGCACTCTGCGGCGGGAACGGCGCGCGACCGCGTGATAGCGTTTCGTGCGGCGTTTGCGACCGAAGGAGAAAAGGGGATTGCGCTTGACAGATCCGCCGCGCGAGGCGCGGTTGGCGGCGAGCATCCGGCGCGTAGCCGCGCGCTGCGCGGGCGTACGGCGTTTCTTACCGTGTCTTTTGCGGCGGGACGGATTGATGATTGCGAGCGTGCCCATCTGCGTACTCCTTCATCGGTTTGGAATCACGGTGCATTTTCGATGCCCCGTTCCGTGAAGTTGTACGCCCCGCCGAGCATCAACATCCTTTTACCGTCGAAAGTCGCGATCAAGAGCGGACGGCTTTTAAGCGGACGGAAAGCGTGCTTGTAGAGCTCGCCGTCCCTGTAACTTCTGTATGTTACCTCAACCATTTCCCCGAACGCAAGCCCTACTTTTGGCATCGGCTCGAGCTTGACACGTTTTACCCGCGTCGGTTTTTTACCGGCGAAGGATTCAAACAACCTTGCCGCTTTGTGTAATTGGTTGGTCTGAATCGGGTTTTTTCGCACGGTACGCGCTGCAACTTTTCGTATTGTCGTGCCTAAAGTACCGTCAGGAATTGGGCGCGGCTCACCGTTTGGCCTGTAGTATTCCTTGATCCGCAATCCGCGCGGATAGGATAACCACATGGGCAGCAATCCATTGGGGAAGCGCTTGAAATAACTTCTACGTGCGGCGGCAAATGATACCGCCACGGCGGGAGCTTGCGAAAATCCCTCCGCGATCATATGCGAAATATTCGCGTGGACTGTCTCCCAGGAATACCCGGACGCAAGCGGCATCAGCGCTCCGTGGAAATCTTGATCGGCGCGCGCCAGTATTTCGACAGGCGCCGCGCTTCCGCCACGGCTTTTTCCTTCGACGTGTGGCGGATCTTGAGGGGCACCCAGTGATTGCCCGCCTTGACCGAAAGCACGATGGATTTCCGGTGCACGGGTTTTTTCTGGATGGAATTCCGGCGAACTTTGCGGCGCGGATTGCGCCGATAATCTCCGCGCAAATAGGCTTGCGCTTCCGCCTTGGAATTGAAGCGTCCGTTCAACGGCGTTTGATGTGGTCCGCGTACCACGTACCAACCGCCCAAGAGTTTGTTGTACACGATACGCACGCCGGAAGGATTGCGCCGCGCGCCCGCGAATTTCCCGAATTTTTTGTTCAGATAGTGTTTTGCCTGCAATTTTGCCGCGCGTGCGCGGGTGAGTTTGTGTTGGGATTTTGTGCGCTTACGGGGATTTTTTCTAGTCGATTTTCTGTAATACTCTTTTGCATGAACGGTGAATAAGGCGTTTTTATCGTCACGGGTAGCACCGCATCCGTGTAAATCGCAAAGTGCATCAACCCGAAAGGTTGCCCGTTCCATGGATTCAGGGCCATATCTTAACGGCGGAAGTTTTCCGCGCTCAACTATTACAACCCACTTTTTCATCCCTGCCCCTTCACCCTGCTATATAGTATCAGCAGTCCCAAGCCCACCACGGCGATAACCGCCCACTTGCCCGCGCTCAGGAAATTTTCCACGCCTGCTGCGGCATGTGTCTCGATGTTCTGAGCCGCCGATCCGATGATTTCCGACACAGGCGGGGGTTCCTTGCCAATCGCGCCGAACTCATCCTGGACCGTGAACGGGTGCAGGATTTCCCAAAGCGAAGCGCCGACACTGGGGGAATCCTCTAAGAGGGACGGCGGCACGTCGCCGAGATAACGCCCGCGTTGGTCGAAAATCCGGGGACGGCGCACGCCTCACCGTTTTTTCAGCATGCGGACGAGTAGGATCGCGCCCAACCCTACACCACCGTAAATCACGAGTTTCCTGATATCGTCGGAAATGCCGACGTTCACAGTCGGCGCGGAAACGGACGCGGGCAGCGGCGCTTTTCCCTGAATGCCGCGCGTGAGATTCACAAGCCAACCGATCTCACCGTTGATCGCGGTTCCGATGGTAGAGAGATTTCCCGGAGAAAAAATGCTGGTATCGGGCGGCACGGATGCGGAAGGCGCGGGGATGAAATCCGGCCCGCCCAAAAGCTCGGGGCCATCCTGACCCAGGCGGGCAAGTCCTGCCAATCCCGATTTGCGCAACCACGTCATGGGTTGGCCGACACCGCGATTAGCAACCGGCAACGTCGGACGATTCACGCCACGATATCCCGCGAAGCGACTTACGCCACTACGGGCGGCTGTATAACTCGGATTGGTTTGCAGGATCATGGGAAACGCCTCACGAAAAAATACCGACAAGCGCGGCGGTCACGACAACCTTGATAAGTGCGCCCGTATTCAAGGCAGTTTGCGCGCTTGGTGCTGTATTGTCAACCGCACCCGGTTGCGCGGGGCGCGGCAACGGAGGAGGGACCGGTCCGCCGTGATTTATCAGGCGGCTGACTGTAGAAACTGCGGAATTGATTGCAGGCAGAACGCTCGTTAAATTCGGGAAGCCTGAGCTTGGCGCGGGCACAGCGGGCGTAATCGTAGCTTGCGGAATTTCCAGCAGAGGTTCTGAAAGCGGCGGCTCTGCGAGCGGCGGCAGATCCGAAATCGGAACGTCCACAATTGGCGGCTCAGCGAGCGGCGGCAGATCCGAAATCGGTATGTCGCCCGCACCGGTCGAGATCAAATCCGATATGCCCGAAGGCGGCGCGGGCGGTTCTGCGAACGGCGTTTCCACAACCGGCGCAATCGGTGGCTCAGCGAGCGGCGGTAGTTCAGAAATCGGTACGTCGCCCGCACCGGTAGAGATCAAATCCGATATGCCCGAAGGCGGCGCGGGTGTCTCCACAACCGGCGCGATTAGCGGTTCGGCGAGCGGCGCGGGCGCTTCTACAACCGGCAAAGGTGCAGGCGCCTCAATCGGTACATCGCCCGCGCCGGTAGAAATCAGATCCGCAACGCTTGCAGTTGGCGGCGGTTCGATAATTGCCGGTGAAGTCAGATCGACAAATCCCGTCCCGAAATCGGCGGCGCCCGCTTCCGGCGCGAGCGGCAATCCCTGTCCAACTTCAACTACACCTGTTTCCGGGGGAAAATAAATATCCCCTATGAGCGCGGGACCGATTGCCGCTGCGACAAACTCAATCCCGGCGCGAAAATCACTCCACGAAAGACTGTGTGTAGTGTCTTGCGCTATTGGATTAGGATAAATAGTCCATTGCGCCGAACCGTATTCCTCGTTATTTTCCGGTCCCGGCGTGAAATACAACCCCTGCCCATCTCGTAACGGTATCCAGGAAACATCAGCGCTCGCGTCATACAACCAATTATATTGCGTCCCCGGTTCTTGAATTACAGTCAAATCCTCGCCGTAGGGAAGCCCGTTTTGTTCAGGCCCCGCCCAATAAGACATTGAACCGGCTTCAACCTCAAAATCGCTGGGTATGCCGTAATATAATTTTCCCGTCAGATTTCCACGGAAAATTCCGGTTACACGCCATGACGGCGGGCGGCTGCTTGCGTCCGTAAGTGCTCTGGCAGCGGGTGAATCGGTGTAGTAAAGAAATCCGTGTTTGGCGAGTAGGCCGGGATACGTATAGTGCAGGTCGTTGTAATACTGTACAGCAGCATTATATTCCGGCGTTCCTGGAATGTATCCGCTCATATATGCCTCACCATGACGCTTGACGGTTGCCTGGGAATCCAACCTAACTCAACCGGTTCCGTGGTTTCCACGCTCACCCATTCATCTCCAATTTTTGTCTCTGTATAGACGTGCTCGTATTCTCCGGGCGCGTAGCCGATGGCCTTGAAACGCGCGGGATGGCCGATGGATAAAAGGAGCGTCGCCGCCAAAAGCGATTTGTCGTCGCAATCGCCTTGCCTGGATGCGAGCAATTCCAGCGGCGTTTTCAGCATTTCCATGTCGTAGGTATCCTGCGTATAACGGATACGGTCGCGCACGTAACGCTGGATCGCCTCGGCTTCGCTCCAGTAATCTTTCTGCGGAATATCCCGCACCAAGGATTCGGCGAGATTCCTGATTTCGAGATTGGTGCGGTAGGATTTGGCGAGCGCGACCATTACATCGAGCGTGTCGCGCACGCCGCCCGCACCGTTACGGATCGCGGCAAGGGTCAAGCTTTGCGGCTCACTTCGCGTCGGGTTTGGTGGGCGTTGAATCAGCGCCATCAGGCATGTTAGGTTTTTCGGGTGCTTGTGTCAAGATGCCGTCTTCCAATGCGAGCGCCATCAATTTTTCTCTGACCGCGAAATACCATTTTTCATGTGGTGTGCATTCAGGCACGTTGGCGCACAGAAGTTTGAACCAGTTTTCATCCGTTGCCATGCCTTCGATAACGGTATCGGGAACCATCGGGTACACGGTTTCTGCGAAGTCTTCCGGCTTTACGCCCGCCGCTGCCGAGCGGTTTGCCGCTTTCAATTGCAACTTCCACATTTGCAGCATTTCCAAATCCTCCGCGCTCATTTCATCCGCACCGCTGCCCTGCGCGGGTTGATTCACACCGGGAACCACGGCACCGTTCTTTCCGTCGATGCTTTTTTCAAACATCTTGGCGAATAGATCCACGCCGCGCGCAAGCGCCAATCCGCCTACATCCGGTTCGCCGTCTTTAAGCGGCATGGCCGGGGCAAGCGCGCGGGAAGTTTCTATAAACCCTTGCACCATCTTGATTGCCTCTTGAAACCCGCCGAGGCTGGATGCGGGTGCAATTGTGGGCGCGGGAGGAATAAGCGATTTGAAAATTTCTCCCATCTTGGAAAAAAGCGCCATCATATCCGGCGCGGGCGGTTGTGCAGGGATCGCTGCACGGATTCCATCGGCTACGGCTTTTGCGATTGCTTCCGCCGTCAATACGCCGCCCGCAGGTTGGGCGGTTTGAAAATTCGGACGGCGCTTGGCTTCAAGCGCGGCATCCTCGCCCGCTTCCAGGCGCATGGGAAAATCGCGCTGCCCGCGCTTCACCATCTTGCCTGATTCCATCGGCGCGTAAAGTTTTACGCGGTAATCGCCCGATCCGAAACGCTTTGCCAATCCGGCCAGGTCGTAATCGGTTGGCGGTCCCTCCCATATGCGCGCTTCGCGCCCGTCCTCCAGCAACTGCGACACGTAAATTTTTATCGTGCCTTCGTCCTCGATGCCAAGCTCAGCCATCGCCGAGGCGAGCGCCGGGGAAAGCTCAGACCCGGAATAAATCCCCTCCAGGTCGAACGCTTCCGTTCCTTCGGGCGGGGTCGCTTCCGGGAGTTTTTTCAGGCGCTTCATGGCAGAACCTCTTGAAATTAGTTGATGGATTCTACCATGTTCCTTCGATTTGCTAGTGTTTCAGAACGGCATTGCGCCGATGATCCGCGCACCCATCCCCGGCAAGCGTCTGCGGACGGTATCCCTGCAACGCCATGCCGCCATTGGGCACAGTCACCGAAGGCGCTACGGGCATCAGTAGTAATACAGGCGGTTTCAGATAACACATGCCGAGCGAATCAGTCATTCCTTTCGGTTGCTGCTTCTCGGAAAATTCACGCCAGAACTCGCAAGTTTTACAGTTTTCCATTGTGTTCCTTTCTCCATCGTTGGACTTTCTTTACCATGCAGGGTTTGCACAATGGCGCCAACGCACCGCCCGAATACACGCTGAAATTTTCAGCCGTGGCAGCGTGCCACAGTTTGCAACCCTTGCAGAATTTTTCTCCGGCATGCGAAACGGTGAAAGAACGCGGGTGTTCCATAATCCACGCAACCATTTGGGAAATGGCGTTCATGTTGACATTGTCTCAACAACTTCCACGTTCCATCCGTCCATTTTACTAAAATGAAGCGTAACATTACCTTTAGTAACAATCCATGCTACTGGATCGACAGGCGGTTCAGTTAAAACTTTTCCTTCAATAAATTCATTACCTGCGCCACAACGCAAACATCTAGCCATTGTGAATTCTCCTTTAAAACAAAACGGGCGCGGATGCAAATATGCACGCGCGCCCGTTTCACTCTGCCAGCGGGGTTTTATTTCTTCGATTTCTTCCCGGCTTGGTAGCCGGTCGTAAATCCCTTCATCGGTTCCTTGCGCCCCTTGATTACGATAGGGCCATCGTAACGGATGAACACACCGCCGCCCGGCTGCGCAGTATTGAACAGATCCTCCAGGGCCTTGGATTCCCACACACTGAAAACCTCGCCCGTGCCTTTTTGGGCGATGTACATGATGCGGTTTTCCAGGGCCTTTTTCTCGCCCTTGCGCTTCCACTTTCCGGGAATGGATTTCACTTGCTGGCAAAAGCCCTCCAGCACGTCGCCAACCTTGGAGAATGTGAAAACCGGAGGAAAATTGCCCTTGCCGAGATGCGTGTATTGCGCCGGAATTGCCGGGATCTTTCCTTGCGCTGCTTTTGGCGTTCTCGCCATGTTACGGTTCCTTTTCAGAACGTCCGGGAATGAACGGCGCCCGGAACATCGCCGCACAAGCAAATTCTACCCCTACACGGTCGCCCGCACAACTTCAAGCGCGAATAGGGCATCCAGACCCGCTTTGAAACGCCGCCGCGCAAGGCGGCGCTGGTGCGCGTTGCCGCCCGCAGGCAATCCGCCTAATTGATAGACGCTATTGTCCCTCATCATGCGATCCAGTTTATCGTTCCATTCGGCCACAGCGATTTCAGTGCCGAAAAACGAAAGAAACCACTTCCACAGTTTTAAAATCATGACAAAATTTCCTTTCGACGGTTGATAATAGCTGCTCGTACTTCACCCAGGCGATAAAGCGCGTGCGTTGTATCGCCGAAGAAAATTCTTTGCAAGTCATCATCCGATAACAGTTGAAGTCTTACAGGAGATACAAAAATCCGTATCGATCCACAATACAGGCAAATGCCAAAATCATTTGTCTGCGGGCGGTTGTGCGTATCTCCATCATAACCGCCGTGCATTTCGCAGTTGACTGAAAATAACATCATGCTGTTTTCTTTATCCTACGATCCGTGAAAACCGGCGCAGATGTGACGCTGAACGTTGGAACATCAGACTGGAATAACACATTCCCACCACGCGCAACCGTCCATAATTGTGAATGGGTAAGACGCGCTCCCTTGCTCGCCGTTTTGTATTCCCTTTTTCCTTTGGCGTCAGGCACACCGCGAAAGATGTAGAGTTTTTTACCGGCAATGCCCGCGCGGTCAAAATCACCCTCATGTTTCCACGCGCCCAAATCGTCTTTAAGCGTAATCGCCTTACCCCGTTTGATAACCGCAATCGAATCAGTGTCACAGTACAGCACTCCCCTGGATGCACAAACCGCACGCCACAGCATAGCACGGACAAATCCCGTAATGCTAGCCCCGGTCGCCACGTTGTAATAACGCTCCTGAAATGAGTACAAAGGCGCTTCGGCAAGCCCCCAGGGACCGATTTCCCCGGCAAATGCCCATCCCGCCGCTTCCAGCCCGCCAATTACATCCATCGGCACAACCATATAATTGCGGTAGTTTTCAGGATTTGCCGCGAATTTGCCATACAGGGAATTCATCAGGAGTTTTGCGAACAGGGATTCCGCCTCATTCCCTTCCGCCTTAGCTTTCAGGCGCAATTCATAAAAACGGTTGATGTAGTCGGCGAAATCTATGCGGTTCTGAAAGAGATACGATTCCACAACCTGCGGACGTGAAATTGTATCGGTGTCTTTTGCCGCTTGGTATTCCCATCCGGTAACGGTGTATTCCCGGCGCTCACTATCATGAGGAAACCAAAGCCCTGCGGCTTTTCCTGGATCTCCCATTCCGCGAAAAGGAAAAGCCCCGTGAGAAACACAACGCACTTTATAAAAGTCGGCATTTTTAGCGTACCCCATGACGTGCATGTAATCGGTTGAATATGGATGTTTCTGGAGCATCGCAAACGGGTACGCGGAATTGATATCGTACACGGCGAAATTTTTTTCGATGATGCCGGACTTGAAACACTGAACGCGCCCGCCGTAGTAATACGGGGAAAAATCCTGATAGAATTTCTTGCCGCTGTCCGGTACATCGGCCTTGCTCACTTTTTTCCATTGGTTCATTGCCGCCCCGGCTTGGGTCAATTGCACACCGTAACGCTCGGCGAACCCCGCCACCAATTCGTACAAGTACACGCAATCGCTTTTAAGATACGCGCTGATTTTCACGCGATTTTCAGGTTTCTCCCGTTCCTCTGGTTCCATGATGCGGTAGTCGATTTCATCTTTTTTGTACGTGGACAGGGGAACCGGAATGATGTTGTAGGAATCGCGGCATTCCGCCATCCCAATATAACACCGTGCAATGCGTCCGTTGATTATCATAATATCGGAATACGGCGCGAATTCATCCAGCACAAAATGCCAATCAAATTTACCGCCGTTGTGCGCGTAGCAGATAACGGCTTGTTTTTTCAGGAACCGGATAAATTTCGACGTATCCCCCCAAAATTCCCGGTACGTTTCGCCGTTGTAATAACCCCAGGCGAAAGGCTTGGGTACGCGCCCGATCCTGAACGGATCGGTTTCGCAGTCGGCGACGGCGAGGGAACGGTTCATTTGTAGTATTCTTTTCTCCCAACCCTAAAGCGAATATCAGCAACATGCGGCGGGCGTTTGTTTCTTTTAATGCCAAGCCTGCGTAATGCTTTACGGCTAGGAAAATTGCGCGGTTTCATTAGTTGCGTTCCGGGTGAATGCCGAGCTTGTCGGCGGGCCAGCCGTCGCCAATCAGTTGTACGTCCGCAATGATCGGGCCACGAATCCACAAGGAATAAGAAACGTCCTCCCACAATCCCGCGATTCTGTGACAGTAATTCGTATGGACAATCCCCATATTCCCGGCGAAAAAATACTTACGATATTTAAGACAGGAGCATGAAGGAAAACGACAACCTGTATAACCAACATCAGGGCAACCCGTCGCGCCTTCAATCCAAAGTCTTTCTTCCGTATATCCTCCCTTCAAAATAATACGTATTGCATTGGCCGGATGCGTATGGAAGCATCCAGGATCATCGGCGCGCACCATCTTGTGCAAGTCCATCCGAACCGCCAGAATTTTCCTCCGCTTGAAATCGTAGCCGATTGGGAACCAAAAGAGGCGCTTGATGTACATGACTGGACGGCCATCCAGCGAACCGCGCCATTCGTCCCACCTCATACAGAAAATCGCACGCAACCAGCCGAGCGCGACATACCAATAAATCGACCAGTGATACTCTTTCGTTTCGATGTACGATCCTGCCCAGGTTCTGAGAATCATATTAATTCCCCCTCAAGTATTGATAACGCAAAACCTCCCACTTCATCCACTTCCAATGCTGTTGCAGGACGTGGTATAGCATCAACCCACTTTGTCCCACGCGGAAAGAAAACGCGCGCCGTATCTACACCCCGGCGGTGTTGCTTGATGATTGACACCGTCCCACTAAGGGGAATTGTCCGGTGTATTTCTTCAGGCTTTTGCGAATAAAATTGACTGGCGTAATAAATTTCAGGGTCACGCGCATAAAGCCCAACATCCGCAATAGGTCCGATTTGCATGCCGCCTACACCGCACTTTATCGTTGAAACGTGGAACGTATCTCCCTTGCAAATTACAAAGCGGACATTTCTAATTTTCCCGCAAATAATCATGGAGTGTAATCCCCATTGAGCATGGTCGTGAATGTCACTGACTCCTGCAATGCGCAAGCGACCATCCCAAACATGAAGCCGTGTATCATCGGCGATGCGAAGGCGCATAAATCCAAAACCCTGCACCGTCCAATCCGCAAGCGGAATACTCTTACGGTTGCTCAATAAATACCGCGCCATTGACCGCAAAAGCTCGAAATCGTAATTCATTATTGCCCCTTTCGTTTCATGTAATTGCGCCGCAGGCGCACCATCCGGGCGTTTTGCTGACGCCCCTCATATATTAGGCGCGCGACCTTGAATCTGTCAACCTTGGGCATCACATAACCCACCAGCCCATTTAACCAGTATTTCCAATGATGGTGCTTCGGATCATCCCCACGATTTCCCGACGAATTCGGCAAGTCTTTTTTACCGTCATATTTCTGCATCCAATCAAGGATTTGCTCAACCATCAACCCCAGGCTTTTACCCACCAAGCTCTGATATTCCCCTACCTGAACGAAGAATAATTGTGCCTTTTTCATCTGATCCGACGCGCGCTTGATCTCTTTCCGAGGAGCTTTCACAAGCCGTTTTTGATCGAACGGAATGAATATCCGCTCGTATTGCTTGCGTTGCAGCGATACCCCCTCCTTCAAGATCCGCACGCGCGGCGGACGTTTTTTTCCGCCTGGAAGGGTGAACCTGGGTTCTGTATCGGGGATGAATGCTACCTTGAACTTCTCTGAGGGAATGCCGCCGTGGAACGATTCCTGCAACTTGCGTAATTTCTTTTTATCCTTCACCCGTATCATCCGCTTAGGCTGCCCCTGCAATACCTCCAGTCGGTGAAAATAATCGCGGACTTTTGCACGCTGGTACGTTGTCCAATCCTCGAATTTCTGGAGGTTGTACCCGTCCCTGGAATCGAAACCCCGCACTAAGCTCCGCAATCCTTCCACGCCCTGTTTGCGGTTTCCCCGGACAATATCCCGGTACTTTTCCGCGCTCCAGACGTAGCGCCGTAACGTTTTGGGATTACTTTTTGTCAACTGCGGCACCCTCATGCCGAGCTTGGGTGTCAATGTTACAACTTGTAACCCTTACGTCAACCCACCAAACCGGCCATAAATAAACCCTATTTCCCTTGAAATACGCTATGAAAAAGGCTATATTTAATAGTACCGGAGCGCCCCGGATCGGCGTAAAAGGAACGAGGGGAACACCATGAAACGTAAATTAGAAACACTAAAATACCGTGTAGAAGGAAGTTTGCAATTCCCGATTGACATGCTGCGTTATGATGGCGCATTCCCAGCCGACGAACAACAAAGCGCCAGAATTCTATCAACGTTCTACCCTAATCGTATGGTAGGGCAAGGTACTACAAGCATCGAAATAATTGCCACATTCAACGGTGCCCCGAACTTTCGCCGTTGGGAATCATTCGGCTGGACAGTAACCGATACGTGGACTGGATCAGAATGGCGCGGATTTCAAGCCGCAACCGATCACGTAAGGAAATAACATGGAACACTATCGCGTGCACATAAGCCTGATCCACGTCAAAGGCCAGAAATCCTGGGAACCTCACTCCCCGGCTTTTACAGCGAAAAAGTCGCCGAACAGTTTTATAACCTGCTGTGCCAAATCGGCCAGCTTTTGCGCTTTTCGGGAAATAAATCATGAAAACGTGGCGCACCGTGGTACGCACAGGCAGCAATAACTACACGGAATTCGACTTCACCGGCAACGATATCGCCGACGCAATCATGAAAGGACTGCACTACGGCGAAGTAGTGGAATGCCGCCGACTGTGGCACCCAGGTGAGAAATTCGGACACAAGGCGGACGATAATCCGAACGCGAGCGCATGGGATAAG
>Ga0209488_10001488_pt1 | contig 20048 bp, 18 predicted proteins | sample Rivendell_Oct201_8_FD_188349 | JGI IMG/M metagenome (GOLD analysis project Ga0209488, IMG submission 188349) | Vadose zone soil microbial communities from the Eel River Critical Zone Observatory, Northern California, USA -... | ecosystem: Environmental > Terrestrial > Soil > Vadose zone >...
TTCCCAAATGCATTTTCAGGAGGAGTGAAGCACAAAAAAACCCTCTATTTTTTCAAAAAGTAGACAAGTAAACGAGTAAATGGATATTTTCCTGATGAATGGTGAGAGTCGGAAACGCCGGGTGGTCAGATCAGTACTAGTGGATACGGCGACAGGCTGGATTGCGTCGTCGTTTGGGTTATTGTATGATGTTCCTGTCACGGTAGCTTTACTGTAAATGACTACGGCAAGAGGGCGTAAACATGTGGGACATTGAGTTTAGGCCGGGCGCTGTGATGATGATCCGACCTTGGATTGGGTGAGCAACCTGGGCATCACAAACTTGCGTATTCAAACAACTAACATACAGTATAATGCCAATGAGCAGGAACGCAGCGAAAATGTGGAGTCCCTGAACAACAAAAAAATCACCGATAGTCTTCATTTCGCCATGTTAAACGGTCTACGTCAACATGGCTCGAGACTGATAACACGAATAATAACCTCTGAACTCTGCTAAAAGTGCGAATTATACGTATCCTATACAGTATCCCTAATCCCTGACCTTACGCAATGCTTCGATTATGAAACCGTCGCAGACGGCCGCTGTAGCACAACGTTGGCAATTTCTACGTACCGTACACATGGTTGATTTGAGTGAGAGGGAACCTTGGGGCTGTGCGCTCACCTCGGGGTGTCAAATTGTCGTGACCAGGGACTGAGCGTTTCAGCGACCGCCACTTCCGCCGGAGTTGATACGAAGACCACCGGTTCCAACCGGGGTCGGGAAACTTGCTCCAGATTATCTCACTCTCGTCCTGAACGGAGAGCGACGCGACCCTGCAGGGATCACAACGTTTTTCGATCTCAGAGGCTTGTCCCCTTATCTGCTACCGCAACGATGATCACCTACTTGTGCATAAAGATGAATATGTCCATCCTTGACCATTCCAGTCGGGAGTGTTCATCGCGACCGTGCAACGATTGTACCCTGAGATGAGGGGTAGAAAGTTTACTCTCTTATCTTATCTTGGTAGATAGAGAGGGCACAACCGCACCATTTGTTACGGCATTGCTGACCGTTCCGCTTGTGTCCCATCCGCGCCGCGACATCCGCCCAGGATATCCCTGTCGTGTTGCCTCTCTTTGAGATCATCGACCTTACGATCGTGGTCAGCTCCTGAACCTCCTCTGGAGACCAGGCACCTATTTCCGTATGTTAACAGAGAGACGGGACGCCATGCATGTGGCAAGTTTCACCTCTCCGTCGCTCGCTGCGATGTGCGAGGTGGTTGCGGTACCGATCCCGGCAGTTGGCAGGGGATCGCCCAATGCGTTTGGATATCGCGTCCCACGAGTGACCGAGTTCTCGAATGGCCCTGGAGATTGTCAAAACGGTCGCTTCGAGTGAGTAGACACACATACTTTTCTAGCCCCTCGTCTTCATGATCTGACCATCGCCCCTGATTAGCTGTGCGCTCCCAAGCGCGCCGAACGTGAACAAAGACATTCTTTATAGGTCGCATAGCAACCGATCGTGCTACCAAGGCCGATTGAGGGCTCACTGGAGTGCTAAGAAGCCAAATGACTACCCACCAACATCGTGCCAGAACGTACCACCCTTCTGCTTTGTGAAAATTAGCTTATACATATCATCTTCGGTAAGCGCGTGGTCCTGTAAGGCGCAAGTAACGCAGTGAGGCACTAGTCAATAACACTGAGAAAGCACTTGCAACACGATATCGCTCTATAGCATCCTTGATGCTCTGCTCCTCGCTGATCGAGAACGGGCCCTTTTTGTACACAAGACCTGGAACGCATATGTCTCAAAGATTCGAGGATCGCGCGTGATAAGTCAGAAGCGTACCTTCTGACTCGCCTAGCTCCGCGAGCTTCTTGTGGTCATACCACTTGGTTGCCAGAAGCTTCGCGTGTTCCTCATTCCAAGGTGTCATCGATGGCGAATATGCTCCCTAAATTTCCACGTGGAAAAACTATCTTCTACGACAAGAAGGAATAGGACATACAGCCGCGGGGCCCTGCTCCACGTTCGCATCTTTGTACAATGTCAAGAGAGGCCTGGCGAGAGTCATCAGTGGGCATTACTTTATCATGATAGATAGATTATGATGAGATATAAAGGCGGGGGACGAACAATAAGATAGGGAAAACAATATATTGTAGACGTCAGCGTGGTAGTACGTCGCTTTGCGCATTGGAGGTGCCGTCGGTGGCATACAATTGACCTCCTGCCAAAATGCGATGCCTCGAGCGGGCCCTGGCGACGGTCGAAAGCGCCCGTCGGTGGTTGACAATGACAAGAGACCACATGTGACCGTCAGAGACTCGGTCACGTCTAGATGTATGCGTCGGCTTATTACAAAGTGATCTCACAACAACGCCACAAGTTGCTAATTTGGTCCTCACCTGATGCCTAGGAATATCATCCATTCCGACGTCTCGGTCGACCCGGAGAGCGAGTCCGAGGCGCTTTCTATCGCTCCCGAGGCCGAGGATGAGCCGGAGGAAGAAGAGGAGGCCGAGGAAGAGGGAGAAGGCGAAGACGAGGATGGAGATGGCGATGAACGCGAGGAAGGTGACGAAGGGGAGGAGGTGGAGGAGGAAGGTGAAGAGGCTGACGAGCCCGAGGAGGAAGATGAGGAGGAAGAGGCCGCCGACGACGGGGACGGCGACGCGGTGCGGGAGGTGCGTGGCGCATACAGTCGTTCAGTTCACCGTCGCACCTCGACAATTAACGCTTTTCCAACAGTCCGACCTGGATGAACTCTCTTCGCCCTCAGTCTCCCCTCCACCAGCGCAGACTACGCCTTTGCGCTCGTCGCGGCTCAAAATCACGCTCAAGCTGCCCGCCCAAACTCAGAAGCCCTCTCGCGCGCCCCGCGCCGTTCACAAGGACAAAGACCTCGACAGCGACATCGAGTCGGAAGACGACGACGAAGACGACCATCCTCGTGACGGGAAGCGGCCGCTGACGACACGTCAAGCCGTGCTCGCAAGCGTCGTCGGGTCCTCTCACGTTTCGCTGGGTGCGTCCATGTTTGCTCATTCATTCTCGTCTCGTCTAACTATCCGGTCATTGGGTTCGATAGATGAAACATCACGCAAGAAGAAACAACTGAACGAGGCTGAAATCGCGCTGCGACGCGAGGAGACAGCGCGCAAACGAAAACACCTCTCCGAGAAGAAGCTAGAAGATGAAAAGGTGCGCGTGTAATCCCGCTCCCATATCCTTCTTCCGGTCTGATGTCTTGTACCTACCAGGCGGAGACAATCAACCGCCTCCTAAAGAAAAAATCTGGCACGCGAAATAGGCGCAACCAACTCGCCAGTGTAGAAGATCGCACACCGGCAACTCACACCGGTAACGGCACACCTGCAGAGGGTGAGGTCGACGAGGAAGAGAGCGGCGAGGTGGCAGCAGCGTTGGTGCCGGTAGTTGAGGTCGTCCCGACATGCTACCGGTGGATTTCGACTTTGAAACCTTCCCCCGATGCGCCTCCCGGGGACAAGATGTTCCTCTCGTTCTCCGTGCCCACCTCGTTGCTACCAGTGTCGCACCAGCCACCGCTCGACGGCGACGGGGATGCAGTAATGGTGGCATCACAGGAACAGCAACAACAGTCGAAACCACGAGCCCCAGCTGTCTGTGATGTGGACGGATGCACGGCAACGAGGAAGTATAAGCTTGTTCGTGATTGGGAGCGCGGTGCTTGCGGAATGGAACACCTGCACCTTTTGGAGCGGCGGCTAGGAGCGGTCGCAGTCTAGGATCTCGAGCTACGATTAGCTCCTTGGTGGGCTTGGTTGATGTTTCGTTGGAGTATCTACGGTTGCATTACTCCGCGGTCTATCATAGGTGCTCATTTTGTGGGGGCTGCGCGCCCAATATAAACTTTCGACGCTGATATGCGTTGTGTGCCACTCGTAGACCTGTCATTGTCCTTTCCATTAAGCCTCTTCGACGAGTCGTACGGAGCTTCACGGGGCCCTGATTACACCAGACATAAGAATTTTGAGGTTCATAGCTAAACTTTGAATGGACCACGCAACATCGGCGACAATGCCGCCTGAGAGCATACGGGACTCTAAGAATAGACCAGTCTACGTAGTACACAGAAGGACAACGTGCCTGTTTAAAAGTCAAGTTGTATAGGTAAGGTAAGGTGAAAGACAATGCACATATCCATAGGTTCACAAGGGAATCCAGGCCACTCTTCCAAACGGCGTGTCCGACCACCCCTGCTTCCCGCTGCTTTCATCGATGCGCACGCCGATTTCGAACAGCCCCGCACCATGTGTCTGCACGAACCGCAGTTCCGCCTCGTCGTCGACGTCAGCTACGCATAGGATCAGATGCGGATGCCACTTTGGCGTGACCTGGCCGGGTAGGTCAAGCAGCCACGCGCGCTCGCTCGGCGAAAGGTCAATCGGTTCCTCCCCTATGATCGCTGTCAGTTCGGTCAGGACTCCTGGGAATACGAGGGGCGAGGCGAGCACGCGGAGGTGCGCGATGCTCAGCGCGCCATTTGGATGTTCCGTGTTTGACGTTGGGCGAGTTGGTACCTGTTATGACAAAGTTACACAGGGCGAGCAAGTGCACCAGTAGTCATTCGTTTTTGAAAGTAACATTAATATTGCATCATCGCAAGTGAGAATGTGTCTCCCAGGGATGAACAAAACATATACGTACCCTCAACTCGCGCGGCGTCACATCACCGCAGAAGAACGGCAGGCGCGTGCCGCCCTCCTTCTCCGCCCAGCGCGCGGGCGGCGTGATCTCCCACCTGATCTCACGACCGTCTGGCCGTCTGCGGCCACCGGCGACTTCAGATGCGTACCGCGTGTTGCTCCCCGCTCCGCTCAGGCGGTCGTTCAGGAGGGTAGAGAGCGGGGGCATGGCGCGCGGCGCGCCAAGGAAGGAGAAGGCGACCCAGCCGTAGTCTTTGTTGGCCCACTGTTGATTGCGGCGCGCTTCGCGGGACGGGCTGGAGTGTGGGTAGTGCGACTCGGGGTGGGTGAAGGAGATCAGCTCGAGATATGAGCCATCGGGCATGACCTGGGCTTTTCCGGATCAAAAGCGTTTTGTCAAAGGGGTTGAGACGGGTATAGTATTAGGCTGGTTCTCACGATGAGTGAGTTGGCGGTAAGTCCATCCTCATGGGTGCCCCCAACGATGACACTGATTGGTATGTATCAGTGGATTCGCCGATACGTCGATGATGGAGAGGTACTAACTTGAATCCTAGTTGACGGAATTGTTCAGCAGTGTCGTGAAAGGTCCCGGGAGGGGTGAGATGGACGATATGGTCTAGAGTTTTCGTCGATGAAGATTGCGGCATCTGTAACCATCAATCGATTAATTGATCAAAGAAATTGAGTGAGGAGAGGAACCCGGGTGTCTCATGGGGTCAGTATTCCCACGATCTCATCGTCTCCTCAGAAGGGATATCATCCGCTTCACTGGTACCGTCTGTACGAGGGCCATAATCACACTCTCATTCAGAAACTAATACTTGCAAAGTCAAGATTCTTGCTCTCTAGCTTTCCGTGCCTCGATCATGGTAGGGACACAACTCAGGGCTCGGTCAGGTACATCATCCGTATATCGCACCCGCTCCAAAGCCCCGGTCATATTTCTAACGGATCGCGTAAACTCTTCAATCAGAATCAGTTTCAAATGAATCTACCTAAGGTCATCGGCGTACAACCCTGAGATTTGTCATTGACGTTGATCATTGCTCCACGGCAGGACAGAATCCGGGGTCAATCAGTATAATCAGACCGAGGTAGTAGATCGACTCATGTCGATAGCCCCCGAAGCACCTAAGCGCAGGCGTAGTTTTCGGCGAAAGTCACGTGTATCGTTGAATTGAACGGCAACTTGAAATCCGGTTGTTGCTTAGAAGACCTCATACACCACGCGTCATTTACAACTCCCACTTCAACTTCTGACGAGGAAGAGCTCGCCATGACGGTCCGTGCCACAGTTACTGATATGATTAACGGGGGACGATTGATCTCAATTTCATGGGCCTCAGTTGTTCTACAGGATGTCTCAAGCCACAGTTGGTCATGGGTACCCTCACACGCGGGTCTTGAGCGATGGCCCCACAGCAACCCCACCAAATATTGTCACTGCCTCTGTGGTTGCAATCTATGGGGTGGGTATTGCTGGACATGGGACTCAGACCCCGTGCCGTTTTCACATGACCATCCGTAGGGGTTTCTGCTCCCTCGAGCCGCCAATGGACGGCCTTGTTCTCCGTGCCTGGCTTCAGGATTCTGCTCATACTACTTCCCAATTTACTTTGGCACTTCGTGTTCATCTACTCCAAACTATTCTTGCCTGGCGCGCCATCGAACCCCAGCAGCCCGACAGAGTGCGGTGTGATTTGGTCCCCAAACGACAGGCCAGTCGGCTCCTACACTCTGAATAGAAGCAGGACTGGTCCGGGTTCCGGGATGTGTCCGGGCAATTCCTTGATAGATAGCATTAGGGCCAATCAGAGCCACTAGATCTCCTGACCTTGCCAAGATATCTCAGCTACAATGCACGTCTCCCATGGGGCCCGGTTATTGGTTTGAAATGCTCACCACGTCAAGTTTCTTTGTTTCGGTTGATATCGTAACCAGGGAATGTCTCGCGCGACCGAAGTTGCCCCGTTCAGTCGGAACTTGGGAGTAGCGTGCACTCAGGTGATCTCCCTTCTCCATAAATCAGCGAAAATGGCGATATGTTGCATTCGGGATAATATCAATACCAGTCATAGCGTCAGGCCTGACTTGGACTAGAGCTTTTGGTTACGATTCCACGACATGCATACTCTATTGTGGTGACCATCTCCGGTAAGTCTTGGAGCAGAGACACACCTCACGGTCGTGCGTTGCTACCGATATGCCTCGATAGGGCACCTAGTTCTGATCTCCGGCCATCGTATCTATTGATGATGGTGGTTGAAAACGTATTCAAAGTGCCGCGACACGGAACCCGCAGGGTCCAAGACGATCACATACAGAAAATACTTACCAGTACACACAATGTTGAACATTTTTTCGTCTTCAAGATGCGCTCGCACGGTCTATGTCGCAAGTGGACGATTACCACTTTACGCTTGATCTGCTAAGCCCCACTGCTAAGTCCCATGTACTGACGGCTCAAGCGAGCACAGTTTCCAACACATCAGAATACCAGACCAGTTTTCAAGCGCCATCCTTATTGCCAATACACGTGAGATGTACTTGGCTCTGAGTAGTTCACACCGAACCTTTCTGTGAGGCATACACGCCATCCCGACTGATCCACTTCGATGGGTGCCACCCTCTCTCCCCACTATTGACATAGGTTTCCTACATTACTGACAAGAACTGAACTGTTCGTCCCCCCGGTTCAGTGAGCATCGCGCATAATGAATCCATGTCAATGGAAAAGAACTGATCCGTTGTCATTCTGTACGTTGAAATATCGCCCCCCAACTTACACAAGCGTTTCTACTGTGGCTATTGCATGGCGCACTGCGGACCACTGGCACTTTCACTTTAGATCCAATCAAGGTATATGATTAGACGCCTGGCACGACTACGAATTATAGATAATCTCAGATCCAGAGACATTCGACTCAGTCATTTCATGAACCTTGTTCGTTGTATTCAAGACCGTGTCTGGGAGTACCATGCGCCGTCGAGGATGATGGGTTGCGCGTCCGGCTGGAAAGAGGCGGCGTTCGCGATCACCGATGAGACCCACCGGCCACTGTGAGGCGGCTTGCAACTAGCCATTTTAATAGTCCTTGAAACTTGAGGCCTGGCCCTACACGGAGTTCTGTACTCCAAGGTGAATAGTAATACATTAAAAAAAAACATAAGTGGCTACAAAGAGGGCAGCTTACCCAATCACTTTGTGGTTTCCCTTACATAAGCCACTTGCACGTGGATGGCGCCCGACTCGGAGCTTGCACTGGTTCGCCGATCACTCCGTGCGACTTGGAACTTTGGGGAGTTACTGTGGCTAATAGCCCAAATCATCGTTCTAAAAACTGGGTCATTTTGAGAATGATGGCACCACAGCGTACGTCCCAACCTGGAGCCTGCCTTCCCAAACCTTTCATTGTCTGTGGTGGGACAGTATCTTATTTTTTCTTCACAGTTTCTATTGATCAAGTCAATAAAGTTATCTCCAATACTGAGGATACCATTTCATCATTACCTCGATCTGATCCTCAGTTTCCTCCCTTGTTCGCACTTCTGGGCATTGCTAGGGTCATCCGCTACAGGTTGTCAGACGACGAGCAAGACCTTGACAGGTCAATCGCCCAACTAACTCATGCAGTATTCTTACCACTGCCCCCCTCGGTCGAAGGCAGTGTAAATCTCATACAGGCTTTCTTTTACCTCGCAGCAGCCCTCTTTCATGGCTCGCACAAGTTTCAGCAGCTCAGCACTCTCAAATATAGTGTCAAGTACCTTCGTTACCTTCGAGACAAATCATTTGAGGCCTTCGGCATCGAATACGATAGTGTCACAACGTTACTTGTGCGTTCTCTGGCTCTTCAGGTGGAATTGGAGTCCGGCGACTCTGGCCACGGGATGCACTTGCAGGACGTTGTTGAGGAAATGTCGACTCTCTGCTTCGAGCTCTTCACTTCGGATGTCGATGAGTCGCTACTGGAAACTGCCATCGTGGCATTCGCTACAGCTGTTGCCTTCTTTATGGCTTCATCGAATGAAATTTCAGAACCGACCATCACATGCTTGCGCGAGGCAAATAAGCGCCTACCAAATCTACATTCACTTTCCATTGTACTCTCCATGTCTCTTTTCACTCGCTTCTATTTGACGAAGTCAGACGATGACTACAAGGACGCGATGGCCACCTTGGACAGAATCATCGCTTCTCGTTCCCCTGCAGAAAACCCTGGAAAATATATGAGAGAGGCCTTGGATCAAGCTGCCGCCTTTGCAACGTTTCGGTCCAACAACGATGGGAACCCAGAGTATTTGGAGGACGCAATTTCTCGCTATCGTGCCTATCTTAGCAAAATCGCTCTCGATGATCCGGAGTATCCCACAGTTGCTCAGGCACTAGCAGATCTCGAGAAGACACGGTTTGAAGAGTTTGGTACCCAAGATGGTAGTCAACAAAGGCGCCCAGTGGTTGACGATCCTCCCTTATTCTCATACCTCACTGCGTCTCTTGCGAAATCAAGCACCGGAAAGTATCCATTAATGACGTTGGAGGATAGGGTTCAGCATTATGATGCTGTTTATTCCATGGGCGGTATCACTGATATAACAGATATCGGAGAGGCTGCTAAATATTGCCGAGTGCTACTGGCGTCGCTGCAAACCAGTCCCGAGGACCAACTGACATTTATGACTACTATCAAGATAGGCGACTTCTTCATCCTTGCGTTCAAACTGACCCATGACTCCGAGTATCTCAATGAATCAATTGCCATATTTCGTGGCATGGTTGAAATGCCCCGCGCACACTGGCTCCACTTTGACATCGTTACAGGGCTTATTTGGTCCTTATCCTTCCAGTTCCTGGTGTCCAAGGACAGAAAGGACCTTGATGAAATCATGCGATTATACTCCATCGCCGTCACCGACTCATACGCAAAGATATCCGACCGATTTCGGTTCTCGTGCCATTGGGCGCAATATGCGCGAGCTCACAAGCATCCGTCCATATCCACCGCATACGAGATTGCCGCCTCATTAATGCAAGATACTCTCACCTTCGCCCCTACCCTTGAAATACAACACTCCCGTCTTATCTCAATGCGCAATGAATATGAGAAGCTACCACTGGACTATGCATCGTATCTGGTGGACATAGGCCATCACGAGAAAGCCATTGAGACTCTGGAACAAGGAAGAGGCTTATTCTGGTCTGAGATGCGTGGCTTCCGGACTTCAATCGATCGACTCCGTGTAGTCGATTCCACTCTAGCGGGGAAATTCGCAGCCATCAATCGAGAACTTGAGGAATTAACAACCTCAGTCTCTCCAGATGCATGGAGGAATGACCTTAGAGTCGAGGGCCTCAGTGGGATGGACCCATTCAGCAACCTGGTGGCGAAACAACGAAAGCTTTTGGAGGATCGTAACAATATCATCAACGAGATCCAAGCGTTGCCAGGATTTGAGCGGTTCCTGATGGCGCCGTCATTTGACACTCTTCGTTCTGCTGCTGCACATGGGCCAGTCATCATCATTGTCCACACCAAGTCGCGTTCCCACATCATCATCCTTCTTCGTGATTCCCCTCCCTCCCTTATTCCCACAGCCGATGACTTCTACTCACGTGCAAACCAGATGAGGGACAAGCTACTTGACGCGCGGAGAAAGGGCCTTGATTCCGAGGAGTACGAAGATACCCTGAAATTTATCCTCGCAGAGCTCTATGATCTTGTCGGCCGACAAGTGATCGAACGGCTTCACTCGTTGAACGTGCCAGAGCAATCTCGCATTTGGTGGTGCCCAACGTCTGTGTTTTGCTCCCTTCCCCTCCACGCGATGGGTCCCATTCGAACCGACGGCCATCACAAACTGTACTTCCTAGACCTATATATTCCTTCATACACCCCAACCATCTCTGCACTCATCGAAGCCCGCAATCCTGGTGCAACGTCGTTCCAAGTTCCTGCGATTCTTCTTGTGACACAGCCTGATGACAAAATGCCAAATGCGTTGCAGGAGATGCGGGTTGTCCAGGCAATCACTACATCGGTGACGAGCCTTACCAGGGAAACGGCGACACCTAGTGCCACGCTGGAGCACCTCAGAGATCACCAGTTTTTACATATTTCGTGTCATGGGGAACTCAAGATAGGGAAGCCGTTCGACGCATCGTTCAAGCTCAATCAGGGAACACGGCTTACGTTACTCGACATCGTGCGATCTCAACTTCCCAATGCTGAATTCGCATTTCTCTCTGCTTGTCATAGTGCTGAGATCACGGAGGAAAGCATTGCAGACGAGGGATTGCACCTGACTGCTGCAGTTCAATACTGTGGATACCGAAGTGTAGTTGGGACAATGTGGGCAATGGCGGACATCGATGGGCCAGACCTCTCTGGGTACTTTTATCGGTCGGTGTTCTCGGATAGATGGAAAGGGATTCCGTATCACGAGAGAACCGCTGAGGCCCTTCTGGTCGCTGTGAGGAGGCTGAGAAGGAAGAAAAATATCACACTGGAACGTTGGGTGAATTTCGTCCATTACGGTGCATGATTTGGTTGGTGAGCTTTGTAAGTTCTTGTATAATTTTGGATCTAACCTTCGCTCATTTCAGACGGAGGCGGGTGCTAGACATGGCTCGATGGGTCCGCTATGTATGAGTTCAATGAGCTGTTTAACGTTGTAAGGTAGCTTCTCGCGTTAGCCTCGAAACTGCCTCAATCTCATCCTCCGCACCGCAGCGCCTACGACGATTTCTTCATTGCTACCTCTTTATTGTTATCCCTTTCCCTATTTTCTCCCTTTTCAAGTTACTGCCTCTCGCTACTTCACCTGTCCTCGCTGCTTTTGGTTTAGTGCACCATTTTTCACCTACGAGGATCAGCAGATACGAATATGATCCCCTCTGACCCCTCCTCTCAATCTCTCTTTCCTCCTCCGAACTCACGCGCGCAACAACCTACGCCCATGGCAATCGAAACATAAGAGCTGATCCAATCTGTACATGCGCGATCAATACAGATTAGAAGCTTATTCCAACAGAAGGGGATTGCAGAGCGTTCTCAGTGTCCCATAACATCGTCATGTTCCGTACTTAAGAGCACCCCTGAGCTTGCTGACCGGCCAGACACCGAGAAACTCTGGAACTTGTTGCGAAATGGACGCGGCTCAGTATCCAAAGAGAGACTGATCATTACTCGTCTAACCTGTTGCGAAATGGACGCGGGTAGACGACAACTTATGAGCGGCGTACTATGTACAGTAAACGGGGAGTACTAACCTCAGTATCCAAAAGAGAGACTGAGGTTAGGCTCGTAGGTGTATCTACCTGCTCAACGAATGCCAAAAGTCCGAGTAGAGTAAAGAAGAGGTGTCGACATAGCTAAAAGGGAAGCCTAATCGTGAAGTGAAAGAGGAGGAATTAATCGAGAAGGCATAGGGCCGAAGTTTCTAATCGAACAGTCACCCGACGGGGCTGAATCTCAGAACTCTTCGAGTTGAAGATACTGTACTCAGAAACCAGAGTTTGATTGAGTCCAACACCCACGCTTTGTTCCTTCTACCTGACTTGATGGCACCAATTCCACCCGATTAGAGCCTCGGTGACAGGCGCCACCTCCTGCACCGTGATACCTCTATCTCGACTCATCCGGCCATGTCCTGCAGAAGCTTGTAGAAACACCCTAGAAAGTCTTCACTCCTTGTAGTGCGGTCGGATGCTCACTTCTACAGGAACAGTAATCTAGTCCGTGCGGTGTCTAAGTGTGAAAGCTGTTACCATCCTAAGGAGTACGACACCGAAGGACCCCTCCACGGCATTTGCCCTATATGGCGCTCTATCGAGGACGGAACCAGGAGGACTATGCTACGCATCGCTTTAGCTCGTGGGAGGGAACCAGGATTCAAGGACCTCACGTTACTTGACAATGCCTGTTTCCGACGTGACCTGGAGTGGCTGGCGTGAGCGCCGTGACCTCCAGACGGGTGGGAGGCCTACCAGACGCTGGTATTCGAGCGGCGACTCGGAGTGCTTCGTCAATGCTACAGGTTGCGGCGGGAGAGTTGTTGGCGGCACGTTTGGTTCTTTTGCGATTGACACGCGCAGGTTTGAGAGGTGGGTCAGGCTGAGGTGGCCACCCTGGGAAAGTTGAAGTCCTTGTTCGGTGTTGCCGTTTACGAGCAAGCAGCTAGGTCTATATCCTCCGGGGACCCTCAAGTCCTGGCGAGCAGAACCCCAGTGGGTGTTGAGACAGAACTATAAGGGATATTTACTGGCTGAACTGAACATATTTACCGTCAGCAACTTCGAGTAACGTCAGCGGAGCTGGAATGTCACGTGCTCTTATTTTCTAACAAACGCAGCGTCGCATTGTTTTCTTGGAGCACTCCATACCCATTCTCGCATGCCGGTGCGGACCCACTGGGGAAGCGTGGCGCTTTACTCTTATTTCTCATTTTTAAAAAGGCCAGCGCTCTTGTTTCAGTTGAGCCTGAGTGGGGGGGATTCCGGGAGCCGGGTCTGTGCTTGGATCTTTGTTTTCTCTCGTTAACAGAAAGCCATTGAACCATCACTTCTTGCGACCATTATGTGAGTACTATCTCCACACGTGGCGCCGTTACGGTCTCATTGAGCTTTGAAATTGAGATTGACCTACCTTCTCCGTGGCTGTGTGGACGTTGAGGGCGGCCAGTCACGCCACTTCTCTGTGGCACCTGAAATGCACGCTTGTCCATGCTTCCCCTCATTCGCGCGTTCACATTCGCTGCGATCATCCGGCATTCCCTTTCACGATGTGGCTAGCTAGGTCACAAATTACGTGCCTTGACTCCCTAAACGATGATTTCCGGACTCATTATCTGCCGACTCGGAGGGTATATAACACATTACCGGATTACTACGAGACAGCCAGACGGCCTCCACCACATCATTTAAAACCTCTTGGAAGAGTAAATGATGATTCGAGAATTTCAAGTACCCAACGGCATGGACTGCCATGGGTTTAACCTCGAGACCGACGCTATCATCGACTCCAACAGAAGTTGGAGGCACTCTATTTCAGGTTCAGTTGGATTTCCCTGTGCGTGTTTCTCATCAGGAGTCTATTCCTACAACCTATCATGTCTCGGACTGCAGTATCTGCCAAATGCGCCGTCGACCCATTCTCGCTGGACCACGCCTTTGCGGACTGTGACATGCCCCTGTCGAACAGGCTGAGCAAGAGATGGTGCTGGAAACATCTTGATGACGTCCTCCGCGCCCAGTGTAGGTGTGGCCCAGATCCAACCCACGAACAAGGAAGCCCAAGCACAGGACTGCCCAACCGTGTTGTTGCTACGCAGTTCGAGTTCGAGGTCATCGTCAACCACCTGTTGGCGCTTCACGATCCTGCCGGAACTCCCGAGCACATCGAGCTGCCTATCCATGACTTGCGACTTATCATCTCCGGCTTCCGCTGGGTGGCCAACAGCTCTGTGGGCACCTTCAGGAGCGAGGCAAGCGACTTTGACGCAGATGACGTCGCGTCTTTCGCGCTGCTCGATACGCTCACGCGCTGGCTGCCGCACTGGCGGGGTGGCATTTTGCTGGTGCACACCAATGACGGCTGCATCGTGCGAGGCATCTTAAGAATGTACTCGGGATCGTGGGCTATCGTTCAAGCGCTCTGCGCGCAATACGGTGTTCAGCTACGAGCGAGGATGGTCGAGCATCCGGATATCGTTGTACGTCTGCGAAGTGGCTGTAGGACGTCGTCTTCGAAAGCACTGCGCAACCTAGACGTCGTCAATGCGGCCATAAAATTGCTGGCGGTGTCTGGACCACGAGACAACACGGCGTATCGGAAAATAGTGAAACACCTCACGGAGTAAAGCGTGGTTCGACGGAACAGGCGCACCGGGCAGGTCCTGTGGTTGTCTATTGTTCTTGTCTACGTTACTCGTTTTAAATTGCAATAACGAATCAAGTTTTTGAACACCGGGATTAGAATTCATCCCGGGATTGGCAGATTCTGCTTCAATTGATCGGGCGTCGTATTTCTGATCTTCACCCGCTTTTGGTTCCGGTTTCCGAAAGAAAGGTGGCGAAGGGTGTTTTTTTAATTATCCGACGCCGGTCTCCCAACTCGTCCTGCATTCCATCAGGCGAAATCTCACGAACGGAGGGCACAAGGCCGAGGCAAGTGGTGGGTCTGCGCCTTGATGTGGCGATGACTATATGGTATTACACGGCAAGTTTTACGAGGACAGCGACCAGAATGCATTGCGCTTCGAATACACTGGTCCTACAGTGTAAGTTGGCAGGGAGATTTGCACTGGCTACTCCTTCCTCAAATATCGGCCATTTCTCATGAAAATAAGTGCCTCGCGATTGCGTCGATATGTACAATAAAACTGGTTCGTTATTTTTTTGCGCCCATGTTTGAGCATCATCAAAAATTGAAATGAAATTGAAATAGACACTTTACCACGCTTAAATATACAGTTTCCCACGCTTAGAATCACTATACGCCTATGGAAAAAGGATTTGAAGTGTCCTTGGCAACAATAATATCATTGGGGAGGCCGTCCCTCCTGTACTTCTAATTTGCAAACGCAGCCTGGCATGTCAACCCTTTTATGGAAGGTTGCATCATTCTTGCCAACTGTATATGCACGCGTGTGAGAATAGCAGTGTTGAATAGCCAAGCAGAATGCCTTGTATCTAGATCTGCACTTTTTTGTTTTACATTGCGGCATACTTTCCCTCTTAGAATTCGACCGCTCGGTCGGGCGCTTAATATTTTATGTTCCCACGGACAGGTCGGAATGTGCCGACATACACTGTAGTCAATCATTCAGCTCAGCTACTTCCCCAAACCATTGTCGTGTCGAAGCCCGGCGTTCAGACAGGGATAGGTGGGCGCTAAGTTGTAGCGCTCAGTTCTGATCATCAAATCTGCCGGTGTGTTGCAGTATCATATCTCCTAAAGCCCACGGATCAAAACTGAACTCAAAGACATAGAAGACCTAAAGTGTATTTCGCTCCTCTAATGGAACAAGGAAGGTTTGAAGAGACTGTCTGAGGGAAAGTTGTGTCAAGTCATGAAAACCGTCTTACAGTCAATCGTTGGTATCAGTCAAAAAAAAGTTAGGAATCATGACGTGTGACATTCAAGTGTAACCAGATTTCAGTTCCCCGTCCAGGTGAGCTCGGTTGTTCCAACTGTCACCGTCACGGTGACGCTACCAAATTGGCTCAACGGCTCAACAATACGCAGCGCACTGAATCCGAGGCGTCTTTTGAAATATTGGGTCCGAGGCGCCTTATCATAGATAGGCGCTCAGTCGCAATTCAATCACTTTAGCTATATGAAATACTCAACTCCGGAGCTTCAAGACCGGCTGACGTAGCCATCAGAACGCGTGTGCGACTAGGTTCAGCCCTTTTTGCTCTGGTCCATGGATCTGTGGCAAACTAGCTGGGTCTGGGATCCTAGAGCTCATACTCGACGTTTTAGGCTCATTTAAAAATCTGACTCGCCATGGTTCCCTCTTAAAGTCTTCAATTGTCCCCTCTGCGAACGCCTAACTCAAACATGTTGTTCTCTCTCATCACCGTGGCTGACTCTCTTGTCGTCTTCACATTTATTTACCTCATCCTTGCTTTCCGTGACCACGAAAGGCGAAAAGGACTCCCTTATCCTCCAGGGCCGTCCTGTTGGCCAGTGATTGGGAATTTGTTCGATGTCCCAAAGCTGTCGCCCTGGGTTGCATATGCGGATATGTCTAAGAAACACGGTGAGGCATGCCCTTCTTTTGGCGTTGCATCTCTTAACCGAGATTTCCAGGAGATATCATATGCTTTCGCGTCTTTGGTCAGGTCATAGTAGTACTGTGCTCATTGACAGCGATCAAGGAATTGCTCGAAAAGCGCGGCGAGTTGTACGCAGACAGGCCACGCGTTCCGGTTTTCGAGATGTGCGTTTCCACCCTCCCCTCTTGAACCATCTCTTAAGCACCTCACGCCAGAATGGAGATGGATTGGACAATACCCATTGCGCGGAAAGGGGAAAAGTGGCGCAAGAACCGAACGTTATTAGATCGCGCCCTCAGACCAGGCGTGGCAACCTCGCATCGGCGCGTGATCGAAGAAAAGACCCGTGCATTCCTCGGCCAACTCCTTGCATCTCCAAAGGATTTCCGTGAACACATCGACCTGTTCGTGACGTCATCGTTTTAGTCAACTACCTATTAACGTGTATTCAGTCTCCAAGGGAGAATTATCATGTCGCTGACCTACGGCTATGAGCTGAAAGAGAACGACAATATCCTCGTACCGGCGCGCAAGACCGGTGAATTCATGTCACAGCTAGCTGTGCCCGGAGCGGCGCTTGTGAATCACCTCCCATTTTGTACGGGTTCTATCTTTCACTATCAATCAATTGTTTCATGGTTATCTTTCAGTGCGATACACCCCTTCATGGATCCCTTTGTTCAAATATGAACCCATGGCAGGGATATGCAGGGAGTTAGGTAAGAAGATGATAAACGAACCAATTGAGTTCGTAAAGGATGCCATGGTTTGTAATGATAGCATTCTCCAAATGCGTCCCGACTAATAAGACCATAGCGAGAGGGTACTGCTGTCGCGTCACTGGCAAGCGAGCAACTCGAGAAGGTAGAGAAATTGAGTGGTCCCGAACGTGAAATGGCGGAGCAGTCGATCAAAGAAACTCTGGGATCTCTGTTCCAAGGTACGTCGCAGTCACTATGAAGAAACGAGACTAATTTTAGGTATTAGCCGGTTCAGACACAGTACATGCTCTTCTCGCTCCCATGACCCGAGACTACTGACGCCGAGTATTTAGACCGTATCATACATGTCATCTCTGTTCATGGCCCTCGCCCTCTATCCAGAGGCCCAGAAGCGGGCACAATTGGAGCTCGATTCTGTCCTCTCAAGAGACAGATTGCCAACGTTTGAGGACAAGCCCCGTCTTCCCTACATTGAAGCGATTTGCAGAGAGCTGATAAGGTGGCAGATGGTAACGCCGATGGGTACATTCTCTTGCCCATAACAGTGTGAGCCAAGGGCACTAACTAGTTTCACAGGTGTTCCTCACGCATCCACTGAGGACGACGTCTACAGAGGCCTCTTCATTCCAAAAGGTTCGATACGTTGTTTGGTTGTGTGCTGTGGAGCCTCATGCTGATTCGTCCACCGGTAGGGTCTTTGGTGATGGCCAACGCATGGTTGGTGGAAAGCAATACAATCTCTTCCTGGAATCCTCCTGACATGACTTCCTAGGGCGGTCCTGCATAACCCGGACCTATATCCTGAACCGGAGACATTCAAGCCTGAACGCTTCCTCAACGAGAACGGAACGATCAGGGACGACCCAACACTTGCACTTGCGTTTGGGGTTGGCCGGCGAATCTGTCCCGGGCGCCACCTGGTCGATTCGACACTCTTTTTCTTCGTATCTTCTGTGTTGTCCGTGTTTCACGTAACAAAGGCGAAAGACGAGGGTGGCCATGACATTCCCATCAAGATCGAGAAGTTGGTCGAAGGGCAGATTACACTGTGAGTAAACCGAACCAAAGAGAGCTACCGGAGTCTAATCGAGCACGTAACCGAAGTCAGCCACCAAAGTTTCGATGTTCCATCAACCCAAGAGACAACGTGGCGGAGGATTTGATCAAAGCGAGTGCTTGGATTTGAGGTCTGTCGTTTCAAGCCTCCTAGATGAGTGCATTTCGTAATTGTCCGGTGCCTGAGCGCCTCCCGGAGAGCGGCCAGTTCGGACATATCCACATAAGATTTGTAATATATAATAGAGACAAATTACTAGCCAAGTCATCCATCGGACATCACACGGCAAACCCGTCTGTGGTGCAACAGCACACGAAATATGTCACTGCATTTTACAATGTATCCCAATCCATGATTGAAAAACCTGGCCAATCAAGTTGCAGTATTTTCAGGATTTGAAGAAATATATTGCAAGATGCCCGCAGTGCATACCCACGATGGAACAATAAGAGAAATAGAATACGAAACAAGGATACGAACTAGGTTATGGCCGTGTGGATCGCGCGCGGCGCAGGGGAATGTGGCGTTGACCCTCTAGCGCGACAAGCCCGCGTTTCGGGCGCCGCTAGACAAAAGTATGACGTTCCGCTTGTAGCGTCTCGTTGACCAGCTGCCTACCTTCCGCGGCGACGCACGTTATCGTCTGCTTCATCGGTCTGGTTCAACGCGTTATATGGAAATATAAGTGCGGCCATAAAATCCCTACCGTGGTTGTAAATTCGAATCGAGGATGCCGCTTGTAAAAAATATGACACCATCGGGCCGACTGTGCGAGATCTCGATGTCTGCGTCAATTTTTAGATATCAAGTTATATGAGATACTGTATGGATCGCGAGGGATTCAAGTTCGCCCGTTGAACGGTTTGTTATCCCCGTTGGGGATATCTGGCCGTGAGTTTCCCGTACGTCCAGACGTAAGTACACCAATACAGGAACGAGCGCCTCAACCAGGAAAACTGCAGCCAATTGTGCTATAGGTAGTGATTCTGAAACACTCATCCAGCTTCCGTCGTCGCGCGCAGCACTCATTTTTCAGTCCTAACGCGTGAAAGTGACGTTATGGCCCATGATAGGGGCAGAAATATCATCAGGTGTCAAACTAGGTCGCCGAAGGAACTCGGTGAAGGTGCATGACCAATCACGATATCTGGGTCACCTAGACCAGGCCAGACGAGGGGAGGCGGGTTCATAGCACTCCAGACAGAAACCAGACTGCCGGGAATGGGACGGCAACTCGCAATACTGACGCGACGTCTGGAATCAGGAAATCCACAAACATGGTGCCTGCTTAGGGATACTTCGTACCTGAGATGCATGAGTAATGTGGCGGCTGCGGTCCTGTGGCTGTGCTCGCCGCTCAGGCTGCGCGCCCGCGGCGCTGACAGCATGAACAACCTTCTTGAGATTGTTACAGAGCGGCATTCGATGAAACAGTTCAGAAGACGCGGCATGTCGTAGCTCTGCAATGACACAGGTGATATAACGAACGGGCTAACGTAAGGCGCTAGAGGATTTCGAACGTGTCGCCGTGCTGGGTGAGTTCCTAGAATGTAGGCGACCTCCAGTAGAACGATTCAAAGACAATACAGAACCACGGTGAGCTATAGAACTGAAACGGCCGTGATGACTTCGGCCTCACTTCGCAGGACCAACGGGCTGCTGTCGTCGATTCAGGGGTATGACAGACGCATAGCTGACTCAAGCCGAGTCGCTCACTTCGATACTGTAATGTCCGCTGGATTACCAGTAGAGCCCATGTCAGGGAGAGTTTAGAGCATCACCCAGGGCACAGCAG
>Ga0209488_10001489_pt1 | contig 20041 bp, 20 predicted proteins | sample Rivendell_Oct201_8_FD_188349 | JGI IMG/M metagenome (GOLD analysis project Ga0209488, IMG submission 188349) | Vadose zone soil microbial communities from the Eel River Critical Zone Observatory, Northern California, USA -... | ecosystem: Environmental > Terrestrial > Soil > Vadose zone >...
GCTGCTGAAACGTGATCGAGCGGACCAGCGCACCGAAGTGTCCGTCCGGGTCGCCGGGCCGGTAGCCGATCGGCCCGACGAGCCTGACGAGATGGGCGAGGACGGGGTCCCGTCGGGCCGCCTCCTCGGTGGCGGCAGTCAGCGAGGTCCGGCTCATCAGAGCACCAGTTCCTCCTCACCATCCGTCCGCGCCCCAACGGAGACGGGCTCGCCCGCCATCTCACCGACGGCTTCGCCGGGTCTCGTTCGGGTCCGGCGCATGCTGATCTCGACGACGTCGTGGGCGAGGAAGAGCTCGAGTGTCCAGTCGATCGCGACCCGAAGGCGGCGATCCCAGCTCGGCAGGCGTAACAGGTAGTAGCCCCGCCACAGCAACCAGGCGAGCAGTCCCGAGACCTTGATCCCGAGAACCTCGCCGACGCCCTTGAACCGGCCAAGCGAAACGAGCATTCCCTGCTGACCGTAGTGGAACGGCTTCGGCTGACCACCGTCGAGCACGGCGAGGACGTTGCGTGCGGCGTGGGGGCCCTCGCGCACAGCATGCTGCGCCGTCGCGGGCATCGGCCGGCCCGTCTGCGGATCGAGGATCGACGCGCAATCGCCCAGAGCCCAGACGCGGTCGAAGCCGGGGACGGCGAACGTCGCGTCCGGCCGGATCCAGCCGCCCGGATCCGTGGCGCTGCCGAGGCGGGCGACGACCGGATGCGGCGCGTTGCCGACCGTGCTGACGACGGTCGCGGTCAGAATCGCGGTGCCGTCATCGAGCTCGACTCGGTCCGGCTCGACGCGCACGAGTCGCCGCTTCAGGATGAGCCTCACCCCGGCCCGGGCCAGCTTCTTGTTTGCATAGCGACCCAGCCGCTCCCCGAACTCCGAGAGCACGTGCTCCCGACTGTGGACGAGGACGACCTCCGGGGCCGGGAGGGCGACGAAGGTCCGCCGGGCCGTGTGAACGAGGTCGGCGAGCTCCGCCGCGACCTCGACGCCGGTCGATCCGCCACCAACGACGACGAACCGCAGGAGGGCCTGCCGCCGGTCCGGGTCCTGCTCGCTGGCGGCCTCCTCCAGCATCGACAGGGCTCGGTTGCGGAGGTAGAACGCATCACCAAGGCTCCTGACACCCAGCGCGTTGTCGGCCATGCCGGGCACCGCGCCGAAGTCGGTCACGCTCCCGAGCGCAACGACCAGCGCGTCGTAGTCGACCGTGAAACGCGCACCGCTCTGCCGTCGGCGGACGTGGACGTGACGGCCGACGGTGTCGATGTCCTCGACGTACCCGACTTCGACATCGACGCCCTTGAGCATCCGTCGCAGAGGGACGACCACGTGGGTGGTCTCGATTGCGCCCGAGATGATGTCCGCAAGGAGCGGCTGAAAGACGAAGTAGTTGTCGCGACTGACGAGGGTCACCGAAACCGGTCCGCGAGACCCGGAGTGGTCGGCGGCGGGCCCCGGTCGACCCTCAAGGGCCAGCCGGTGGTCGGCGCCCAGTCGTTTCGACAGTTCCTGCGCAGTGGAAACACCAGCGAAACCACCGCCAAGGATCACGATCCGCTGGGGTCCCGGCGAGCGCGATGTCCGGGGGAGCGACTGGTTCATGCCCGAAGCCGCGTTCATGGTCCGAGATCTTCCCGCGTCGCGCCCTCGACGTCCACCTCGTGGTCGAAGATGGGATCGCCAAGGTGCTTCCGATGTTTGGCCGGACCCGAGCCTCAGGGAGCTGCGGGTCCGGACCTGGGCGGTGAAGTCTCAGGCGGTTGCGCTGGCCGGGCTCTCGGTCGCTGCAGCGCGCGTGGATTTTAGCCACCTATCGACGCTGTACGGCCATGGTCGGGGAATACCGAGGAACATGACCGCACTGCCGAGCATGATCACGTTGCCCTGGAAGTTGTGGAGTTCGAGGATCTGGTTGAGGCCGGTGAGTGCCCAGAAGTTGTGCATCATGAGCGTCACCGGGATGAGAAACGCCACGATCGCCAGGACCCCGAGCGGCGGTCGGAAGCCAATGAGGATGCTGATTGCACCGGCCAGGAGTATCAAGCTGGCGAGCGTCACCAGCGCCGTGGGTGCAAGAACTCCCTTTGAAGCGGCGTAGCCCGACTTGGCGTCGAGCTCGAGAAGGTTGTCCGCGGCTGCCCATAGGAACACGCCGCCGACGATCACCCGGCCGATCAACAGGGCCACACCATCGTAGGTTCGGGAAGACATGGCTTGCTACCCCTCCTGCGTGCGTGGGCGCGGACGGTGGAACGACCCCCCGGCACCGTCTCGTCACCCGTGGGTCCCCAATCCGGCGAGGGCTCCGCGTCACTCGGTCGGGCGACCCTGATGCCCGCTCCGCTCGCGTGCCGCCCCTGAGCAGCGCACTCTCTGCTGAGTCGTCGTCGTGCCGCGGAGTCTGAACCTCCGGCATGAGAGAGGCTATATACACGCGGACTCTGGCAAGGTCGTCCATTTGACCGTGGACAACGCCGCCTGAACCTGGGGTACATCAGGGCCCACCGGTCGGGTTGGGCGTACGAGTCCTCAGCCCGTCATGAACAGGCGCAGCTCGATTCCGAGGAGGACGACCGCGGCAACGACCAGCCAGCCGTCACCGCGAGACGCCGCTCCACGCGCGAGGCCACGGCCGCGCCGGCTGAGCCAAACGCCACCGGGCAGCGTGACGAGCGCGGCGGGACCGTAGAGCAGGTGAAGCGCGTCGGCCGGTCGGGAGCCACCTGCGAGAAGGAACGACCCAGCGATCCCGTTGGCCGCAATCAGCCCGACGACGAGCAGGACGAGACGGTCGACCGCGAACCGGTGATCGACTCGGCCCTCCGAGCGTCGTGCCGAAATCACCGACCACAGGCTGGCCAACAGGGTGGCGATCGTCGCGGCGATCACGACGCCGGCCAGGAACTGGTGGGCATCTGTCATGTTCGGACCCGCGTGACTTGATCCGGCGGTCGTAGCATACGCATGGCGAACAGCAGCAATGCCGTCGGTCAAGAGCCGATCTGGAGCAACGTCTTGGTGGTGTTCGATCGTCGTGCCGTTGGCGGAATCGCGGCCCTGGTCGTGATCGCCGCGATCGGCTGGCTCGTGACGTCAGGTCCGTTGGCGGCAGGCGCGCTGCCGACAGGACCGAGTGTGGCCGCGGTTGGACCCGGTGGTCAGGTATCCGGCCCGCCCGGCAAGGTCATCTACGACTCGAGCTGCGCTGCCTGCCACGGGATGCAGGGCGAGGGAACGTCAAACGGTCCGGCCCTGACCGACAGCGGCGCCGCATCGGCCGATTTCATGCTGCGAACCGGCCGGATGCCGCTGTCGGCGCCGGGCCAACCGGTGACCCGCGGCCGGCCGGCCTTCAGCGACGCGGATATCCAGGCGCTCGTCGCGTACGTCGCCTCGCTCGGCACTGGGCCGCCGATCCCGGGCGTCCAGGTCAACGACACCTCCGACCTTGCGGCCGGCAGGGCGGCCTACATCGCCAACTGTGCCGCCTGTCACGGCGCCGGCGGCAGCGGCGATGCCGTCGGTGGCGGGTTCGTCGCCCCGCCGCTCCTCGATACCGCCCCGACCCAGGTCGGCGAGGCGATCCGGATCGGTCCCGGGGTGATGCCCGTCTTCGACCCTCGCCAGATCTCCGACAAGGATCTCTCCTCGATCGCCGCCTACCTCGCGTCCCTCCGCGAACGATCGTCTCCCGGTGGAATTTCGGTCGGCGGCGTGGGACCCGTCGCCGAGGGCTACATCGCCTGGCTCCTCTATCTCACCGCGTTTCTCCTCGTCGTCCGCTGGATCGAGCGGCGCCGGCAGCGGAGCGACCGACCGGGATGAGCGAGCAGCGGGTCCGCCAGCCATCCACCCGGTCACGGATGGAATTGGTCGTTGCCGCCCTCTTCGGGATCACCGCCCTGTGCGGTGTCGGCCTCCTCGTCGTCTACATCCTCGGCGGCCAGACCCAGGTCGAGGGGATCCTGCTGGCGATCGCTCTCGGCAGTCTCGGCATCGGCGTGGTCATCTGGGCCCAGGACCTGATGATCACGCCCGTCGTCGTCGAGGAGCGGGGCTCCCCCGCCTCGGCGCCGGACGCCGCCGAGGAGCTCGAGGCGACGATCGAGGAGGAAGAGGGCTTCACGCGCCGACGGCTGCTCGTCGGGATGTTGCTGGCCGCGTTCGCCGGGCTCGCGGCAGCCCTCGCCGTGCCGGCGCTCTCGCTCGGACCGGCGCCCGGCCGGGAGCTGTTCACGACGGGCTGGCGCAGTGGCAAACGACTGGTCGATGCCAGCGGGACGCCGATCCGGGCCGCCGATATCGCCGTCGACGGCATCGTGACAGTCTTCCCCGACGGCGACGCAGGCTCGGCCGACAGCCAGACCCTCCTGATCCGCGTTCCACCGGAGCTCCTGAAGCTGGATCCGTCGCGAGCGGCCTGGGCCCCCGAGGGCTATGTCGCCTATTCGAAGATCTGCACCCACGCCGGCTGCCCGGTCGGGCTCTACCGCGCGGCGGAGCGCATGCTCATCTGCCCCTGCCATCAATCGACATTCGACGTCTTGACCGGTGCCAAGCCGGTGTTCGGACCGGCCGGTCGACCGCTGCCGCAGCTGCCGATCCACCTCGATCCCGACGGCACGTTCGTCGCTGACGGCGACTTTCCCGAGCCGGTGGGCCCAAGCTTCTGGAACATGACGTCGTGACCGGATTGATCCGGCCGTGAAGAGCCCGTCCGAGGTCGCTGCCGACCGTCAGGGCCGGGCCGGGGCGACGGAGCTCGATCGCCTGGTCGCCTGGCTCGATGAGCGGACCGGGATGGCCGGCGTCGCCCGGCATGCGCTGCGCAAGGTATTCCCCGATCACTGGTCATTCCTGCTCGGCGAGGTTGCCCTGTTCTGCTACGTCGTCCTCGTCGCGACCGGCGTCTTCCTGACCTTCTTCTTTGCCGCCGACACGCGCCCGGTCACGTACGACGGGCCCTACGCGCCGATGCGCGGGGCGCAGGTCTCGGCGGCCTTCGACTCAGTGATGCGCCTGTCGTTCGAGGTCCGGGCCGGGCTGCTCATGCGCCAGATCCACCACTGGGCCGCCCTGGTCTTCGTCGCGGCGATCGTCGTCCACGTCAGCAGGATCTTTTTCACCGGGGCGTTCCGCCGGCCGCGAGAGATCAACTGGCTGATCGGGGTCGGGATCCTCCTCCTCGCCCTGGTCGCCGGGCTGACGGGCTACTCCCTGCCCGACGACCTCCTGTCCGGGACGGGCCTGCGGATCACCTACTCAGCTGCGTTCGCAATCCCGTTCCTCGGTCCGTGGCTTGCCTACCTGATCTTCGGCGGCGAGTTCCCCACGGCCGAGCTCATCGGACGCTTCTATGTCTTCCATATCATGCTCATCCCGGCGTTGATGATCGGCGGGATCACTGTCCACCTCCTGATCCTGTGGATCCAGAAGCACACCCAGTTCCCCGGTGGTCGGGCGGCCGAGACGAACGTTGTCGGGCGGCACTTCTGGCCCGGACAGGTCTTCCGATCGACGGGCCTGTTCTTCCTGACGGCGGCCATCCTCGCCCTGCTGGGCGGGCTGGTCCAGGTCAACCCTGTCTGGGTCTACGGGCCGTTCATCCCGTACGCCGTCAGCTCGCCGGCGCAACCGGACTGGTATCTCGGCTGGCTGGAGGGATTGCTGCGTCTCGGCCCGAACTGGGAGCCGACGATCCTCGGGGTGACGATCCCGAGCCCCTTCCTTCCGGCGATCATCGTGCCCGGGATCATCTTCACCGGTTTCGCCCTGTGGCCGTTCATCGAGGCTCGCCTGAGCGGCGACCATAGCGAGCACCACATCCTGCAATGGCCGTGGCAGGCACCGGCCCGGCTCGCGATCGGGAGCGCCGCCCTGACGTTGTTCGTCGTCCTGACGATCGCGGGGGGTAACGACGTCCTGGCGGTCTTCCTCCATGTCGGCGTCGAGGAGCTGACCGGCGTCCTGCGGATCCTGGCCTTTGTGGCTCCGATCGTCGTCGGGTTGACGGCGTATCGGCTGGCGGTCGAGCGGCGGCGGCAGGACGAGGGCGAGGGATGAGGCGGGCACGCGGCGGGGCGGTTGGACGTGCCCTTGCGTTCGCCCTGGTCGGCGCCGGTGTCGTCGCAGGTTGCCTGCGCGTCCCGGCCACCCAACAGGCGCGGGCGGTATCGGACCTGTGGACGGTCTTCGTCGTAGCCGCTGCCAGCGTCGGCGTCCTCGTCTGGGGGCTCATCACGATCGCCCTCGTCCGCTATCGCCGCCGCGCCGCCGACGCGGGCATCGTTCCACCGCAGATCCATGACGCGCCGCGGCTCGAGATCGCCTGGACGATCGGGCCGATCGTTCTCGTCCTCGTCCTGTTCTGGCTGACCCTCGGAGCCCTCGGCCGGATCGATGCCCGAACGCCGGGACGGGTCACGGTCGACGTCACCGGCTTCCGCTGGCAGTGGCGGTTCGATTATCCCGATACCGGCGTCAGCATCAGCGGCGGGCCGGACAGCCCGGCCGAGATGGTCGTGCCGGCCGGCGAGCCGATCCACATCGTCCTGACCGCCACTGACGTCATCCACTCGTTCTACGTCCCGCAGTTCCTGTTCAAGCGCGACGCGATCCCCGGCCGACCCAACGAATTCGACCTGACGATCGACGAGCCCGGTGCCTACGGCGGCCAGTGCGCCGAGTTCTGCGGCGTCTTCCACGACCGGATGACGCTGACCGTCCGAGCGGTGACGCGACCGCAATACGACGCCTGGCTGGCCGGCAAGCAGGTGCCCGGGAGCGGCTCACCGTCGGCGTCAGGGAGCGGCTCACCATCGGTGTCTGGGAGCGCCGCTCCATGAACCCGTCGAGGACGGTCGCCACCCCGAGGCTGGCGACCCCGGCCACGGTTCCGGTTGAGGTCGGCGGGCTGACCGGCTGGCTGACGACGACCGACCACAAGCGGATCGGGCTCCTCTACATCACGTCGGCCTTCGCGATGTTCCTCGTGGGCGGGCTGCTGGCGATGGAGATGCGGACCGAACTCGCAGCGCCCGGCCTCCAGCTGGTCAGCGAGGAGGGCTTCGACCAGCTGTTCACGATGCACGGGACGATCATGCTGCTGCTCTTCGGCACGCCGATGGCGATCGGCCTTGCGAACGCGATCGTGCCACTCCAGATCGGGGCGGCCGAGATGGCGTTTCCGAGGCTCAATGCGCTGTCGTTCTGGCTGTTCCTGTTCGGTGCCCTGATCGTCCTCAGCGGGTTCCTGACGCAGGGTGGGCCGGCAGCGGCAGGCTGGACGGGCTATGTCCCGCTCAGCGGCGCGACCTACGAGCCAGGGATCGGGCTGGACCTGTGGATCGTCGGGCTCGTGCTGGTCGGAATCTCCAGCGTCATCGGGTCGATCAACTTCATCGCCACGATCTACAACCGCCGAGCGCCCGGGATGCACATGTTCCGGATGCCGATCTTCACCTGGAACATCCTCGTGACGTCGCTGCTGATCCTGTTCGCCTTCCCGCCGCTGACCGCCGCCCTGGCGATGTTGTTCATCGATCGCCACTTCGGCGGCGCGTTCTTCGACCCTAGCCATGGCGGCTCGGCCGTCCTGTGGCAGCACCTCTTCTGGTTCTTCGGCCACCCCGAGGTCTACATCCTCATCCTGCCGTTCTTCGGCGTCATCACGGAGGTCGTCTCGACCTTCAGCCGCAAGCCCGTCTTCGGCTATGTCGCCTTCGTCTTTGCGACGATGGCGATCGCCAGCCTGTCCATGGCGGTCTGGGCGCACCACATGTTCACGACGGGCGCGGTCAGCCTGCCGTTCTTCAGCCTGGCGTCGTTCGCCATCGCGGTCCCGACCGGCATCAAATTCTTCAACTGGATCGCGACGATGTGGCGCGGCCACCTGACGTTCGAGACGCCGATGCTGTGGGCGATCGGCTTCCTCTACCTGTTCCTCCTCGGCGGGATCACCGGGATCATCGTCGCCTCCCCCGTCCTCGATTTCGGCCTGCAGGACACCTACTTCGTCGTTGCCCATTTCCACAACACGCTGATCGGCGGATCGGTCTTCGCGATCTTCGCCGCGACCTACTACTGGTTCCCGAAGATGACGGGCCGTCGCCTGTCGGAACGCCTCGGGCGGATCCAGTTCGTGCTGTGGGTCGTCGGCTTCACCCTGACGTTCCTGCCGCAATACGAGCTCGGCCTGCTCGGGATGCCGCGGCGGATCGCCGATTACGCGGCGGCGACCGGCTGGTCCGACCTGAACCTGCTGTCGACGGTCGGCGCCGCGATCATGGGCATCGGCGTCCTGCCATTCCTGCTCGCGGTCGGCGAGGCACTTCGTCGACCACCTGACCAGCCGGCCGACCCGTGGGGCGGATCAACGCTGGAGTGGTGGACGGACTCGCCGCCGCCACCCGGCAACTTCCGCGACCTGCCACCGATCCGCTCGGCCAGACCGGTCTTCGACGCCCGTGTTGCCTCGACTGACGCGGCGGCAACCGGCAAGGTGCCGACATGATGTCGCTGTCGGACGAGGCCAAGGTCTTCGCCCGGATGTCGATCTTCGGGATCGTGGTCGGGGGCGCCTACTGGTTCCTCACCTACGAGGTTGCCGGGACGGTGCTGCTCCTCGGCTTCGGCCTCGCCGCGGGCCTGGCCACGGTGGCCAACTTCATTCGCTCCCGTCGGGCCGCGGGCGACGCCACGTCGGCGGGCGACGAGGTCGCCGGCGGCGAGAGCGTCCCAGGCGAATCGGCCGAGGCGTACCCGGAGCCCGGCTGGGCGCCGCTCGTCATCAGCCTGGGTGTCGGCGGACTGGCCCTCGGTGCGGCGTTCGGTCCGTGGCTGACGATCGCGGGTCTGCTCGTCGTGATCGCCGGCGGCGCGAGCTGGCTGTCGGCCGCGATACGCGAGGCCAGATCAGCCCACGAGAGCCGGCCACCGGGTCCGGATGGCGGCTGACGGGTCCGCGGGTCAATTCACCGATGAGGGCGCGGCCTCGACGATCGGCCATTGTCGCTGGCGAGGCCTCGCCAGGCTCGTGACCGCCCCGGCTGCCGCCAGCAGGCCGCTGACGAGAAGCGCGGCATGCATGGCCGCAACGAACGTGCCGTCGAGCGCCGGGTTCGTCGCCGAAGCGGAAGGTCCGCCGGCGACCAGCCCGGCACCCGCCGCCGCCCCGCCGAGACCGACGAAGATGGCACCGGCAATCGCGACCGACAGTGCCTGGCCGACCACCCGCGTCGTGGCGATCAGGCCGGATGCGGTCCCGCTCTGGTCGGCTGGCACAGCGCTCATGACGGCGCTCGTGTTCGGCGAGAGGAACAGGCCCTGGCCGATCCCTGACACGGCCAGCCAGAGAACGATCTCAACGGGTGGCGTGGATACGCCGATCTGGGACAGGAGGCCGAGGCTGCCCGCTGCGAGGCCGAGGCCGACGGGTCCGAGCCAGCGAGCGTGACCACGATCGGCGAGTCGGCCCGAGATCGGAGCCGCCGCCGCCAACCCGATCGAATACGGCGTCAGCAGGAGCCCGGCGGCGAGGGGCGTCAGGCCGCGCAGCTCTTCGAGATAGAACGGGAGCAGGAAGCTCACCGCGAACAGGGCGAGGATGCTGAACAGGAAGCTCACCAGTGGCAGGCCAAGCCGCCGCGAGGCCAGCTGCCCGAGATCGACGAGCGGGTCGCGGCGGCCACGCTCGATCACGATGGCCGTGCCAAGCGCGACGAGCGCCATGGCCAGCGTCAGGACGATGGCCGGCGATGTCCACCCCCACTCCGACCCGAACGACAGCCCAAGCGACAAGCCGGCCAGGCCGATCCCGAAGGCGACTGCACCGCGGAGATCGAACCGACGGACCCGCGCGCCGCGCGAAAACGTGAACACCCGCGAGGCGACAAGCAGCCCGATGAGGCCGAGCGGCACGTTGACGAAGAAGATCCAGCGCCAACCAAGGCTCTCGGTGATCAGGCCACCGAGCGTCGGGCCGGCCGTAACGCCGAGCGAAACGATCAGCGCATTCATGCCAAGGGCCTGGCCGCGCTGGCTCCTCGGGAAGGCATCCACGATGAGCGCCAGGGCCGGGGCAAAGATCAGTGCCGCGCCGAGGCCCTGGAGGCCCCGCGCCGCGACGAGGAGAGCCAGCGTCGGTGCCAGGCCGGAGAGGGCCGAGCCAACGGTGAAGAGGGCCAGCCCGCCGATCCAGACCCTCTCCCGTCCCATGATGTCGGCCAGTCGGGCGAACGAGAGGAGCGTTGCCGCGATTGCCACCAGATAGCCGATCACGACCCATTCGATCGGGCCACTGACCGGCGTCCCGAACGCGTGGGCGATCGAGGGCAGGGCGATGTTGACGATCGACGCGTCGAGCGTCGTCATGAAGGTCCCGACCGAGACGAGCCCGAAGATCGCCCACTTGCTCGGCGCCTCGGTGGCCCGGGCGCCGACGATCCGTCGAGCAAGCGATCGTCCCATGGTCGTCGTCGCGGTCACTGGTCGCTCCGCGCGTGTGCCGCCGCCAGGTCGCGGGCCAGGCCCACGCCACCGCTCGCGACGACAAGCCCGAACAGGAGAAGCCCGCTCAGCGCGGCCCAGCCGGCCTGGATCAGCAGGGCAACGAGGACGAGAGCGACGGTCGGGCCGACGAACAGCTCCGGCCGGTCGCCAATGAGGAAGTCGTACCAGAATCGCCCGAAAGCGGTCACGTAGCGCATCAGTTGGCCTCCTGTCGGGCTTGCATTGGGGTTGGCGCGGCCCGCTTGACCAGCCCGACGGCAACGGTTCGGACCGCCAGCAGGGACGTGGCCAGGTAGCCGGCCAGGAGCAGCAAGATTGAAAGATCGCTGGCGGGCCAGGCGACGCCGATCCCCTCGCCTGCCCAGAAGGTCCCGAACGAGACGAGCATCAGGCCGACGCCGAACTTCAGCTGGTTCTCGGGCAGCCGCGCGAGCGGTTGGCGGACCGCCGCCCCGACTCCGAGGACGCCGATCCCGGCAAGTCCTGCCCCGACGAGGGCCGGGGCGAGCTGGCCGCCGGCGGCGCCGAAGGTCACGACGATGAAGGCAACCTCGAGGCCCTCGAGCAGGACGCCCTTGAAGGCCACCGTGAAGCTGATCCAGTCCGTGCCGCTGGCGGGCACCGGCGGCTCCTTGGCAAGGGCAGCCAGCTGCCGGCCGAACGTGGCGACCTCGTCCCGGCTCGCGCGTGCCCCAGCCGCCCGGAGGATTGCCTTCGTCAGCCACTGCAGGCCGAACACGATCAGGACAGCCCCAACGACGAGCCGCAGGAGCTCGATCGGGACGAGGGTCGCGATCGTCAGCCCGAGGACCGCGACAAGCGCAACCAGGACGAGGACCGCGGCTCCCGCTCCAAGAAGCGTTGAGCGCCATTGGCGGGTCACCCCGACCGCGAGGACGACGGTCAGCGCTTCGACGAACTCGACCGCCGAGGCGATGAAGCTCGAAAGGATGGTGAAGAGGACGACGCTCATCGCATCGTTCCAGCAAAGAAGAACCTGACTGTCATCTCCGATCGCCTCCTGGCGGCTGAGCCGGTCGGCTCTGCGTGGCCGCTCCCCGAATGGTCGGTGAGCGGCTACGCGCTGGCATCGACGACAGCACCAGATTCGTGTTCAGGAGAGCGGGTGCCGGCGATGGGGGCTAGCCGGAAGGTAGGCCTCTCGTCTACGAACGCACGCCTTCGCTGCGCGTGATTTCGACGACGAGGTGCTTTGTCAGGGGCTGGTCGCTCTGCGAGCTGAAGTCGCCGATCGCGCACAGAACGTTGAGCTCGGGCATGTAGCCCACGGCGCTGCCCCGTGTGATGTCGTAGGTGATGGCGCGGTAGCCGTGGACTGTCCGCGTGCTTCCGTCCTTGCCGAAGCTCGTGACGTCGATGAGGTCGTATTCGGCCAGCCGTCGTTCGCGCATGTCATCCTTGTTCATGAAGATCCCGGTCCGGAGGTTCTTCACCCCGCGGTAGCGATCGTCGTTCGAGTAGATCGTGGTGTTGAACTGGTCGTGCGAGCGCACCGTGGCGAGGGTCAGTCGACCCGCGGCCGGGATAACGTCGGGCAGCGGGGCGGTCGAAAACTCGGCGCGGGCCGATTCCGTCAGGAACACCAGTTCCCGGGCCGGTTGGCGTATTCGAAAGCCCAGCGGCCGGCGGGCGCGACGGTTGAAGTCCTCGAACCCGTCGAGGACGCGGGCCATCGTGTCGCGGATGCAGTCGTAGTCGTCCACGTAGTCCTGCCACGGTGTCGTGGTCTCGGGTAGCGTCGCCCGCGCCATGCCGGCGATGATCGCCGGTTCCGACAACAGATCCGGGGACCCGGGCTCCTTCATGCCGACCGACATATGCACCATCGCCATGCTGTCCTCGACAGTGACGCCCTGCTCCCCGCTCCGCTGGCGGTCCTTCTCGGTGCGCCCGAGGCATGGCAGGATCAGTGCCTGCCGGCCGTGAACGATGTGGCTGCGATTGAGCTTCGTGCTCACCTGCACAGTCAGGTCGCAGTTCTGCAGCGCCTCAACGGTGTAGGCGGTGTCGGGCGTGGCCAGGGCGAAGTTGCCGCCGACGCCGACGAACACCCTCACGTCGCCGCGATGCATGGCCTCGATCGTTTGGACGACGTCCAGCCCTTCCTTGCGCGGTGGGTCGATGCGGCACACCGCGGCCAGCCGATCGAGGAACGGTTCGGTCGGGCGGTGGTCGATGCCGCAGGTGCGATTGCCCTGGACGTTGCTGTGCCCGCGAATCGGGCAGGGCCCGGCTCCCTCGCGGCCGAGGTTGCCGCGGAGCAGAAGGAGGTTGACGATCTCCCGGACCGTATCGACGCCATGCTCCTGCTGGGTGATACCCAGGCACCAGCTGATGATCGTGCGAGTCGAGCGCAGGTAGACGTCCGCTACCTGGCGGATCTGCTTTTCCGGCACTCCCGACTGGCGCTCCAGCTCCGACCATGGCGTCTCACCGCACACGCGCCGGTAGTCCTCGAAACCCGCGGTGTACCGGTCGATGAAATCGCGGTCGACCGCCGTTGAGTCGGCCTGCTCGGCCTCGATCACAGCCTTTGCGACGCCGCGCAGCAGGGCGAGGTCGCCGCCGATCCGGGGCTGCACGTTCATCGTGCCGATCTTCGTCGCGCGGAACGTAGCCATCGCGAGGAGCTGGTGCGGCACGATCGTGCTGGTCGCCGCCGACTCGACGAGCGGGTTGATGTGGACCAGCTGGGCGCCGCGCTTGTAGGCGTTGGCCAGCGAGGTCAGCATCCGGGGTGCGTTCGAGGCGGCATTTGCGCCGATGACGAAGATCGCATCGGCCTCGTCCCAGTCCTTGAGATCAACCGTCCCCTTGCCGGTCCCAAGCGCCGCGGTCAGCGCGAGGCCACTGGCCTGGTGGCACATGTTCGAGCAGTCGGGAAGGTTGTTGGTCCCGTACTCGCGGACCCACAGCTGGTAGAGGAAGCTCCCCTCGTTGCTCAGCCGCCCGGACGTGTAGAACGACGCCTGATCCGGGCTGGCCAGGCCACGCAGCGTGGACCCGACGAGCTCGAACGCGTCGGGCCACGAGATGGGGACGTACCTGTCGGTCGTGGCGTCGTAGACCATCGGCTCGGTCAGCCGTCCCTGGTCCTCGAGCGCGAAGTCGCTCCATCCGGACAGCTCGGCGACTGTGTGCGCGGCAAAGAACTCCCGGTCAGTGCGCTTTGCGGTCATCTCCCAGGTAACGTGCTTGATCCCGTTCTCGCAGATATCCATGCGCAGGCCCTTGCGATCGTCCGGCCACGCGCATCCCGGGCAGTCGAAGCCGCCCTTCTCGTGGTTCATCCTGAAGATCGCCCGGGCCGCGTCAACCGGCTCGCCCGTCCGCGCGACGACCTGGCCGACGCTGACCGCCGCACCCCAGCCCGCCGCAGGATGGTGGTAGTCGTGCTGGCTGAACTCACCGTCGTTCACCGGGCCTCGACCGAGCGCTGCAAGACCGGCCGCTGCGCCGAGCATCCTTTGGGTCGAACTGGTCGCGCCCGAGCTTGCGGGCGGATCGCCGGAGGGATCACGGACCGTCATCTGACCGCTCCAATCCCGGTACGCAGTCTGCCGTTCCGGGCCGGGTTGCGGACCGGGGCACGATGGTCGCTGGCTCCGCAGACCTTAGGTTTCAGATGCTACTCGTGCCCTCAAGCGGTCAACTCCCGGATGCGATGGCGGTCCCCGCCGCCGATCGAATAACGGCGAACAGGGCGAGGCGACCGATCCGGGCGGAGGGTCAGGCTGCTGGAACGTGCCAGGTGGCAGCTCGTCTGCTCTGAAGGGCCGCGATCGTGACGACCGCGCCGAGCAGGATGAGGGCGAGGGCCAACGCCCAGGCGAGGCCGCCGTTCAGCACCAGGAGAGCGCCCGCCGCGGCGCCGAGAAGCATGGCAAGCACAGCCAGGATGCGGCGGATCGTGATCGCGACCGGGCTATGGCGCACGTCCGCCGCGATGCCGGTGAGCGTCATCGTCAGCACCGTGGTGGTCAGGTCAGGCACGGCGAGGCGCCGGGCGGTCGTGTTCTGGATCCCCATGGCCGCCGCGAGCAGGGCCGCGACGGCGGCTCCCACCCCCTGGTCGGGCAGACCGACGGAGGGCAGGACGAGGACAAGGGCGATCGCCATCAGCGCGAACTCCGCGGCGCCCGTGTTGCGCAGCATCAGACCGCGATGCCCGGCGAACCTACCCACGAGGACGCCGGCGCCGAAGGCTCCGGCGAGGAATCCCACCAACGCGGCGATCGAGGCCGACAGAGAGAAACCCGGTGCACCGGCCAGGGCAAACCCGATGAAGGCGACGTTGCCCGTCATGTTGGCCACGAAAACCCGGCCGAGGCCGAGGATGCTGACCGCGTCGATGAGTCCGGTCATGGTTGTCAACACGAGGAGCAGGGCCGGGAGCGGCCCGTGGGCGGGATCGCGGACGAAACGCGCCCAGAGCGGGATCCGCTGGTCAATCTCGATGGTGGTCATGACAAATGCTCAGCCACGATGATCGAGACGCGGGGGAGCGATCGCATCGACGGCAGCATCCGATTCCCGTTGCAGGCAGCAGGTGGCGGAGGATGGGGGCTAGCCGGTAGGCAGACGCGCGCAGATAATCGGTCGGTGCCTTCACCGTCCGCGATAACCGAAACGGCACCGGAGAGGCGGCCCTCGCCCCGCGTCGTGCTCGCCGACGACGACGTGCTGCTGCGCGAAGGGCTCGCCAGCTTGCTCGAAAGCTCAGGCTTCGATGTCGTGGGTCAGGCCGGGGATGGGGTCGAGTTGCTCGCAATCGTCCGATCGACCAGGCCGGACGTGGCGATCGTCGACATCCGGATGCCGCCGAGCCACGCCACGGAGGGTCTCGAGGCGGCGCGCGTGATCCGCCAGGAGCTGCCCGACACGGCGATCGTCGTCCTGTCCGCGCACGTCGAGGTCGACGAGGCGATGGATCTGCTGGCCGGCGGCGAGCGCCTGGGCTATCTGCTCAAGACCCGGGTCACCGATGTCGCGGAATTCATCGGCACCATTGAGCGCATCGTTGCGGGGGCTGCCGTCGTGGACCCGGCCCTGGTCCGAGAGCTGGTCTCAGCGCGGCGACGGCGCGATCCGCTTGATGTCCTGTCCCCGCGCGAGCATGAGGTCCTGGGCCTGATGGCCGAGGGCGCCTCGAACTCGGGCATCGCCGGCAGGATCTTCGTGTCCGAGGGGACCGTCGAGAAGCACGTTCGCAGCATCCTCGGCAAGCTCGACCTGCCCGAGAGCGAGACTGATCATCGACGGGTGTTGGCGGTCCTCAAGTACCTGGAGGCCCGCTAGCGAATCGGGAGGACCCGAACGGATGCGCCAGAGAGTCAATGAGCTCATACACCGCGTCGGCGCCTCGTTGATGCTCAGGTCGGCCGGTCAGGCGCGGCTGGCCTGGGTCGTCGCGATCACCGGTCCCCTCCTCGTCGCCGCGGCACTTGCGCCATTCCGCCCATCCATCGGTTTGGCGGGCTTCCTGTTTGGCACCCTCCTGTTCGTCGTGGCTGCGGCGGTAATGGGCGGCCTTCGCCCTGCGCTCGTGGGTGCGGCCATCGCGATACCCCCCGGCGTCTATTACTTCGCGCCGCCGTACGACAACCTCGCCATCGAGCGTGAGGGCGACCTGTTCGTGTTCATCGGGTTCATTGCCGTCGCTGCCGTTTTGGGCATCCTCGTCGATCAGCTCGTCGGCCTGGCCAGGCAGCAGACAGCCCTGCGACGGGTCGCGACCCTGGTGGCGCACGCCGCGACGGCGGACGAGCTCTTCGCCGCTGTCACAGAGGAGGTGGCGCGACAACTGCCAGTCGGCTTCGCGCGCATGGGCCGGTACGAGTCCGACGATTCGATCACCTTTGTCGCGGCCTGGGGCTCGCCCGAGGACGGGTTCCCCGTCGGCAGCAACCTGATTCTCGACGGGGACAGCGTCAGGGGACAGGTCTTCCGCACCGGCCGACCAGCCCGGATCGACAACTACGACCAGATCTCCGGGCCGCTCGGACAGATGGCACGCGAGCTGGGGATGCGATCCTCGGTCGGGGTGCCGATCATCGTCGACGATCGTGTTTGGGGCGTGATGGCCGTCAGCTCGACCACGATGCCGAAGTATCCGGCGGATACCGAGGAGCGCCTCGCCGCCTTCATGGACCTCCTGTCGACGGCGATCGCGAATGCCGAGAGCCGAGCCGAGCTCGCCGCGTCACGCTCGCGCATCGTTGCCGCTGCCGATGAGACTCGCCGGCGAATCGAACGGGATCTTCACGACGGAACGCAGCAACGTCTCGTTTCTCTCGCCATCGAGATGCGCCTGGCAGAGAGCAGAGTTCCGTCCGAGCTGCCGGAGGCCCGGGCGATGTTGTTCCGCGCAGCCAGGGACCTGACCGACGCAGTGGCGGACCTGCAGGAGATTTCGCGAGGCATTCACCCGGCGATCCTCTCGAAGGGCGGCCTCACGCCCGCGATCAAGACCCTGGCGCGTCGCTCCGCGGTGGCGGTCGAGCTGGACCTGCAGGTAGAGCATCGCCTGCCCCAGCAGGTCGAAGTGGCCGCCTATTACGTGGTCTCGGAAGCACTCACCAACGTCGCCAAGTACGCGCACGCGTCACTGGTCAACATCGATGTCCATGCCAGCGAATCGGCTATCGAGCTGACGATCCGCGACGACGGCATCGGCGGCGCGGATCCCACCCGGGGGTCGGGACTCGTCGGCCTCAAGGACCGAGTGGAGGCGCTTGGAGGAACCATTACGGTCGCCGGCGGTTCCGGACAGGGAACGTCCGTCGTGGCCAGGATCCCGATCGATCGGAAGTCCGGGATCGACGCGGAGCACCGGCAAGCCAGCGTGCGCTGATCGTGACTCGCCCCCAACTCGGCATGACGACGCGAGGGACGGGTGTCAGCCGGGACGGCGTTCGGCGAGGATGAGGCTCGAGACCGCGCTTGCCGACAAGTCGGATTTGGACACGAACCCGACGGCCGGGCTGGACGCGATCAGGTCGGCCAGCTCGGACTCCGGGTACGCGGAGATCAGGACGACCGGCGCCGTATCTGACGAACTGAGTTCCAGGGCGAGATCGAGCCCGCTCTCGTCGCCGAGATCGACATCGACAAGGATCCCGTCCGGACGCAGATCGCGGGCTAGCTGAAGCGCCTCGGCGCTTGTAGAGGCGACCCCCACGACGGAGATGCCATCTTGTTCCAGGACACCGCGTGCGGCGTTCAGGAAATGACGGCTGTCGTCAACGATCAGGATGCGCAGCGTTCCTGCGCCCGGTCCGGGTCTCATTCGCCCCAGCATCACCGAACGCGGCGCCTCGCGCATTGCTGCCAGCAGGAAAACGGAGTTGCCGCCCACCGGAGTCGAAAACGGGGGCTGTCTTCGACGACAGATCGTCCGCCTGGCGCGATGGTCTTGCCTGAAGACAGGAGGCAACAGATGAGGACCATCGCGACAACCGTGCTGATGCTTGGCCTTCTCGGCAGCACCCTCGTGACGGCGTGTGGAAGCGCGACGGCGGATCAGCAGTCGGCATGCGACCAGGCGTTCGCCCAGGCGATCGCGATCGACCCCGGGTCGGCCACGGTCAGCGCGGTCGACGGAGCGATCGCCGGATGCCAGTCACTCCAAGCGTGGGTGACGGCCGCGGAGCGATACCCCGACGCGTTCGGTGGGCAGGATCCGGCGGCGGTCGCCAGCGAGCGCTGCGCTACATCGGCTCAACTCGCGAACACCCCCGTTTGCACCGACCTCCGGTAGGGAGCGCGGCCAATTGAAGCCAGCCGGAACTACGGGTGACCGCTCGCCGGAGTCCCAAAACGGGCGCTGCCTTCGCAGACAGGCCGAAGTCTCGCGGCGATCGTTATCGATAGATCCGTTACAGCAGATGAAGCGGATGCAGCCCACAAGAGGTGGAAGAGAAATGACCCGGACATCACGTTCGTCGGACGCCAACTCACCGATCCCCGGCAGGAGCGCACCTCCCCTCCTCCGTGCGCTCCTGCTCGGCGGATCCCTCCTCTTTGCCGCATGCGGGACGGGCGCGCTCGCGTCCGGTGCGCCGGCGGCCAGCGCGACGCCGGCGGCTTCGGCGCCCGCGTCACCGGCGATCGCCGGGGCGCTGCAGAACGACTTCATCAATGTCGTTGGGCGTATCAACCCATCGGTCGTCGTCATCGAGACAAAGACGGGCCTCGGCTCGGGTGTCGTGTTCGACGCCAACGGCGACATCGTCACCAACAACCACGTCGTCGCCGGGAGCACCTCGTTCACTGTGACCCTCACGGACGGACAGAAGCTCGACGGCAAGCTGGTCGGAACCTATCCCGCGGGCGACCTTGCCGTCATCCACGTGACGGGCTCGAATCTCAAGCCGGCCACCTTCGGTGACTCCTCGAAGCTCGTCGTCGGTGACATCGTGCTCGCCGTCGGGAACCCCCTCGCCCTCCAGGGCAGCGTCACGCAGGGCATCGTCAGTGCCCTCGGCCGGAGTGTCCCGGAGTCGAGCACGGTCACGCTGCCAGACGTCATCCAGACCAGCGCGTCGATCAATCCTGGCAACAGCGGCGGCGCGTTGGTCGACCTGGCCGGCGAGGTCGTCGGCATCCCGACCCTCACGGCACTCGATCCGGAGTTCAGTGATATCCCCGCCCCAGGAATCGGCTTCGCCATCCCGAGCAATGAGGTCGTGGACGTCGCAGGGCAGCTCATCGCCAACGGTCGCGTCACGAGCACACCGGCGCCCAGTGCGTCGTCGGCGGTCGGGCAGTGACCGAGCCACGCAATGAGGGACTTCACGGGAGAACTGCAATGACAATCCAACGACACGACCCAGACCCGGCGTCAGACGCGAGGGTCGGCGCGCCCACCTTCTCGGATGAGGCAGACCAGACCGATAGCGCCTATCGACTACTGATGATCCGCGGGCTGTCGTCAGTCGAGGCGGGCAACGTGGTGGCCTTCATTACGGGTCTGCATGCGGCCGAACAGGGCTGGACCCTGCATGAGATCAAGCACCTCGTGGCCCTTCGCTCGTTCGTCGCCGACGGGTTTGTCGATCCGTCAGGCCGGGGCAATTGACCCCTCGCAATCACAGGAGGAATCCGCAGATGCAGTACACCCAACTCGGCGACCGCGGCCCCACGGTCTCGCGGATCGCCTTCGGAAACTGGTCGGCCGGCGGTGACTGGGGCGGCGTCGACCGCGCCGCGGCGATCAACGCCATGCGCGAGGCCCTCGACCTCGGAATCACCCTCTTCGACACCGCCCGCGCGTACGGCTTCGGCGCGGCGGAGGAGCTCCTCGGCGAGGCGCTCGGGCCGGAGATCAAGTCGGCCCGCGAGTCGCTCTTCATCGCCACGAAGGGCGGCCTCCGGAACAACGGCGGTGTGCCCGTCCGCGACAGCAGCCCCAACGCGCTGCGGCGCGATCTGGAACTTAGCCTACGTTCACTGGGGACGGAGTTCGTCGACCTCTACCAGGTCCATTGGCCCGATCCGGCGACGCCGATCGCCG
>Ga0209488_10001491_pt1 | contig 20016 bp, 12 predicted proteins | sample Rivendell_Oct201_8_FD_188349 | JGI IMG/M metagenome (GOLD analysis project Ga0209488, IMG submission 188349) | Vadose zone soil microbial communities from the Eel River Critical Zone Observatory, Northern California, USA -... | ecosystem: Environmental > Terrestrial > Soil > Vadose zone >...
TGACACTGCGGCACACTCAATGCGAACTTCGGAAACAAAGGAGCACTAGCAACCCTATGATTCTAGTGCGGCTTTGAATTTGAAGTTCCTGAACGAGCTCGCGGCAACTGCTGCAGGAACTTCAAATTCGCCGCACTAGTTGGCGCGCATGGCGACGACGAGGGCCAGGCCCTTGCGCACGCTTGAGCCGCGACCACGCTTCCGTCGTCTTGACGTGCCGCAATGTCCTTGGCGGTGAGGTGGTGTCTACTTCGGGCTTGAGCCCGAGGGTGGACATGCGCTCTCAAGTCATGACTGTAGCGGCTCTGGCGGCGGCGGAGGCGGACGATGCAGCGCGAGTTGACCTACCATGTTCCGTTCGAGCGTCTTGTGAAGCTCAGCCGGTCGGCGGGCTACAAGATCAATCCACACACACGCTGGCTGGTGTGGCTTCTGATCGCGCTCGTGATCTCCGTGTGCGCCTTTCTGTATGCCTTTGGCGACGAAATCCGTGACGTGGCGGAAGACGACGGAATTCCATTCGCCACCGAGCTGGCGTTCATCGCCGTATTCCTGGCCTTTATCGTGGGCCTGCGGCTGCTGCGCCGATATCAGCTGCGGCTGATGAAGAACCGCTTCAATTTCGACCAGATCGTGCGCCTGAACCAGGACGATGGCGGGGTGCGTCTGAGCACGGATGGCGTCGAGTACTATTTGAAGTGGCAGGGGGTGACCCAGATGTTGCTCGAGCGCGATGGCGTCGTGCTCTCGCACGGCAACCTGTTCTTTCTGGTGCCCAATACGGCGTTCGCGAGCCCCGAGGAGCGGCTCTCGTTCATCCGCGAGATCTATGCGCACTTGAGCGAAAAAGCCCGCCAGATCAGCGAAAAGCACGTCCAGCCTGCGCTTGAGCCTGCACTTGGTCCTGCACCTCGCCCGGCGCGGGCGTCATAAGCGCCCATTCCCCCGCTTTGTTGCCAAAATAGCACACCCAAGAGAAATCTTACGCGCGGCCTGTCCATTGCCATTTTCGGGCCTGGGTTCACCTTTCACTGATTGGGGGTCGGTGGGGTGAGTCTATGTCGTTGTTTTTGCACGGCGGATTCTGGTCCGTGGGGAGTGGCGAAAGGCGCGCGCGGTTGCGCGTGGCCGCGCCTGTCCTAGCCCAGTGTCTGCGTGTCGCCGCCATCCTTCTCAGCATCACCAGCATGATAGTCGCGCAGTCACCGGCCCGCGCCGAGACAACGGCGTCCTTTTCGGATCGGTGGTGGCCGGAGTCTGACGAACCGATCAAACCCATTCGCGTTGCTGTCGTCTACTTTTCCCGCAGCCCGGACGCCACAGCGGCGACGCGAACGGAGCCACCAGTGGGGAGCGTCAAGCAAGCGCTGCAGCGTTCCGGCGAGGGACTCGCGAGCTTTTACGGCAGCGGCCAGCAGACTGCGAACGGTGAGAAGTTCAATCCACGCGCATTGACGGCTGCGCACCGCACGCTGCCGTTCGGCACCAAGGTCCGCGTCACCAACGTACGAAGCGGCCGCTCTGTGACGGTCCGAATCAACGACCGCGGCCCATTCGTGCATGGGCGCGTGATCGACGTGTCGCAGGCCGCCGCCGAGGAGCTCGGCATCGTGGGGCGCGGCATCGCCAAGGTGAAGCTCGACGTCGTGCAGTAGCGGAAAGCTGTGCAGCTTCATGTCACGGCAGCGCAACTTAAATCCGCAATCCCGATCGCGACTGGCCTACATGCTACTCCGCTGCCTTGAGCAGCACCGGCGTGCCGGATCGGAACTGCGCCAGCAGCGCCGCCTCGTCGGCCTTGGCGGCCATGAGCGAGCGCGCCTTGATGTGGCCGTAGCCGCGGATCTTGTCCGGGATCACCGCAAGGCCAACCGCGAGAGAGTGGTTCTCCGGCGTGAGCCGTTCCACGATCTCGGCGAGCAGCGCCTCATAGTCGGCGATCAGCGCGCGCTCAGTGCGCCGCTCCTGCGTGTAGCCGAACGGATCGAACGCCGTGCCGCGCAGGCCCTTGAGCTTCGCCAGGAAGCGAAACACAGTCATCATCCAGGGCCCGAATGACAACTTCGCCGGCGCGCCCGTGCGCCCATCCGGGCGTGCAAGGAGCGGCGGCGCGAGATGAAACTCGAAGCGCAGGTTATCGCCGGCAAACGCCGCACGCACCTGACGGGCGAAGTCGTCGCCCGCATAGAGCCGCGCGACCTCATACTCGTCCTTGTAGGCCATGAGCTTGAACAGATAGCGCGCGACCGCCTCGGCCAGGCCCTGCCTACCGGGAGCGCGCGCGGCTTCGGCCGCCTTCACCTTCTCGACCAGCGCGCGATAGCGCGCCGCGTAGGTGGCATTCTGATAGCCAGTGAGGAACGCAACGCGGCGCGCGATGATCTCGTCGAGCGACTGCGAAAGCCGGCGCGCCTCGTCGACTTCCTTCGGCGCGGCGAGCTTCTCGACCGCGGCACGGTCGGCAGCAGCGTAGCGGCCGATGCGGAACGCCATCGTGTTCATCTCGACCGCCTCGCCGTTGAGCTCGATCGCATGCTCGATCGCCGCAGCGGTGAGCGGCAGCGCGCCAACCTGGAAGGCATAGCCGACCAGGAAGATGTTGGCGGAGACCGAGTTGCCCAGGAGCGCGCCGGCAATGCGGGTGGCATCGATGAAATGGCTCTTCTCGGCGCCGGCGGCGCCTTCGATCGCGCGCTTCAGGCGCTCGGTCGGCAGCGTGAAGTTGATGTTGCGGGTGAAGTCGCCGGGCAGGAACTCGGCAAGGTTGACCACCATATCGGTCTGCCCGGGCTTGATGGTGCCTAGCACCTTCTTGGTGCCGGCGACCACGATGTCGCCGCCGATGATCAGCTCGGCCGATGCGGCCGCCACCCGGATGGCATGGATGTCATCGGGATCATTGGCGATGCGCATGTGGCTGTAGACGGCGCCGCCCTTCTGGGCGAGGCCCGCCATGTCGATGACGCCGACGCCCTTGCCGTCGAGATGCGCCGCCATGCCGAGCACGCCGCCGATGGTGACGACACCCGTGCCGCCGATGCCGGTGATGATGATGTCGTAGGTGCCCTTGATCGGCGGCAGCTTCGGCGCGGGCAGCGCCGGCACCGTGGCGCTGGCAAGCGCCCGGCGAGTCGGGAGCTTCGCGCCATGCACGGTCACGAACGACGGGCAGAATCCTTTGACGCAGGAGAAATCCTTGTTGCAGGTCGTCTGGTCGATGATGCGCTTGCGCCCGAACTCGGTCTCGAGCGGCTGCACCGACACGCAGTTCGAGACGACGCCGCAGTCGCCGCAGCCTTCGCAGACGAGGTCGTTAATGATGACGCGCTTGTCGGGATCCGGGAAGGTGCCACGCTTGCGCCGCCGGCGCTTCTCGGCCGCGCAGGTCTGGTCGTAGATCAGCACCGTGCAGCCCGGGATCGCGGCAAGCTCCGTTTGCAGCCGATTGAGCTCATCGCGATGATGCACGGTGAGGCCGTCGGGCCAGTCCTCGCCGGCGGCGTATTTGTGCGGCTCGTCGGTCACCACCACGACACGCCTGGCGCCCTCGGCCGCAACCTGGCGCGCAATCTGCGGCACCGTGAGGCCGCCATCATTGGCCTGGCCGCCGGTCATCGCGACCGCGTCGTTGAATAGTATTTTGTAAGTGATGTTGACGCCTGACGCGATCGCGGCACGGATCGCGAGATAGCCCGAATGGTTGTAGGTGCCGTCGCCGATGTTCTGGAACACATGGCCGCGCTTGGAGAACGGCGCCTCGCCGACCCAGTTCGCGCCCTCCGCACCCATCTGGGTGAAGCCGGAGGTCGAGCGGTCCATCCACTGCACCATGTAATGGCAGCCGATGCCCGCATAGGCGCGCATGCCATCCGGCACCACGGTCGATGAGTTGTGCGGACAGCCGGAGCAGAAATAGGGCGTGCGCTGCGCCACGTCCTGGATCTCCGCGAGGGCGCGCTGCGCCTTCTTGAGCCGCGCCACCTCGGCCGCGATCGGCTCGCTGTGACGGCGCGCCAGGATACGCTCGCCGATGCAGATCGCCACGTCATTCGGATCGAGCGCGCCCTTGACCGGGAACAGCCAGTTGCCCTGTTCGTCCTTCTTGCCAATGCAGATCGGCTGGTTCGCGGTGCCGTAAAGCTCCTCGCGCACCTGCACTTCCAAGAGCGAGCGCTTCTCCTCGACCACGATGATGAGCTCGAGCCCCTGCGCGAACTCCTTGAGCTCGCGCTGCGACAGCGGCCATGGACACGCCACCTTAAAGAGCCGCACGCCGAGATCGTTGCACATCGCCTCGTCGATCGAGAGCTCGTCGAGCGCCTGGCGCACGTCGAGATAGCTCTTGCCGACCGTGATGATGCCGATCTTCGCGTCACGCCCGCCGGTGGTGATATAGCGGTTGAGCTTGTTGGCGCGCACGAACGCCAGCATGGCGTCGCGCTTGTAGTCGTAGAGGCGCGCCTCCTGGCCCAGAATCGTATCGTTGAGGCGGATGTTGAGCCCGCCGGGCGGCATCTCGAAATCGTCAGGCGTGATGATCTTCACCCGGTCGAGGCCGCCATCGACCACCGCGGTCGACTCGACCGTCTCGTGCATGCATTTGAGCGCCACCCAGGTGCCGCAATAGCGCGACATCGCCCAGCCGATCAGCCCATAATCGAGGAACTCCTGCACGCCCGCAGGGTTCAGGATCGGGATCATCACGTCGACGAAGTGATATTCCGACTGGTGCGCGGTGGTGGAGGATTCCGCGGTGTGGTCGTCGCCCATGAGGGCGAGCACGCCGCCGTGTTTCGAAGAGCCGGCGAAATTGGCGTGGCGGAACACGTCGCCACAGCGGTCGACGCCCGGCCCCTTGCCGTACCACATGCCGAACACGCCATCGAACTTGCCTTCGCCGCGCAGCTCGGCCTGCTGGGTGCCCCAGAGCGCCGTGGCGGCAAGGTCTTCGTTCAACCCGGGCTCGAACAGCACGTCCGAGCGCTCGAGCCAGGGTTTGGCACGCATGAACTGCAGGTCGAGCCCGCCAAGGGGCGAGCCGCGGTAGCCGGAGATGTAGCCCGCAGTCGTGAGCCCGGCGCGGCGGTCGAGCTCCTTCTGCATCAGCGTGAGCCGCACCAGCGCCTGGTAGCCAGTCGCGAAGATCCGGCGTTTGCTCAGGTCATATTTGTCATCGAGCGAGACATGCGCGAGCGTCATCGGGCCTCCCCGCGTGCCCTTGAGTGTGCCCCCATGGCGGCGCTGCCGCCAGAGGCAAATGAGGCATGCATGAGATATATGCACGGTCGTGGGCGGGCAATGCTAAGCGCTTCAAAGACTTGCCGTTTCATCGGCGGCGCATCCCCGGCAAGGAAATGTCGAGAGGCAGCGCGCCGGCGCAATTTGCCGCAAGTGGTGGCCCCAGCGAACAAGCGCCATCTCGCAGACGCGAAATCGTCGCAGTCCTGCGCATTCTACCGGCTCCAAGATTTTTCTTTGCCTTCGCCTTTTCCCGCCCGGGTCTTGGAATTGGCGCAGCTTGTCTTTTAGCGGAGCTGTTCTTGCGGCATCTCACTTGTTGAGGAGCGCGAGCCTTGTCACGGTTGTTCATCAGTCATTCGAGCCGAAACGACGACTGGGCGATTGCACTGCGCGACTGGATGGTCCGCGAAGGGTGGAGCGGAGCCGATGACATTTTCCTCGATCTCGACCCGGACCACGGCCTCGTCGCCGGCGAGCGCTGGGCGAAGGCGCTCGAAGATGCCGCGACACGCTGCGAGGCGGTCCTGTTCCTGGTGTCGGAGGGCTGGCTTGCCTCCAAATGGTGCGGCGACGAGTACCAGCTCGCTAACAAATTCAACAAGAAGCTGTTCGCGCTCCTGATCGACGATGTTGCGCTCGATCGCCTGCCTGGGGGCATGAGCGCACAGTGGCAGGTGGTGCGCCTCAAAGGCGAGCCTGCCGAGCGGTTCCTGACTGTGCATCCGCGCACGCAGCAGCAGTCGCCCGTCGCCATCGCAGAGGCAGGCCTCAAAAGCCTCAAGCGCGGGCTCGAGAAGGCCGGCATCGGCCCTGGCACCTTCGAGCTGCAGCCTGATCCCAGTGCTCCGTTCGGCTGGCGCGCGCCCTATCGCGGGCTCGAAGCGCTCGAGCCGGAAGACGCCGCCGTCTTCTTCGGGCGCAGCGCCGACATCGTGCGCGGCATCGACGCACTACGCGGGCTTGCGGCCCGCAAGCCGCCGCGCCTCCTGGTCATTCTCGGTGCCTCGGGCGCCGGCAAGTCGTCATTCCTACGCGCCGGCCTGTGGCCAAGGCTGTTCCGCGACGACGGCCAATGGCTGCCGCTGCGGGCGATCCGGGCCGGCCGTGGCGGCGCGATCGAAGGCAGCGAAGGGCTGCTGTCCGCAATCGAGGAGGCGCATCGCCGGTTTGACTTGCGGGCGAGCCGCGCCACGCTGCGCGAGCGCGTGGCGACGCCGGAGCGCTTCGTCGAGCTCATACGCGAGCTGCGGCAAGCCGCCGCGCGGCGGGCGCTCCTCGCGCAACCGCCGTTTCCGCTCCCGGTCCTGTGCCTCGATCAGGGCGAGGAGCTGTTCGCGCCCGATGCCGGAGCGGAGAGCGACAGGCTTCTGCAGCTCGCACGCGCCGCGATGGACGCCGACGAGGCGCTGCTGCTGGTCACGATCCGCTCGGACTCCTATGGAACCATGCAGAGCGCAAGGACGCTCGCCGGCATCGACCAGCTGCCGCTCAGCCTGGGCCCGGTGCCGCATGGCGAGATCGCGCGCGTGATCCGCGAGCCGAGCGAGGTATTGCGCCGCAAGGCCGGCCCGGCGTCGCCAGTCCTCGATGCTGCCGTCGTCGAACGCCTGCAAGCCGAGATCGAGGGCGAGACCGACGCGCTCCCGCTCCTGGCCTTCGTGCTGCAGCGCCTGATGCGCGAGCACGAGCATGCGGGCACCATCGGACTCGCTGAGCTTATGCAGACCGGCGGTGTCGCGGCGGCGATCGAGTTGGAAGCGGAGGCCGCGCTCGCCGACTCCGGCCAGGCGTCCGAGCGCGCGGAACGGCGGGAGGCGCTGCGGCGGCTGTTCATCCCGCGGCTCGCGCGCATCGACCGCGAGAGCAAGGCGCCGCAGCGCCGCGGCGCGCGCCAGAGCGAGCTCCCGCCCGACCTTCTGCCGCTCGCCCGTGCGCTCACGCAGCGCCGCCTCCTGGTCGCGAAGCTCGCCGCTCAGGCCGAAGGCGCAGAGGCGGTGGAAACCGCCACGCTCGAAGTCGCGCATGAGGCGCTGTTACGCCGCTGGCCGACGCTTGCCGAGCTGTTGGCGGAGGATCGCGACGCGCTGCTGCTGCTTGATGGTGCGCTGCTCGCCGCCGCCGACTGGGAGAAGGCCGAAGCTCAGTACAAGCCGGACTTTCTGGCCCATCGCGGATCGCGCCTCGCCGAGGCGCAGTTGCTGGCGGCACGCGGGGCAGACTGGGAACGCGAGATCGCCCCGGCACGGGCCTATCTCGTCGCCTGCCAGGCGCGCGAAGCGGCCGAGCGCGAGGAGAAGGAAGCGGCGCTTGCACGCGAGCAGGCGAGACTTGCCGAGATCGCGGCGGCGCAGACGCGCACCGCCCACCTGCAGCGGCGGGCGCACTGGACATTGGCCGCGATGGCGGTGGTGGTCGCGCTCGGGCTCGGCGCCGGCCTGTGGCAATACCGAATCAATCTGACGCGCCAGGCGCAGCTCGATCGTGGGCATGTCAATCTGCTGGCCGAGCTCGCGACCAGTCAGCGCCTTGCCGGCAACACCGACGCCGGATTGCGGCTGGCGGTCCATGCCGCACGCACCGAGCTTGGCCTGAAAGACGGCGCAACGAAGGGCTCGCTGCCGCAATCGACGCTCGCGTCCGCGGTCGGGCACTCGGACCTGCGGCTGACGCTCGCTGGGCATGAGTACAATGTGTTGTCCGCCGCGTTCAGTCCCGACGGCGCGCGCATCATCACCACGTCGTACGACCGCACCGCGCGCATCTGGAATGCCGCCACCGGCGAGGAGATCGCGATCCTGCAAGGGCATGAACACTCGGTAATGTCCGCCGCCTTCAGCCGCGACGGATCGCGCATCGTCACCGCCTCGATCGACAAGACCGCCCGCATCTGGGACGCCGCCACTGCGAAGGAAATCACGGTCCTGCGCGGCCACACCCAAATGGTGAGCTCCGCGAATTTCAGCCCCGACGGCTCTCGCGTCGTCACGGCGGGAGGTGACAACACGGCGCGCATCTGGGATGCCACCACAGGCGCCGAGATCGCGATCCTGGCTGAGAAGAAATCCTGGGGCGGCGGCTACGGATTCGGCACCATCGCTACGGCGATCTACAGCCCCGACGGGGCGCTGATCGTCACCGCAGCGCATGAAGGAACGGCGCGCATCTGGGACGCCGAAACCGCCCACCAGGTGTCGCTCATCAGCGTGCCCGACCAGTTGTTCTACTCGGCCGCCTTCAGTCCCGACGGCTCGCGCATCGTGACCGCATCGTCTGACAAGACCGCGCGCATCTGGGACACCGCGACCGGCAAGGAGATCGCCGTCCTGCGCGGACACGAAGCCGTTGTGTGGACCGCGGCCTTCAACGCCACGGGATCACGCATCGTGACGGCGTCGACGGACAAGACGGCGCGCGTCTGGGACGCGGCGAAAGGCCAAATGATCGAGGGCTTCCGCACGCAGGGCTATCCACGGTCTGCCGCCTTCAGCCCCGACGACTCCCGCATCGTGGTGGCTTTGGAGGACCGGACGGCACGCGTCTTTGCGATCGCGCCGACGCGCGAGCTGGCGATCATGATCGGGCATGAGGATATTCTGTATGCCGCCGCCCTCAGCCCGGACGGCGCCCGTGTCGCCACGGCATCCCGCGACAAGACCGCGCGCATCTGGGACGCCGCAACCGGCCGCGAGATCGCGGTTCTGCGTGGCCACACCGGCCTCATTACGTCCGCGACCTTCAGTGCCGACGGCACGCAGGTCGCCACCGCCTCGGCCGACAAGACCGCGCGCATCTGGGATGCGGCGACTGGCAAGGAGCTCGCGGTGCTCAGCGGGCACACGATGGACGTGAAGACCGCCGTCTTCAGTCCGGACGGCTCGCGTATCCTCACGGGCGCCATCGACGGCACCGCGCGCATCTTTGACGCCGCCACCGCCAAGGAGATCACGGTGCTCGAAGGGCACAGGGACATGATCATGTCGGCCGCCTTCAGCCCGGACGGCTCGCGCATCGTCACGTCCTCGGTCGACAAGACCGCACGCGTCTGGGACGCCGCAACGGGCCGCGAGATCGCGGTGCTCAGCGAGCACACGAATCACGTAAAGTTTGCCGCCTTCAGCCCGGACGGCACGCGCGTGGTCACGGCCTCGGACGACGAGACCGCACGGGTCTGGGACGCCACCAGCGGCCGGCAGATCGCGGTGCTCGCGCACGGCAAAGACGTGTTCTCCGCCTCCTTTAGCCCCGACGGCACGCGCATCGTTACAGCGTCAAAGAACAATGCGGTGCACATCTGGGATACCGCGACCGCGCGCGAGATCGCGGTCCTGCGCCGGCGCGGCAGCTTAGTGCGGTTTGCGGCCTTCCACCCCGACGGAATGCACATCCTGGTGGCGTCGGAGGACAAGACCGCGCGCATCTGGGACGCGCCGATCGCCACCATGTCGACCAAGTCGCTCATGGCGGACGTCTGCCTGCGGCTGCACGGCCTCAGCAAGCTCACGCGCGATGAAATGCGCCTCGTCGGCTATGCCGAGGAAGCGACCGAGATCGATGTCTGCGCCGGCATGGCGGTTCAGACTTTAGCCATGCCTGGTCGCTAGGGCGCGTACTCATTGACAGGCAGGCCGAACGTCCGCTTTTCGGGGGCAAACCGGAAAGCATTTACTCAGGGCGAGGCTGACTCGTTCTGACGCCCTCAGCGGACAATGCATGCTTGAGTAACCGGACTGGCCGAACAGTGGTTATGATTTCATCAAGGCGCAGACTTGGTGGAGGTCCTGGGCAATGTATACGCACAGCTTTTCCATTTCGGCCGTCGCCGCCTGGAGGTCGGGGACCATGATGGTCATCATACCGGCGTTGGACGCTGCACGGACGCCATTATAGGAATCCTCTAACGCCAGGCATAGCGCGGGCTCGACTCCAAGCCGTTCGGCTGCCTTCAAATACGGGTCAGGATTTGGTTTTCCGCGCGCGTAGTCGCCGTAAGCGACGACGGCTTGGAATCGATCGAGAAGGCCATGGGCGTCAAGATGATGCCGCACGTCTTCGTGGAGCGACGAAGTGGCGATGGCTCGGGGCAATAGGAGGTCGTCCAGGACGTCGAGCAATTCAACGACACCCACCTTGAGACGGAGTTGTGATGCGGCCGATTCGTAAAACCGCTTTGACGCGCTCGTCCAGAAGCCGTCGAAATCAAACCCTTTGCCGAATCGCTCGTTGAACAATGCGCGGGTCGCCTCACCGGAAAGCCCGATCATGGTGAGGTAGAAAGTGAGAGGCATGTCATGGCCTCCGTCGCCAGCGGCGGCCATGATCGCGTCCCGGTAGAGTGGTTCAGTGTCAACGATCAAGCCGTCCATATCAAAGATGACAGCGTGAGCTTTGCGGGGCAGGTTCATTCTCGACGCCGATACTCCTTAAGCCGTCCTCCTTCAAGAACATGGTTGCCGGCAACATGGCGGGGGTTAACGCCCAGGTGTGACCGATGCAGTGAGGTACAGCGGTCGCAATATGCTCACTGCGGGTTCTTCGCTTCGTGACCCTGAGCGGCCATCTTGCGGATCAGGATTTTTGCAGCTCAAGCGACATGAAGACACTATTGGGGTCGAGCACATAGTCGGCGAATGGCGCGAAGCACGCATTACCAAACATCGCCAAGGATCAACCGACTGCGAAAATCGCGGAGGATATTTGTTTGGTCAGGTCCAGGCGCAACTCCGAAACTGTAAAGTCGATCGCAATAGACGTAGAGCAATCGCAGGCGCAGCAAAAGGCGAAGCGGGCCCAGGTCGCCCGTGTTTGCGCGGGTAGCGAAGGACCCGGATCACATCCGAATTCGACTTGGAACACTTGATCGTGAGGCTGACGCGGGGATCACAGCTCATGTGTGGGTGGGTTCGAAGGCGCGTTGGGATCGCCTGACCTGGGCCATTCCATCGTTCGAACGAGGGATCGATGGTCCACCCGCTTGAGCCAATCGAGAGGCTCGCATGTCGCTTGCGATTGATCTTCGGGGCCACGTCCTAAGGGACGCCCACTAACCGACATTGCCTCAACTCGCTGTCAGGCGCAGAACCGGAAATGCCAGTTCGTTGTTTTCTCAAAATGTCCGGATGTGTGACCCATTGCAGTCGTAGCGTGACAAACTTGATGGCGGAGTGGATCTAACGGAGAAGTCTAAGACGCCACGTCCCCAGGCGAGCTGGGTTCACTCGCCTTTGATGTTTGCCTCTTTGACGATGGGCCACCATTTCTCTATTTCGGCCTTCTGGAAGGCAGCGAGCGCGGCGGGGGTCTGCTGGTCTCGCGCGGGAATATCAAAGCCTTGGTCTGCGATGCGCGCCCGCACAGCCGGATCGGCAAGGGCCTCGACGACAGCGCCATTGAGCTTACCGACGACGTCGTTGGCTACGCCCTTGGGCGCCCACAGCCCAAACCACAAGGAAATGTAGAATCCCGGCAGACCTGCCTCGTCGACCGTTGGGATTTCAGGTGCCGCAGGAATGCGAGTTCTGGCGGTGACTGCATGGGCTCTGGTATTGCCTGTACGCAATTGCTGGAGCGCCACCGTCGCCGGGAACATTGACAGGTCGATCTGGCCGGAAATCATGTCGCTCATGACCTGCGCCGCCCCGCGATAGGGCACGAGTTGGAACTTGGCCCCGGTAATGTTCTTCAGCAGGACCCCGCTGACGTGCGACGGACTGCCGATCCCTGAGGTCCCGTAGGACACTTTGTCCTGGTTCGTCTTGAGCCAAGCAAGCAGTTCCGTGAGGTTCTTGGCTGGTACAACATTTTTCGTGACGATAATCTGCGGCGCGCTTGGCAGCATCGAGATCGGCGCAAAATCCTTCACCACGTCATATGGTAGATTGTACATCGCACCATTGACGCACAGCGTCGACCAGTCGCCGAGACCGATCGTGTAGCCATCGGGCGTTGCACGCGCAACGCGGCCGACCCCGATCGAGCCAGCCGCGCCGGTGATGTTTTCGATCACGACAGGCTGACCGAGCGCGGACTTCATCCGCTCTGCGACGATGCGTGCAATCGTGTCCGACGGTCCGCCGACGCCGTAGCCAACCACCAGGGTGATGGGGCGTGCCGGATAGACCTGTGCAGGCGCGCTTTCAGCCGTTACTAGTACGGCAGCGAGCGCAGTCGCGAGCGGCAGAGTTAGCGTGATCACGCCCGGCGACGTACCACGGAACGCACACGATCGGAAAGAGTCGTTGGCGATGGTCATGGATGTTGCCTCCGTCTGCTCGGGGTCGGTGGCAAATCAAGGCTTGGCAAATCAAGGTTTGGCAAAACGGTCCAAGTCGACTTGAAGGTGCCACGAGCCGTGCAAGCGGGCTTTGAGAACATCCCGATTTATCGCCGAGGTTACCATGATTTTTCGCCGACTTGTGTGTGCTAGGGTAGTCATGGTGCAGCATGTGTGCCACGGAGCGTGACCGTTGCTCTATTTGTTCGAAGATTGCGCTCTCGATACGGATCGCCGCGAACTGCGTTGCGGGGCTGCCGAAGTAGCCGTCGAACCACAAGTGTTTGATTTACTGGAATATTTGATCCGAAACCGGGAGCGAGTCGTTAGCAAGGACGATCTGATCGCGTCGATATGGCACGGACGCATCGTTTCAGAATCGACTCTGACTACTCGCATTACTGCGGCCCGGAATGCGATCGGTGACAGTGGTGTGGAGCAACGTCTCATCAAGACCTTACCCCGCAAGGGCATCCGTTTTGTGGGCACGGTACACGAAAAGCGAAATCTCGCGGCAACGGTCAGGGCAACGTCAGGTACCGTTGTGGAGCCGGAACATACGATTCGCGCGATTCACGTGGCAGAAGACTCAGACCAATCAGAATCTACTTTTTCGTTAGGAGAGGGCCCCTCGATAGCTGTTCTCCCATTCACCAATATGAGCGGCGATCCGGAGCACGAATACTTCGCGGATGGTATGGCGGAGGAACTCATCACGGCGCTTTCACGCTGCAAATGGCTCATGGTCATCGCTCGGAATTCATCGTTTTCGTACAAAGGCAAGTCCGTCGATGTGCGCCAGATCGGTCGTGAGCTTGGCGTGCGCTACGTGCTTGAGGGAAGCGTCAGACGCGGGAGCAGCCGCCTGCGCTTTACCGCACAGCTCATCGACGCAACATCTGGCATCCATATTTGGGCAGACCGTTTCGACGGTGAGATAAGCAATGTGTTCGAACTTCAGGATCGAATCACCGAGAGCGTCGTCGCGGCAATTGAACCGAAAATCGAACTCGCCGAAATCGAGCGACTGAGACACAAACCGGCGGCAAACCTCGGCGCTTACGATTTCCTGCTTCGGGCGAAGCGGCTTGAGTCCGAATTCACCGAGGAGAGCCTTTCCGCCGCGCTTGGCTGCGTGGAAGCTGCGCTCAAGATCGATTCTTCATATGCGTTGGCTATGGCTCTAGGTGCTTATTGCTGCGCAGAACGCAACGTTCAGGGCTGGATCAACAGCCCGGAAGATGAGACCAAATGGCTTCGCGCCGCATGGCGCGCGGTCGAATTGGACAAGGACGATGCCAATATTCTCTGGATGTCTGCCTATGCCGTTTGGCGCTTGGAGAAGAACGCACAGCGCGCCAAGGAACTGGGGTATCGCTCGCTACTCATAAATCCGAACTCGGCTAACGCATTGACGATGATTGGTTGGATGGAAGCAACGACAGCGAATTCCACCAAGGCCTTCGAATTGATAGAACGTGCCCAGCAGCTTAATCCGCGTGCTCCGCGGGAGTGGTTCATGTCGACAGCGATGGCACTGGCCTGCTTCGCGGCCAGAAGATTCGACGAAACGGTCAGCTGGTCAGAAAAGGCGTTGACTCAAAACCGTCGGTTTGTGGTGGCACTGCGGATTCTCGCATCGGCTTTGGCGAAACTGGGACAGAGAGAGCAAGCTGCAGACGTCGTCCAAGAAATTCTGAAAATTGATCCGCATCTGACTGTATCCGCGCTACGCGCGAACCGAACCTGGGAGGCTGGCTTTCGGAATCAACATTGTGAAGGTTTACGCCTTGCTGGGCTACCCGCATAGCGAGTACCCGAGTAAATCTAGAAGCGCGGGTCTCTATGGGTCTTCGCTGCCGATCCGAATGTCCGCTTTCCGTGCCGCGAGCTCTGGCGAACTTCGGAAGCGGGACACTGGTATCAAATGAGCCGCGTGGCTATGATCGCGGCATGCCCGATTTCGCCGATCGGCTGATCGCCCCGATCTCAACAGTGGAGCTCGAGCGCCGCTGGTTGGCCGTGCGCGCCGCCATGACGGAGCGCGGCATCGACGTGCTCGTCATGCAGAACTCGAACGAGTTTTCCGGCGGCTACGTCAAATGGTTCACCGACATGCCGGCCGGCAACGGCACCATGACGACGGTGATCATGCCCAAAGACGATCTGATGACCGTGGTGGCGCCCGGGCCGTTCGGGGTCGACGTGACGCCGCCCGCGAACGATCCGGTGCGACGCGGGGTCAAGCGCTTCCTCGCCTCGCCCAACTTCATGGGCGCCTCTTTCACCACCGCGCTCGACAACGCCAACGTCGAGAAGGCCTTGGAAGAATTCTCCGGCGCCACCATCGGGCTGGTGGCCCAGGGTTCAATGGGCTATGCGCTCGCTGATCATTTGAAGCGCGGCAAGCTCGGCAACGCCACCTTCGTGGATGCGACCGACCTCGTCGACGCCATCATGGTGATCAAGAGCGACGAGGAGATCGCCGCGATCCGCGCGACTGCGCTCCTGCAGGACCGCGCCATGCGCGCCGCCTTCGAAGCAATCCGGCCCGGCATACGCGACATCGAGATCACCGCGGTCGCCGAATATTGCATGCGTGTCGCCGGCGCCGAGTATGGCCTGCTCATGGGCGCCTCATCGCCGATCGGGCAGGCCGTGATGATCCAGCCGCGCCATCTGCAGAACCGCATCATCCGCGAAGGCGATCAGTTCGTGCTGCTGGTCGAGACCACCGGACCGGGCGGCTTCTTCTGCGAGCTTGGCCGCACCTGCGTGCTTGGCAAGGCGACCCAGAGCATGAAAGACGAGTTTGCGTTCGCGTTCGAGGCGCAGCAATTCACCGCCGCGATGCTCAAGCCGGGTGCTTCATGCGCCGATGTGTGGAACGCCTACAACGATTTCATGGCGCAGAACGGCCGCCCGAAGGAGAACCGGCTCTACTGCCACGGCCAGGGCTATCACCTGGTCGAGCGGCCGCTCGTTCGCTTCGACGAAACGATGCCGATCGCGGCACGCATGAACATCGCGGTGCACCCGATGTATCACTCCAAGGATACGTATACGTGGATCTGCGACAACTTCCTGATTGACGAGAACGGCGCCGAGCGGCTGCATACGTTTCCGCAGGAGATCGTGGAGTTGGGGTGAGCCTCTCCGTTGTTGGATTCTGAAAGTCCAGTGGCTATGGATTTCCGCTTTCACGCTCAGGCATGCACACATCTCTGAGCATGTACGCGAACGCACGGCAGCACGATTACACCCAGGCCCGTGGCGCATTATGAGGCCTCTAGGCCCGCCTAGCCCCTCTTACGCTGGATGGGTTGCCGCTGTTGCTGTTGCTGGGTGAATGCCTGAACGGTAAGGGCCTTTAGGCGGTCAGGGTCACGCACTCCGGCCTTTGCAAGCTCAATCAGCTTCTTTGCCACCATCTCAGTGGCGAGGTCTTGCCGGTCAACCAAGCCCAGCGTCTGCAATACCTCTTCAAAGACGCTGCCGAGCATGGCAACCTCCTCGGGCTCAAATGTCCCTTGAGTTTTCAAGAGTTCGTAGATTGGCATAAAGCCCCCAGCTCCCCGCGAGCCAACGCTACTCGATATGACCGACAAGGGACAGAGTGTCTTAGAACCCTTCTAAAAAAAGCCTCCGCGCGGGGGGCGGAGGTTTAGTCGTGCCGAAAACCTTCCGGGGCAGTGAATAGAGGGCGGACGGGTTCCAGCCCGCTCTCAACGCCGCTCTGGGGAAAAGGTTCCAATCAGCAGTCGACCAAATCGCCCAGCTTTTTGGGCTGGATCTGTTGCTGCTGGCGGACGATGGGTTGGTTTCGCTCTGCTCGCTCGGCAAAAAGCATCCAAATCGTCGCTAGGTCGACAATCTTGACCCTGGCCTCTGGGTTGCTGACCAACCGAGCCTGCGCCAAACACCGCCTGGCTCGGCGGCGGTATTCACCCGCTTCCATTTGCCGTTCCGTCGATCAATTAGGACACCCCGCGCCATCACAACGAACATGCCCGTTCAATGTTCCGAAAAAAGTTTGAGAAACAGGCATTTAGAAGGTCACCCATCCGGCTTAGGACTTTCCGGACCGGAGCTTGTCGCCTCTTGTGCACGGCGTATGGCTCCCTCGTCTGCGCGGGGACGACAGCACACATTCAGCAGTTCAAATCGCCTCGAAATTCGATGCCTTCAAAAGCTCGGCGTTGCGCGTGACGTAGCTCTTGGCGAAGGCCTCGAATTGCGACGTTGTTTCCGACACCGGCTCGATGCCGAGCTTGGCAAGCTGGCCTTCGGCCTTGAGCTCCTGCACGGCGCTGTTGATCATGGTGTTGAGCTCCGCAACGAGCTCGGCGGGCAGTTTCTTCGGCCCCCAGACCCCGTACCACGACGAATGATCCATGCCGGGCAGCCCGCTTTCGGCCGCGGTCGGATAGTCGGGTGCGAGTGGCGTGCGCTTGGCGGTCGTGACCGCGAGACCTTTGACCTGCTTGCCATTGGCGAGCGGCAGCAGCGCCAGCACAGGGTCGATCATCAGCTGCACATGGCCACCCGCGACGTCGTTCAGAGCCGGCGCGGTCCCGCGATAGGGCTGGATCGGCAGATTCAATCCCGCGAGGCGGTTGAAGTCGAGCTCGGCCAGATGCCCCGGCGCGCCGAGAGCCGAGGTCGCGAAATTCCATTTCTCCGGCGCCTTGCGGGCCTCGGTGATGAGCTCGGCAATGCTGTTTGGTGCAAGCTTAGGCGACATGACCAGCATCATCGGGGCCTCGCCGACGCGGGCGATGGCGGCAAAGTCGTCGATCGGATCGTAGGGCGCGTTCTTCATCACTTGCCGCGCCATCACGTGGGTCCCGGCCGAGAAGAGAAGCGTGGCTCCGTCGGGCTCCGCAATCCTGACCGCATTGCCGCCGAGCGAGCCGTTTGCACCAGCCCGGTTGTCGACAATGATGGTGAGGCCGTTCTTCTGTCGCAGCTTCTCGGACAAGAGCCGGGCGAACACGTCGACGCCACCGCCGGCCGCGAACGGCACGATGATCTTGATCGGTCGATCGCCGAGCTTGCGCGCCTGTGCGAAGGAGCGTGTCGTCACGACTGAAGCCGATGCCACGGCCAATGACGACAGAATGAAGTGGCGACGTGCAATCAGAGCAGACATGATTCTCCCTCCCTGCTCGGCGGAGCGGAATTCCGCTCCGCCGTTCGGCGGCAATGCCGTGCGTTACGCCGCGCGCGATCGGCCGGCCGCTTGCCCGATGAGACCGGCCGAACGTAGCGCGTCAGCGATCTCGATCTCGGCACCCGGCTCGAGCGGCAGCAGCGGAGAGCGGACCGTGGCGTGCTCGAGGATACCGCGGGCGACCAGCCCATGCTTGAGCGCGACCGTGCCTTCCATGTGCGAGCCGCGGTGATAGACGGTGCGCGTCACCGGCAGCAGCTTGTCGTGGATCGCACGCGCCTTCGGGTAGTCCTTGGCCTTGCCGGCCGCAATCAGCTCGATCAGCGGCTCAGGCGTCAGGGTGCCATAGCCCACCAGCGCGCCGTCGACGTCGAACATGGTGTGCAGCAGATATTCGTCGTGGCAGGTGAGAAGCTGCAGATTGGGACGCTCGCGACGGACGACTGGGATCTCCGTGTCCCACCGGCGCATGTTGCGCACGCCGTTCTTCATGGCGAACACGCCCGGCAGCGCCGAAATGTCGAGCTGGGTCTCGAGATTGTAGGTCGCCTTGGTCGCGTCGGGATACTGGAACAGGATCAGCGGCAGACCGGTCTCCTGGTAGATTGCACGATAGCGGTCCTGCGGCGCGCCGTTCTGATAGCCGAAGCGCAGCCAGCCATGCGAGGGATAGACAAGCCCGGCCTCGGCCCCGGCCTTGACGGCGCGCTTGGCCTCCAGCGCGGCCACCTTGGTACCCTCGAGCGTGATGCCGGCGATGACGGGGATCCTGCCGTCGACCGACTTCACGAAGCTTTCAATGACTGCGGTCTGCTCGTCAGGTGAAAGAAAAGTGCCCTCCCCGGCGTGGCCGAGAACGACCAGGCCTTTGACGCCCTCGAAGCTGCCGAGCCAGGCGCCGAGGCGTTGAATGGCGGCGTGGTCGACCTCACCGTCGCGGGTGAACGGGGTTACGGGCGCGGGGACGAGGCCTCTGAGATCAAGGGCTTCCATGTCGGTTTCCTCTCATGAGATCCATGCTGATCGTTCGCGGACTGTGGCAACCCGCGCGCCGATCGCGTGGAGGGACACTACAAAGGCGCCTCTTATATCTGAAGACTCACATCAGGCATTTCAGATATAACAGTTTAGGCATAGGTGGAGGCCGCTCGTGGAATACGCCGCCTGGAAGCTTTTCATCGACGCCGCCGAGCTCGGCAGCCTCAGCAAGGTGGCCTTGGCTTACGGAACCAGCCAACCGCATATCAGCCGCCGGATCAGCGAGCTTGAGCTGGAGTGCGGCGGGCGGCTGTTTGAGCGGACCGGTCGCGGCGTCATGCTGACCGAGCTTGGGCAGCGCATCGCGCCAAAGGTGCGCGCGTGGCTCGCCAGCACCGATGAGCTTACGAACGACGTGCGCACCTCGGCCGGCACGCCGATCGGCAAAGTTCGGATTGGAAGCCTGCCGTCAACCGCGCATCCGCTGGTGAGCACGCTGCACAAGCGGCTGAAGGAGCGCTACCCGCTCATTCAACTCTCGGTGCGCGAGGGGCAAGGGGCTCAGCTCGAAACATGGCTCGAGGATGGCAGCGTCGATCTTGCCATCTTGTACCGGACCGGCGCGTCACCGGCGAATGGCGACACCTATCTGGTCGAGACGTCAACCTATCTGGTCAGCGCGGCCGGCGACCCGCTGACCTCACGCAAGACTGTGCCGTTCTCGGCGCTGCACAACCTGCCGCTCGTGTTGTTTTGTCGCCCGAGCAGCTGGCGCAATCACCTCGAGCAGATCAGCGCCGAGCGCAAGATTTCGCTCACCGTGGCGTTGGAGGCCGATTCGCTGAGCCTGCAAACTCACATCGTCTCGGCGGGAGGCATCTATGCGTTGCTCGGGCCCTATGCGATCGCAGCCGCGTCGAAGGACTGCCGTCTGCAATCCTCGAAGCTGGTCGATCCCGTCGTCACCCGGCACATTGCGCTTGCGATGTCGCGCCACGGCAGCGTGACGCTGGCGTGCCGGACGGTGATGCAGGTGGTGCGGGAGATTGCGAAGTCCGGCGCCGCGGGACTGCGGCGGACGTAGCATCTTACTTTGCCGTCGGCTTGAAATATTTCAGGTCGGGCGGCGGCTGGTCCTTCTTGGTGGGCATCAAAAGACCGTACGCGGAGAGGAAGTAGTTTTCCTTACCGACGTTCACCTGCGCATTGTAATCGCAAATGGCCTCCGGCCAGTCCGGCTGAGGATCAGGGCTGCGAACGTATTGTTTGTCCACGATCCACGGCCGCGTCAGCGCATGGTCGATCACGGTGATCTCGTCATGCAGGACGTTCGGATCGGCCTTGTCGAGATGGA
>Ga0209488_10001494_pt1 | contig 19991 bp, 7 predicted proteins | sample Rivendell_Oct201_8_FD_188349 | JGI IMG/M metagenome (GOLD analysis project Ga0209488, IMG submission 188349) | Vadose zone soil microbial communities from the Eel River Critical Zone Observatory, Northern California, USA -... | ecosystem: Environmental > Terrestrial > Soil > Vadose zone >...
GAAAAGTTTGTGGCCAACCCGTTCGCGGCAGGCACACGCATGTATAAGACCGGTGACCTGGCGCGTTGGCTGGAGGACGGCAACATTCAGTATCTGGGTCGAATGGATACGCAAGTGAAGATCCGCGGCTTCCGCATTGAGCTTGGCGAGATAGAAGCTCAGATGAATGAGCACTCTGAGATACAAGACAGCGCCGTGATTGCTCAGGGTCAGGAAGGTAACCGGCAACTCATCGCTTTTTATCGCGCAAAAGATACGCAGGCAGAACACCTCGTCCATCTGCCTTACAAAGAATTGCGTGAGCATCTGCTGCGAACGCTGCCGGAATACATGGTGCCTACCGCGTTCGTCAGCCTGGCCACGATTCCGCTGAGTTCAAACGGTAAAGTTGACCGTCGCGCCCTCACTCGGAAAGAAGTGAAGATAACTTCCGGGCAGGAGTACGTGGCGCCGCGCAACCACACGGAAAAGCAACTGGTCGATATCTGGGCTCATGTCTTGAAGATCGCCCCTGAGAAGATCGGAGTCAATGACAGTTTCTTTGAATTGGGCGGTCATTCGTTGCTCGCTGTAAGAATGGTTGAGCAGATGAAGCAGCAGGGGCTTCACGTGCGGCTTCAGGCATTGTTCACTTCTCCCACGTTGGCTAAACTTGCGGCGGCCCTAGAAAGTGATATGGATCCGCACACCTCTCTTGTCGATACGGTGCCCGATCTGGATAGCGAGGCCACCTTAGATCCAACAATCGTCCTCCGAACCGAGGGTGCCCTGGGAGAGATGCGCAACATTTTCCTCACCGGGGCTACCGGATTTCTAGGTGCCTTTCTGCTATCAGACCTGATTGCCCAGACGGACGCAAACATTTACTGCCTGGTTCGGGATGACAGTACTGAGGCTGGATACAGAAGAATCGAAAAACGCTTAGAGTCATTAGGTCTCCGGGATTCAGCCCTTCGTGGCCGCATTGTTCCTGTCCTGGGTGATCTAAGCAGTCCCTTGCTTGGTCTTAGCCGCAACAACTTTGAGGAATTGGCCGCAAAAATCGATGTGATTTATCACAGCGGTGCAACTGTAAACTTCTTCTATCCTTATAGTCTTCTTAAGGTTGCAAATGTACTCAGTACTGAAGAGTTGCTGCGCATGGCAAGTTTCGGACGCAGCAAATCGCTTCACTTTATTTCCACGTTGTCCGTAGCTTTAGCTCAAGAAAGGGAGGGTACGGCAGCGATCATTAGCGAAAAGGACCCTCTCCCCGGCGCGCCAAATCTTTCAGACGGCTACACTCAGAGCAAATGGGTTGCTGAAAAAATCGTCGCTATCGCAGGTTCCAGAGGCTTCCCGGTCGTAATCTACCGCCCCGGCGTCATCACGGGACATTCCAAAACGGGAGTGGCCAATCTGGAAGACTTTGTCTCCTCCTTCATTCGCGGCTGCATGCAAGCGGGCTGTGTTCCCGACATCGAAGTTCATGACGAACTCCATCTAATACCGGTGGATTTTCTGAGCCGCTCCATCGTTGCGATATCAAAGCGTCAGGAGTTTTTTGGCCGTGTATTCAACATAGCAAGTCCGGATGGCATTACTGGACGAGGATTGTTACATGCTCTGATAGCATTCGATCCTACCTTGCAGCGAGTTTCTTACGAAAAGTGGACGTCTCGCGTTGCCGGCAATCCCGGCAATGCTTTGGCGCGTTATGTCGCAGCTTTTCCTGAGCGCGTTCCAGAACAACGCTTAGTGCGGCCGCAGTTCGATTCGGAAGAAACGCTGAGCCTGCTGGAAGCTGCGGGGCTTGGCCGCCCAAAGATAACTCAGCAGCTACTTGAGACTTACTTTTCTTTTATTGCCGAACATTCAGTCAAGCGTGACGCAGTCGGAGCGGATTGAAGCGCTCCGGATTCGCTTCGAAGACAGAGCGAGTTCACCTGCCAGTGCGACGGCAATGGTTGACGAAGAATGGATACATGGAAATTTCATATTTAGTAATCGAGTTCCATTTTGGAACTCGAACTCATTAATATTGCGTTGTATTCTGGTTTTACCTTGCTCTCGGTATGAAAACTCCAATACTATGTAGCCCTGCCCTAAATTGCTTCTAAATTTAATATTTTGTTCATATACAACAGGGCCACGTTGAATGCTGAAGTGGCGCGAGGGTTTCCGAATCAGGAATGCCTAAGCGTTTCTAATGTTTGCATAGAACGCTATTTCGCTGGGCACGGTACCGGCGCTTTACGATTTGAGGAAGGCAAACGCCATGACGATGTTCTTGGGTTTGAGATCAACTCCGCTTCTTTCCGTTTCCGAGCCAGTTCCCAAGCCTGCGGCAATAAGACATCTATCTTTACTTCAAAAAGTTGATCATCCGGCCTCGATGGCGGAGAGATGGGGCAGTTACGTTCTTGCAGCATGCAAATCCGAAAGGGATCCGAAGACCCTTGCAATATGGGCGCGCCAGGTGGGCGTCAGCTACACCACCCTGTGCGAGAGCTGCCGGTTAATAAATGTCCAGCCACGTCATGCTCGCGATTTTGCAAGGCTCCTCCGCGGCATACTTATGCCTGAATTCGATTTTCCCAAGCTGGCCAGCTTTCTCGATATCAGCGATAAGCGCACACTCGATTCAATTTTGCAGAAAGCAGGGTTTGGGCCGCATGGAACATTCCCACGCCACATATCAGTTTCATGCTTTCTGGATAATCAACAATTCATAACGCGCGAAAATCCAGGGCTCATCTTCCTCCGGGATGTTCTTGCCGAAGTGTAGTACCTCGAATTAGCGGCCGCGTATCCAGCTACAAAGCTAGACACAAAAATCCGACAAATATTCCAGCGGAAACTGCATTGCTTCATTCATGTGCGGCAAGTAGAGTCTCCAGACCTGCCTATAAATTTCTAATGCACCCATAGAACTCAATGCTGTGGAAACCTTTTCCCCAACTGAGAAAAGCGGAGCTTTGTTCAGTAAGTTAAGGTAATGAGGAAACCATGGATAGCAATGCATGTACTCACATTGTCCCAAAAAATTCGGATGTAACAAGGAACTGGTTTGCGGTCTTTACCGTACCTCGCCATGAGAAACGGGTTGAGGCGCATTTTAGTCTCCGCGAAATCGAGAATTTTCTCCCACTCTGCCAGAAAGTGCGCCAATGGAAGGACGGTTCGAAGGGGATACTCCAGCTCCCCTTGTTTTCAAGTTACATCTTTGTGCGGATTGGCAACGGCGAACGCGGTCCCGTCCTGAGGGTTCCGGGTGTCATCTCCATTGTGGGTTGCGGCCCGCGACCCTTATCGGTCCCTGACTCATACATCCATTGGCTTCAGGTAGGCCTTCGGGAAGGGAAGATTGAACCGCATCCCTATCTCACAGTAGGTACCAGGGTGAGTATCCGCTCCGGCGTCATGGCGGGTATGGAGGGCGTGTTGATCCGCAAGAAAAACAATTTTCGCGTTGTGCTCACGCTTGAGATGATCATGAACAGCGTGACAGTCGAGGTTGAGATTGAGAACATTGAGCCAGTTGCTCGCATGTCGCGGGGCTCTGATGAGCAGATTGCCGCCATTGCCTGAGCAATTTGTGTTGGTTGGCCCCAACAGCGATTCCAACCTGGCACAGGAAGGATCACGCAAGAACCAAATCTGAGTCTCAAAATCATTCGCCCAGCGATGAACGCGGCCATACTTCAGCCGTTTGTCACCGATTGGCGCTACATGGCCACATCGTCTTTTTCCTTCGTTGAAATCGATCAGGAAAAACTGAGTGTCGAAATCCTGAAACAGGGTGACTCAACGCCTAAGCCGCTCCTTTTTTTAAAACAGCCCGCCCTGCGAATCTCAGAACATAGACATACCCTCGTCATGATCTGCAGACGGAGCACCGGCGGGCCAGTAGGACAGAATGATGAATCAGACAAATCTTCCGGACCAAATTGAATCATTGGAAAAAGGTTTTGAACTCGCCTACTTTATTACCCAGGACCGACCGAGCGCTGTCGAGACCCTGGCCGGCGCTCTGGATAAACTAACGGTCCAATGCCGCCTTGAGAAGCGGCGTTTCTACTGGCGATACAACCATGCGCGCCAGCCGATTCGCCGGATGAGCCATCATGAACTGGACGCTTTCCAATGGCTTATCTTGTTGGAGTCGGAGCCATGCGAAAGAGCTCAGGAACTGAGCGGTGGTCATTCGCAGCGGAACATGGTAGTCCGTTACATCAAACATCTGGTTCAGATTACAACGTCCATGTCTTCCTTTTATGTGTGCGTTGGAATGAACCGGCTTCTCCATAGTTATTCAACGTCGGAGACGCAAGCCGCTTTCGAACTGATCACTCAACGCTTTCCCGGGGCGGATCAATATCGTCGAGCCAAGAAAATGCTGACCAGCCGGCTCAGAGAGCGTTTCGGCGAACTGCTGGAACCAGTCAAGATGCGCCATGGCGAAATCCGCTTTAAGACATTAGAAGATCAAAGTCGCTGGCATGATTTGGTACATGAATGTCTCAGCATGTTTTCTCCCTGGAGTACGGTCGGATGGTGCGAACAATTCAATTTAAAAGTGGACGATAAGCCTCAAAGCTGTCTCTCAGATGTGGGAGGGAGCAGTGTGGGGCAGGATGCACAGGAAAAAATCTACTGCCACATGTTTATTGAACCTCGGTGCCGGGGGAACTTGTCGGCGCTTTTGTCGTTTTCTTCCCCTGATGCAAGACTGGCGTTACCGAAGTTTGCTATGAAAGACGAAACGCGCGGAAATGATGGCAACAAGACACAGGAACCGCGAGTGCCAAAGTTGTGTGAAGAAGAAAAGGCCGTTATTACGAAAAGGCTCACTGCGTCCAGGGCGCGTCGCCAAAGGATACGTCCTTCTTCGGTGACTGTGGTTGTAGATGGCCAGGAGTCCTCTCGATTTGACCTGGCAGGCTCAGGCCAGATACAGATTGAGCTTGCAGATGGTGCCAAGTTGATCGAAATTCGCGGCGTTGATGACGAGGGCGATCTGCTTCTCGGTACTCACCTGGTCTCGTACGCGGACGAGGCGTTTGTGTCCTCGAAGGTTGTGCAGTCCTTCAACAATGGGGAACTCGGTCTGGAGATTTCACCCATTTCAGATTCTGGTGATGGAGCCCGCGCACTGTTGACCCTCACGTTCAAACCCAGGCTCAGAGTTTTCAGGGAAGTTTTTACTCGTGCATGGAGTCTGATTCGCCTTAAACGTCCGCCGGAAGATACACGATGTCGACGTCATTGTGAGATTAGTGGAGCGTTCAATTTTTACTTCTTCAGATAATCCGATAGAGCCACACATCCTCAGGCCCTTTTAGTGTAGAAGAAGTCTGCTGCTATGTCTGGCCTCAGCACTCTTGGTGGAACCGGCGTGATGGCCGTTTTCATCACTCTCAGAGGAGCTCAAGCTGTGGAAAATATCTTTTCCAAGTGAGAAAAGCGGAGCTCTGTTCAACTCGCAATGGTGAACAGGGGTGAATCATGGTTGCCCTGCCTGATAAATGCAACTTTCTCGCAACAAACCAGGTCTATATATGTGTTATCGAGCCTTTTTTGGACTTATAATGTGATTGCGGTTTAGTGCTTTTTTATGTGTGAGTTCGGCGTAATTCAAGCAGAAAATCACAGGGTTCGTTCCGGTATAGGATTGTTTCTGCAAGTGAAAGCGCATTGGAGTTTGTTTCGGTGCGACCAAGTCACGTAACCTGGCAACGGGAGGAATATGAAATCCTTGGGAATGGATCTGCGCTACAGCCTTCGTGTCTTACTTAAGTCTCCCGGATTCACCATTGTCGCCATTGTTACGCTGGCAATAGGAATCAGCGCAAACTCCGTCGTCTTTGGAATGATCAATGCGCTGATACTGCATCCACTGAATCTGCCTGAGGTGGAAAGTCTCTACCAGCTTGAGCGCGGCAAGGATAAAGCGGGCAATTTCTCCTATCCAGACTATCTTGATCTGCGCGATCGCAACCACAGTTTTGATCAACTCATGGCCTATGAAGGGGCTGTCGTAGGGCTTGATACGGGTGCAAACCCATCCAGCGCCTGGATCGAGTTGGTGAGTGGGAACTACTTTGACGGATTGCGGCTTCAGCCGCATCTTGGCCGTTTGTTCCATGCTTCGGATGAGCGTGGCGCGAACAGCGCCCCCTACATTGTGCTGACCCACACGTATTGGTATACCCACTTCCACAATGATCCTGGCGTGGTTGGCCGCGTGGTTCGGGTCAATAAGCAGCCGTACACGATTGTGGGAGTGGCGCCGGTCGACTTCCACGGCACTCTTGTATTTTTCTCTCCTGATTTCTTTGTGCCCATGGTCAATAACGAGCAGTTACAAGGCGACAATCTGAGCGATCGCGGCAAGCGCTGGGTTTTTGCCTTGATGGGACATACGAAACCGGGAGTCACTCCGGCACAGGCGATAGCTGATCTGAACTCGATTGGCGCAGGTCTTGAGAAAAGCTATCCTAAAGACGACAACGATATGAAATTTGCCCTGGCTCGCCCAAGTCTTTACGGCGATTACCTGGGACCCCCGATCAAGGCATTTCTGACCGCACTGATGGTGTTGGCAGGATTAATTCTGCTGGCCGCATGCACCAACCTGGGTAGCTTGTTTGCTGCGCGTGCCGCTGACCGCTCCCGTGAGGTCGCGCTAAGGCTCGCGCTCGGATCCAGCCGCAGACGCATCGTGATGCAGTTGTTAATTGAAGCGATGCTGATTTCACTCGTAGGAGGCGCCGTCGGGCTGATCGGCGGTATTGTGTTGTTGCGTGGACTAAGCCTTTGGCAGCCATTCTCCAGATATCCAGTCCATGTCTCTGTGAACCCGGCTGCAAATGTTTATATCGTCGCGTTGCTTTTGGCGGTGGCAAGTGCACTTATCTTTGGTTCGGTTCCGATAAGGCAGATTCTCCGCACCAATATGTATGAGGTCATCAAGGCTGGCGCAACCAGCACAGCAGGACGGCGGATTACAGTCCGCGACATACTGCTGGTGTTGCAGATTGCCATCTGCTCCGTGCTGGTCACTTCGTCCCTGGTTGCCGTGCGTGGACTGGTGCGTTCAATGCACAGCCATTTCGGTTTTGAACCGCAAAACGCAATCCTCGCAAACACGGATATGAGCATGGGTGGTTATAAAGGTGAGCAGGTGCCCGCCATGGAAAGGCGCATGCTTGATGCCGTGCAGGCAATTCCGGGAGTCGAAACCGTCGGTCTCGTTAGCCCCACGCCCTTATATGCTGGATCAGTCAACGCCGACGTCTACACGGACCAGACGTCAGATTTCATTCCAGCGAATGTGGCTGCTCAGGTCTTTTTGTACAAAATATCGCCCGAATATTTGCACGCGGCCGGCACTGCCTTATTGTCAGGAAGAACCGTGACGTGGCATGACGACAAGGAGTCTCCACGCGTCGCGGTGGTGAATGCGGAGTTCGCGCGCAAAATCTTTGGCTCTGTAACAGCCGCCATAGGGGCCTATTATAAGTTGGGGGATGGAACGCGCGTCCAGGTAGTCGGCGTAGTGGAACAGGGAAAATACCGGAGCGTCACTGAGGACGCGAAGCCGGCCATGTTTTTCCCATTTTTGCAGGCGCCATCGAGTGACGCATGGCTTGTGGTGCGTTCAGCCCGCGATTCGCAGCAACTGTCACCCGCCATCCGCAGCACACTGCTCAACCTTGATTCAGGGCTGCCCGTCTACATCCAAACGTGGACTATGGAACTCAACCACACTCTGTTCGCCGCTCGCATAGCAACCATGACCCTGGGTGTACTTGGAGTCATTGCCGCAATGCTGTGCATCACCGGCATCTTTGGTACAGCCGCGTATTCGGTCAGCAAACGGATGAACGAACTGGGAATTCGTATGGCCCTTGGCGCGGAGCGTAAGCACGTGTTGCAGGCAGCATTGGCGCCCGCCGGCAGATTGCTGCTGTTTGGATCGGTAGGAGGTTTAATCCTGGGAATTTTGGCCACCCGTGTGTTGTCTTCCATTGTGTATCAGGCAACGCCTAAAGATCCTCTGGTCTTGGGTGGTGTTGTGATTGCCATGTCTTTGCTGGGGCTGCTGGCGACTTGGATTCCTGCCCAGCGCGCGCTTGCGGTTGATCCGTTGAAGGTATTGCGCACACAGTAAGTTACAGCGCGAACGGGAGTGGCTGTATTGCACGACGCAAAGTTGAGTCTGCCGTCCGCGCCGGTATCTTTCGATGCTTCGTATCAAACTTTTTCAAATGCGTTTCTACGGGTGAACCTTCAACCGTCCATCGCCTGATGGATCGTGCCCGCGGGCGGATACGCTCAGCGAGTTTCCAGTAGACAGTCGGCAAATGGATTCAAGAAAGCGTACGAACCACTTCGGCATTTCCTTTCGATGTTTTGATCTACTGCTGTCGTCTGCAATGAAAACATCAATCGATCCAATTAGCGCGGGCTAAATTGCGACCCGCGTTGGCACATCTAAGGGCTCGATCTGGGCCTCTTGAACTGAAAAAATACATGCCGCACTCTTCAAAAGGCTGGTTTCTGCACGTTTCCGCGCCTGACCAGAACGGACAGCGCGGGGAACTGGTGCAACAGGATTTCGAAGTCCCCGAACTGGCTGCGGGCGAAGTGTTGGCTGAGCCCTTGTTCGGATGTTGGGAAGGGAACATGGAGCACAGCCTTTCCCGCCGTCCGATTGATATTTGCCGCACGCGCGGCGAGGATCGAGTAATTCTGGGAAATGCAGGGGTGGTTCGGGTCGCAGCGGTGGGCCCAGACGTACGCAGCCTCAAGCCTGGCCAGAACGCAATCATCTTCGCATCGTCTGTTGTTGACCGCTTTGGTTATCCAGAACGCATGTTGGCCTACGATGCGCCCGGAACAATGGGGTGCATGGCCACACGCATCAAGATAAAAGAACGCGAATTGGTTTCAGTTCCCGCGGAAACGCGATATTCACTGGCCCAATGGGCTGCATTTTCCGTGCGCTACATTACGGCTTGGTCCAACATGGAGCTTGCGCTTGGAACGTTCCGTCTCCTCGTGGGCGTTGACGAGTTCCCCAATCCGCACGTTTGGGGCTGGGGCGGCGGAACAACGCTGGCCCAATTGCAACTCGCACAACGCCATGGCTGTCGCGCTGTTATGATCTCCGGCCACTCCCCGCACCTGGAGCAGATCAAGAGAGCCGGAATCACAGCGCTGGACAGGCGGCCGTTTGGGCAGCTCTTCTTTGACGAAAAACTTTACGCGGAAGATAGTTCTTTCAGGCGAGCCTACGCTCAGGCCGAACGGTTGTTTCTCCGTGCCGTCGATGAGCTCACGGGTGGTGAGCGCGTGCAGATTTTTGCGGACTACATCGGTTCCCCTGTTTTTCGCGCAACGTCCAAAGCGTTGAGCCGCCAGGGCATCATCACCACGGCGGGTTGGAAGGAAGGGATGAATATCACTTACCTCCGCGCGGTCGAATGCATTGAACGCCATCAGTTGATCCATACCCACTATGCGCGTCACTCGCAAGCCCTGGCCGCAGTGGCCTACGGCGAAGAACACGGTTGGATGCCCGAAGTTGACGAGCGCATCCACAGCTTTGATGAGATCCCGCAACTCGCTGACAGTTTCCGTCGCGGCGAGGGCGGCTACTTTCCAGTCTTTTCGGTGAATGCGCTTTGATCCAAGAGAACATGTCACATACTGAACCCATCGCGATTATTGGCATTGGTTGTCGCTTCCCTGGTGCGAAGGGGCCGCAGGAGTTCTGGCGGCTGCTCGCTGACGGAGTAGACGCAATCACGGAAGTCCCGGCCAACCGTTTTGACATCAACGCGTTTTATGACCCAACTCCTGGCGCCCCGGGAAAAATTTCCAGCCGTTTTGGCGGATTCATCGCAGATGTAGAGAACTTTGATGCGGGATTTTTCGGCATCTCTCCGCGAGAGGCGGAAGCGATGGATCCGCAGCAACGCATCCTGATCGAGATCGCTTATGAAGCGCTGGAGGATGCCGGCCTTCCCCCGGACCGCGTGAGTATGTCCGGTGCTGGCGTGTTTCTGGGCATAATGTCGGACGATTATCTTCGCCACATCTATCGCAGCACGGATATCGATCTCACCACGGCAACAGGCGGTTCACGCGGCACCGCAGCAGCACGTATTTCGTACGCGCTTGGTTTTCAGGGTCCCAGCCTCGTCGTGGATTCTGACAGAGCTTCTTCCCTGACCGCACTGCACCTGGCGTGTCAGAGCCTGCGTGCCAACGAGTGTTCGGTGGCGTTGGTGGGAGCATGCAATCTGATTCTCAGTCCCGAACTTTCGATTGCCTGTTCCCGCTCCGGCATTCTCTCTTCGGATGGTCGCTGCAAATTTGGCGACGCGCGCGCTGATGGAATCGCACGAAGTGAAGGTTGTGGAGTTCTGGTGCTGAAGCGCCTGTCGCACGCGCTCCAGGAAAATGACCGCGTGTACGCCGTGGTCCGGGGAAGCGCCGTTATCAACAATGGCAGTTCCAGTATGGAGTTGATGCGTCCCTCAGCGCAGGCACAGGAAATTTTGCTGCGAACCGCGCTCAGGGATGCGGGTGTTCGTGCCAGTGATTTGCTTTACGTGGAAGCCCACGGAACCGGAACGCCTGTGGGTGACAAGGTTGAGGCCGAGGCGCTGGGAGCAGTGTTTGGAGCAGATCGTCCAGCTGATCAGCCTTGCATGATCGGTTCTGTGAAGACCAACATTGGCCACGCCGAAGCCGCCGGCGGTATGGCGGGAATCATCAAGGTTGCACTCGCGCTGCAAAACGGACTTATTCCCAAGAGTCTGCACTTTGAACATGAGAACCCGGAACTCAATCTTGAACAGCGTTGTCTGCGCGTTCAAACAGAGACAGGGCCCTGGCCTGTGAACGATGGCAAACTTGCTCTGGCGGGTGTAAGTGCTTTCGGGCTTACTGGAACAATTGCGCATGCCGTGCTGCAGGCTGCACCTGCTGAATCAGCAGATACTGCATCTTCAGAGGAGCCTACGGCTCATTTGTTGCCCATTTCGGCACGGTCACCCGCGTCTTTGGATGCCCTGGTACTGGCATATCGTGACTGGCTGGAAGGATCGTCGGCTTCTGAATTCTTCGCGCGTACTTGCTATTCGGCGAGCGTTCATCGCCAGCATCATTTGCACCGGATCGGCTTCGTTGCTTCATCACCTCGGCAGATGAGTGAACAGCTAAGTGCTTACCTCAAGGGCGAACTTTATTCTGGCGCTCAGGGAAATGTGGTTCCGGGTAAAACCGCAAAGCTGGCGTTCATTTTTCCTGGCCAGGGCGGTCAAGCAGTTGGAATGGGGCGGGAACTGTTGGTGCAAGAACCAGTTTTCCGCCACACAGTTGAACTATGCGACGCCGCCGTCCAGGCACAGGCTGGCTGGTCTGTCCTTGCACTCTTGCAAGGTGAGTTGCCGGACGCTCTATTGGAGGAAATTGATTACCTCCAACCCACACTGACCACGGTCATGGTAGCGCTGGCAGCACTATGGCGCTCATGGGGTATCGAGCCGACTGCAACGCTTGGGCTCAGTATGGGGGAAGCGGCAGCTGCACACGTCGCAGGCATGCTCGACATACAGGACACTATGGCCGTTGTCTGCCGCCGTGCACGTCTCCTGAAGCGCTTGCGGGGAAAAGGCGCAATTCTCTCAACTCCATTGTCATATGCCGAGGCAGAGAAGGTACTCGTTCCATACCGTCCCCAGTTGTCGATAGCAGTGGTGGCCAGTCCAACAAACACAGTTCTTTCCGGCGATTTGTCAGCCATGAAAGCGCTGGCAGAAGAACTTGAATCGCGTGGCCTTCCTTGTCGCTTCGTGAAATCTGATGTAGCGGGCCACAGCACACAGATGGAACCTCTGCTCGATGAATTGCGTGCCGAACTTGCCGGCCTGAAGCCGCGGAAAGGCTCCATCCCGCTGGCGTCTACGGTGGACGACAAATACCTCGCTGGCCCCGAACTGGACGCAGACTATTGGGCGCGCAATCTGCGTCAAACCGTGCTTCAGATGAACGGCATTGAAAGATTCCTGCAGGATGGTTACACCACATTCCTTGAGGTGAGCCCCCATCCGGTTGCATTGAATCCTCTTTGGGAAACCATTCGTCATTTCCGCGCCGACGCCAGGGCCATTGCTTCCCTTCGTCATGAAGAGGGAGAGCGCGAGGCATTACTCAAAGCTGCGGGTGCCTTGTATGCCCAGGGCATCTCAGGGAATTGGGCGGAGCTGTACCAGGCGAAAGATAGGCGCCTGGTGCCTTTACCAACATATCGCTGGGAAGACAAACCCTGCTGGTTCAAAGTAACGCAAGATGATCGCCTAGTGACGGCGAAATCACTGGTTTCATCTGCGCCCGACACGCCGAGAGCCGGCGCTCGTACGCGCTTCCTCGATCAACTGAAAAGCTTGCCTTCAGGCCAACGACGGAAATTCTTGCAGGACCATCTCCAGGGAATGGTCGGCAAAATTCTAAGGCTTCAAGATCCTGCGGCTGCGAACTGCACCGACCCGTTACGACAGTCGGGATTGACGTCGCTCATGGCAACGGAACTCGCCTTGGAACTCGAGCTCACCTTGCAACATCCCTGCTCCGCCACGCTTGTGTTCAACTATCCCACCATAGAGAAGATAACCGATCATCTCTTGTCGGAAGGTGTCGCAGATTCTCTCCCGGAGTCGGAAGGGATATCTGATCAGGAGAGCGAGTCTTCTGCCGCCGGCGCTTTTCCCATTATGCATGCCGTCACGGAGAGCGTGCAGGACAATCAGGCGGGCAATCCCGATCTGCCGGAGCCGATTGCCATCATCGGTCTTGCTTGTCGCTTTCCTGGTGCTGCTACCCCTGAGGACTATTGGCAGATTCTTCGCGGCGGCGTTGATGTAATCACAGAGGTTCCTTCGGATCGTTGGAATCTCAGTGATTTCTATGACGCAAATCCTGAAGCTCCCGGGAAGATGTACTCACGCTGGGGCGGCTTCCTGGATTCGATAGATCTTTTTGACGCTGCCTACTTTGGAATCTCTCCGCGTGAGGCTGCGGCCCTGGATCCACAACAACGGTTGTTGCTGGAAGTTACCGTACAGGCCCTGGAGAACGCTGGGCACGCTCCTGACCCTCAGACCGCGTCCAATAGCGGCGTTTTCGTGGGCATCATGAACAACAACGATTTCGTCAGCGTTAAAAGAAATACCTCTGACCACTCCTGGGTGAATGCACATGACAGCACCGGTCACGCAACCTCAGCCGCTGCCGGTCGTCTCTCTTACGCTCTTGGCTTCCAGGGGCCAAGCATGGCCATCGATACAGCCTGCTCCTCTTCGTTAGTCGCCATTCACCTGGCCTGCCAGTCTTTGCGCTCCAAAGAATGCAAGATGGCGGTGGCCGGCGGCGTTAACGTCATCCTCGCTCCTGAGACCACTATTTCTTTTTGCAAGACACGTATGTTGTCGCCCACAGGCAGGTGCAAGACCTTCGATTCACGCGCTGATGGATATGTGCGCGGAGAAGGGTGCGGAATGATTGTTCTGAAGCGGCTCTCTGACGCCGTTCGGGACAAAGACAACATTCTTGCGCTCATTCGCGGAAGCGCTGTGAACCAGGATGGCCGCAGCAGCAGCCTGACCGCGCCCAATGGACTCGCGCAACAGGCGCTCGTGCGTCAGGCTTTGCACGTGGCTGGCATTCGCCCCGCCGAAGTCGACTACATCGAAGCTCATGGAACCGGCACGGCATTGGGTGACCCAATTGAGATTGAGGCGCTCGGTAAGGTTCTGGGAGAGAAACGAGATTCGCATCATCCGTTTATGGTAGGTTCGGTGAAGACCAACATCGGCCACCTTGAATCAGCAGCCGGTGTGGCTGGACTCATCAAGGTCGTCCTCTCTCTTCAAAACGAAGAGATTCCGCCCCATCTGCATCTTCAGGACGTCAATCCTCGCATCTCGCTCGCCGCCAGTAATGCTTCCATTCCAACCCGTTTGACGTCCTGGGCGCGCAACGTTAAACCACGCGTTGCTGGTGTGAGTTCTTTCGGTTTCGTAGGTACCAACGCTCACTTGGTTGTCGAAGAAGCTCCGCTGGCAGTTGTCGAAAAACAAGCGGGGCTGCGGCCGGTGCATCGTTTGCTCGCGCTTTCGGCGCGCAGTCCTGAGGGTTTGAGGGAACTTGCGGGCCGCTATAGCGGCATGCTGTCTCGGCGTTCAGTTGAAATTGACGATCTGTGTTACACGGCCAACACAGGTCGCGTTCACCATGAAGTTCGAGCCGCAATCATGGCTTCAGGCACAGATGCTCTACGCGAAAAACTCGGGAAATTGGCGGGTAAGGAAACAGCCCGGCCGGCTGTAGCCGGATCATCGGCAGGGAAAATCGCGTTCCTCTTCACCGGACAAGGCTCGCAGTACCAGTTCATGGGCCGCAATCTCTTCGCGGTTGAACCGGTTTTCCGCGAAGCGCTTGAGCGCTGTGCCCAGATCATTGATCCGCTGCTTCAGACATCTCTTCTCTCGGTCATTAATGATGAGAATCCCGAGATCCTGTACCAGACTCAATTTGCACAGCCTGCGCTCTTCGCATTGGAATACTCGGTGATGGAACAATGGCGGGCCTGGGGCGTTGAACCTGCAATGGTGATGGGCCACAGCCTCGGTGAGTACACTGCCGCAGTCGCTGCCCAGGTCTTGACGCTGGAACAGGCAGCAAAGCTGGTTGTAACCCGTGGCCGTCTCATGCACTCGGTCACAACTCCAGGTGGATCTGCAGCGGTCTTTGCCAGCGAAGAGTTTGTGAAGCCCTTTGTGGAGCCCTATCTCGATTCCGTTGCCATCGCGGCCGATAATGCTGCCGAGCGCGTTCTAATCGCCGGTGAGCAGAGACATTTGCAGATGGTCTGTGATGCTCTGAAGGCAAAAGGAGTCGAAGTGCGGTCCATGATCGGTTTGATCGGGCCACACTGTCCACTGATGGATCCCATCTTGGACACCTTTGAAACGATCGCTGCCATGGCAACCTACAACCCGCCGGCCATCCCAATTGTTTCCACCGGCACTGCTCGAGTGATGACACCCGCCGACGTCAGTAACCCGAGACACTGGCGCGATCTCATTCGTAACAAGGTCCGCTTTCGCGAAGGGATGCAGGTTCTATACGACGCTGGATGCCGGATATTTCTGGAGATTGGACCAAGGCACACTTTGATTCGTCTGGGAGAGATGTGCCTGCCGTTTCCCGATCTCACATGGCTGGCGTCATTGAGCAAGGAGAAGCACGACCAGGAACAGATGCTGGAGAGTCTTGGTCGCCTCTATACGCTCGGTGTCAACATCGACTGGGCCGCGTGCCATCGGCCTTTTGCAAAACGAAAGATTGCGCTTCCCACCACTACTTTCGAAGGGCGTCCGTTCTGGCCGGAAAGATCACAGCAGCCAGCTTCTACGCTGGGCCACTTTGCGCCGGTCTCGGGGAGCAATGGCGGTGTTACTCAACTCCTCGGACAGCGGGTTCGCTCACCTTTGGAAGAAATTCAATTCGAGGCGCGCGTGAATCTGGTCTCACTGCCCATGCTGCAGGACCATCGCATCTTGGATACGCTGCTCATGCCGGGTGCGGGTCAAATCGTGCGAGTTCTTGCGGCCGCTGAGCAACTGACCGGGCGACATCATCTTGAGTTGCGTGACGCATTATTTCCAGAGCCGATGATGTTGGCCGACTCGAACGACGCACGTATTGCTCACCTGGTGCTTACGCCCATGGAGGATGGTTACAACTTCAAGATCTCCAGCGTTGCCCAGGATGAAGATAATGCCGGCTGGCGTGTGCACGTGACAGGACACATCCTCGCGTTGGAAGACGAAAGCGCAGGCATGGATACCGCCGCCTCTCAGATATTTGCTGGCGAAATTTCCAGCATCGATCCTTCAGCGGAGCAGCTTTCTGGTGACGATTTCTATGCCGTTCAAGCCGAAAACGGCTACGCACTTGGACCCACGTTCCGTTGGCTGGAGCGTGTGTGGCTGTGCAAAGATGATGCTCTGGCGACTCTCCGCATGCCTCGTGAATTAGCGGACGGCGTCTGGCATGGCTTACATCCTGGCCTGATCGATTCCTGCATTCAGGTCGCGAGCAGGGTGGCAGATGTTGCGCCTGATATGAAAGGCGCAGGGGTTCTTGTTCCCGCTGCGGTTTCAGGTGTGCAGTTGTTCGGGGATCGCGTGGAGAAAGCACTGCAAGGACTTTTGTATTGCAGGATTTCCCGTCCCGACCCCACAGAGCCAGATATGCCGTTGAGCTTGTCGATCTTCGATCAGTCCGGCGCTCTCGTTTTCTCCATCTCCAAACTTCATTTACGACGCCTCGCTTCTCGTGACCTTCTGCGTAGCGCGCCGGCCGATTTTGACGAATCGTTCCGTCGGATCGTTTGGTCCGATTCAGTGCTGGCTGCCTCGTCCGCAACTGGGCCTGCGCGGTGGCTTATCTTCGCCGACGAAGGAGGCACTGCCGCTGCTTTGGCCGGTCAACTGCGCGACCATGGGCAGGATTCGGTGATGGTATTCAAGGCTCAGGAACACGTGAAGAACGGCCATTCCTTGCGCCTGAATGCAGCGAATCCGGCTGAGTTCAACAGGCAGCTCGCTCAAATGCAAACAGATGGTGGCGCGGCATGGCAGGGCATTGTCTACATGTGGGGCCTTGACGCAAGCGGTAAAAAGACAAATCAGTGCCTGCCTGACGATGAAGCATTTGACTCCGAGGGTTTGTTGAACCTGTCCAAGGCAATGATTAACGCTGTTGCCTGTCCCCCTTTGTTTGTGGTTACGCGCGGGGCGCACCGCACGCAGCGAGAAAGCAAGCTCGGCGCAATCAGCCAGTCAATGTTGTGGGGGTTGGGGCGTGTGTTTGCCAGTGAGCATTCCGCGCTTTTAGGCGGATTGATTGATTTGGATCCTCATGGTGTCCGTGAAGATGATGCGGCCCAATTGCTGGATGAGCTATGGGCGCAAGACTCAGACACGCAAGTCTCCTATCGGTCCGGAAAGCGTCTTGTGCCGCGGCTCAAACCACTGGGCAGAGGAAGAAGCCGGAGCCGGTTCCGCGCCCACAGTGATGCGAGCTACTTGATTACCGGAGCTTTTGGAGCATTAGGCCGCAAAGTGGCTGAGTGGCTTATTGCCTCCGGCGCCCGCCACCTCGCTTTGGTCAGCCGCCGTCCACCGGATGACGAGGCTTCTCGCTGGCTGCAGGAACTCGGGGGACTCGGTGTGCAGTGCGTTCCGTTTCAGGCTGACGTTTCGGTGCTGCCTGAATTGGCCGCGGTGTTTGCCGAACTTGACCGCACCATGCCGGCGCTGCGCGGAGTGATACACGCGGCTGGAGTCCTGGAAGATAATGTTTTTTCGAAACTCGAGTGGACAAGTTTTTCCAAAGTGCATGCGCCCAAGGTACAAGGCAGCTGGAATCTCCACACTCTCACGGCGGACCGGCCGCTTGATTTCTGGGTCATCTTCTCCTCCGTCACGGCGTTGCTCGGAAATCCCGGGCAGGCAGCTTACGTTGCCGGAAACTCATACGCTGATGCTCTGGTTCACCATCGGCGCATGCAGGGAGCCCCCGCTCTAAGTATCAATTGGGGACCATGGAAGGGAGAAGGCATGAGTTCCCACGTCATGGATGATTTGTATCGGCGCTGGGGGCTACTCGCCATTGATCCATCAGACGGCGTTGAAATGCTCGGCCAGCTCCTTAATATAGGCGGAGGACAGGTGTCGGCCGCGCCAATTGACGTTGATGTCCTGAAGAAACGCTCGGTCGAGAATCCTCATCTGTCTTTAGTGGCTGACATGGTGGGTGCTCCTGAAGGACGCATCCCCGCACCCAGAGGCAAAGCCGTTTCGAACGGTACCAGTAAACTGCAAGATCTGCCCGATGATCAGCGCCGTGCCGCAGTCCTGGAACATGTTGTCGATCTGGTGCGAAGCGTCACAGGCATGGAGGCGTCGGAACCTGTACGCGTGGATATCCGATTTGAGACGCTCGGCGTGGATTCGCTGCTTACGCTCGACCTGTTGAACGCCTTGAGTCGCTTCTTCGGAGTGAACCTGCCTACAACCATCTTCATCAATTGCCCAACCATTGATCTGCTCGTCAAATATTTGTGCGAAGAGACGGCACTGGCCAGCGCAAGTCCAGCGGTGTTAGTCTCCTGAAATTGTTTCAGTTTTAGTGGCGCGAAAGAGTTAGTTTGTATGGCCATGATGACCGTGCGGAGCAAGGGAACATTATGAGCACATCTGTAACATCCGGATCTACATTTACCACGCAGTTGAGGCTAGGTTCTTTTGCGGACAAGGCATTGAAAGGATCTGTCTGGTTCTGGTTTGTTGTGGCGGTCCTCGGCCAGTGGGCGTTCGTATTTTACATAGTTGCCGTTTATGGCCACTCGACCTTTACAGGAAATCTCCAGGCCTGGAACAAGAACCCCATTTTCAGGATGGGATACGTCGCCGGCGATACGCTCGGAAATGTCGCTTTCGGCATGCACGCTTTGCTGGCCGCGGTCATAACGTTCGGCGGAGGAATCCAGCTGATTCCGCAGATACGCGCGCGCGCCATTTCCGTTCACCGGTGGATTGGGCGTGTGGTCGTGGTGTCACTGTTGGGCTTGAGTGTCTCCGGCCTTTATATGAAGACGTTGCGCGGCGCTCGTGGAAGCAAGGTTGAGGCTGCATCTACCATCCTCAACGCTTTGCTTATTATCACTTTCGCCTTATTGGCTTGGCGCGCGGCACATTCGCATGAAATCCCCACGCATCGCCGCTGGGCGTTGCGTACTTATCTTGTGGCAAACGCGCAATGGTTCAGGCAGGTCGGCGTTCTTGCCTGGATCATCGTCAACCACGGGCCGGTTGGAATTACGGAGGACTTTGAGGGGCCCTTCATGTACTTCTGGGATTTTGGCAGTTATCTGCTGCCCCTTCTTGTACTCGAACTCTATCTGCGTACGCAGGAAAGCCCCGGTACGCGCCGCAGGTTGGCGATGGCGGGCGCACTCGTTGTGCTCACCTTGCTCATGGCCCTCGGATCTATCGGCACCGCCAGGGCGTTCTATATTCCAATCGCCAAGACCGTCAACGATCCCCGCACTTCCATAGCGGACACCATGTCCGCCACAATTGATTCATCCGGCATTGATGAGGCGGCGAAGCAGTACTACAGCCTGAAGGCCACCCAACCCACTGTCTACAATTTCGATGAACCCGAACTTGAGAAGCTGGGCTACAAATTTATTAAAGCGAAAAAATTTAAAGAAGCGCTCCGCCTTTTTCAGCTCAACGTCGAAGCCTATCCAAAATCCAGCAATGCCTATGACAGCCTCGGTGAGGCATACATGGGAACCAGTGATAAAGCGACAGCCATTCTGAACTATCAAAAATCAATCCAGCTGGATCCAAGGAATACCCACCCCGGTAAGATGCTGAAGAAAATCAACACTCCCTGATCTGTTTTTCTACTTTTCGTCAACGACAAGAAGAGACTGAATCTGTTGGGCCTGCAAGTGAAGAAACGGAACGTAAGATCATCATGAGTACATCTGCATTGAGCAAATCCGCACCGATCGGCAAATCTACCTTGCCGAAACCCAACTCAGTCAAAAACCTAAGGCTGAACTCTGCAGCCGACAGCGCCCTGAAATGGGGTGTAGGAATCTGGTGGGTGGCCGCCGTCATCGGCCAGTGGACGTTCGCAGCGTACATGATGGCCGTTTATAACGGCTCCACCTTGACGGGAAATCTCCAGAACTGGAACAAGGTATTCATCATCCGGGGTGGATGGATCGCAGGCGATACGTTTGGAAATCTGTCATTTGCCGTGCACGCCATGATGGGAGCAATCCTTACCTTTGGCGGGGCACTACAACTGGTTCGACAGATACGGACCCGTGCCATGTCCTTTCATCGCTG
>Ga0209488_10001495_pt1 | contig 19988 bp, 19 predicted proteins | sample Rivendell_Oct201_8_FD_188349 | JGI IMG/M metagenome (GOLD analysis project Ga0209488, IMG submission 188349) | Vadose zone soil microbial communities from the Eel River Critical Zone Observatory, Northern California, USA -... | ecosystem: Environmental > Terrestrial > Soil > Vadose zone >...
TTCCGGCCAGCACATCGTGCAATCTCGGCCGGCGCGCCCCACCACCGCGCATGAAACCCCTCTCCCGCTCTGCGGGAGAGGGGTGTTAGGCTTGGACATCGCATGCCAGCGGACGGAGGCACGAATGCCGGCCTATTTTGTCGCCGAGGTCGAGGTCACCAACCCGGCGGGTTACGAGCCCTATCGCGCGCTCGCCGGCGCCAGCATCGCGCAGTATGGCGGGCGCTTCGTCGCCCGCGGCGGAAAGGCGGAGCTGATCGAGGGCAGTCCCGAACCAAAACGCGTCGTGATCATCGAATTTGCCGATACCGCGGCAGTGAAGCGCTGGTACGACTCACCCGAATACCAAAAGGCGCTGCCGATCCGGCTCGCCAATTCAATGGGCCGCGCCTTTATCGTCGAGGGCGCCTGACCGGGCCCACCCACAGAGATACGCCCTGGATCGAGAGCGCCAGCGCGGTTGCCGCCGCAAATGAGGCCGCGATGCCGAGCGGCTCGATTGCCAGAGCCAAGCACAGAAAAAAGCCGGTAAAGCCGAACAGCCCGATCAAGAGGCCGCGCAGAACCCGTCCGGCCGCGGCAGCGCCGCTCTGGTGGTGGGCGAAGGCGGCCAGCACCGCTCCGAAGATCGGGTACGTCGCGAGCATCCCGCTGAGTTGGGCCCCGAGCAGCGGCGCGATTCCGGTGAGCCCGAGGATGAGCGCCGTCGCGACCGCCATGCGCGCCGGCAGATCCCAGGCCGGCGGCTCCGGAAATCCAGCGCGGCCTGTCGCAAGCTCCGGCATCAACAGCAGCGCCGCAGCGAGCGCAGCATAGACGATCAACGCCAACATCCAGAGCGGCGGATGGGCGATCTGGAACAACGCCGCACCGGTTGCAAAGGCGAGCGTCCCGGCGGCGAGGCTGCAGATCCAGCCGCACTTCCGCGCCGCGATCGCATAGGCCAGGCAGAAGCCGGCTTCGGCCGCAGCGCCGGCCAGGCAGCCGCGCGCCGCCGCGGCGGCAAACCCGGTCCCCTGCTCGATCGCCAAAAACCAGCAGACCGGGCCCGAGGTCAGCGGCAGCCCGATAAACCAGCCGCTCAAGGTCTCGCCCCAGCGCCGGCCCGCAAGGCTCGCCGCCCCGATCAAAACCGGGGTCACGATCAGCTTGAGGAGCAGCGTGTTCATTGCCGATGACGGTGGGCCGGGGCGATGGCGGCGGGGCTGTCCGCGACACGTGTTGCAGCAGAGCGGCGGACGCGGCAACGTTGGCCCGGGCGGGCCGGGGCGCGGCCCGGGCCTGCGGCATCAGCCCGGCAGCCTGCGGCATCGGCCCGGCAGGGAGATGAGGGTAGCACGCGATGAGTTATGTCCAACGGGTGTTGCAGCCGGGCGAGACGGTCGTCCATCAGAGCCGGCTTCACCCGCTGATCTTTTTGCCGGCCCTGATATGGCTCCTCATCGCGCTGGCCCTGCTGGTCGCGAGCACGCAGACGACCGACGATCGCATCAACATCGCGCTGATCGCCGCCGCCGTGCTGTTCGGGGTACTCGCGCTTGCGTCATGGGCGCGCGCCGCGATACGCCGCGCCACGACTGAGCTCGCGATCACCGACCGGCGCGTCATCTACAAATCCGGGCTCCTCTCGCGGCACACGCTGGAGATGAACCGCAGCAAGGTCGAGAGCGTCGATGTCGACCAATCGATCCTCGGCCGCATCTTCAGCTTCGGTACGATCGTCGTTCGCGGGACCGGCGGCAGCCTCGAGCCGATTCGCCTGATCAGCGACCCCTTGACGTTCCGCAGCCACATCACCGCGAGCTGACCCGATGCCGCTGCCGCGCGCCATCGCCGCTCCCGGGAAACACGGTTCGGACGAAACCGCGCCGGCAGGGCACGGCGCCTCGCTGTCGATCGGGCTGTCAGCGGTGATCGTAGCGGCGAGCGTGCAGGAGCCCCGTGTGCTGACAATCCGGCTGCCCTCGCGCGGCGAGGGCGACGGATCGGTCGAGGCCTTGCCGTCGGGCCCGCTCGAGGCCGAGCACCGCACCTTGGAGATCGGGCTGCGCACCTGGGTCGAGCGGCAGACCAGCCAGACCCTCGGCTATGTCGAGCAGCTCTACACTTTCGGCGATCGCGACCGCGTCATGGGCGAGGACTCGCCGGGCTTGCCGGCGCTCGTCGTCGCTTATCTCGCGCTCGTGCGCGAGGCGCGCCCCGCCGGCGCCGCCGATGCGATGTGGCAGGGGTGTTACCGCTATTTCCCGTGGGAGGACTGGCGCGGAGGCAAGCCCGAATCGCTTGCGCGGATCGAGGATCGACTTAGCGGATGGGCGCAGGATGCCGCCTCCGAGCCCGAGCGGCGGCTGCGTCAGGAGCGGCTCGGGCTCGCCTTCGGTCTGCCCGCCGGTTCGTGGAACGAAGAGCTGGTGCTCGAACGTTACGAGCTGCTCTACGCCGCGGGGCTCGTCGCCGAAGCGTCGCGCGACCTCGGCCGGCCGGCGCGCGATTTAGGTCCCAGGGCCGACGGTCTCGGCACCGGGGCTGCGATGGCGCTCGACCACCGCCGCATCCTCGCCACCGCGCTCGGCCGGCTGCGCGGCAAGATCAAATACCGGCCGGTCGTGTTCGAATTGATGCCGCCCGCCTTTACGCTCCTGCAATTGCAGCGCACGGTCGAGGCGCTCGCCGGGGTCCGGTTGCACAAGCAGAATTTCCGCCGTCTCGTCGAGCAGCAGGGGCTGGTCGAGGAGACCGGCGAGATCAGCGCCGCCACTGGCGGCCGGCCGGCGCGACTTGTCCGCTTCCGCCGCGAGGTCTTGCTCGAGCGGCCCGCGCCCGGGCTGCGGCTGCGCGCGGGCCGGCGCGTCGCGGGCTAACACCATCGTTCCGGCGATTGACAGGCCTGGAGGGCCGATCGATCCTCGGCGGACACTTGCCGCGTCGGGAGAATAAGGATGGCCCTCGCGATCACGTCCTTGCATCCGCATATCGGCGCCGAGGTCGGCGGGCTCGATCTCAGCCGCCCGATCGATGACGAGATCGTCGCCGAGCTGTGGCGGGCGATCGACCGATACGCCGTCCTCGTGTTTCACCGCCAGCAGATCAGCGACCGGCAGCTCCACGATTTTGCGGCGCGCTTTGGCGAATTGGAGATCGGGCGCGGGGCGTTGCAGGGCGGCCGGCGGCGGCTGTCGATCCCGCAGATCGGCGACATCTCCAACCTCGACGAGGATAACCGGCTGCGCGCCCGCGACGACCGGCGGCGTCTCGACAGCCTCGGCAACCGGTTATGGCACACCGATGCCTCCTACATGCCGGTGCCGGTCGTGCTGGGCATGCTGTTCGCGGTCGCGGTGCCGCCGGCTTCGCCGTTTGGCGGCGGCGAGACCGAATTCGCCGATATGCGCGCCGCCTATGACGCGCTGGGCGACAAACAAAAGGCCGTCATCGATCCGCTGATCGCCGAGCACGATATTTTCTGGTCGCGCGCCCAGATCGGCTTCACCGAATTCCCGCCCGGCGAACGCGAGAAATACCCGCCCTCGCGCCAGCGCCTCGTGCGGCGGCATCCCGGTTCGGGCCGCAAATGCCTGTACCTATCGGCGCATGCCTCGCACATCGCCGGCTGGCCGATCGCCGATGGCCGCCTCCTGCTGCACGATCTGAGCGAGCATGCGACGCAACCGCGCTTTGTCTACAGCCACAAATGGCGGCAGGGCGATCTCGTGATCTGGGACAATCGCGACACGATGCATCGCGGCCGCCCGCACGACGAGAATTATCCGCGCGATCTGCGCCGCGCGACAACCTTGGATGTCGGCTCAACGCTCGACGAAGCCGCCTGAATTTTATTCGGCAGCGGCTGCGCGCGCTTCCGCCATCTTCTCCTGGCGGCGGCCGAGCCATAGCGCGTTGAGGAGCCACAGGAACGCGATCGGGATCGCGATGAGCGCCAATTCCGCCGCGCCCGCGCCAAGCGCGCGGAACCCCGCAACCCCCCACGCCCCGACCTGGTCGCCGAGGCGGTAGACAAAGGTGTCGATAAAGCTCTTTGCCTTGTAGCGGTCCTCGCGCGGCACGACCGTGAACAGCACCTCGCGGGTCGGCCGCGCAATCGCGTAATCGCCGGCGCGGCGCACCACCTGAAAGGCCGCGATCGCGCCCAAAGTCGGGGCCGCCGACAGCGCGCCAAAGCCGAGGATCGTCAATGCTGGCAAAAAGGCGAGCGCCAGCCCGACACCGAGCCACAGCACGATCCGCCCGGTCAGGAACAGTTGGATCGCCAGAGTGAGAATGTTCACCAGCAGATCGACGGTCGCGAAGAACGCGGTCTGCGCGCCGCGGTCGGTGAAGCTCCGGCTGACGATGCCGGCCTGCTGGAAATACAGGACCGTCGAGGTGATCGCGAACAGCAGCAGAAACAGGCTGACATTGACGAGATAGCGCGAGCCAAAGGCGCGCGTGATGCCGGAGAGGATGCCGCCGCCGATCGGCCGCTCCTCGTTGGCGGCTGCGGTCGCGGGCTGCCGGTGCAAGGTGGTCGAGAGACGCGACAGGCGCCCGACCGCGAACACCGCGAGTTCGAGCAAGACGGCCGCGCCCAAAAGTAAAATCATTGGCGAGACGTAACGCGCGAGACTTGCCGTCACCGCCGCGCCGACGATCGCGCCGATTGTCGCGCCGGCGGCGATAAAGCCGAACAGGCGCTTGCCCTGCTCGGGGCTGAACAGATCGACATTGAGCTGCCAAAAGATCGAGACGACGAACAGATTGTAGATCGACACCCAGATGAAGAAGGCGCGGCCGACCCAGATCGTCTGCTCCTGGTCGGCAAAATGCAGCGCGACCGCGAACAGCACGATATTGAGCGCGAAAAAGCGGTAGGTGAGGGGGATGAAGCGGCTGCGCGGCAATGTCTTGACGAGCCACGCGAAAGGCACATTCACCACCAGCATGCCGATAAGCGTTCCGGTGAACAGCCAGGGCAGATTGTTGACGCCGCCCGCGACGCCCATCTCGTCGCGGATCGGCCGCATGATGTAGTAGGACGACAAGACCGCGAAGATGTAGAGCCAGCACCACGAAAGCGCCGGCAATTCTTCGCGGCGCACATCAATGATCCGGCACAGCAGCCGGTATCCGGCCTCGCCAGTGCCGGGCCTCCGCTCGCTATCGCTCAAGGTCGGCGCCGGGCCGCTATTTCAGCGTCGCGGCGATCTTGCGGATCTCGTCCGGCGTATGAACGCCGGCGAGCGGCGTCCCGACGTTCAGATATTTGCCCATCGCGAGCCCGCCCACGGCAACCGGCTCGAAGCCGATCTCCTTGATCAGCCGCTCGGCGATCGCCAGCGCGTCCTTGTCGTCGCCGGCAATCGGCACGCCGACCGGCTCGCCCTGACGGTGCGCCAACTGCGGCAGCTGCGTCGCGCCGATCGCATTGAAGGCGCGGACGATATGCGCACCAGGCAGCAATTTCGCGGTGGCGAGCCCGGCGCCACCCAGCTGCTCGGCCATTTTGACGACCTCCTCGCCGCTGCGCGCGGTGGGGTTCGACACATCCATGACGAGCGCCTTCTTCGCCAATGCCGGCCCGTAATCCTTGCCGATCTGCTCGACCGCGCCGTAGGGCACGACCAGCAGCACGACATCGGCGAAGGCGACCGCGTCGGCGACGGTGCCGGCCTTGGCGTTTGGCCCAGCCGAGTCGACGAGTTCCTTCAGCTGCTCCGGGTGGCGCGAGGAGAACATGACCGGGTGGCCGGCCTTGGCGAACAGCGTGCCGAGAGAGCCGCCTTCGCGGCCGGCGCCGATTGTGCCGATCTTGAGCGGCGCGCCCCCTCCTTGGCTCTGCGCGAGCGCAGCGACGGGCGAGGCCGCGAGCGCGAGCAGCGCAGCGGTGCTGCCGGCGAAATGCAGGAAGTCGCGGCGGCGAAGATCGGAAAGACGCGGCGTGCTCATGGTCGGGATCTCCGGGCGATAGCAATTCCCGGGTTATATACGGCTGGCCTCGCCGACCCTCCCCATCACGATTGCGCCACCGCCCCCACCGGCTTGTTTAACTGGGGGCTGTGCACATGCTCGGGGCGTACGCCGATGCCGATGATGCGCGCCGGGATGCGGCGCAGCACCGGAAAGCGGTTGAACAGCGTCACGGCCCAAGGCGCGGTGATCGGCTTCTCGGAATCGAGGAGCGGGTCGATGACGCGGCTCTGCACTCCGATCTGCATCGCCTGGATCACCTTCATCGGCAAGGTGCGGCGGCGCTGCACGGCGGCGAGGTCATCGGTCGTGAGACGTCCTTCGCGCAACGGCAGGGCGAGGATATTGGCGGCAGCGACCGCGTCCTGCACCGCAAGATTGACCCCGACCCCACCGATCGGCGACATCGCATGCGCCGCGTCGCCGATGCAGAGGAGGCCGAGCCGCCACCATTTCTCTAGGCGGTCGACGACAACGGTCAGCAGTTTGATGTCATCCCAATCTTTGAGCTCCTGCACCCGGTCGGCGAGATAGGGCGCCAAGCGAACGATCTCGGCGCGAAACGCGTCGAGGCCACGCGCACGCACCATGTCGTAGCCGTTCTTGCGGATGACAAAGGCGCATTGCCAATAGTCGCCCCGATTGAGCGTGACGAGCAGATGGCCGAAATTGATAAAGCCGCCGGTCTGCTCCGGATCGTCCGGCCGCCGCGACAGGCGCATCCACAACACATCCATAGGCGCGCCGAGATTTGTCACCGCGAAACCCGCTCGCTCGCGCACGGTCGAGTGACGCCCGTCGGCGCCGACGATGAGGTCGGCGCGGATCTCGATCGGGCCACCCGGGCTGTTGGCGCGCAACCCAACAACGCGATCGCCCTCGAGGATCAGATCGTTCGCGTCGGTCTCCATCCGCAGATCGAAGCCCGGGTAGCGGCGCCCTTGTTCCCCCAGGAAATTCAGGAAATCCCATTGCGGCATCAGCGCGATAAACTTGCAGACGGTCGGTAGATGCGTGAAGTCGGCCAGCTGAATCTCGGTATTCCCGACGAGCCCCCGCAGCGATTGCACCTTCTGATGCGGCAGTTTCAGGAACGCATCGAGCAGGCCGAGCTCGTGCATGATCTGCAAGGTCGAGGGATGGATCGTGTCGCCGCGGAAATCACGGAAGAAATCTCGGTGCCGCTCGATCACGACGGTTCTGACGCCGGCGCGCGCCAAGAGAAACCCGAGCATGATTCCGGCCGGCCCGCCGCCGGCGATGCAGCATGTCGTCTGCAATGCGTTCAAATCGCTATCCCGGTGCGCCCGCCGGCCGTTTTAGCGCGAGGCCGTCGCCCAAACGCACCGGCAGCCAATGCGCCGGGTCGGCCATCGCGCGCTCCGGCGCCTCGCCGGAGAGCGACATCCAGCGCTCGCGATGCCATGACGTCATCGCCACCTCGGCGCGCAACTTTGCGCCGGGCTGCGGCGGTGCGAATCCGAGCGCCGACCACGGCAGCAGCATCTCGGCGGTGATGCGTGGCTGGTCGGCGCCAAAATACACGGCCTCGGCGTCGGGCACCGGATGGCAACCCTCCGCGATGATTTGGGCCGCGGCGCCGGCGCAGAGCAGGGCGGTCATCGGCGGGTGATCGCGGAGCTTTGTGCGCGGTGGGATAAAGAACAGCGTGAAGCGCCGCGGTCCGGCGCCGAGATCCAGGCCTAGTTCGATGCGGTAGGCGTCGGCGAGCGGGAAACTGCCGGCATAGGGGAACAGGTCGATATCGAAATAATCCTGCCCGATCGTGCCGAGCGCCAGGCCGCGCTCGTTCCACGATAGGTAGATCTCGCCGAAATCGACCGCGCCGGGCGATGGCTTTAGCGGTGGCAGAAGGCTCGCCGGCTTCGGCCAATCCGCGAGCGACTTATCGTGCACATCGATATCGGCATGCGGCAGCACGATCGGTCCGTCATTGTTCACATGACCGCCGGCGGCCGCGTTTTTTGCAGCGGCGGCGTGGATCGCGGGTGCATCCCGATTGGCGGCGGCGAGCGCCTCGGTCAGCTGTTCATAGGGCCGATCGTCGACATCGACGAGACCAAAATTATAGTCCTCGCCGTCGGCGCGGCCGCCTTTCGGATGATCGTAATACTGAAACCAATGCGTCCCGACGATCTCCGGCAATGCCGCGAAATTACGCGTCGCCGCCGCCGCGCCCTGTGCCCGCTCGGCTTGGGTATCGACCGTCATCAGATGGCCGTTATTCGTGTTGCCGGTGCGGTTCTCGCGCGCCGCGAAGAACCACTCGGTGATCAGCACCGGCTTGCCGCCCGACAGCTTTTCAAGCCCGCCAAAGAAATAGCGCGCGAGCCAGCCGTCACCGGCATCTACATTGTAGTTGATCGCGATCGCATCGACATGCGGCGCCATCGCCTTGACCGCCGCCGGATCGTAGTAGATCGGCAGCCGGTCGCCAAAATAGAGCGCGTCGGGATCGGCGGCGCGGATCGCGCGCTCGGCGAGCGTATAATAGCGCTCGGCGACGATGCCGGCCCATTCGCGGACCGCTGCGATACCATGGCTGTCCGGCCGCAGCGCGGTGAGCTGCCGGGCGTCGAGCAGTCCATCCCATGACCCGACGCCTTCCGGCGGGCGGAAATCCGCCGTGAAGCGCGCCCAGTCATCGCCGTAATGCCGGCGCAGCATCGCGACCCAGCGCTGCTTTGTGACATTGTCGGCCGGCTTCATCGAGAAAAAGCCGAACAGCGCGCCGGCCCACCAGCCGACCTCATTGTCGGAGAAATAACCGATGCGATAGGGCGAGCCGCGATAGGGCGCGACGAGATCGCGGGCCAAGCTCATCATCCGAGCTTCGGTGTCGGGCGAGAACGGGTCGAACCAATGGAATTTCGCGAGCCGCCCGAGTTCGAGGTTGATGACCGTCGGCAGCCGCAATTCCTGCGGCGGCAGTGACCAGCCGCCGGCGCTGTTAAAGCCCCATTCGCTCAGCCGACGCCGCGTCGCCGCGGCCCAATCGGCGATCGTCGGGGCGAATTTCCGCCAATCATAGCCGGTATAGGCTTGGCCGAGCTTTCCGTGCTCGCCATTGCCGCCATCGAGAATGTTGATCCCGAGACTGTAGAAGCGGTGGCCGCACGGCGTCTTCAGCCACTGGGCGCCGTTTTCGCTCGCCACGGACCAGTGGCTTGTCGGCGCATGATCGAAATCGCAGGCGAGCGCGGGGGCGGCTGCAAACGCCGCCAGCAAGGCAGCGACAAGAACCCCCCCGGTGCGCGGCACGTGTCCGGCCGGCCGAACTTAGGGGCCGGGCGGCGGACCCATCGTGCCGCCGACGGTCAGCCCGTCCATGCGCAAGGTCGGCTGACCGACCCCGACCGGCACGCCTTGGCCGTCCTTGCCGCAGGTTCCGACCCCGTCATCGAGCCGGAGGTCGTTGCCGATCATCGTGACCTTGTTCATCGCGTCGGGGCCGTTGCCGATCAGTGTCGCACCCTTGACCGCCGGGCCAATCTTGCCGTCCTCGATCAGATAGGCTTCCGAGGCCGAGAAGACGAATTTGCCCGAGGTGATGTCGACGCTGCCGCCGCCGAAATTGACGGCGTAGAGGCCGCGCTTGACCGAGCGCATGATCTCCTGCGGGTCGTGCTTGCCGGCCAGCATATAGGTGTTTGTCATGCGCGGGATCGGCGCATGCGCGAAGCTTTCGCGCCGGCCGTTGCCGGTCGGCGCGACGCCCATCAGCCGCGCATTCATGCGATCCTGCATGTAGCCCTTCAGGATCCCGTCCTCGATCAGCACGTTGTAGGCCGAGGGCGTGCCCTCGTCGTCGATCGTCAAGGAGCCACGCCGGTCGGGCAAGGTGCCGTCGTCGACCACCGTGACGCCCTTCGCCGCGACCTGCTGCCCGATCTGGCCGGAGAAGGTCGAGGTCTTTTTGCGGTTGAAATCGCCTTCGAGCCCGTGCCCGACCGCCTCGTGCAGCATGACCCCGGGCCAGCCCGGCCCGAGCACGACCGTCATCTCGCCGGCCGGGGCGGGCACCGAGCCGAGATTAACCAGCGCCTGGCGCAGCGCCTCGTCGACCTGCGCTCGCCAATTGGCCGGATCGAGGTAGTATTCGTAGCTGACGCGCCCGCCGGCGCCGTGCGATCCGGTCTCCATCCTGTCGCCTTCGCCGACGACGATCGAGACGTTGAGGCGGACGAGCGGGCGGATGTCGGCGGCGCGGCGGCCGTCCGGCCGGATGATCTGCACCGCCTGCCAGACGCCGGAGAGCGAGGCCATGACCTGGCGGACCCGCGGATCGCGGCTGCGCGCATACGCGTCGATCTCGTTCAACAGCTTGGCTTTGGCGGCGAGGTCGACGCCGAGCGGGTTGAGATCGGTGTAGAGCGTGCGATTCGTGCCCTGCGGCGGATCGGCTAGCGTCCCGGTATAACCCTGGCCGACCGCCCGGACCGCCGCCGCGGCACGGCGAATGGCCGCTTCCGACAATTCCGAGGCGTGGGCATAGCCGGTGGCTTCGCCGGCGACCGCGCGCAGGCCAAAGCCCTGCGTCGTATCGAACGAGGCGCTCTTGATGCGGCCATCGTCGAGCGCGACGCTCTCGGATTGGCTGTATTCCAGAAACAGCTCGCCGTCATCCATGCCGGAGAGCGCCTCGCCGACCAATTTTTCGACGCGGCCCGGTTCCATTCCCGTGCGGTCGAAAAACAGATCGTTGGTCACGGCAAGATTGCTCATTCGGCGGCTCCGGGCTGCGGCATCGGTGAATATGCCGCAAATATGGTCGCGAGATGGCTGCAGCGAAAGGCGGTCGGCGCCTTTCCCCGGTTCCGCTGACGTTTCCACTGACGAGACAACGAAAAATTGTCATCCCGCCGTAGGCCGGATCCACCGTTCTGCCGCTCTTGCATCTCACGGATGGGTCCCGGCCTGCGCCGGGACGACGAAGGAGGAGAGCGACAGCCGGGGAGGGGCTGCAACCATACACGGCATGCGACGGCTTGCCGCAAAGACGGGGCGGCTTCCCGGGGTGCCTCGCATTGTCGCTCCGGCGAGCTTTGGTGTAGGGTCCGCCGCGGTTGCTGCCGCTCTCGCCCGGCGCGGAACGGGGCGGCGGCGCGGCTTCGGCCGAACGGCGCGAAGCCCGGACCATCCCGCTCGGACATCGTTATCCGAACAGCGGCTCCGGGTAACGCGCCGGAACGCCGGCCGAGGCACGGCGGGAGAGGGGCTGCGAGGCATGCTGCGCGGGGCGAGATCGATAACAGGATGGCGGCTGGCGCGAGTCTGTCTCCTGGCGGGGTTGGTGCTGATCGTGCTCGCGGCCGTTTCGGCCGGCTGGGCCCAACAACCGCATCCGTGGCAGCTCGGCATGCAGCCGCCGGCGACCCCGGTCAAGGAACGCATCCACTTCCTGCATAACGACATTCTGATGCCGATCATCACGGCCATCACGGTGTTCGTGTTGGGCCTCCTCGGCTATGTGATGTTCCGGTTTCACCACCGGCGGCACCCGATCCCGACCCGCACCTCGCATAATGCGGTCGTCGAGATCCTGTGGACGGTGATCCCGGTTCTGATCCTCGTCATCATCGCGATCCCATCCTTCAAGCTGATGTACTACATGGACCGGGCGCCCGACGCCGAGATGACGATCAAGGTCACCGGCAAGCAATGGTACTGGACGTACGAATATCCCGATCAGGGTGGTCTCGCCTTCGACAGCAATATCGTCGAAGACAAGGACCTGAAGCCGGGACAGCCGCGCCTCCTCGAGGTCGACAACCCGCTCATCGTGCCGGTCAACACGACAATCCGGGTGCAGGTCACGGGCGTGCCGGACGGCGTCATCCACAGCTGGTTCATGCCGTCTTTCGGTGTCCAGGAATATGCGATGCCGGGTCGTCTGAACGAATCCTGGATACGGGTCGGAAATCCCGGCGTCTATTACGGCGAGTGCAACCAGATCTGCGGCATCAACCATTCCCGCATGCCGATCGAGGTCAAGGCCGTGTCGCGGGCCGATTTCCAGAACTGGCTGGCGCAGGCGAAGAAAAATGCGGGGCTGACGCCGGACGGCGCGGCCTCTCGCGATCAAGACCAGCAAGTCGCGGCGGCGCGCCCCGGACCCGCGCCGGCCGCACCTGATAAGGAAGAGGTCTCTCGATGACGTACGGGCATGATGCTCACACCGCCGGCGCCGAGCACGCGGCGCATGATCATCGGCCGGGCTTCTTCACGCGCTGGCTGTTCTCGACCAATCACAAGGACATCGGCACCCTCTACATCTGCTTTGCGATCTTCGCATCGGTGATCGCGGGGGCGCTCTCCGTCGTGATGCGGGCGCAGCTGATGCATCCGCACAACGACCTGATCCCGGACGAGCAGCTCTATAACGTCATCATCACGGCGCACGGCCTGATAATGGTGTTTTTCGTGGTGATGCCGGCGACCTTTGGCGGGTTCGGCAATTGGTTTGTGCCGTTGATGATCGGCGCGCCGGATATGGCGTTCCCGCGCATGAACAATGTCAGCTTCTGGCTCCTGGTGCCTTCGTTCCTGCTGCTTCTCGGCTCGACGATGGTGGGCGGCGGCCAGGGGGTCAACGGCGCCGGCGCCGGGGTCGGCTGGACGATCTATCCGCCGCTCTCCGGGGCATTGCCGAGCGGCCATCCCGGCCCGTCGATCGACATGGCGATCTTTGCGCTGCATCTGGCGGGCGCCTCGTCGATCATGAGCTCGATCAACTTCATCACGACGATCTTCAACATGCGCGCGCCGGGCATGACCTTGCACCGCATGCCGCTGTTCGTTTGGTCGATTTTGGTGACGGCGTTCCTGTTGCTGCTGGCATTGCCGGTCCTCGCCGGCGCGATCACGATGCTGCTGACCGACCGCAATTTCGGGACGACCTTCTTCCAACCGGCGGGCGGCGGCGACCCGATGCTGTTCCTGCATCTGTTCTGGTTCTTCGGCCACCCCGAGGTCTACATCATGATCCTGCCGGCCTTCGGGATGGTGTCGCAGGTCGTCTCGACCTTCTCGAAGAAGCCGATCTTCGGCTATCTCGGCATGGCGTATGCGATGGTCGCGATCGGCGGCATCGGCTTTGTCGTTTGGGCGCACCACATGTTCACGACCGGCATCACGGTCGATACGCGCGCCTATTTCACGGCAGCGACAATGGTCATCGCGGTGCCGACCGGGGTGAAGATCTTCTCCTGGATCGCGACGATGTGGGGCGGCTCGATCGAGTTCAAGACGCCGCTGCTGTGGGCGATCGGGTTTATCTTCCTGTTCACGCTCGGCGGCGTGACCGGCGTCGTCCTGGCCAATGCCGGCGTCGATTTCGCGCTCCACAACACCTATTACGTCGTCGCGCACTTCCATTACGTGCTGTCGCTGGGCGCCGTGTTCGGGCTGTTTGCCGGGTTCTATTACTGGATCGGCAAGATGTCCGGGCACCAGTACAACGAGACCTTCGGTCAGATCCATTTCTGGACCACCTTCATCGGCGTCAATCTGACCTTTTTCCCGCAGCATTTCCTCGGGCTCGCGGGGATGCCGCGGCGCATCTCCGATTATCCCGAGGCGTTTGCCGGCTGGAACATGGTCTCCTCGATCGGCGCCTTTATCTCCTACGCCTCGACCTTGTTCTTCATCTTCATCGTGTTCCACACTTTCGCGTTCGGGAAACGGGTCGGCGCCAATTACTGGGGCCCGGGAGCGACGACGCTCGAATGGTCGCTGTCATCGCCACCGCCCTTCCACAGCTTTGAGGAAGTGCCGGTCATTGCGCCGGCGCCGGCGGGGCACTGAGGGCAGCGCGCGGCAACGGCAGGCGGCGGAACCCCGGCGTGAGCGAGTTACCTTCGACCCTCATCACCCGCATCGGCGGCGGCGCCTCGGTCGGCGACTACGTCCAGATCCTGAAGCCCCGGGTCATGTCGCTCGTCGTGTTTACCGGCTTTGTCGGGCTCGCGGTTGCGCCCGGGCACCTTCACCCCGTGCTGGCGGCGATCGCCGTCCTGTGCATCGCGGTGGGCGCGGGCGCCTCGGGCGCGATCAATATGTGGTACGACCGCGACATCGACGCGGTGATGCGCCGGACCGCGCAGCGCCCCTTGCCCGCGGGGCGCATGGAGCCGGGCGAGGCGCTCGGCTTTGGCATCGTGCTGGCGGTCGGCTCGACGGTCGTCATGGGGCTGGCGGTCAATTGGGCCGCCGCCGCGCTGCTCGCCCTGACGATCGCGTTCTATGTCTTCGTCTACACGATCTGGCTGAAGCGGCGGACACCGCAGAACATCGTCATCGGCGGCGCCGCGGGCGCCTTGCCGCCGCTGATCGGCTGGGCGGCGGTGACCGGCGACATCGGCTGGGGTGCGCTCGCGCTGTTCGCGATCATCTTCTTCTGGACGCCACCGCATTTCTGGGCGTTGTCGCTCTACAGCGCCGGGCAATACGCCGCCGCCGGCGTGCCGATGCTGCCGGTCGTCGCGGGGCCGCGCGAGACCAAAAAGCAGATGCTGCTCTACACATTCGTGCTATGGCCAGTGACGCTCGCGCCATGGCTGCTCGGGCTGGCCGGGCCGGTTTACGCGGGCGGCGTCGCGGCGCTGAGCCTCGCCTTTACCGGCGCCGCGATCCGGGTGTGGCATGACGAAAGCGACCGCAGCGCGCGGCAGATGTTCGCGTTCTCGCTGCTCTATCTGTTTCTGATCTTCACATTGCTCCTCGCCGATCATACCGCTGGAGCCGCGCGGTGATGGCGAGCGAGAACCTCGGCGAGCGCGAGCGCGCGATCCGTTCCCGCAACCGGGCGCTCGCCGCGCTGTTGGTCGCGCTCGTCGCGCTGTTCTACCTCATCGCGCTCGTGCGGCTCGGCGGCGGCTGAGATGCGGCGCCGCAACGGCACGACCGTTACGCTTCTCGCCGCTGTTGTGTGCGGCATGGTCGGGCTGTCCTTTGCCTCGGTACCGCTCTACCGGCTGTTCTGCCAGGCGACCGGGTTCGGCGGCACGACACAGCGCGCCGCGTCGGCGCCCGGCCCTGTCGCCGGCGCCGTTGTGACGGTACGGTTCGATGCCGCCACAGCGCCCGAGCTCGGCTGGGAGTTCCGCCCGCTCGAGGCCGCGGTCAAGGTGCATCCCGGCGAGCAGCGCGAAGTATTCTTCCGCGCGACCAATCGCTCCTCCGAGACGGTCACCGGCACCGCCACCTACAACGTGACGCCGACCAAGACCGGCATCTACTTCGACAAATTGCAGTGCTTTTGCTTCAACGCACAGCAGCTCGGGCCGGGCGAGAGCCGCGATATGGGGGTTGTGTTCTTTGTCGATCCCGATCTGCTGACCGATCCGGGCACGAGCGACGTGCGCACGATCACGCTGTCCTACACGATGTTCCGCGCGCCGCAGTCGGAGAGCCCGGCGGAGAAGCCGAATGCGGCGGCCAATCCACCCCAGAAATCTGCCGTAAATTGAGCGATCCAGGCGGAGAGAGATGACCGACACCCACATTGACGCTCACGGCCACGGCCAAGCGCATGCCGGCCCGAAGCATCCCTACCACCTCGTCGATCCGAGCCCCTGGCCGATCGTCGGCTCGATCGCTGCGGGCTCGCTCGCGGCGGGCGCCGTGTTGTTCATGCATGGCTATGGCTGGTGGCTGATGGCGATCGGCTTCATCGCCGTGCTCGCAACAATGGCCGTGTGGTGGCGCGATGTGATCCGCGAGGCGACCTTCGAGGGCTTGCACACGCCGGTTGTGCAGCTTGGTCTGCGCTACGGCATGGCGCTGTTCATCGCCTCCGAGGTCATGTTCTTCTCGGCCTTCTTCTGGGCCTTCTTCTCGTCGGCGCTGTTCCCCGCTGAGGGTGTGTGGCCGCCCAAGGGCATCCACCCGTTCGACCCGTTCGAATTCCCGTTTCTGAACACGCTGATCCTGCTGCTGTCAGGCACGACCGTGACCTGGGCGCATCATTCGCTGCTCGAAGGCAACCAGAAGGGGCTGATCCAAGGTTTGACGATCACCGTGATCCTCGGCCTCTGCTTCACCTCGGTGCAGGCCTATGAATACGGCCACGCCGCGTTTACGTTCCGCTTTGACGAGGGCGTCCCGGGCGCCGGTGGCATCTACCCGTCGACCTTCTTCATGGCGACCGGCTTCCACGGCTTCCATGTCATCGTCGGCACGATCTTTCTCGCGGTCTGCCTGTGGCGCGCGACGCAGGGGCATTTCAAGCCGGACCACCATTTCGGGCTCGAGGCGGCGGCCTGGTACTGGCACTTTGTCGACGTCGTGTGGCTGTTCTTGTTTATCTGCATTTACTGGTGGGGGATGGGCGCGGCGACCCCGGCCGGCCATGGCGGGTGAACACGGCTGACGCTCGCCATTTCACGCCGGTATCGGTGGCGCATGCGGCATTCGCGTGTCGCTGTCCGCGTTGCGGCGAGGGGCGGCTCTTCACTGGCCTCTTGACGGTGCGTCCGAGCTGCCCGGCCTGCGGGCTCGATCTGTCGGCGCAGGATGCCGGCGATGGCCCGGCGGTGTTCGTCATCCTCTTTCTCGGGCTGATCGTCGTCGGGCTGGCTGCCATCGTCGAGATTAAATTCGCCCCGCCGGTCTGGCTGCACCTCCTGCTGTGGACGCCGCTCATCCTCGGTGGCGCAATCCTGATGCTGCGGCCGTTGAAGGCCGCGCTCATCGCGCTGCAATACAAGCACAACCTGCTGCACCACGATCCACCACGCGCATGAGCCGGTTTCGGCCGCAGCTCGCGCCGACGCTGTTCACGATCCCGGTGGTGCTGGTCTGTGTCGCGCTTGGCGTCTGGCAATTGCAGCGGCTGGATTGGAAGCGCGAATTGATCGCGCAGCGCGAGGCGGGAGTTGCCGCCGCACCGGCGATGCCGCCGCGCAGCCTCGCGGAAGCGCGCGCGCTCGAGTTCCATCCCGTCCTCGCCGATGGTGTCCTCCTCAATGACAAGGAGCTCTATCTGAATGCGACGGGTCCGCGCGGCGGCGCGGGATTTCACGTGCTGACGCCACTGCGCGAGCCCGAGGGCCGGATCGTCTTTGTCAATCGCGGTTTTGTGCCGACCGACCTCAGAGCTCCCGGGAGCCGCGCCGCCGCGCAGCTCGCCGGGACCGTGCACATCCGTGGGCTGTTGCGCCTGCCGCCCGTGGAGAAACCGAGCTGGTTCATCCCCGATAACCGTCCCGACCTAAATTACTGGTTCTGGATCGATCTGCCGGCAATGGCCGCCGCCGACCATCTCGATCTCGCGAATTTCGCGCCGTTCTATATCGATGCCGATGCGTCGCCGAACCCGGGTGGCTGGCCACAGGGCGGCGTGACGCCGCTATCGCTGCCCGACAACCATCTGCAATACGCCATCACCTGGTTTTCGCTCGCCGCCGCGCTGGTCGTGATCTATGTCGTCTATCACTGGCCCGGCAGAGGCGCGGCATGACGGCCTACACGGATCTCGAAACCCGGTTTGGCCGGCTCGGCGCGGTCGAGGAGGCGATCGCGGTGCTGCATTGGGACGCCGCCGCGATGATGCCGCCGGGCGGCGCCGCGGCGCGATCGGAGCAGCTCGCGACCCTGCGCGGCATCGCGCATCAACTGCTGACCGCACCCGAAATCGCCGATCTGCTCGACGCTGCGGAAAGAGAAGCAGCCGCGCTCGGGCCATGGCAGCGCGCCAATCTGCGCGAGATGCGGCGGCGCTGGCGCCACGCCGCTGCCGTCCCGGCCGATCTCGTCGAGGCGATGTCGCGGGCTTGCTCCGAGTCGGAGACGGTATGGCGCACCGCGCGCCCGGCGGATGACTTCGCAATGGCCTTGCCCGGTCTCGAACGCGTGTTGGCGCTGACTCGCGAGATCGCCGCCGCCAAGGCCGACGCGCTCCGCGTCAGCCCCTACGAAGCGCTGCTCGATCAATACGAGCCGGGCCTGGCGACCGAGACGATCGATGACCTCTTCAGCGAGATCGAGCGCTTTCTGCCCGGGCTGCTCGACCAGGCGCTCGCATACCAAAAATCGCGTTCCGCGCCGCCCGAGCCGGAAGGGCCGTTCCCGATCGCTTTGCAGCGCCGCGCCGCGCTGACCCTGATGGAACGGATCGGCTTCGATTTCGCGCATGGTCGGCTCGACGAGAGCGCGCACCCGTTCTGCGGCGGCATCCCGGATGATGTGCGGATCACGACGCGCTACGACGAAGCCGATTTCTCGAAAGCACTAATGGGCACGCTGCACGAGACCGGCCATGCGCTCTACCAGCGCGGCCTCCCGGCTGAATGGCGGCGGCAGCCCGTCGGAGATTGGCGCGGCATGGCGATACACGAGAGCCAGTCGCTGTTTCTCGAAATGCAGCTCTGCCGCAGCCGCGCTTTTGCCGGCTTCGCGGCGCCCTTGTTGCGGGACATTTTCGGCGGCATCGGCGACGCCTGGGATGCCGAGGCTCTGTATCGTCGCCAGATCCGCGTTGCGCCCGGCCCGATACGCGTCGATGCCGACGAGGTCACCTATCCGGCGCATGTCATCCTGCGCTACCGGCTGGAGCGCGCGATGCTGGCCCGCGACCTCATGCCGCGCGATCTGCCCGGCGCGTGGGCCGAGGCGCTGCGCAGCGCAATCGGGGTCAGGCCGCCCTCCGACCGTGACGGCTGCCTGCAGGACATTCACTGGTATGACGGCGCCTGGGGGTATTTCCCGACCTACACCCTGGGCGCGCTGATCGCGGCGCAACTTTTCGCCGCGCTGCGGCAGGCGCTGCCGGACATCGCCGACCGGATCGGCCGCGGCGAATTCGCGCCGGTTTTCGAGTGGCTCCGCGCCCATATCCACGGCAAGGGCTCGCTGTTCTCGACCGCCGATCTGGTGCAGCAGGCGACCGGCGCCCCGCTCGGCACCGCCGCCTTCGAGCGCCACCTGCGCCAGCGCTACCTCGCATAATCCTCAAACGCGAAGGTTTACAGCCGGCTCTCAACCGGCCATATGTCCCCGGCGCGCTGCTGACGTGTGAAACGCTCGCGAAACAAAGCGGGCAACCAGGCGTTTAGCCACAATTAGCGCCAACGAGGGATGCAAGGTGCTCGATATCGCCCCCCCGCTATCGGCGAGCATCACCGATCGCACTGCCGAGCGCGACCGGTTCGCCGCGATCCGCCAGCAATCGGAAGCGCTCGCCGCCAATCTCTCGCCGGAGGACCAGGCGATCCAGTCGATGCCGGATGTCAGCCCGACAAAATGGCATCTGGCACATACGAGCTGGTTCTTCGAGACCTTCCTGCTCGCACCCTTCGCGCCGGACTACCGCGGCTTCGACCCGGCCTTCGCGTATCTCTTCAACTCGTATTACGAAGCCGTCGGGCCGCGTCATCCGCGCCCAGAGCGCGGCTTGCTGTCGCGCCCGACCGCCGATGCGGTCGCCGCCTACCGTGATCATGTCACCGCGGCGATGCTGCGCCTCATCGAGATCGCCGGCGAAGAGGCGTGGCAGCAGGCCGCGCCGCTGATTGAGCTGGGTCTCAATCACGAGCAGCAGCATCAGGAACTGATCCTGATGGACATCAAGCACGTCTTCTCGAGGAACCCGCTCTTGCCCGCCTACCAGGCGCCCCGGCCGCATGCCGCGGCGCGCGAGAGGTCGCCGGCGTGGGTCGAGTTCGCCGGCGGGCTCGAGGAGATCGGTCATTCGGGCGACGGGTTCGCTTTCGACAATGAGGGGCCGCGACACAAAATCTGGCTCGAACCCTTTCGCCTCGCATCACGGCCGGTGCCGTGCGGCGATTATCTCGACTTCATCGCGGATGGCGGCTACCGGCGGCCGGAATTCTGGCTATCGGACGGTTGGGCCTGTGTGCAGCAGCAGGTTTGGCAGGCGCCGCTCTACTGGCGCTGCGATGGCGGTGAATGGCGCATCTTCACGCTCTCCGGCGAGCGGCCGATCGATCCGGCAGAACCGGTCTGTCATGTCAGCTTTTACGAGGCCGATGCGTTTGCGCGCT
>Ga0209488_10001496_pt1 | contig 19982 bp, 16 predicted proteins | sample Rivendell_Oct201_8_FD_188349 | JGI IMG/M metagenome (GOLD analysis project Ga0209488, IMG submission 188349) | Vadose zone soil microbial communities from the Eel River Critical Zone Observatory, Northern California, USA -... | ecosystem: Environmental > Terrestrial > Soil > Vadose zone >...
GGATAAGCCGGAGGCGGGCGGTAATCAGACGCCGAACGCGGCGTAATGGCGACGCCAACGCCTGAGGCGAAGAAACGAGGCGCGGTGGGGTGACGATCCACCGTCTTGTTGCAGTGGCCCCTTTGTTCGCCATCTTCCCCCGGCTGAACGCTATCTCTCTTCCGTCTGCCCAAGCGCAGCTCGAGCAATGGCGCGCCGTTCGCGCCGTCGTTCTCGCACGCGACTCGCACATTTGCAGAGCGTGCGGCGAATCATGCTCTCAGGGCGAAGCCGACGTTCATCATCTGATTCCCCGTGCCGCCGGTGGGGTCGATGACCCCGCCAACCTGATCACACTGTGCGATGGCTGTCACGCTGCGCATCATCCGAACCTTCAAGGAACGCTTGCTCGGCGGATGATCGAGCGCTGGGGATTGAGGCTGGCAAGGGCACTGGATTTCCGGCACGAGTTGGCTGGCGTTGATGAATCGCTCGGCGCGGCGATGCGGCTCCTTGGAGTCACCCATCTCCGCACTCCCCAGCTGGATGTGATCCTCGCGGCCCTTCGAGGCGAGTCACTGCTTCTCGTCAGCGCGACCGGCTCTGGAAAATCACTCTGTTTTCAGGTGCCAATTCTGTTAACGCGTGGGTGCGGGTTCGTGATCTCCCCGCTGAAGGCCCTCATGAGCCAGCAGGTCGTGGACCTTCAGATGAAGAAGGTCCCGGCCACCTTCATCAACGGTGACCTCGGCCCGCAGGAAAAGGAGATCCGGTACCAACTGTTAAGGGATGGCTGCATCAAGTTTCTGTATTGTACGCCGGAGCGCTTCGACCCGAGAATGGTTCGCCAGGCCGAACTGAACGAGATCATGGGTGCTCGGCCGGCCTACCTGGTCATCGACGAAGCGCACTGCATCGATCGTTGGGGAAAAGACTTCCGCCCGAACTACGGCAAGCTGGGTGCAATTCGCCAGGCGCTTGGGAGTCCACCGGTGTTGGCGTTCACTGCCACGGCCGGAACGCAGGGCCAGCGACGCATTCTGGAATCGCTCGGAATACCAGACGCCCGCGTAGTGGTGACAGGGGTGAACCGGCCGAACATCAAGTTCCTCCGTCTGCCAAATGTGAGGGACGAGGCGCGGTATTACTGGATCATGATCTTCCTCAGGATGATGCCGCACGGTCGTGCGATGTTGTTCGTGCCGACGGTCAACACTGGAAAGCAGCTCCAGGACGGCCTTCGGGCGTTGGGGTTGGACCTTCCGTTTTTCCATTCAAAATTCGGCACTGCGAATGACCGCGATATGCTGCTGGGCCAGTTCACGGGCCGCATCGAACCGCCCGTGAGAGTCGTCATCTGTACCAATGCTTTCGGCATGGGGCTCGATTTGCCCGACGTTCGACTTGTGGTTCACTGGCAGCATCCGGCGTCGCCGGAAGACTACCTTCAGGAATTCGGGCGCGCTGGTCGGGATGGCAAGCCTTCGCTCGCTGTCCTGTTCACCGGAGCGAACGACCAAGGATTGCTCAGGTTCATGGCCGAGAAGACATCCGAGATGGCAGGCGTCGACGCCGCGTCCAAGGCGTCGGCGCTCGAAGCCAAACTCGAAGCCATCAAGGAAATGCGGCGCATTGCGACGTCAAGAGGCGTCTGCGTCCGCGACAATATCGTGAAGTACTTTGGAGAAATGTCTTCACGTCGGCGTAGAAGCATCGCAGTACGAATTGCGGAATGGGTCCTCTTGCGGTCCGTCCGTCAACGACGAACCCGATTCTGCTGTGACCGGTGCGATCACGTGAATGTCGACGATGTCGACGCCGTCTTCGATTGGGCGGTTGGGGTTTTTATACAGGAGCGGTAGGGGGGATCGCTACCATACGTGTTCTCCGTCGAACTCCAACGGAAGCGAAACTGTTTAGGGACGCCGCAAGTGCTTCGCGCTAATTCCGACGGCGTGCCACCTGTAACCGGCCGCGTGCCACCGCTGCCGCATGCCACGGGGGCTGCGGGCTCTTAGTCCCTCGCCACCACCGTGTCGTAGAGCCCATAGTGGGTCAGTCCCTCGTGGCTCTCGATTCCCGTATAGCGGAGCGAGGCGTCTTCGTATCGGCGGAAGGCGAAGACAGCCTGGTTCATCTGCTCGGTGTTGAACACCTTCAGGCGCACGAGCAGGTGGAAATCCTTCACGGTCAGGCCGGTAACGGTCAGAAACAAGTCCGGTTCGAGCTTGGTGATGACGTCCTGGAGCGTGTTCTCGCGGAAGTCGGTCAGGTACATGAACGCGGGGATGCGTGTGGCGAACTTGATCAGCTTCTCCTGGACGAGCTTGCGCTTCGACTTGTACTCCTTCTCTTCGTCGGTCAGTTGCTTCTTTTGCTTCGCCGTCAGGTCACCGTCCTTAGCCTTGTTCTTGAGTTCCTTGACCTTGTCGCTCTTATTGATGATCGTCTCGATGATGTTGTCGCCAAGCGCGCGCCAGCCCTCGATGCGCTCCACGGCGGCCAGCGCTTCCGGATTGTCCAGGACACGGCGCAAGGTGTCGTTGTCCACGTTCACCAGAAGCGGGGATTCCCACTTCCGAGCCAACAGCGTTGCTGAAGTGCCCGCCATCGCGATATCGAGGATCCCACCCGCATCAATCTGGGTCATGTTGGCGCCGTCAAAGGCCAGCACCGGCAGGAACGACACCAGATCCTTGACGGCGTTTTCCGGGTTTGGCTCGCTTGGCGAGAGCCCGATCCCATACTCGGCCAGCTGCCGCAGCGCACGGGTCGGCGCGAAGTCAAACACAAAGCAGATGGGTTTGAGGAACTCTTCTTCGTTCGGGTCGTTGCCGTTCGGGTTCTTGATGGACCAGGGCGACTGCACTCGGAACGCGGCCTGAAAATAGGTCTCGGGCGACTTGAGATTGCGGAGCATCAAGATCGAGGACCACTGCGGTACAGTCACACCGGTCGTGAGCTTGCCGCACGAAAGCGTGATCGTCTTGGTTTCGAATCCGCTCCCGATGGCGGAACGCACGGGCGGTAAAGCATCGAGCCCGATGCCCGCCGATGCACCAGCGGCGACGACGACTTTGTAGTCGCGCCAGAACGTGTTGTGCTTCTCGGCCAGCAGGTTCGCCATCGCTTGACAGGCCGCGACGTTAGGCAAGAACCAGAAGGAGTGCTGGAGGTACGGCAACAGGCGGCTGTCCGAGTATGGGAAGGGCGGTCGTGTACCGGTCTTGAGGTTCTCGACCACCTGCGGCACATGCGAACCCCGGATGATGTCCAGCCATTTCTGCACGTAGCTCTTGTGTTTGAACTGAGCGCCCTTGCCTTTGCCCGTCGCTTCGAAGAATTCGTTGAGATCGAACTCATTGAACTCCCCAGCGCTCGCGATCGCCAGCAGCTCGTCTGGCATCTGGTAGGTCAGCAGGCGCATCTGCGGCATCGCGCCGTAGGGGTTCCAAGCACCCTGGTGCGTCGCCGCGAACTCCTCCTTGGCGCGCTGCTCGTCAGTGTACGTCCAGTTGAAGATTTGCTCCTCGATGAACTCGCCCGTGGCCAGCGCCTTGAACGGCGTGCCCGAGAGGTAGAGGTACGCCTTGGTGGTGATTGGCAGGAACTCGGTCTCTTTTTCCGAGAGCTCACTGAGGTCGTCGTTCATATCCTCCAGGCCGTTGCCGTACTCGAGCTTGGCCTCCTTGCTGGCGACCGACTCCTCCTCACCTTCGAATAGTTCCTTGGCAGTTTCCCGCCACGCGCCGAAGTGGTATTCGTCGAAGACCACGAGGTCCCACTTCACCTTGTGGAGCCATTCGTTCTTCGACTTGATATTTCCCACCGTATCGCGGCCGAGAAGGTCCTGGAAGGAGCCGAAATAGACCACGGGTTTCTTGTTATTGATCTTCGTCGGGTCCCCGTCGGAGTTGCGAGAGAGATACTGCCATCCGTTGAAATCCACGTGGGACTCGAGGTCTGTCTGCCACGCGTCCTCGACCGCGGGCTTGAAGGTCACCACGAGGACGCGCTTGGCACCAAGCTTCCTGGCCAATTGGTAGGTGGTGAAGGTCTTGCCGAAACGCATCTTCGCATTCCAGAGGAACCGCGGGACCGCGTGCATGTCCTCTTTCCAGATGGAGTGGAAGTATGCGTGGGTCTTGTTCACGGCCTCGACTTGCTCGCGGCGCATCGTGAACGTCTCGTGATGCGTGCCGGTGAACGTCTTCCCGGTGCGCAGTTCGGTCAGCACGGTCTTCACATCCTTCAACGAGCAGCGCATCCACTCCAGTTCAGTGTTCTCAAAGCGTTTCTTCATGAGCGCCGCGCGGACGTCGTAGTCGGTAAAGATCGTGCCGTCGTTGCGCTCAGCGGACTCGTCCAGCTCGACAGTGTAGTTCTTGATGGCGGCGGTCTTGAGCTGCTCGTCGATGCGCTGTTTCACGTCGCGCGTTGTCTCCCCAACCTTGAGGAGACCTTTGTGCGCTTCGTCCTCAATCGAGTACGCGTAGATGCGCGGCCGAGCTACCGGCTTCGGTGCAAGGATTTCTTCAATAGCCTTACTCATCCTCAGACGCTCCGCTGAGGTCCATCGGGCGAACAACCTTCTCGATGAACGCGATCTCGTTAGCGGAGATGCCGTATTTCGCGTAGAGGTCTTCGTCCGTCCACGACCTCGTCCACTTCTGGGTTGGCACGAAGGAATAAACCTTGCGCGTTGTGTCTTGAGATGGCTTATGCAGGAGAATTAGGAAGCGAGTCAGCCGACAGGAAAGGTAAGACAAGGCGCTTTCAGCATGCCTCCTCGAGTCGAACGGGCCAATGCAAATATAAGTCTCGGAAGAGATGGTGCCCGGCTCCCCGACGAATGGCGTGCTGATGATCCTGTGCGGGTACGTGTCTCTGTTGCCAGTCCCCGGAGCAGCCCGGCCTGTGAAAACCTTCCATTTGTCGATGAGGTGAGTGCCAGCCGAAATCGAGCGTTTGGCGACGTATCCCGTACCGCCGTTCTGATAGATCAGCACATCTCCGGCGCGCTTGGCAACCTTCCCCTTGAATGTTGTCTCGAGCCCGAACGGTTTTCTGGAACTAACCATTCTGTCGAAACGCTTGCCTTCAGGAAGCGAAAGCGAGCGGGTTTGCCCACTCTCCACAGCAACAACCTTCTTGAGAATCGACAGCCCTTCATTGAAACGGATAAACACGTCCACGCCCTCTTCGAGGAGCTGGCGACTTGCGGTCGAGGGAGGCTCGTCCTTGAAATGAGTGGTGACGAGGCATGGCCCGGGGTTCTCCCGGTCCCAGAGGAAGAAGCAAACACCGCCCTTGAGGCCCACCCCTGGAAAGACGTCCGACGCGCTGAGATAGTCATCAATTGAGCGCAGGCGGTCGTCGGCGAGCATCGACTCTCTGAACTCATCCAGCCCCTTCCCACCGGCGAACCAACGGGCAGGAATGACCATCGACAGGTAGCGTGGCTCCAGCGCCTTCGCTTGCGCTACGAAGTGCTGATAAATTGGCGCTGCGCTCGTTCCAAAACCATCATCGCTCAATTGATAAGGCGGATTGCCAATGATCACGTCGAACTGCATATCGCCTCCAAAGAACTCGCCTACGCGAGTCTTGATGTCGTCGGTGTGAATGAACGCATAGGCGTGGGTCTCCAGACCTTGGCCACGGTCAAGGGTCTTCTTGCTTGCGCCGCAGTACTCGCAATTGCCACCGACCCACATGTGCTCGGTGCGCTCGAACCAGATATTGCCGTCGTCGCTGACGAAGGCCTTGGCAATGGAGTGCTTGCCTTTGGCGTGCTTTGAGCAATACACACTCCGGCGGGCAAGCAGGCTGGTGAGATACGTGATGCCCACGCCGAACACCTGCTTGGTCACGATGTGGCTGACGCGATCTTCAAGGTTCGGAATCTCTGCTGCCAAGCCCTTGGTCAGCCGGCTGGTGATCTCGCGAAGGAACACCCCTGACTTTGTGCACGGGTCAAGGAACCTCACGGAACTGTCCGTCCAGATGTTCGCGCCGCTGTTGTGGCCTGCCCACGCCTCGGCGATGGTGTCCAACATTCTGTTGGCAAACGCGGGCGGCGTGAACACCTCATCGTTGGAGAGGTTCGCGATGCACGTCAACACATCCGGGTTGCGACCGGCGAGCGCAAAGTGCGCCTGGCCGTTCATCCTACGTCCTTCTGCACATTCGCGAAGCTCGCGGCCGCAAGTTCGCTGACCGTGATCGGCGGGTACGTCTTGGTCGGCGTGAAGATCTCGTGTTTGCCGAGGTGGGCGAAGAGCGTGCCCTCCTCACCGAAGGCCGACATCTGACTGAGAGTTTCATACCGGAAGTCACGACGCTGGAACTTGCCCTTGCCGAGATAACCCCATTCCGGAAAGGCGATCGGTTGGTTCTGGCTGGTGCGCATCGTTAAGGCGTCGCCGTGGACGAGGTTCTGCGACAGCACATAGGAGGCGGCTCGATAGAGGTCGTCCGGCTCCTCGAGATTCAGATAATCGGCGAGGAGCTCCAGCATATTCGCGCGGCACTCGGCGACGTTGTCCGCGAGGAGCTCAATCCCGTAAGTGCACATCAGAGCGAGAAGGGCGTAGTGTCCCCTTTCAAAGTCGGACTTTCCGAACTTGAGTTCGACGGCGGCGAGCTTGCGTTGCAGGATCCGGACGAGGAAGTTCCCGCTCCCGCACGCTGGCTCCAAAAAGCGTGAGTCAATGCGCTCCGTCTCGCCCTTGACGAGGTCGAGCATCGCCTCGACCATCCATGCGGGGGTGAATACCTCCCCGTGGTCGGCGACGCGTTGTTTTGACTTGAACAGGCTCATGGAGCGAATGCAGTCAGGAGAACGACTGCCAAGTCTGGATTGTACGTGCGATTCGCCTCCACTAGTTCAAGTTCTGCATGCATATCGACTGGATGATGGTTATGGCAAGTCGCAGCCTAACAGACCGGGCCTAAGCTGTGTCGCCACGTTAGAACCGTTCACAAGCGCAAGTTTATCACAGACGGCGCGCGCCGCCAGCGTGGAGAGATAGGCTTGTAGCAATAGCGACCCTAGTTGCAGCAAAAACACCCCTAGTTGCAGCAAAAACACCCTAACTCACAGATGCCTCTTAACTAGCATAGACTCAGCCGAAGTCTTCAATTCTTCCGAACCGTTGGACGGGCTATGAGGAAAGAAATCGAATGAAGTGGGCCAAACTACTTTGCGAGACTCGTACGCGGGAGCTCTTCGGAGGTGACGCGTCGACCCCAGACGCGGGAGATCCTCGGACACCTTTTGAACGCGATTACGATCGCGTTGTGTTCTCGACTGCCCTACGACGTCTTCAAGACAAGGCTCAAGTATTTCCATTAGAAAGAAATGACTCAGTTCGGACGAGGTTGACCCATTCTTTGGAGGTTTCGACGGTCGCCAAGGGGTTGGCAGCGAGCGTCTGTCGTCACCTTATTGAGCGGCAGGAGATCAGTCCTGAGCAGGCCAAATCGATAATTGTCATCGCTGCAACATGCGGTCTTGTCCACGACCTTGGGAACCCACCATTTGGGCACGCGGGCGAGGACGCCATGCGGGAGTGGTTTGCGAAAACGCTCAGGGATGACGTTCTTTTGCCCGACGACATCTCTGCAGACTTCCTTAGTTTTGATGGGAACGCCCAGACCATTCGATTGATCAGCAGGCTGCTGATGTTGTCGGACAAGTATGGGCTCAACCTTACGTGTGGCACGATTTCCGCTTCTTGCAAATACGTTGCAGCTGGGACGGACATAGACGAAGATATCCACGAGCGATCCAAGCTTGGTTTTTTTACAAGTGAAAGAGACCTGGTTGCCCAAATACGCAACCAAACAGGGACAGAGCTAGCGAGAAACCCTATTACATACATTGTCGAGGCTGCTGATGACATGGTTTATTCGGTCGTAGATCTGGAAGACGGAATCAAGAAGGGTGTGTTGGACTGGCAGATTCTTGCAAACGATTCCATGCTGAAGGATTTGGCCGCGTATGCTACTACGTATGTAACGAAAGGTCCTTTTGGCTTGGCCGGACCTCAATTAGCCGAAGCTGAGAGCCAGATATTTCGGACCAAAGCCATTAGCAAGCATGTCGAGGGCGCTACGGAAGCATTCATAGAGAACTATTCGCTTATCATGAACGGCGACTATCACGAAGAGCTAATTAAAAGCGGCCCTACGAGGGGTCTTTTGAAGAAGTGTAAGGAGATCGGCAAGCAAAGGGTCTATCCTGCCCATGGAGTTCTACAGCTAGAAACGATGGGTCGAAAGATCATCGGAGATTTGATGAATATTTTTTGGGAAGGCGCTGCGAGAGCTCCGTACGACGACGAGAGTAGGAAGACGTTCCCATTTGCCTTCAAGGCATATTCCATCATATCAAGGAGTTACAAGGTCCTTTTCGAAGAGAACCCTGGCAAAACGATGCCTCTTAACTACGAGCGATTGCAGCTCGTTGCGGATTATATTGGCGGTATGACCGACTCCTTCGCATCAACTCTACATAGCCAACTGAGTAATGGCTAAGAACAAGTCCCCTCTAGAGCGGCTGTTGTTGGGCAGAGTGGGGCGCCTTTTGCGGAGCTCCTCGCGTGCCCGTCGTGAAGCTACAAAAGCCCTGAGGCGGTTTGCAGAGGAGCAGTGGGATTCGTTTCTCTTCGGAGGTGTTCTACGGGATCTCATGGTGTTTGGTTCAGCTGCAGCTCCGCGCGATTTCGACATAGTCGTGAGAAATGCTTCGCTGCAATCTCTGATTGATTCGTTCGTATCAAATACGATTCGGCATACCCGATTTGGCGGACTTTGTCTGCTATTCGGTGATTGGCGATTTGACGTCTGGCCGCTTAATCTGACCTGGGCGTTTAGGGAAAAACTGCTTGACGGAGGAATTGAAGACCTACCAAGGAGCACGTTCTTAGACGTTGAGGCTGTCGCGGTCGAGCTCACCCTAAAGGAGAGCAGGAGGCGCATCTATTCGCATGGCTTCTTCGAGGCAATGGAGAGGAGGGTTGTAGACATCAACCTTGAAACGAACCCTTTTCCTGATCTATGTGTTATTCGAGCGCTTCTCGTCGCTGACCGCCTAAACTTTGCACTCGGCCCCCGAATAGTTCGTTACATATCTCACTACTCTCGTCAATTTGCCCCAGAAGAGCTGTTGGAGACACAAAGGTCACACTACGGTTATGCTTATCGCGATGTGGAGGAGTTGAATCGGTGTCTGGAGGCAGTGAGAGAACACCAAAAACATCACAGCAGTGAACCATTTGAACTTTCAAAATGGAGAAGTACCCAACTTCCTCTTTGGCCTGCATCCTATTGGGAGTTTGAAATGGCTTGAAATCGTTTTGATCGATTATGCGCCTCAAAGCTAGCGAGAAACTGAATCAGGACATCCGTCACTCCTGTGGTCAGAACAGCACGATTAAAGAACTTATGCGTGAGTCTGGCGGAGAAGTCCCAGATTAACGAGTCTGAATGACATCGCTTGAGAACTTACACCGAATCTTTTGCACATCGTGTTCAGCGCCTGGTCATCACCAAGATCAAAGGGGTGTTTGCCGAACTCGACTCGGATCAGATTGTCAGGCATTAGCAGCGCTGCCGCGAACTGATTCGCTTCACGCTCTTCTAATTGTGTGCCAGATGAAGATTCAGCATTACGAAATTGCACAGTAGCCATTCCATTGTCGATGTACTTGTCGCCTTTGTGCAGAACGAAATGCCCTAGCTCATGAGCGATTGTGAAGCGCTGTCTGTTGGGATGGTGTGAGTAGTTAACACCAATCACAGCAGCAGAGCCCTTCCTTAGTAGGGCGCCCGAGCATTCCTCTCCGAGATCGGCGAGCTCAATGCGAACGCCGAGATGTCGAGCGACCCGCTCGACGTCGATGGGTACCTTTCTGAACTTCAACTGACGAAGCAGCGCTACCGCCTTCCTGTCCGCTTTCATTTGAATCGCCTCTCGTTAGGACGTCTTGGTTGGTGCGTTCGCTGAGTTGGTTCTCGGCCGCCGTTAGCCAGGCTTTGACGGAGGGGGCACCATCGGTGTGGCGGGAACTTCGGAGTTCTTCTAAGGTCGGCAGTAACAATCTGGGCTCGATACCCAGCGCCAATCCAATCTGCCAAATGGTATGCAGGGGAGGGCGCTGACGGCCAAGTTCTATATTTGCTACTGATCCTCGACTCAAATTGCAGGCTCTCGCCAGATCGGCCTGACTCCATTTGCCGCCGCTTTGTTTTGATCGAGCAACCGAGATCTGCTTGCCAATCATGGCATACAACGAATGGAGGGAAGCGCGAGCGCGCATACAACAAACTATGTACCCGAAATTAGGTTGTCAAATAATACAAAGCGGCCTGCGCTTGGCGCCACTGCGCTTTGTGGAACTATACACGCGACTGTCCACTCCTATTTGACACCGGTACTGGAGCGGGGTAGATTCGCGGTGGTTGTTTCGTGATGCGATTCGCTCAAGTTCTGCGTTAGGAGGGTCTATGCCCGATAGTCGATTGACTGTGACCGTTCTTGTTGACGGCTTGCCCGAACCGAAGGAATACGCCAGTGCTTTGAAGGTCGACGAGGTGCTGAAGTCGTTGCTCCCCGCAGGTGAGGAGCAAAACTGGGAGCAATATCAAATTGTTGATAAGCGCTTAAGCAACGACGCACTCGACCCAAAAAAGTCCCTCAGGGAGCTAGGAGTTCAAGACGGTGATACGCTTTCGTTCACCAAGAAGGAGGGCGGCGGAGGCGTCTCGGAAACAGTTCTATGATCGTAGACCCGCAATTGGCACGCGCTCGATTCGAACGGGATGTGTTGGCGATGGCACAGAAACCGGATGTATATGCCGCCTCGGGGATCCGGATCGCGCGGTTACAGTTCCCCATTTTGGACGTTTTCCTGTCGTGGACGCGTATGGGCGGAGAAATCGGTCTTCACGTGGAAGCAGATGATTACGATTATCGGCCGCCGCGCGGTTGGTGGGTGAACACTGCGGGTGAGGCGCTTCACGCGGGCTCAGGAGTTGTGCCTAACGGCAATGGTTTTCAAAGCAGTGCTCACCCATACGGCTTTGCGCTGACTTGGTTCTGCTTCCCGGGTTGGCGCGAATACCATGACCATCAAAGTCATCAGCAGCCGACCTGGGCATCTCTGCGCTCCATACCACGCTTCCGATTGCCGGGAGTGATTCTGCAGCTCCACACCGACCTGAATCGACCTAATACGGGGCCCGCCTAGATGTACAGTCATTGGCGAATACCGCGGCGCATGCTTCGGGACACCTTGGCGGCCTTTAGGAAAGGTGACTACGAAGTCTTCGTGCTCTGGACCGCGGGGCTCGCTGAGCTAAGCAATGACGTTTGCGGACCGGTACGGGTCGTGGTTCCCAAGCAAGAGCATGGACGCGCCGGCGTAGGCGTTTACGTACGCGTTGAAGGATCAGAACTGGCCAGAATCCAGTACGACAACTACGAGCATCAAGAGCGTAGCGTGGTTCAGCTCCATACACATCCCTCAAGCGATGTTCGAATGTCGTTACTTGATCGGAAATGGGAGGTGGTCGCGCACGTCGGCGCTCTCAGCGTGATAGTTCCAAACTATGGAAAGGATGGATTAGAAGGATTCCCAGGAGTTGCTGTCTACGAGCGCGAAACCAATGGATGGCGTCTTTGGACCCCCCTCGAGATTCTTCACCGCTTTACGGTGGTTCTATGAGCGAGGCCTTTGACAAGAACAGAATTGCACTCGAACGGGGGTTGGGAGCTACGGGCCTGCATGCGCGGCTACAAACATCCCGCATTGGTATATGGAGTGCTGAAGGGTCGGGATTGATGGCCGGCTCGCTGCTAGCCGAAGCATTGGGAGACATACTGGGGCGTTTTTGGCTGAGAATTGACTCCGCGGGGCCTTTGGCCGAACTCCTGATCTCAAGTTCTCGCGCGGCGGCAGCATCCGGCAACCAGCAATACGATCATGAGATCCGTTGGCAGCCGCCGTACGATGCCGTCATTTCTATAGGTGTCGATGCACCGCCGAATGTTGGTCCGGTTTTTCGGATCGGCGCCAATGGTTGGAGTGCTTCTGTCGGTCCTCACGCCGTAGTTACTGACAACAACAATCCCGTCGGTCCGTTCGCCACTGCAGCAATTACTGCGGCCGAGCTGTTCAAACATCGATTTGCGGACGCGTTGGGAGATCGCGCCCGTAGCCTTCCACCTACTTATGAGTGGTCGGCCTGGGACTATGGGCTTAATCTTGCCCCGCCCCATGTACAAGCTTTGAATCTTGGGAATCTTGTGATTTTCGGAGTTGGTGCGGTAACTCACTCACTTCTATGGCTGATACTGAGATGGCCCGCTTCAGTCACCGGGACTGTTCGCCTAGTTGATCAGGATTCGTATGGTGAATCCAATGGTCAGCGGTACGTAGGAATGCGCAACGAGGATCTCGGAAACTCAAAGGTACTCATTTGGGAGCAACGACTCTCTGCTGTCCATTCGATGATAGATGTGACTGCGCATCGGACGGACATGAACAACTTCTATGAACAGTCGCAACCCAACTGCAACGTTCCGTTGGCCATAGTAGGCGTGGATTCTGCCGAACATCGTAGGCAACTTGCTTTGAAGCTTCCTAGGCGAGTCGTAAACATGTGGACAGAAAGGGAGTGGCTCGGTGCAGCGAGGTTCGGCTTCGACGATGACTGGCCGTGTCTTTTTTGCGTCTACCCGGAGGACATGTCCGGGGCGCTAGATGAAACCGGTCAGCTATTCAGCGAGACGGGAATCTTGCCAGGGCGTGTCAGGGAGCTCTTGGACTCAGGAGCCGGTCTAACTGAAGCCGATGCGCTGATCATCGCCCAGAAATACTCGATTGAGCCCGGTCCCTTAGTCGGGAAGCCACTTCGAACAGCGCGCGGAATTTTGTGCGCCACGGCTCGGATAAAACTGCCTGAATCAGGTGCCGAGGTGGATGTTCCGCTGCCATTTTCTTCGGCAATGGCTGGAATTGGCGGATTTGTAGAATTAGTTCGCGAAATCTGGTCCGTATCCTCCCCAGCCGGGAAATGGAAGCTGCGGTCGTATGCGTATCCTGTCCCGGGGAACTGGGAAACGGCAGCGAGGTCGACATCCTGTTATCTCTGCTCTGATCGCTTGACGCATGAGATTCTCCGCGACAAGTACCCGGCCTGAAGCCATAACCTGCCCGATCCCTTCTAGCTCCATGCAGTATCCGAAACGAGCGAGGTAATGAGGCGCCTGCCTGAAGCAACGGCTCTGCGGAACATCCAGCTTCAGGAAGCCTGGTTTCACTTCTGCCACATCGCCCACCCGCCATTCCGCAGCTCTCTCGCCGGTACCCATTCCATCCGCCGCTCCCGAGCACGGGGCAGGGGTTGAGCCGAGCGTAGAGATCAGGCCGCTAGTCGCATGCCGTAGCGATGCACGTAAGTGTTGTCTTTGACGCCGTAACGGTGCCGCTCGAACCGCGAGCCCCGTCATTCCCACGTACGAGGGCGGCTTTTTGGAATCGCGATTGGGGTTCGCGGCGCGGACGTTGGCATGCTTGATCGCCGCCGTGTCCAGCTCGATCACATACATTGTGAGCCATGTCGCACCGCCTGTCCAAGTCCCGCTACACCGCCGGCACCCAGTGCCACAAGCTGCTGTGGTGGAAAGTCCACGAGCCGCTCGCCGTGGAGCTCCAGCCCGATAAGGTGCTGAAGGACCGCTTCGATCAAGGAACACAAGTCGGCACGTTGGCACGAGACCGATTCCCCGGTGGCGTCCTCATCGATCTGCCGCACCACGCCGTCAATGAGCGCGTCGCGCTCACGCGCCAGCTGATCGACGATGGCGCGCCCGCGATCTTCGAAGCCAGCTTCTTTGCCGACCACACGTTCGTCGCGGTCGACGTCCTCGCACCAAACGATGGCGGCTTCCACCTCACCGAGGTCAAGTCCTCGTCGTCGCAGAAAGAGGAGCACCTGCCCGACGCCGCGGTGCAAGTCCACGTCCTCGCGCAAAGCGGGATTCGCATCACGGGCGTGGACGTCATGCATCTCAACAAGGAATGCCATTTCCCCGATCTGTCGAACCTCTTCGAGCGCACCGATGTGACCGAAGCGGTGCAGCCGCTGCTCGGCAAGGTCGGCTGGGAAATCGATGCGCTGCTCCAGATGCTGGACGGTCCGCTGCCCGAGATTGCGATCGGCCTGCAGTGCCACGAGCCGTACGAGTGCCCGTTCATGGAGCGCTGCTGGCCGAAAGACCCCGATCATATCATGCGGCTGTGCAACATCGGGCCGAAAAAAGGTGTCGGGTTTCTGGTGTCAGGGGTGCAGCGGATTTCAGATCTGCCGGCTGATCAAAAGCTCAACGTCACGCAGAAGCGCCAGATCCGCGCAATGAAGGAAGGCCACATCGTCGTCGAACCGGGCCTGGGGAAGGCGTTGGCAGCATTCGACGGCAGGCTCGGCTTTCTGGATTTCGAGACGATTCAGCGCGCCGTCCCCGTCTGGCCCGGCATGGCGCCGTGGGAGCAAGCGCCGGCGCAGTTCAGCTATCACGAAGCGAACGGCGACGGTACATACACGCACTTCGAGTACCTGGCCGAGGGACCGCAGGACTGCCGGCCGGCACTGGCGCGTGCCATGGTCGAGGCCACGCGGCACGCGGAGAAAGTCGCGACGTACTCGCACTTCGAGAAGACGCGCATCCGTGGATTGCAGGAGACGGTGCCGGAATTGCGGGCCGAGCTCGAAACGCTCGAGGGGAAGTTGGTGGATCTATTGCCGGTGGTTCGAGAGAATGTGTACCACCCGGAGTTCCTCGGCAGCTTCAGTCTCAAGTACGTCCTGCACCCGCTGGTCCCGGAGCTGACCTACGACGATCTCGTGATCGTGGACGGGCTCGTGGCGAGCGTGGAAATCGCCCGGCTCCTCTTTGTGGCGGGGAAGATTCCGAAAGACGAGCATGATCGCGTACGGCAGGATCTGCTCAACTACTGCGAGCGGGATACGTGGGCGATGGTGAAGGTGCTGGAGAAGCTGCGCGAGCTTTCCGTCGGCTGAAGCCTTCGCCGAGCCCCAGTCGCAGCCATCCCGAGCAAAAGGTTGAACGTCTTCAGTGGGCTGAAGCGACGCGTCGACGCCCTAGGCTAAATCGGCGGCGAACGTCTCCGTCCAACGATTGCGCGATAGATCAGCAAGAGCACCACGGCGCCGATGATCGATGCGATCCAACCCGCGCCCTGACCGCTCGAGTACACACCCAGCGTCCGGCCGAGCCACGTTCCCACAAACGCACCCGCAATGCCCAACAAGATCGTTACGATCCACCCGCCAGGATCCCGCCCGGGCACGAGCAGCTTCGCGATTGCGCCGACGATGAGTCCAACCACCAAGATCGTTATCAGCCCCATAACACCTCCCAGTGTGTCTCACACGAAGTAAGTGACACCCGCTATTCGGGGAGTGGTTCCCCCGGAACGGGAGTGACGCGGCGTTGGCTCCTGTTTGTGGCGGGGGAGATTCCGCAGGAAGAGCACGATCGCATGCGGCAGGACCTGCTCAACTACTGCGAACGGGATCGTTTCATTTTTGCCATACCGCCCATCCGTCATTTCGGAGTTCCCTCGCCAGCACCCATTCCATCCGTTGCGCCTGAGCATAGGGCAGGGGATTGAGCCCGGCGTAGAGATCGGGCCGCAGTCGCACGCCGTAGCGGCGCACGTAGGTGTTGTCTTTGACGCCGTAACGGTGCCGCTCGAATCGTGTCTCGGGATCGAGCCCCGTCATCCCGACGTACAACGGCGGCTTTGTGGAATCGCGATTGGGATTCGCGGCGCGGAACTTGGCGTGGTTGAGCGCCGCAGGATCCAACTCGATCACATAGACGTGGTGGCGCGCCGGTTTCCGCGGCATCAATCAATGTGCATGAAGAGGGTGTTGTGCGCGATGATTTGATACCGCGTTACTACACTCGACTGCTCATCCTGCGCGGTGTCCCCTTGCATTCCTCGCGCCGAGCCGAGCAGACTATGGGCATGCCGCAGACTGCGCACTACTGGACTCCCGACGAAGTTCGGGCGCTCCCGGCCGATGGCCGTCGCTACGAGGTCATCGACGGCGCGCTGCTCGTGACGCCCGCCCCATCATGGCCGCATCAGTGGGTCGTCGGTGGGCTCTTCAGACATCTGGCCAGTTACTTGGACGGCCAGAGCTGGGGCGAAGTCGTCATGTCGCCCGCAGACATCTCGTTCCACGAGGACATGCTCGTCCAACCCGATCTTTTCGTCGTACCCATAGGACCCATAGGATCAGACAGGCGACGACCCCGAGAGTGGGCCGACATCCGCGCGCTGCTCCTCGCCGTCGAAGTCCTTTCGCCATCTACAGCGCGCGCCGATCGGCAGGAAAAGCGCCGGCTCTATCAGCGCGAAGGCGTGGGCGAGTATTGGGTCGTCGACCCCGATGCGCGCGTCGTCGAGCGGTGGCGGCCGGAGGACGACCGGCCAGAAATCGTGACCGGCTCGCTCACGTGGCATCCCGAGCCGTCTACCGCGCCGTTTGAGCTCGATCTGCCGGCATTTTTCGACCACGTGCTACGCGATCGTTGAGACCGGTCTACAGCGTCAGATACACAATCTTCACAAAGTCATCACCCTTGTATCTCCCACCGGCCCAGTCGGCATCGAGATCGGTGAATGGCTTGGCGGCGATCGATTCCTCCAGCGACTTCCCGGACGCCTTGAGCTTCCGCACCCGGTCCGCGGCCGTGGCGAGCATGTCGCGATACTTCGCGAGGTCGGCCCTGGTGGCGAGCGGGCCGTGGCCCGGCACGATCTTGCTGTCCGCATCGGCGAGGTGGAGCAGGCGGTCACTCGCTTCGATCATCCCGTCCACTCGCCCTCCCGTGGACCCGTCGATCAAGGGATAGCGGCCGTTGAAAAACACGTCGCCCGCGTGCAGCACGTTGGCCTGCTCGAACCGCACGATCACGTCGGTGTCCGTGTGTGCGGGCGCCACGTGCGAGATTTGGAGACCCTCCAGCCTGTCGCCATCCTTGAACACGCGCTGCGGCAACGCGGCGGCGGACGAGGGCGGGAAGTCGAGCTCGAGGATCGCGATGTGCTGCGGCGCGCTCATCCGCCGCTTGGTGTTCTCGTGGGCCACTACCGCGGCACCGCCGGCGTGAAGCGGCCCGTTGTTGTCGGTGTGGTCGAAGTGCCAGTGCGTATTGATCACGAACTTCACCGGCGCGCCAAATGCCTTGAGCGAGTCCTGGAGTTTGGGCCAGGCGGGCGCAACGAACGTGTCCACCATGATCAACCCCTCGGCGCCGTGCAGCACCACCACGTTGCCGCCCGGCCCCGAGAGCAGGGTGAGATTCTCGCTGAGCTGGTGGGTCTGGATCGGGATAGCGCCGATCTGCGCGCGAAACGCCGCGAGGCGATCCGGAGCTTGCTGCATCCTGAGCCCCGCAGGCGCGAGGGCTCCGGCACTCAGTGCCGCCATCGTCTGCAACCACTCACGTCGCGTGCCGCTCATGATTTCCTCGATCGCTTCACGTCGTAGTTCAGCATCAAGGTCCCCGTCTTCTTGAACAGTTTCTGCCCCGTCAGCTTGAGCTTCGCGCGCGTGCCCGGCCTCGGCAAGAGCGGCAGCCCGTCCCCGAGCAACACCGGAATGATGGCGACCTCCAGCTGATCGACCAGGCCCAGCTCGAGCACGCTCCGGAACAGCTCCCCTCCGCCCCACAGCCAGATGTCTTTCCCCTTCTGCTTCTTGAGCGCCGTGACCGTTTTCTGAGGATCACTCGACACGGTGACATCCGGAGCGTCCGCCTGCTGCAGCGTCTTCGAGAACACATACGTCTGCGGCTTCGGCATGCCGTACCCGCTCTGCTTCGCCGCGTCGTAGGACTTGCGGCCCATCAGCACCGCGTCGTACCGCTTGAACATCGCATCGAAGTCGATTTCGGGATCCATCACGATCCAGTCGTAACCGCCCTGGGGATCGGCGATGTAGCCATCGAGACTCATCGCTACCGATAAGACGACGCGCCGCATGTGGGGTCCTTGGGAGGATGCCGAGTGATATTAACACGAAAGCTGTACTCGCCCGATCGCGTCGACGACCGTATCATTCCCACGCCGCCACATCCTTCACTTCGAGAGCCCTAGTCCATGATCGTTCGCACGTCTGCTTCACGCTGGCTCGCCGGCGCCGCGCTGTTACTCGCACTGTTGTTCCCCCTCTCCCGTGGGAGAGGGGGACAGGGGGTGAGGACCACCACAACCACCGTTCCGCCCGCCCTGCTCGCCGGCCTCTCCTGGCGCAACCTCGGCCCGTTCCGCGCGGGGCGCGTGTCCGCCGTGTCGGGCGCCATCGGACAGGCCGGCACGTTCTACATCGGCCTCCCCATGGGCGGCGTCTGGAAAACGACGAGCGCGGGCGAGACCTGGTACCCGGTCTTCGACTCGGTCAAGGAAGCCTCGTCGGTCGGCGCCGTCGCCGTCGCCCCGTCCAACCCGGACGTGATCTACGTCGGCATGGGCGACCTGATCGCGGGTGGGGGTATCGCCGAGGGTAATGGCGTCTACAAGTCCAGCGACGCCGGCCGCACGTGGCAGCATCTCGGACTCGACTTTACGAAACAGATCCCGTCCATGCTGGTGGACCCGAAGAACCCCGACATCGTGCTGCTCGCCGCGCAGGGCGACGTGCACAAGAAGAGCGACACCCGCGGCGTCTATCGCTCGACTAACGGCGGCCAAACCTGGACCAAGACGCTCTACGTGGATGACACGACCGGCGCGCAAAAGATCGCCTGGGCCGATGACCATCCCGACGTGTTGCTCGCGACGACCGTGCGCCACTGGACCGTGGTCCCCACGGGTCTGCCGCGCTTCGGTGGCCCGGGCATCGTAGGCGGGGGCGGGGGCTCGAACGCTCCGACACAGACGCACCTCTTCAAATCGACGGACGAGGGCGTCACGTGGAAGGAAATCACGGGCGGCGGTCTGCCACGACTCGCCGGCCGCACGTCCGTCGCGATCGCGAACAACACGAACGCGCAGCGCATGTTCCTGATCCAGAACTCCGGCCTGTATCGCTCCGACGACGGCGGGGGCACCTGGCGGCAGATGGACTCGACCGACACGCGCATCCGCAACGGCCAGGGCGGCTACAACACCGGCGTCTACGTGGACCCCAAGAACCCCGACGTCGTCTACACCGTCAACACCGCGAGCTACAAATCCACGGACGGTGGCAACACGTTCACCGGCTTCAAGGGTGCGCCGGGCGGCGACGATCCGCAGCAGCTGTGGATCGATCCCACCAACGGCCAGCGCATGTTGTTCGGCTACGACCAGGGCGCCATCGTCACGCTCGACGGCGGTCAGACGTGGTCGTCGTGGTACAACCAATCGACGGAGCAGGTCTATCACATCGCGGTCGACAATTCGTGGCCGCCGTTCGTCTACGCGTCGCAACAGGACGCGGGCGCGATTCGCACTCGGCTACGCGGCAACCAGGGCGCCATCACGCCGCTCGACTGGAACCCCGTGCCCGGCTGGGAATGGGGCAGCGAGGCGCCTGATCCGCTGAACCCGAACATCGTGTACGCGAGCGGGATCGGAATCTTCAAGATCAGCTACCCGAGCGAGCAGTGGATCGACGTCAGCCCGCAGCTCGATCCCACGCTGCACGCGCGGCAATCGATCTCGCAGCCGATCGCATTCGCGCCGTGGAACCCGCGCGAGCTCGTCGCGGCGTGGCAGTTCGTGATGACGTCGCTCGACGGCGGCGCGCACTGGACCCGCATCTCTCCCGACCTGGGCTATCCCAAGGACACCGTGCCCACGCCGGACAGCTTGCGCGGCAAGCCCGGGCTGCTCGTAGGCGGCACGATTCAGTCGATGGCGCTGTCGCCCGTGAAGCGCGGCGAGATCTGGGTGGGCACCAACACCAGCCTCATC
>Ga0209488_10001498_pt1 | contig 19956 bp, 25 predicted proteins | sample Rivendell_Oct201_8_FD_188349 | JGI IMG/M metagenome (GOLD analysis project Ga0209488, IMG submission 188349) | Vadose zone soil microbial communities from the Eel River Critical Zone Observatory, Northern California, USA -... | ecosystem: Environmental > Terrestrial > Soil > Vadose zone >...
CGCGCTGGTGCGCGCCGCGATTCTGGCCGCCAGCCCGCATAACACTCAGCCGTGGCTTTTCAAGATCACCAATTCTTCAATCGAGCTGCATATCGATACTCAGAGGAACGTCGGCGCTCTCGATCCTTATCTGCGCGAAGAGCATATCGGCATCGGTTGCGCTCTGGAGAATCTAATGCTGGCCGCTCCCGCGAACGGATACACAGCCACGGCCGCGCTCCTTCCAGGAAAACTTGGCCCGATTCCCACGAAACCCAAACCACAGCTCTTGGCCCGAGTGAATCTCACACCAGGGAAACGCGAAGAAAACGAGCTTTACAGCGCCATCCCGCGGCGCCACACGAATCGTGGTCCTTACGATCCGCTCAAAGCGATCTCGCCAGATTTCGTAGACGCACTCAACCATCTGCCGAGCGCCTACGCAGATGTAAAGCTATTCCTCTTCACGGCTGAAGCCGATCGAAAAAAGATTGCCGAGATTAGTTCTGTCGCGAATGCGGAAATCTATTCCGACCCGGACGTCCAGCATGGCAGCGAACGTTGGATCCGCACGAAATGGAATTCGGTCCAGAAATACCGCGATGGCCTCACGATTGATGCCTTCGGCCTGCCTCCCGTAGCCAGTGCGATTGCCAAGATGATGTCTGTGCGGATGCTTCGCTGGGCCTCTTCCCGCAGTACCGAGCATGGCTATTCGAAACTGATGCTCAGCGCACCGCTGATCGGATTCATCGCCGTGCGTGACCGATACGCCCAGGAACAGTGCTTGCAGGCAGGCCGAATCTGGCAGCGCGCGCATCTCTTCGCGACTGCCCACGGACTTGCCGCGCGCCCCTGTAACGAGGCCGTGGAAATGGTGGACCATGAGCGGGCGCTGGGCAGACCGGCCTCTCGCGCCGCGCTGCTCAACGAAATCACCGCAGATCCCACATGGCAGACGACTTTTATTTTCTATATGGGCTACCCTAAGCTGTCGGCCCACGCCAGCCCACGCCGTCCGGTTGAAGCTGTACTCGGCTGACGGCCCGATCCCGGGCGCGCTTCTCGAACGGGCAATATTCAAGGGAACTTCTTCCATCGGGGCTGGCACCTTGCCGCTGCCCGTCGCCAACACGCAGCTCACCCTGAAGTTCCCTATCTAACCCGCGATTCATCCTGATCGCCGATCAATGAGAAATGAGGATGGCCATGAGAATTCGTGTGACCACCAGAGCCGACTTGTACGAAAAACGGAAACAAGAACACATCGAGCGCGGCTATCGAATCGAAGATGAGCGGCCGATTCCCGTGAACGGCTTCTGCTACTTCATCGCCATGAGGGAGATGCCCGTCTCCGATTCGGTCGACGAGTTGGTTGCGCAGGCGATCAACGGAGGACGCGGTTCGCACCGCGATTGGTGAGGTATTCGATGTCGCTCAGAATCCGATTTCGTTTCGATGGTAAATGCAACCTGCACCCTCGTTACGACCCCGCGCGCGATGGACGGCCACAACACGGGAATTGTGAAGGGTGTGAATCTCTGTACGTCATTCATCTTTACACCAAGATCGCGAAGAGAAGGGCTGAGAACGAGACTGGCATCGTGGTCCGAACTTCGAGCGGTCGCGAAGAACGGCACGCCATTGATGAGCCCGGCCAGCTTTCAAACACCCGAAAACAAGTGATTTGAAAACTCTCCGCCTATTCGTTGGGCTGCTCCGCATGGATCAATTCTGCCTTTCATCCAGATCAGCCAAGCCATGAAACCGAAGGTGAATTATGAACTCCCTACCTACGATTCCGCTTTTTTCCGCAGGCCAAATTGTTGCCACGCCAGGCGCACTCGCTTTATTGGAGCAGGCCAATCAGTCGCCCCTGGAATTCCTCTCCCGGCATCTCCGTGGTGATTGGGGCGATCTCTGCCAGGACGACAAAACTGAAAACGAATTGAGCCTCAAGTATGGGTTCCGCCTGATGAGCAGCTACCAGGTCACGGATAGAGAAAGGCTCTGGATCATCACGGAAGCGGACCGCTCAGTGACGACGCTGCTGCTGCCAGCCGAGTACTAGCAAGCCAATGCTCGCCTTTCTTTTTTCTTGAGGAGATTTTCCGTGCAGCCCCATGGCAAAACGAAATTAGGCTTTTTCCCCCTTCCCTTACCTGAAGCCGAGCGCCTCCGAAATTGCCTCACCTTCACTTACGAGTTTTCGGCACTCGATCCGTGTGTGGGAGATGGCGTGGCATTCACGCGTTTGCTTCAAGGAACATGCGCCCGCTGTTACGGCATTGAGATCGACGCGAACCGAGTAGAACAGGCCCGGAGTCTTGGCATTGAGGTGTTGCAAGCCGACACGCTCGAAGCGCGCTGCCCAGCCGAAGTGCTGTCGCTGCTCTATCTCAATCCTCCCTACGACTTTGAGACCGGGCAGACCAACAACCAGCGCCTAGAGTTCGTGTTTCTGGAGCATACCTATCGCTGGCTAAAACCCGGCGGGATCCTGGTATTGGTGATTCCGCAACCACAACTAAGAGTCTGCGCGAGGATCTTGAGCGAGCACTTTACCGATCTGTCCGTGTATAGGCTGACGGACCCCGCGAGTGTGCAATACAAGCAGGTTGCCGTCTTCGGTGTCCGGCGTAGGCGACACCAGCATCTGCGAGACTCCGCGCTGCTCGACTCCGTGCGCTGGCTCGAAATGTTGGGCTCTAAAACCGATCTTGAAACCTTGGACCAAGCGTCGGGGATGCGATACGAGGTTCCAGACTCCGGGCCAGTGACGCTCACTCATGTTGGAATTCCACTCGACGAAGTGGAGGACTTGCTGCCAGATTCGGCAGCGTACCGTCAGGCTAGCCGTCTACTTCTTCCCAAACAGCGCGACGTTCGTGGCCGGCCACTCACCCCTCTGCATGGTGGGCATGTCGGCCTGCTCTGCACCGCGGGAATGCTCAATGGGGTATTCGGCGAGGGGCAAGATCGGCACATCGCACACTGGCGCTCGGTGAAGTTCACCGATCATTGGGAAGAAGACGAAGAAGACGGGACCAAGATTCTCCATGACCGGGAGCGGTTCTCTCACGAACTGACGCTGGTCTACGCCAATGGTAAGACTCAGATTCTCACCCACGGAAAGAAGGAGGCAGAATGAACAGCCCAAAGTCAGCTTGTATTACGATTGTCACGGCGCCGACCACGATCTCTCCAGCCATCTGTCGGTCAGTTGCTATCGTGCTTTTCAGATGATTTATTGGTTTCAGCCTTGGGTTTGGCTGCAGGTTTCGTGGCGGTCGACGCAAGTGCTTTTGCCTGAAGTGCCTTAATGGCTCCTTCAGTCCGTTTTTGAAACTCGACATTACGTACGGATTCTGCAGCTGCCGCATTTGACAGTAGAGTCTGGAGATATAGGCCATACCCGACTAGGCTGAGCAACAGAATCGTCGAGATCGCGGATAAAAGACGACCCGTCGCCTGCGCCCTCGACGCCTCACTCTTGGCCTTGACCTGCAGATCGACGCCTTTGTCACCCTGTCCTACTTGAAGCCTAGCCTCTTGGAGCTGTCTCCGTGCTTCGTCGCGTTGATTCTTAAATTCCTCGGCCTCGGCTCGCAGCGTAGCGACCAGCCGGTCGAATACAAATCTGCCGACAGCACAGCCGGCTGTGAAAATAGTGACCGCCGCGCCCCCTACGAGCAAGAGATGATCTCTAACAAATTGATCAACCACTGGGTCAGATGAGATAAGCACAGCGTTGCACATTCGTCAGTCCTACCGACCAGTCTGATTCCGTAACCAAGAGCGAAAATCCTTGGTCGCAAACGTCAGTCGAGCCTTCTGCGACAAGAATTAAGTTTTTGCATAAGAACTAAGTATCTAGAGCTGACATTAACTCGGAGTGTCTGCCAAGAAGGGGAAGGCCACAAGTCTTACACCATGGGAAACCCCGAGTCAACAGCTGCATTTAGCTAGGTCCGCTTTCAGAGTGCTCTGAACTCCGGGCCTAGCGGCAAAAGGAGTTTCGGGCCTCATCAACTTGCTTACGATGATCCGAGAGATCTCAGATATGAAGGAGGGACCTATGAAAAATGCCCACCTCCGCTTTGGCTGGCTTACATACGTCAAGAGCACGGAGAAGACAACGACGAGCATCAAGCTTCGTCTCGACCGGTTCATCGGAGAGGTCTTGCCGGATCCTCCCCGACAGGCAAGAGCTCATTTGATTTCCGTGATCGGCGGAGACACGCAGATCTCCGCTGTAAGTGCGGCAATTTCCATGGGAGACCGGTTCATGGTCGAAGGGCCGAGTGTACAGCCAACCCGAGTATGTCTGGAGCGGAATGCGCAGTCGTTCAAAGGCTCGATCCAGCTTGCCGGGCGAAAAAAACCGCTGCGTCACCTCATCGGCATGTCGGAAGAGTTCGCCTCGGGAAACATGTCCGCTGGCTCGGGAAGGATTCTGTTGGCAAGCTCGGACAAGCGATTTGTGTGGGCTTCCATCGCGCACATCTACGGGATCCCGGGGATCCCGGAATGGGCGAACTGGTTTGCGGACGAACTAGATACGCATCATGCATTGATCCACGCGCTTGGTATCGGATGTGATCCGGTGATTGTCAAAGGCGAAAAAGAACAGTTTCTCGACTGGCTCAGCTGGGGTGTGGAGAGTGAGGCCATCAGATTTCCGGCGGAAACGGGTTCGATCCATTGGCCGAGCCTGCGTCTGCAAGACCTCTTCCTGTCGGCCGCAACTTCCTAAAGTTTGGTTGTGCACACGTAGAATTCCGGTTCCGGACTTCTTACCTTCCCGATTGCGATCACAGGGACCCTGTCGCAAGCATCCGCTTCCAAGAGAGACACGTTCCGTTTGTCTTTGCTCACTATGCCTGACGGTTCTTGGTTCCGGTGACGATAAGAACCTCAGCCAGAAAACTCATCCCACGCTCGGTCGAGTACCCCTGTAGAGCTTCCAGCGCGTGACGCTTGACTTCAGTCAGCTTCTCGCGTGAAAGCGTAGCGAGCTTTTCACGAAGCTTCTCGGACATCTCGCATCGCAGTGTCCAAAAGTCTTCCACAGACGTCGACGCTTGTATTGTGAACTTCAACAGACGTTCGGATCGAGATATGGCGCCAGCTTCAGCAAGGACACCCCTTAACTTGCCTGGGCTGGCAAAGCGGAATGCGTCCGGAGCATCGGGCGGAGGGGGTGGCGAGTCGACAAACCGTTCGATGACCCGCGCCACCGCGTGGTGAAAAGGATTGTTTTCGGCGAAATGCCAGACTGCCATGGACAGTTTCCGTCCTGGCTTGAGTACTCTCAACATCTCTCGAACTCCGTCAACAGGAGATGGAAAGAACATCACGCCGAAGCGGCTGACCACGGCATCGAAGGTATCGGCTGGGAACGGCAGATGATCAGCAGAGGCGACTTCGAATTGTGCATTCCTGAAGCCAAGATGGTCTGTCGCTCGCCGAGCGGCGTCCACCATCTCGGGCGCTGGATCGATCCCGAAGACCTCACCCTTGGAGCCGACAAGGGCAGCTATCGTCAAAGCCGGCTCTCCGGGCCCGGTAGCAATATCCAGAACTGTGTTCCCGCTGCCAATCAACCCGTCCTCGACCAGAGCTTGAGTGACCGGCGCAAACATCTGCCGGATGATTTCGCGGTGCTTCTCCCAGAACGGCGCGGAAGCGCGCCATGCGCTTATAACCTCCTGGTCGGGTTGCATCAAAGCAAGTATAGCCAAGCCCTCGAGAGGTTGACTCGAAGTTCGGAATTTAGAAACACGGCACAGCCCACCTTTCCGTTCGACCCAATACCGACAGCTTCTGGTCAAGGGCGAGAAGGAACGGTTCTTCGATTGTCTCAGCTGGGGCATTGAGAGTGAGGCAATGAGGTTTCCGGCGGAAACGGGTTCGATCCATTGGCCGAGCCTGAGTCTGTAAGACCTCTTCCTGTCGGACAATAGGGAACTCATCAGCGAGTGGAGCACCACCGTCCTACCATTATTTTTGCCCGGACGCGATTTCAGCGCTTTTCTTCAGGAGACCATCCAACTGATTACGCGTGTACAGTGTTCCACGCATAATTACTGACGAAATCTTCTTCGTGTTCGCGATGTTTTCCGACGGGTCGGCGTCCAAGAGAACAAGATTGGCCTTCATCCCCGGCGCGATTGTGCCCATGTCCTTAATGCCCAGGAATTGCGCAGGATTAACGGTCGCGGTTTGCAACGATTGGAGCGGAGTCAGCCCTGCCTCCACGAGCAGTCCCAACTCATCGTGCACACTGAATCCGGGATACGTGTAGGGTGCAACTACATCGGTTCCGGCGAGCAACTGAACTCCCAATTGCTGGGCGAGCTTTATCGCCTTGAGAGTCTGTTCGTATTCACGTTTTTGATATGCGATATATCCGGAGGTTCTGTATTTTGAAAACATGTCATTCTCTGGTTTCCATGCCTCCTGCTCGGCTGTGGTGATGTACCTTCTGCGAGGGTCAGGTTGCTTGCTGATCTCATCCACAAAAACGCGAGTCCTTTGCACAACCAATGTAGGTGTCAGATATGTGCCGTTCTTAACGAATGTTCTGTAAAGCTCGGTTAGTCGCTCGTGGCTGAGGTGGTCGAGAAGCGCATTGCCCTTCTTCGCGATGTCCTCTGGAATTAGTGAAAAATTGCCGGTCCGCTTAGCCTCCTCCATCACATCTGGGCCAGAGGTTTCCTGCTTGATCGCCTCGTTCTCGTAGGTTGACCCTCCCGCCCAGTACGCGCCGTGCTCAAGACTATGCTGCCCGGCATTCGAAGCCTCAACGACACGGATAGATCCGGGAACATGCCCCACAAAAGGCAGGCCTACCTTCTTCGATTCATCTGCGATCGCGAAGTATGCGTCCCTCGGCACTCCGTCATAAACTTTTACAAAATCGGCTCCCATCGCCTTTAGCGACTGCACAGCCTGTTTCCCCTCAACCGCGTTGCGTACGGAAATGGCGTGCTCTGGATGGGCAGGTTCCGGACCATCAATCAGCGGGCCGGCCGCTACAATTTGTGGTCCGATGATCTTGCCCGAAGCTGTCTCGTCCCTCCATCGAAATACATCTTTGGCGATCCCCGCCATATTGCGGACACCTAAGACACCATTTGCAACAAACATTGGGAAATCGCGCTCGGCATTGTCGGTGTGAACGTGCATATCCCATAGAGCGGGAATCAGGAATTTTCCAGACGCGTCCACGATCAGCGCTCCGGGTGGAACTTTCACGATTTTGCTGGGACCAACTTCGACGATCCTATCTTTTGCAATCAGGACCGTTGTGTCTGGACTCGGAGATGTTTCCGACGGATTAATAACGATCACGTGAGTTAACGCAAGCTGACGCAATCCAGCTTGCCCCCAGACAGTGCTAGAGAACAACAGGACGAATAGCAACGCTGAGTTAAGCGCGTTACGAACCGACAAAAACATTGCTCTTTTGGACAGCGCTCTAGCCATTTTTTGTTCCTTCGAACTTCCAGACTGCACTCGAACTAATGCATCTCAGAGAAGTCTATGTGAAGTCTAACTGTGAGAAGGCTCAGCGGTCTTCCTGCCGACTGTGCGCGAATGACGGGCAATCCAGAAGGTCGGACCTTGGCGCAGTGCATCTGACGTCGTGAGCGGGTCGACAGGCATGGGTGTAAGGTCAGGCCCCGTTTATCGCATCGTAGATCGGCGCAGCGTCCCCTTCCTTCTCTTCCCTTGTTTCCTTGGCTTCCTGCCTCTTCTCACTGAGGACCTCTATGCCCGAACTTTGCACAATCTACGACTACATGCGCGCCAATGCCAATCTTCTCGGAGAGCGCATTCTTCAGGATTATCCGGCGCTGCACCAGTTCGATGACCCAATTTCACCGCGCATCGAGAATCTGCTGCGAAAGCCTTTTCCTGCGCAAACCATCGCAATCATGGGCATTGCGAAACGCTGGCAGCAGGCGCGGACCGGCATGGTGATCGCGGAATGCGGCACTGGCAAGACCCTGATTTCGCTCGGTGCCATTCACGTGCACAGTGAAGGAAAGCCGTTCACCTCTTTGGCTATGGTTCCCCCGCACTTGGTGGAGAAGTGGGCTCGGGAAGCGTTCCTCACCCTGCCGGGAGTACGCATCTTCCTGATCGACGATTTGCGGAATGGAGGCGACGAGAACAAATCGCACGGCGTAAACGAAGTTCGTTTAAGGCAGGGCCGCATCGTGCGGGAAGGTTTCCGCACCAGTCTAAGTGAACTGCGATTACGCAAGCAATCATTGAGTTCGCGTAAACGTTGGTTGTCGCTTTGTGGGCGGCCTTCGCTTTTCATCGTAGGCCGTGAGCGCGCGAAGCTCGGCTACTTCTGGCGGCACGCGTATCGAATGCCGCGCTCAGGCCCCTATCTGGGCTGCGTCGTCAATTCCGACACGGGCAAACCAGTCATCGTCGACGACAGCCGCCTGACTCTGGCCGAGTTTGAGAAGGTCAAGATCTCGGAGACGATCGAATGCAGAGGCGACAAATCCTGCCGTCCACTCCACAGTCCGCTCTGGCAGGCAGACTCGGACAAGATCCGCCGCATGGCGCCGATTGAATTCATCGGACGCTACATGCCGGGCTGGTTCGATTACACCATTTGCGACGAGATTCACCAGTTGGCGGGCGATACGGCCCAAGGCAACGCTCTCGGCACGTTGTCTTCTTGTACGGATCGGATTGTTGGCCTGACCGGAACGCTTCTGGGGGGATATGCAGACGACCTGTTCAACAGCTTGTTCCGTCTCGAAGCCGCAAGGATGAAGGAACACGGCTATGAGTGGGGCACGACAGGACGAAGTTCCTTCACCCAGGACTACGGCGTTCTCGAAACCATCACAAAAGTAGAGCCGACCGATAATCGGTGCTCCAAAGCCAAAACGACCAGCGTGGTTCGGCGAAAGCCGGGAGCTTCTCCTTTGCTCTTCGGCGAATTTCTGATGCAGTTATGCGCCTTCGTCTTTCTTGAAGACATCTCGGCAGAGCTTCCGCCCTACGAAGAGTGCTATCTGAGCGTCCCGATGGACCCGCTGATGATGGCGGCGTATCGGGAACTGGAAGATGCCATCCGGAAAGCATTGAAGGAGCACAAAGGCAATCGGTCGGTGTTGAGCACGATGCTGAATACTTTGCTGCTCTATCCCGACCATCCCTATGGCTTAGGAACCCTGTATGGCAAGGAGTTCGACCAGGAAGTAAGGCGCAATGTTTCATTTGTCATTGCCGAGACACGAGATCTTCCCGAAGACCAGCTGTATTCCAAGGAACGGAAACTGATCGAGGAGGTCAAGAAGGAACTTGCCGAAGGCCGCCGCTGCCAGGTGTTTGCCGTGTACACGCAGAAGCACGACGTTACTGCCCGGCTGCAACGGATCCTGAGCACTGAAGGCATACGGACAGCTGTTCTGCGGTCGAGCGTGGATACGGCGAAGCGGGAAGCCTGGTATGCGCGGCAAATCAAGGAAGGGGTACAGGTTGTAATTTCGCATCCCAAGCTGGTCGAAACCGGACTGGATCTCCTGGACTTTCCGACGATCCTGTTCTACGAGTCGGGATATTCGCTGCACACTTTGCGGCAAGCCAGCCGCAGGTCGTGGAGGATCGGTCAGAGGCGCCCGGTGCGCGTGAAGTTTCTTTGCTACGAAGGAACCATGCAGACAGCGTGTTTGCGTTTGATGGGAAAGAAACTTCTGGTAGCCCTCACCATGGAGGGCAAGTTCGCCGGCGAAGGACTACAGAACATCGACGAAGACGATGACATGCTCTCGGCGATGGCACGGGAACTGGTCGAAAGGAACGGAATCGGAGAAACAGCCGATGCTGTCTGGAAGTCCCTCAACGCGGAACACCAGAAACTGTTTCCCGCAACCTCTCGTTCAAACGGAGATGTCTCCCTGCTCGAAGCGCCGGCTGTCTTGCCGGGCGTTCAGCCTGACCCTGCAGCCCTTGTCGAAGAGGCCATCGCAGGCGATTCGGTCTTGATCTTCGGGCAACGACCGGGGTCGCTGTCGGGCAGAAAGTCACGAACGAAGCCGACTATCCCGGAGCAGGCAACGTTATTCGGATGATGTGAGCTGCGTCAGCGAATCACACCCGACCATCTCTCACCCTTCAGAAATCGCAGTTCAAATCAACAAAGGAGGAAAGCAGTGTGTCAGAAACAAGTACGCTGGGCATGTCAGAGTTCTATTCCATACAGCGATCACTGTATTTCCCGTCCACTAGGCCCAATAGTAGCGTCTCCGGAGGGGATGGGTTCGTGTACAACGTCAATATCGTGTGTCAACTCTGCGCCGAAATAGCCCGCGAGAAAGATTCCCAAAGAGTCCAAGAATTGCTTTCCCTCCTCCACGCCGTCATCAGGGAAGACCAAGAAGAGATTCGGATCAGGATGGCATTCCTCGCCAAGAAGTACCCTAGCGTCGTTGCGGAATCCCAAGCCGATTAAAGTTCCACAGACACTTGAAGGTATGACTTTACAAATCAAAAGCACAGATGCTGTGTGCGGCATTCCGATCATGCAGGTTCGCGGTTTTTTCCAGCGCATGGTGGCGTGGCATAGAGACTCATTCGACCTGCCATGTCTACGGGATCAGCTTTCCTTGGATGAGAAATCTGCATTGACTCTGGCGTCAGAGCTTGTGGCTCACGGGTATGTTGAAGAGGCGCAGAACGGCGTGTACAAATTTACCGACAAGGCCGGAGAATTGGTGCGGGCTTCCGCCGCCAGTAAAGTGAGCCGCAAAACAGCAGAGGATGCGCTGGCAGGATTATTGGAGAGGGTTAAGCAATACAACCTCGATCCAGATAAAATCTTCACCATCGAAACAGTTGTTGTCTTCGGAAGTTTCTTAGGCACCAAGGATAAATTGGGCGATTTGGATGTCGCGGGAAAGTACCGTGACAGGAATCTCAAAGACCCTGATCGCGCGAAGACGGCGCTTGCTTACGCCGAGCAATCGGGGCGTATTTTTAGTACCTTTTTCCACCAACTCAGTTGGGCTGAGATTGAACTATCCCAAATCCTGAAGGCAAGGAAGAGAACCATCAAGATTCAGCCTTGGAACGTATTCCTTAAAATGGCAGCCAAAAATCCCGACCGCATTCCCTACAAGGTTGTGTTCGGCAGTACGGAGGAAGTAGCGGCTGAAATTCTCGCCAAAAGTTGAACAATGGGGACGCAGCACAGCCGTCGCCCTGCGGCCCTTGTCGAAGAGGCCATCGCTGAGAGTTCGGTCTTGATCTTCGGACAACGACCGGGCTCGCGGTCAGTAGGCGATCGCGCGCGAAGCCGGAAGTCACGGAACAGGCGTCGCTATTCGGTTTCAGTTGATGAAATGTAGAGGACCGATGAGAGTTGACACCCTAGCACGTCCAGTCTTCAGGCGGCGACTGGATGCCCCAGACATTGGCCGGTACATCCAAGGCCAATCCTAGTAGCCAAAACTTCTCAATCGGGATGCAGTTCACTACCCGCGCAGTGACGCTGATTCCGGCGGGAAGACCCTCCAACCGGACTGGGTCCCCAATTTCCAGTGCACGATGGAACCGGGCGGCACACCCCTGTGGATTCACGAGGAGTGTCAGAGATGGCTCGGAAAACGGATGAGCCGGATCCAGGCAGGAAAGGGTGAACGGAATCTCGCAACTAATTCGAGTGCCGCGCCGAACCGCCCTTGGGTTGGAAGACGAGTTCAACTTCAAGTTTAACAATTCATCACCGCAGGTCAAGGCGTGAACGCGGCCTTAGGGTCCGGCCATGCCGCAACTGGAACTCGTTTCAATCACCACCGTAAGTTCTCACCCGTGAACACGGCCGCGTCCAGCGCGGCAGCTGCGTTCTCTCTCAGCTTTCTGGAGTCTTATTTCAAACCAACAAGGAGGAAAATAGTATGTCAGAAACTAGTACGCTCATTGGCTATAGCGGCCGGACGATTGGCCGCGAAGAACTAACCCTGGTGCCGACACCGCCGGCGACGGAAACGCACCGCCCGATCCCGCACCACGAGATCGTGCAAGCCTTGGTCGAGACTCTCGGGTTTCGCCACATCGGAGTCGTCCACGACGAGTACGCGGTGTCGCCGGATGGCATGAAGGCATTCGGTGTCCTCGATCTCGAAACCGAGATGGAAGGATGCCGCTTTTCCATCGGATTGCGCAATTCGCATGACAAGAGCATGCGTCTGGCGATGACCTGTGGCTATCGCGTGTTCGTGTGTTCGAACATGGCGTTTGCCGGGGACTTCACTCCGGTGCTTGCAAAACACTCGAAGTCGTTCTCGCTGATCGACTGCATCTCAGTCGGCGTGGATAGGATGCAGCGAAACTTCGAGCCGATGCGAAAGCAGGTGGAGACCTGGCAGAGAAGTGAACTCACGGACGTCACTGCCAAGGTGGTCATCTATGAGGCGTTTGTGGAGGGAAAGCTGGAGGCCACCAAACACCTTGCCCGCACCGTACATGACCTCTATTTTGAACCTAAGTATGAGGAGTTCCGGCCGAGAACAATCTGGAGTCTGTCCAACGCATTCACTTCAGCGTTCAAAGAACTGGAGCCGATTCCACAGTTCAGGGCTACTGCCAAGCTGGGTGAATTCCTCGAGATGCGGTTCTCACAATCGTTCTGACTAGCGGGGCGGCCGCTCGAGGCATCCGAGGTTTCCTCAATTGAACACCCAGTAGGCCTCTTTTCGGCGCCGATCCGCCCGTTCGCGGCCAACGCCACTAGCGGGGGATGGGGCCGAGGTTGTCCGAGCGTCCGGCCTTCAGGCGAGGCCACTGAGCGATGGGGCGTCCGCCCGGCCACACTGGTTCCCACGTCGGTGAACCGCTGCTAGTCCGGGTGTAGGTGCACTGTTGTGGCCTGCCGACCGGCGAGTCCTCCCAGGGCTCCTGGCGTCCGTACACGGTGAGGTCCATCAGCGCATAGCTGTAGTCCATTACCTCTACGCCGCGCCTCGTCGTCCAGTAAGTCTCGAAGACATTGGATCCTCGTCGCAGGTAGCACACGATGTACATCGTGCCCACTCGACGCCCGGTAAGCAGAGCATCGAGGGAGCCTTGCGCTGAGTACCAGGGGACCTCCCAGCCCATGAAGTCACAGTAGCGGAGGCTCTCGTCGTAGGGACCCTGACAGAAGACCGCGTAAGTGATGTCGCGGGAATGGAGGTAGGACAGCTCCGCCACCTGCGTGGTGACCCACGTGCAGCCTTCACACTGCTCGGCAGCGGGTCGGCCGGTGTGCCGCATGAAGTAGTAGGCGATGAGCTGTCGACGGCTCTCGAACAGATCGAGAAGCGTCACCGGGCCGTGCGGGCCAATCAGGGTGACGCTGGGGTCCACCTCCACCATCGGCAGGCGCCGGCGGGCTGCCGCAATGGCGTCGCCCTCTCTTGTGTGAGCCTTCTCTCGGACCCGCAATTCGTCCAGCTCCGCCTGGAAAGTGCTTCGATCGACTACCTTAGGGGCTCCAGGTTCATCTTTCATAGAGTCTGTCATCGTTCTCTCCGTTAGCGCCAGGGCGCTGTTTTCACTCGGGAAAGGAAACAATTCTGCTTTCACGCGAATGCGTCCGGCTGAGCTTTGCCGGTGGTGATCAGCTTCCGCAAGTTCTCGTTTGTAAGCACGCCCGATGCGCCGGAGCAGTCGCCGTAGCATTGGAAGGCAGGAACCAAGCCGATGTGCGTAAAGCGGACTTCCGTTTTGCCCTCTTTTTGAGAGATATCGAAGACGATGTCCGTGCCAGTCCACTCATTTTCTTTCCGAAAGCTAAGGCGGCTGTCTAACACGTGCCAAACGACTTTCTTGCCAGGGATGAGTTCCTTGACCTTCTGTTTGGATCGGTGAACATCTTTGTATCGGTAGGTGAACTCTGCGCCAAGTTTGTCCGTGTCGCCCTCGATCTCTCCTGACCACCATCCACGGACATTGTTGATGGCATCGAAAGCCTGCTGGGGAGATTGGTCTACCGAAAAGCTGGTGGTGAAATTCTCTTTTTTCATGACTTCGTTCTTCTGTCCCTTGTGTCGCTATTGGGCCGGCCAACCCTCAGTCTTTACACCAGGCATCTTTGATCTTGCACAGCCGCGTCAGCATCTCTCCATACTGGCTGCTCGAAGGCGATGAAGTGGCCGCCCGTCGCACTTCTTTAGCTCGCTTTCGCCTCGCCGTCATGCTTTCGAAAGGCGGCTTCTCCAGCGTCGGACACCTTGGCCCACCTCGGGTCAGGCGAGGCCTCGGCGTCATAGTTGTCGTGCCAGTTCCACCACTTGTACGGCTGGGTCTGGGGGTAACCGTCTGGCGAGTCTTCCCAAATCTCCTGACGGCCGAGCGGCGTGAGATCGAGGTAGCTCCAGGTGGTGCCCATCGCCTCGTCGCCGCGGCCGTTGATGAAGTATGTGCGGAACACCCGCCCGCCGTCGCGGAAGAACACATTGTGGCCGTGCCATTCATCGACGCCGAAGTCTTTGTCGAAGCTGTCGGTCATGGTGTACCACGGCATCTCCCAGCCCATCCGCGCCTTCAGGCGCGCGATGTCCACCTGCGGCGCGCGTGAGGCGTAGACAAGGGTGGTGTCGCGCGCGTTCAGATGGGCCAGGTGCGAGACCTGATCGGCACCCAGCGAGCAACCACGGCAGGCGTGCTCGGGCCAGCCGAACACCCCGGGCTCAAAGAAGGCGCGATATACGATCAACTGAGGCCGGCCTTCGAACAAATCGAGCAGGCTTACCTTGCCCTTGGGTCCGTCGAATTCGTACTTCGCCTCTACCAACATCCACGGCATTCGTCGACGTTCGGCGGCCAGCGCATCACGGGAGCGGGTGAAGGCTTTTTCCTTCACGAGCATCTGCTGCCGCTCAGCCTCCCACTCCTGCTGCGACACGATCGGGGGTGTCTTCATCGCGAGATTCGACTTCTCAATCTTTCTGGTCGACATTTTGATTTTTCCTTTCATCTGAGTTCGGCAGGACTTCTCCTGTCCGGTTCTTGCGAGATACTTTCACGGCCAACGCTGCCAGCCCGCCGGTAGAAACCGCGCCGACAACGACTAATCCCATGGTTGACAAACAGAATGGACACATTGTTCACCTCCTCGGTAGCGAAGCGTGCTGCTTACCCGGTATGCCGCACGGCCTGAAATTGTTTCTGGTCGTTACTTCGTGGCGCTACGCAACCTTCGTCGCGGCCTCCGGCACGAAGGCTCTGAACTGCTGCTGGAGCGCCTTGACCGCGCCGTTGCGCCAGCCCTCCGCCAGCGACTCTGACATGGGATCCGGGAATATTTCCTCTTCCCCTTTCTCCACTCCGTCGAAGATGGCTCGTGCAACGGACTCTGGAGAGGCCTTCGGTATGTCCAGGCCGCGGGACATATCTGTGTCCACGGGGCCAGGCAGGACCACGTGTACCCTAACGCCCCGCACGGCGAGAAGAGCGCGCAGCGATTGTGCCAGGGAAAACGCGGCCGCTTTCGAGATCGAGTATGCCGGGCTGAATGGCACGGCGGCAATGGCCGCCAACGACAGAACGTTGACGATGGCTCCTCGAGAACGCGTCAGCAACGGCAGGAAAGCCTGAGTCACTCCATAGGGGCCATAGAGGTTGACCGCGAGGCTCTGTTCGAGCGCAGCACGATCGGTCAAGTCATCGTAAAGCGCCATGCCAGCGTTGTTGATGAGGATATCGAGAGCTTCGACATTCTTGACAGCATCCTGAATCTGCGTGGTGTTGGTCACATCCAGGGTCAGGGGCGTGACGCGCCCATCCGAATGTGCAAGGGGCTGGCGTGTACCCGCATAGACCTTCTTCGCTCCGCGGCGAAGCGCCTCATCAACCAAGGCCCGACCGATGCCTCGGTTCGCGCCGGTGATTAAGACTGTTTTATTCTCAATGTTGTTCATACTGTTCTCCTTTGTTGAACTGCCTTTGAATTCAAACCCGCAAATACACAAGCTGCGCTCTACTTCGTTTATGGCGCCTCGTACCGTTCCGGAAAGTGCACGTCAGCACTCACCTCCCGGACGTATCGTTTTGCCCAGCGGCACATGCCTCTGAGTGGAGCGATGATTGTCTTTCCCATTTGGGTGAGCGAATACTCGACAGCAATGGCCTTCGATTGGGTCACGCGCCGGGCGACTAAACCCGCGGATTCGAGATCGCGAAGGGTTCTGGTAAGCATTCGCTGAGAGACACTTCCGAGGTGGCGCCGCAACTCCCCGTGTCGATAAGGCCTGTCTCTTAGCGAAAACAAAATCTTCGGTGTCCACCTGCCGATGAAGATGGACGACGTCATTCTTGATTCTTGTGTGGTATTCATGCCGCTCTTCCTTCTGCGAAGACTTCGCCGCGAAATAACCCTTCTTACTTGCCTGTCACGCCTTTGTTTCGCAGTCGGCACCGTCCCAGCTTGCCAATTCTTGCGCTCCACGCGCAATTAGGAACATGTGTGTACCTACGCGAACCTCCGGCACTACGACGCTACTCATCACTTGCCGTACTCGTCGTGTCGGCGCCACCAGAGGCCGGTCTCGTTACGCCCCTTCGGGGCGCGGTCGAGCCACGGGTACATCCCCCAGAGACCGTCGAGCCCCCGCGCATAAGTGGAATAGGTGTGGTAGACGACGCCGTCTTCAAGGGCGAACGCGCTCATGCCCGGCCTCTCGCGAATGTAAGTCGCCGCGTCCGTTCCGCACATCGCCGCGAACGCTGCAGGTCCATCGGGCGTCGAGCGCGAGATTTCGACCCCTTCCTGCCCGCGTATCTGCAGTGGCGCCTCGCGCCGGTAGTTGTATTCGATGCCACCCTTGTGCTGCTGCTCCTCCGTATAGGAGGCACAGAAGTCGAAATTGAAGTCACCGCCGACAGAGGAGGCCCAAGGGAACGTCCAGCCCAACCGCCGCTTGTACGCTTGCAGCTTTGCAAGCGGGGCGCGTGAAACGGCCCAAAGCATCACGTCATGATTGGCCAGGTGCATGGCGATTCCGTTGAAGCCGTCTGCAATCGACGAGCAGGAGGGGCAACCGGCGGCGTAATCGGGGCCGAACATGAACTGATAGACGAGTAACTGAGAGCGTCCCCGGAAGAGGTCCGCCAGCGAGGCGCTGCCTTCCTCGATCTCGAAGCGATACCCCTTATTGATAGGCACCCACGGCAGTTCCTGCCTCTGGCGGGCCAACTCGTCGTTGCGATGTGTGAGTTCCTTCTCCGCCTTGAGCAACTCGAGCCGAGCCTTCAGCCATTGTTCTCGTGATCCGGTCTTGTGTGTGGTCATTGTCTTTGTCTCCCTTCGTTCCTTTCTCGATGTGACTTGGTGTTCGATTGCCATGCGCTATATTTAGCGCGAGACTCTAAGAGGGTGGGAGTGACAAGTGTGGCGGGATTCCGATGGACTCGCTGATCACGGCATCAGCCCGTGCGCTCGCGGCCGGTGATCCTCTCGGCGCCTTGAAGCGAGTCGCCCTGCGGAACGACGCGCCTGCTCTCGCGCTACGCGGCGTCGCGATGGCACAACTCGGCGATTTCCCGCGCGCCAAAGAGCTCTTGCGACGTGCCGCCCGCGCATTCACCGCGAAAGAAGCCGTAGCACGCGCGAGATGCGTGGTGGCCGAGGCCGAGGTTGCGCTCGCGTCGCGCGACTTGAGTTGGCCCGCAAAAACGCTCGATGCGGCGCGAGCGACGCTCGAACAGCACGGCGACCGTCTGAACGCCGCGTTCGCGCGCTACCTCGCGGTCCGCCGTCTGCTCTTGATTGGCCGACTCGACGACGTCGAGCGTATGCTCGCGGATCTCGACCCCGCACCATTTCCCCCTGCATTGAGAACAGCTCACGAACTCGTCGTTGCGGGAATCGCAATGCGTCGCCTGCGGACGAACGAGGCGCGGGCTGCACTAACGCGCGCCGAGCAGCTCGCACGCCAGGCACATATCCCGGCGCTGACAGCAGAAGTCGAAAGCGCCTGCCGCATCCTTAATACGCCGGCGGCGCGCCGGATTGCATGTGGCGAGGAGCGCCTTCTTCTGCTGGAGGAAGTCGAAACGCTCCTCGCATCAAAAGCGCTTGTCATCGACGCCTGTCGCAATGTCGTGCGCAGTGCAAACACGCTCGCTTCCCTGACAACGCGTCCAGTGCTGTTCGCGCTGGCACGCGCGCTCGGCGAAGCCTGGCCCGGCGACGTGCGAAGAGACGTTCTCCTCGCCCGCGCGTTTGGAGCACGGTTCGTTGATGAATCGCATCGCGCGCGCTTGCGCGTCGAAATCGGACGTCTGCGCAGGATACTTCGCCCGTTGACCGCCATCACCGCGACGCAGCGAGGCTTCGCGCTAAAGCCTCGCAGTCGGAGGGAGGTCGTGGTACTAGCACGCCCGGTCGAAGAAGAACATGGCGCAGTCCTCGCCTTCCTCGCCGACGGCGAGTCGTGGTCCAGTTCAGCCCTTGCCCTTGCCATCGGCGCCAGCCAGCGCACCGTGCAGCGCGCACTCGACGAATTGGCGGCCGCGGGCAAAGTGCAGTCCTTCGGCCGAGCGCGAGCCCGCCGCTGGATTACGCCGCCTCTCCCCGGTTTCGCGACAATCTTGTTACTCCCGGCTCCACTGCCGGGCGACTAGGATTGGAAGCATGAACAAATCCACTGCCGAAATTCTCGGCGAGTACGGCCCCTTCGAGGGTGCAGAGCGAGTCCATGGCGTCACCTATGATGGCCAGAACGTCTGGTTCGCTTCCGGAGACAAGCTGAACGCCTTTGATCCCTCGAGCGGCAAGGTGCAGCGCACAATTGATGTCGCCGCACATGCAGGAACGGCATTCGACGGAAAGCACCTTTATCAGATCGCGGAAGATCGCATCCACAAGATCGATCCCAAGACCGGACGGGTGGTCGCCACCATTCCCGCGCCCGGCGGCGGCGGCGACTCCGGTCTGGCCTGGGCCGAAGGAACGCTCTGGGTCGGCCAGTATCGCAACCGCAAGATCCATCAAATCAATCCTGACACCGGCGCGATTCTTCGCACGATCGAGTCCAACCGTTTCGTCACCGGAGTCACATGGGTCGATGGAGAGCTCTGGCACGCTACCTGGGAAGGTGATGACAGTGATCTGAGGCGAATCGATCCTCGAACTGGAGAGGTTCTTGAGAGCGTCGAGATGCCGCGAGGGGTCGGCATTTCCGGGCTTGAGTCCGATGGTCACGATCAGTTCTTCTGCGGTGGAGGAAAGAGCGGAAGGGTTAGGGCGGTCCGGCGGCCTCGGCGACGCGCCACGAGAGGCAGCGGCACTGAAAGCCCGGTGGGCTCAAGAAGCGTTTAGTCCAAGCGAGCCCCCAGTGCCATGCTTTCCTTGGCGTTCGGACCTCTTTCTGAGCCTATCGTCGACAACTCGGAACTAATCTAATGTTCAAGCGCGGCGGGAGGTGTAAATGAGAACTCGGCCTGCGGGAGGTCGAGAATGACCGGAGTCCGAATTTGGAAATATTGTCTCATGTGCGTTCACCCCGGTGCTCGCAAAACCCTCGAAGTCGTTTTCACTGATCGACTGCATCTCGGTTGGTGTCGATCGGATGCGAGCCGATGCGAAAGCAGGTGGAAATCTGGCAGAGAAGCGAACTGACGGACGTCACCGCCAAGGTGGTCATCTACGAAGCGTTCGTCGAGGCTAAGCTCGAAGCTCCCAAACACCTTGCCCGCACCGTGCATGACCTTTACTTTGAACCGAAGTATGAAGAATTTCGGCCGCGGACGATCTGGAGTATCTCCAACGCGTTCACTTCGGCCTTCAAGGAACTGGAGCCCATTCCCCAGTTCAAGGCGACAGCGAAGCTGGGAGAGTTCCTGGAAGCCCGGTTCTCACAGTCGTTCTAGGCCACGGGGCGGTCCAGCCGGCCACCGCTCCTTTTGACTAGCAAATGTTGTGCGGAGGGTCGACACCCTGCCCCATAACTTCCGAGA